>Ga0070731_10004722_pt1 | contig 11541 bp, 12 predicted proteins | sample Coa_R1_2_FD_66448 | JGI IMG/M metagenome (GOLD analysis project Ga0070731, IMG submission 66448) | Surface soil microbial communities from Centralia Pennsylvania, which are recovering from an underground coalmine fire - Coalmine... | ecosystem: Environmental > Terrestrial > Soil > Unclassified ... | reverse complement strand
TACAGCATTCCCGTTTTGACCCGCTTGTGTTCGGCAATTTCTAAGAACGGATTGAATTTGTCCATTTTCATCGTGCCGACCGATCCTGAGTAGAGAAAGGATAACTGAGGGGAGCCCAGCGGCATCGATATCATCATGTTGATGGGGGCAGAATTCATGAGTACTCCTTGCGCCTGTATGACTGCGGTATCGGCAATCTCCTCGGAATTTCCGATGTGGTCCGCCGTAACACGAACGCTGTCGCAGGTAATTGTTGCGGGTTTAGCCCCCGCTCGAAATTGCTCGCTATACGCCAAGCTGCCGTTGGTGACGCAAATGCTGTCGATCATCAACGATTCTTTGATCGTTGCTAAGATCGCATAGGGCATGGGAGGAATTGAAGGAGTAACCTTGTCGGGCTTGTCTTTATCGATGAGGACAGAGAGCGCTGCATCGTCAACCTGAGCGAAGCGAAAGCGGAACGATCGTTCTTGCACCAGCCCCTCATAATCTATGGAAGAGATGCTGCACCGGGATACCGAGGAGATGAACCGGGTCCGCCGGAAATTGCTTGCCGCAAAAAAGGCTGCATCGTCCATTTGCGGATGGACCTCGACGTGCTCGGCAAGGAGGGAAGAATCGGCTGCCGATATGCGGAGGTGGGCGCCATAGAGGACATATTGAAACCGTGCGAACATCATTTCGATGCCCTCGACTTCGATAACCATGCTCGAAAGACTCTCCGTATTGAGGGCCTCGCCCTTGAGAAGGCGCGTCCGGTCGATATCGATGAACGATATTCTCGCCAGGCGGCACGAAACTCCGGAATCAATGTTGACAACCGAGACTGAATCGCAATCGAGGCGATTATGCGTAATGTCATAGTGCAGCGCGCCAATCTGTACAGCGTATACAGGATACGATTTACCGAGGGCCGCCATGATTCGTTGCTTGAGAAAAGCATCCAGATGGGTTTTCGCCCAAAAGCCAAAGACCGCGGCACAGGCGGTCAAACCGATTGCGGCGCAGAAGAAAATTTTTCCTGCCTGCTTCATTGTATTCCTCATGGAAAACTTCTTCAATCTATACACTTACAACACGGGATGCGCAAGCGCTTGTTCCGAAGAACGAAATGCGTGCGCATCCTAACCAATGTTCAATACTGACTGTTGTCAGTCAGAGATATTCTAATTCTTGTCTTTATCCTTGCCGCGACTTCCGTCTTTCTTGTCATTTCCTTTTCCCTGACGATCGCCTTTGTCGTCGTGCTTGTTGCCCTGTTTGTTGCCTTGGTTGACGCCTCTTCCTTTGCCATTATCGTGTCGTTGTTGTTTCACCCAGGTGTTATGCTCAGGATGGTTTTTATTGGCAAAATATTTATTGTCGTGACTGTCGCGGATCACTTCCTGGTCGTGGCGGCCGCGGTAGGTCGAATACTGATCGCGGTACATTTTATGATTCAGATAGGGTTCACGTTCGTTGACGACGACTTTGTACGAATGGTACAGATCGTAGTTCCTGAACCGTTCGGGCAAACGCCGCCTGCCGATCCAACGTCCGCCTTCGTAGTAATAAAACTTGTGTTCCGGAACATTATAATACGCTTCGATATCGGGAAGGTAATAATAATCTACGTGGTCATATCCGGTGGGACCCCAAATCGGTTGACTCTGCACGTTCAGATCGAGTCCAACGCTCACCTGAGCGATTGCGAGACCCGAAACAAACAGCGCCGCAATGATAAAATAGATGTAACGCATACTGATTCTCCTTACGATAATGATTGTGTTATTACGCATCTCTTTGTTGATGACTATCTAGAAATAATATCGGGCACCGAGGGATGCATCGACATAGAGACCGCTTGTTGCGGTAAGTTGAAACGTCGGCACAACTTCAAGGAACACGTCGATCGGTGTCCGCATCGGCATCCACGCAACACCGATCACGCCGCGAACCGCCAGGGCGCTGTTAAATCCGCCCCCGCTGTTGATTGAGCCGCCAACACCGTAGTATAACGGGAACCGCTCTTCGCTGTGAAATGCATCGAATGAATGCCACAAATAATCCATATGGAAGTGGGTACGGTCTCCGGCGTCGATGCCGTTATCCACCTGATCGTTACGCACGGACCAGCCGAGCCCAAAATCAAACGCCGTTGTTGGAGATGTCCAGAGCTTTGCGCTTAATCCGCTTGGTTCGCCGACCATAATGCCGAGTCCGAACGTTCGGTGGTCATAACGATCCTGAGCGTTCGATTGTTGAACGCCAAACAACAGGCCGATTGCCAGAATTGCGAGAAAGAATTTCTTCATGATAAGATTCCTTATTGGTTGATTTTAGATAGATACGTAACTGAAAAAAGGTTATTTGATGCCTATGCGAGCGGTGATCGGATGAAACGGGCTCTTACGCCGCTGCTTCTCCGCTCTCTCCGCCATCGTCTTGCCATCGGGATTCGGCAGATTGTTTTTCTGAGTCGAATTTTCGGTAGTCGGTCTCATCACCGAAGTCTCTCTGCGAAGACTCTTCGAAATGTTTCCGTGCGATCCGGTTTCCACTCGGCGTGTTAGATCCGGGAGGGTTTTGAACCAACAGATTTGATATCTGAGGAGGTCTCATGATCGACCTATAAACCGAATAAAATATTTGCAGTGAGCAGAATCGATTGGATTGTCCGATCGGACGCAACGAAATGTTTAGTATCGCCGGCGGCATACTGAGGATCTTGTCCATCATTCAAGGAGAGATAGGAATCGATGCGTTCATTTAGGGCCGGGTTGACATTAACCCATTCCTTGCCGGAAAGGTTCATCAAGTTGTATGCGATGTTAAAATCAAGCGACATAAGAGGACCAAGGCTTAATTCCGTTCCTAACGAAAATCCCACGCCGAAGCGCGTAGAGGCGTTTACGGTATAATCTCCACTGGGAACATCAGCGACTCCTTGAAAGGTCGTCTGTCCGCTGAACGTATTTGAGGCGATGTTCACGCCGAGGTATGGCGTAAACGGTAAGACCGGAATTCCCAGACGGAATTCGGGTCCTACTTTGAGCGTTAGGATTTTCTGGGAGATATCGACAACACCCTGGCCCGGTTGGGAAAATCCGCTGTTGCTCAACGACGCGTAATCGATCTCGCCGGTCAGATTCAAACCGGAAAAACCGATTTTCGCCCTCCCATCGATGTTAAGACCGCTCCCAAGGCCGTAGCCGGTTCCGTTATAGTAATCAATTGTTGAACCGCTCAGGTTCGAAGCCGGATCCATTAGCCCGATTCCGCCCCCAAGTTTAATGTTCACCTGCGATTGTGAACTCGTCACAAAGACGGTCATGCCTAGCAAAACCAGGCCGATGATTTGCGCCCATTTGCCGCCGACATTCGTCGACGGCAGGTAACTGCGCTGTAACTTTCGCTTTGAAGCCATTGCGATTTTGAGAAAGCCGTTAGACTTTAGTACAGCTCTTCCGAAGGCCATTGGAGGCGTGAACAATGTTTCGTTCAAATGCGTCATGGGTTCACTTCAAGAGCGTTAATTTCTTCGTCGAAACGAAGGAGCCGGATTCAAGACGAAATAAATAGACACCGCTTGGAAGATTTGTGGCGCCATACGTGATGGTGTGGTTGCCCGCTTCCTGGCGGCCGCTGACAAGCGTGGCGACTTCAACGCCAAGCATATTGTACACTTTAAGAGAAACCATTCCCGCTTGTTCGAGACTGTATTCAATCTTTGTGGTGGGGTTGAATGGATTCGGATAGTTCTGAGAGAGCGTGAACTCCGCAGGGGCGCTTGCGATGTTCTTAACTGCGGTCGTGCCGCTCGGAAACAGTCGCGATGCGTAAATGTCGTAACTCCCGCTCCGTTTGTCCTGCCATGCAATAATTGCTCCGCCTTGGCCGTCACTGACAGTGCTGGGATTCGTCTGCGTGCTGTCTGCTGTGGCAACCGGTACTCCGTTGGGGGTCCATGGAAGAGCAAAATTCACCGTAATACGCGAGGCATAGACGTCATATGTATTGCGGTTGGTCACGCTGTCCCGCTTATCTATCCACGTAATAATTGCACCATGGTTGTCATCGCTGATGATGTTCGGATGAGATTGGTTATTCGCCGAAACGCAAATCGCTACGCCGTTCACATTCCACCCGGTTGCTACGACGCCGGTTGAATCTACGCGCTGTGCATAGATATCGGATGTAATGCCGGTTCGAAAATCTTCCCACGTCATCAAGCCGCCTCCGAAACCGTCGCTGACGATTTTAGGGTTGACCTGATTGTAGGCAACATTATTATTCATTACAACTCCATTAACGGGCCAACGAATTGCGACAGCCGAACTCATCGCCTGAACCCAAATATCGATATCGGTGGTGCTGCGAGAATCCTGCCAGACAATGATCGCACCGCCTGCTCCGTCTGTGCAAATGTCAGGGTTTGTCTGGTCGGTTCCCGATGTGCAAACGGCAACGCCGTCAGCGATCCCGACAAGTCCACCAAGGGAAGTAACACGTTGAGCATAGATATCATAGTTGCCGGCGCGATGGTCATACCACGTGATAAACGCACCGCCCGATCCGTCGTTAATGATCCTCGGACCGTGCTGCGCTGCCGCTTGCGTACACACGCCAATGCCGTTCGATAACCATTTGGCAATGCCTGCTCCACTGATCTTTTGCGCATAGATATCCGCAAGACCCGGGCCTGCGTTGCTGCGGTAATCTTCCCACGCAAGGAGGGCGCCGCCATTACCATCGCTTGCCATAACAATGTTCACCTGATCGAATGCAGCCTTGCAAACGGAATCGCCGGATGCGGGGCTCCACTGAGAAACGCCGGATCCATTAACGCGCTGGGCATAGATATCGTAACTGCCATTACGTTTATCCTGCCACGCAATGATTGCGCCGCCATTTCCATCGGAGACGATGGCAGGGCTGACCTGATCGCTATCGGCGGTGCACACAGCCACGCCATTTCCGGACCACAGCATTGCACCCGCCGCGCTAATTCGTTGTGCATAGATATCATAATTGCCGCTTCGCTTATCCTGCCACGCGACAATGACGCCGCCGTTTCCGTCGGTCGTGCTCGCAGTGTTGATTCGGTCATTCAATGCAATGCTGACAACGTTGTTGACTTTGGGATCGTTCGACCATTGGGCAGCGGCCGGCGAAGGAACCAATAATAAGCACGTAAGAAGCATGCCGAACATACCCTGAACCACATTGCGCACGCGCGACATGCGACGGGACAGGAAAGTCTTGATGATAGCAGAGTGTCTCATATGTTTCTCCAATTCTAAACTGATGAAAATCTATTCACGATCGCCCCGCTCAAGAAGAGCGGGGAGATGAGGAAACTGTTTCTTGAAAATCAATTGCCGTTTACTTTATGAGGACTAACTTCTTTGTTGAGACAAACGAACCGGACTGGAGACGGTACATATAGACCCCGCTCGCAAGATTAAGCACTCCCTCGCTGGGATTGAACTGCACGGTGTGGGTGCCGGCCGCCTCGCGACCGTTCACCAGCGTGGCAACTTCAACGCCAAGCACATTATACACTTTAAGGGAAACGATGCCCGCTTGTCCGAGAGTATAATCGATTTTGGTCGTGGGGTTGAACGGATTCGGGTAATTCTGCAAGAGCGCAAATGTCTCGGGCGCTAATGAATTCTTTACACCGGTCACCGATGCGGGTTTCGTAATGGCATTGGATGCCAGCGTAACCGCGGCATTGCTCGCTAACGCTCTGCCGAGCAGACTTGCTCCGGTATTGAGCGAGATCGATTGATGTGCCATGATCGTTCCCTTGAACGCGCACGTCGTTCCGAGTGTCGCAGAGCTTCCGACTTGCCAAAAGATATTGGAAGCCTGAGCGCCACCGGCGAGAGTGACTTTTATACCATTTCCGACAATGAGATCGGATGCAATTTGAAAGATCCAGACATCTGTTGAGCTGCCGGTGAGAGTCACATCGGATCCGGTAATCGAAAGTGCGCTCGTGAATTTATACAAGCCGGCGATAAGGGTCATTCCGCCGATATTTCCTGCTCCCGGATTGAGAAACGTTCCGGTCGGTACCGGTGTTCTTCCCGCGGCGTTGTTGTACGCTATGGTTAAATCCGCCTGCGCGCTATCGAGCATGACGACTGAGGTCACAGAGCCCGTAGGACCCGTAGCATCGACGGTATAGATTGTTCCGGTTACTTGAGTAGTTCCTAGGCCGGTGATCTTGCTTCCGGCAGCCGGACTTAGGCCGACGTTGCCGGTGATGGCCGACGTGGGGACGTTCGAGACAAGTGAGGACGCGAGCACAACAAAATTGCCTGCCGTTCCGAGGGGTACGGGCGTCAAGGATTGAGAGAACGCAACGACCGGAGCCATGATGGCAATGGCGAGGAGCACTCCCAATACGCGCGTTATCAGGCGAACAACACCCGATCGATTCGTAGTAAGATTTTTCATATATATCTCCGTTCTATAACTGATGATGTTTATGATTGATTGACCTGATAGCCCCGCTCAACGAGAGCGGGGGTTCAGGATTAATTTTCATTGATATTAAATTCCAGCCCGGTTACGGCGCAGGTGTTACAACGGTATTGCCGGATAATGTTACGGCGCCGATGCGGGCTAACAATCTGCCTTCAACTCTTGCGCCTGTATTCAGCGAAATTGATTCATTTGCCATGATGGTGCCTTTGAACACTGAGGTTGTTCCCAGAGTCGCCGATGTACCGACCTGCCAGAAGATATTCGAGGCCTTGGCTCCGCCGGCCAAGATGACCTGGCGGCCCGATGTGGTGTTCAATGTCGATGCAATTTGAATGATGAAGACCGCATTTGCATTGCCCTTCGCATCGATGGTGAGATCGCCCGAGGATATCTGAAGCGATCCGGTAGATTTATAAAGACCGGGCGTTAGAGTGAGGCCACCGATATTTCCTGAAAGAAGCACGATATCTGTGGCGACGCGTCCCGCGGCGTTATTATACGCCGTTGTGAGATCGCCCTTTGCGGCCGTTAACATCGCAGGCACGCCGGCGGGAGAAACATCGTTCGACGCATAAATCGACCCGGTTACTTCGGTTAATCCGAACCCGGTGATATACGATCGTGCGGCCGGGCTCAAGCCGATATTCCCGGTAATCGCGGACGTGGGGATGTTCGAAACTAACGAACCGGCAAGCACTGCAAAACCGCTTGTCGATTGAAGATTGACAACGGGCTGCACGGTCGTTTGAACGGGTAGAACAATCGGAGTCGGATTGACCAGGCTGTCATTCTTGCTGCAACCGGCAATGCCGATGAGCAAGAGCGCCATGAAGAGAACTATTCCTGATGTCTTATTGTACTTCTTAATTGTTTTCATGTTGATACCTTTTTTGATGTTTAAGCATCTCCCCCAAAGCAACCGCAGACATTGCGCCAAGAAGGCGCATACTTTGATATGAGAGCCGATGCATATGATGATAAAACGTTGAATTATGCCTCAGCGAAAAAGTAAAAAATACCCTGTCAGGCCTCCGGAAGATGTTTTCGCAACCACACCTTTAACGGTTCGGGAAGGGTGGATGCAAACGGTTTGGTTAACGTAACGATGAGCAAATGAACATTCTTTTTCAGATGGGGCACAATTTTGTTGAGCACCGTGCGCGTTTTGTCCCCCGTTTCAATTGCATATTCGCCTTCGGCGAGTCGGACATGCTCGTACGTATTGACAACGTCGAGCACGGGATCCTCATGATCCGGGATCTCGTTCCTTGACTCCTTATTCTTTGGATCCTCATTCTTCGGATCCATTTTTTCTTGATCGTAATTCACTAATAGCACAGACATGATGAATTCCTTTTGATGAATTTCTGACTACTTACCAACGGTCATTTAGTATTGCGTGATCAATGACGGAGTCTCCTGGCATGCAACGCATTGCGTTTACGCTTTTTTTCCAAGGACGTCTTTCCCCTGGATGAGCCGGACGAGGATCACCACGACGGCAATAACCAATAGAACATGGATGAATCCGCTCATGGTGTAGGAAGTAACAACCCCCAGAAGCCACAGAACGATTAAGACGAGAGCAATGGAGTACAACATAGTAAATACCTTTCCTGGATGAATTTGCTATCCGAACGGAATGTTCGATAAGGACAACAGGGGATGCAATTCGATATATCAAGCTACCGAGTTATGCAGCTTGATACAATAGAGCGAAGGGATGAATAAGGGACTACCCCTTAAATAGGGATATATTCCGTTATTCAGGAATACTGATTACTATTCCGTGGGAGTTTTTCTGAGTAACCGGGAGAGAGACGGCACGAACCCTGCTGTGCATTGCGAACAGACGATTCGGACGGGGGGGAATGAATTACAAGAAAAAGGAGGTGGGAGAAGCGCAGTGAAACAACATTTGGGGTCTGCCTCCCCGCTCGCAATTACTCAGTTAGTAAAGTAGAGGCGTTCGCCAAATCTTTAAAAGTCCCTGAGGCGTGCGCGTATCCGGCAATTTGGACTCGGGTATGGAGTGCAAGTTTTTCGAGCACGTTATGAACGTGGCTCTTTACCGTAAACGTGGAGAGATTGAGTTTTTGCGCAATTTCCTTATTGGACATGCCATCGGAAATCAATTCAATTACCTGCCGTTCCCGCCGCGTCATCCGCACCGATTCCAACACTTTGGATGCGGAGCCGTTAGAGCCTTTCAGCGCATGCGCAACAATCTGGGTAAAGAGCGATTCGGTCAAAATCGGCGGCAACACCTTGATGCCCTTTGCAACGGAACGAATCGTCTTCACGAAATCTTCGATAGTCGCATCTTTGAGAATAAAACCATCGACTCCGGCGCGGACAAATTCCAATACGTCCTCTTGCGTTGGGATGAGATCCATGGCGATCACTTTGGTTACGTGCGAACCGGTCTTTGTTGTCTGCACGAGCTGCAAGCTGTTGTGACTACGAAGTCCGAGATCGATAAGCATGACATCGGGTTTAACGCTGCGGATCTTTTCCAGCACGTTTTCGCTGGCGCTGAGCGTTGCCACGACCCGGACATCTTCGTATCCATTGATAAGAGCGGATATCCCCTCACGGAGAAGACGGTTGTCTTCGATAAGCAATAAACGAATTTTTTTCACGATCCGTATTCCTCTCCGTTGGAAACGGCTTCGGGATAGGTTCCATCAAGGGAGCATGAGTCAAGCATTCTCACACGAAAGGGTCGATTGAGGAGAGGGATAAGTGTATCTACCGGAGGTTTTTGGACTGTTGCCCGTTGAGATTCATCAGTCTAAAGGTAGGAATTCCCGCCCGCAGAAACAAATCCGCCTTAACGGCAATGCATGCAGTGGATATGAATAAAGAACGCTATGACACGAAGATCTGAGTTATTGCGAAATCCGGTCAATCTGACCCGAATTCGATTGGATGCCTCTAAGACACAAATAAAAAGCGAACCCCGTGATTTGGGGGTTCGCCCATTCTCCAGTCAATCCACTAATCCACTTAATGTCATCCTGGGGGGTGTAACAATAAAAATATCAAGAATATCCTGACACTACAGGATCTATTGTTGGTGCGATTTCACCCAATTATCATGTTCGGGATGATCTTTGTTGACAAAGTATTTCGTCTCTTTGCTGTCGCGAATGACCGGCTGAGTCTTCACTCCCTTGTATTGGGTGTATTTTGCCTTATGGTTTTCATTGTCCTGATACGGCTTGGGCTGGTTGACCACGACTTTATAGGAATGATACTGATCATACGAACTGTAGGCGGTCGTGTTCGGCAGAGACGCAGCATGATGCCATTCCGTTCCATCGCGATAAATATACTCATGTTCGGAGACGGAATAGTAACTGTCGATATCGGGAATGTAATAGAAATCCGCACGGTCATAGCCGGTCGGGCCCCAAATTGGCTGATCGCCGATATTCGCACTAACACTCGCGTCGGTTGTGCCGGCGCAATTGATTGATATGAGAGCGACACCGATAATGGCAAGCGCGCATACCAGAGAAAAGAAAAATCTGAACGTCTTCATACTCTTATTGTCCTTTTAGAATTGCTGATGAGCTTCTGAACAGTACGCGGAGAGCGCTCCGCCGGAGCAATGTTTGTGTATTAAAGGTAGGTAGGCCCGGTGCGCGAAACAATAGTCCAGAAGGATGAAAGGAGAGCTACCCCTTCACCGGAGGTATTAGACCTTCTTTCATCCTCACGCTCTATGTTAGTTGGCAAACAAGTTCATCATCTTTAAATCACGTGGAACAGGACCCCCTGCCACACAGCCTTGAAAGATTTCATCATTATATTTCAACTCATTAGCACTTCGAAAGGAAACACGACAATGAAACAGCTACGAACTGCACTTCTTCTTCTCCTTTTCCTGACAATATCCATCGGTACAGGGATGGCTCAGAATCGGGAAGGAAAATGGACGCTTGGATTGCGCGGCGGAATCAATACCTGGAACAGCGATTACAACCAACACATGGTTGGCGATGGCGGAGCGATAATGCTCGGCTACGGGATCACCGATTGGTTTTCTGCGGGCGCCCTAGCGGGATATGAAGAATTGAAAGCCCAGCAGAATCCTTCAGGCGCTACCGATGGATACCTCAAATTGCAGGCAATTCCTGTGGCAATGGTAGGATACATCCATATCCTGCCAAATTCCATGTTCGATCCTTATGTGTACGCAGGGCTTGGGGCGATGCTCTATAAACGAGTGAACGGCGATAACGTCTATATTCCGAACAGCAAGTTTAACACCACCGTTCTCATCCCAATGGGAATTGGGTTTGAGGTACCTATGACAGGGAATCTTTCATTCGTTGCTGATGCAGGCTATAGAGTTACGGATGCGTATACAGACTATATCGCCGGCGGTCTTGATTCGTACGCTACCGCAAAAGTGGGCATCGATATCCGCCTCGGCAGTGATCACGTTGACGAAGAAACGGTTGTCCCAACAAACACTGTCTATGTTGACAGACCCGTTGTTGTACAAAAAACCGATACGGTCACCAATACTGTTTACGTCCCCAAGACAGACACCGTCACGAACACGGTGGTTATCGACCGGACGCCGGTACCCCCAAGAGATACCATCACGAACACTGTCTTAGTAAATAATAATCCGATCGTACTCGAAAAAGGCAAAACCGTGGTCCTCAAAGGTATCAGCTTCGAGACAGGGAAGGCAACATTAACAATCGATTCCAAAGATATCCTGCTTCTGGCGTACAACGCAATGGTTGCAAGCCCGGATATCAACGTGCTAATTGTGGGACACACCGATAACGTAGGGCAGAGAGATTACAATCGCGATCTTTCCGTCCGCCGCGCCAAGGCTGTTAAAGAGTGGATGATCAACGAGGGCATTGCATCTTCGCGCATGACGACGTCAGGCCGGGGAATGGACGAACCGGTTGATGTCAATTCAACTTCAGAAGGACGCGCAAATAACAGACGCATCGAGTTCCGCGTAAAAGACTAGACCTCCCTTTCCGTTGCATGATGAAGTGCCTGTGCGGGTAGTGAACCACTACCCCAGGG
>Ga0070731_10004721_pt1 | contig 11542 bp, 15 predicted proteins | sample Coa_R1_2_FD_66448 | JGI IMG/M metagenome (GOLD analysis project Ga0070731, IMG submission 66448) | Surface soil microbial communities from Centralia Pennsylvania, which are recovering from an underground coalmine fire - Coalmine... | ecosystem: Environmental > Terrestrial > Soil > Unclassified ... | reverse complement strand
GGCCCCTTCTGCGCGCGATCGCGAGTGAGCTCGCGCTGCTGCGTGAATGGGAGCTCGTGCTTCTGCGCACGCGGCCGCTCAGCGGCCGCCCGCCGCTCCCACGCGCCCTGCGGGGGCGCCTGCGCGTCCGCACCGGCTTCGACGGCGACAGCCGCGCGGAGATTCTCCGCCCCGCCTCGGTCTTCGTGCCTGCGCTCGACGGCGTCCCGCGCGTCACGCTCGAGGCGCAGGCGGCAGCCGCGGCGATCGCCGATCCGCCCGGGCGTGAGCTTCAGCCCGAGCTCGCTGCGGCCGAGACCGCGCGCCTGCTCGAGGACGACGCGTTCCGGGCGAAGCGGAGCGCTGCGGCGGCGGCGGCCGCCGCGGGGCAGAGCTTCCAGGAGCTCGCCGCCCGCGTCGAAGAGGTGTACGAGGGTCTCGCACGCCGGCGCCGGCCGCACGCGCCCCCCTCGGTCGAGGACCGCGACTGGATCGCGGCCGACCTCCATCTGCACACGAGCTGGTCGCACGACTGCTCGATCGAGGTCGACGAGCTGCTCGACCACGCCGAAGCGGAAGGGCTCGGCGCGATCGCCGTCACCGATCACAACGTCCTCGGCGGCGCGCTCGAGGCGGTCGAGCACGCGCGCCGCCGCCGGCTCGTCGTCATCCCCGGCGAGGAGATCAAGACCGACGGTCAGGGCGAGGTGATCGGCCTGTTCCTGCGCGAGGAGATCCCGCGCGGGATGTCGTTCGCCGACACCGTCGCGGCGATCCGCGCGCAGGGCGGGCTCGTCTACGTCCCGCACCCGTTCGACCGGATGCACGCGATTCCGGACGCGGCGACGCTGCGCGACCATCTCGCCGAGATCGACGTGCTCGAGGTCTACAACGCACGCCTGCTGTTCGAGGGGTACAACGAGGAGGCGCTCCGCTTCGCGCGTAAGTACAACCTCACCGCCGGGGCGGGCTCGGACGCGCACGTCCTCCCCGGGGTCGGAACGGGCGCGGTGCGCCTGAGGCGCTTCAACGACCCGGAGGAGTTCCTCGTCTCACTCCGAAGCGCCGAGATCCTGCGTCGGCCGAAGTCGCTCGCGTACCTCCAGGGCCTGAAGTGGGTGGCGCAGGCCAAGGAACGGGTGCGGTGACCGCGAACCCTGCGTCGGGGCTCAAGTGACCGTGGCGACCGACGAGATCTACGAGAAGTACCTGCAAAAGGCCATCACCGAGATCAACGCGCTCGGCGATGAAGTCGCGCAGGCCGGCGGCGGGACGCGTGTGCCCGTCGTCGGCTCGGGCCACCCGCTCGCAGACGTGATGCTGCTGAAGTACGCGCCGCGCCCGTCGGAGCTGCAGGAAGGCGTCGCCTTCTTCGGCCGCTCCGGCAACGCGATCCTCAAGTCGCTGCAACGGCTGCACGTCGACCCGATGGCGATCTACGGGACGAACTGCCTGAAGTTCGCCGACGGCGACGAGGAGGAGTCGCGCCCCTTCCTCCTGCGCGAGCTCCACATCGTCCAGCCGAAACTGATCGTCGTGATGGGCGGGCAGGCGCTCGCGTTCCTCAACGAGCTCGGCTTCCCGCTCGCGCGCACGCTCGAGACGACGGAGGGCGAGCGGCAAGAGTTCACCCCGACGATCGAGGCCCTCTACACGCCCGACATCGACGCCTCCCTCGACGGGCAGGCGGAGAAGACGCGCTTCTGGAACGCGTTCAAGCCGCTCGGCGCCTGGTGGGAATCCCTCCCGCCGTATTGAGATTCACGGCGGTCTTCGCCGCCGTGATCGCGTGGTTTCTCGCCGCCCCGCACCTGCCGGGCCTGTCGCTCTGGCCCGACATCGTTCTCGTCAGCGCCGTCGTCATGCCGTTGACGTTGCTGCTGGTGCCGCTCGGGCTCCCGATCCTGCGCTACGGCTGGCGCCCGGTCGTGTTCGGCGCGGCGGTGTGCGCGCTCGCTGCGTTCGCGTTCTCGGAGGCCGGCTGGGGGCTGCCCGCGAACTTCGCAAAGCTCTTCGCTGCGGTGCTCGCGGGCTGGTCGTTCCTCGAGCTGTTCGAGCAGCTCTCGTGGGTGGTGATCGTCGCGTGCGTCATCCCGTTCGTGGACGCGATCTCCGTGTGGCGCGGGCCTACGCACTCGATCACGACGCATCACTTCCACGTCTATCTCGACGTCGCGATCGCCTTTCTCGTCCCGGCCGGGCGGGCGGCGTACCTCGGGCCGCCGGATGTCCTCTTCTACGCGCTCTTCCTCGCCGCCGCGGCGCGGTGGCATCTTCGCGTCTGGGGGACGTGGATCGCGTCGACCTTCATGTACGGCATCACGATCGTGATCGCGAACGCCGTCGACGTCGGCGGTCTGCCGGCACTGCCGTTCCTCTCCTTCGCGTTCCTCGTCGCGAACGGAGACCTGCTCTGGGCGAGACTCAGACCCCGGACTGCTTCTTCCCCGGAGCGCTGCTGACGGCCGACTCACCGAACGAGAACGGCGCACGGAACGAGGCGATGACGGCGAAGATGATCCCGACGGCGACGGCGAACCACCCGCCGCCGGAGTCGTAGCCGGTCACCACCATGGTGAAGCCGAGCGCGACCATGGTGAAGCAGAGCACCCACGCCGGGCCCTGCACCCATACGTGGAACTTCTTCACGGGCGTACCGACCTGCACGCGCAGGTTCGCGTCCGTCTGGACATCAGCCGCATCAATCCGGGCCGCAACCGGAGGAGCAGAATCGGTCATGCCTGCCTCCGTGTTCCCGAGTTTGACCGGTCGAGCCTATACGCTCCCGCCCGTGCTGGCCAGCCTGCACGCGGTCGTCCACTGGCCCACGCAAGGGGGCTACAACTTCGTCAGCGGCCCGCTTGCGGACATCACGCTCGCGACCGGCTTCGTCGCGTGGCTCGTCGTCTTCGTCCGCAGCCACAAGTGCCACGTCCGGGGCTGCCCGCGGCTGGAATGGCACCCGCATCCCGACCATGGGCACCCGGTCTGCCGGCACCACCATCCGGACGGCGCAAAGATCTAGGCCGCGCCTGCCTACGCGCGCTCGAGCAGCGCCACTGCCTCGACGTGCGGGGTGTGCGGGAACATGTCCACCGGAGTGACGCGGAGCAGCTCGTAGCCGTACTCGCCGCGCAGCGTCCTCGCGTCGCCGGCGAGCGTCGTCGGGTTGCAGGAGACGTAGACGAGCCTCGGGGCGCCGAGGCGGCCGAGGTGCCGCAGCGCCTTCCCTGCGAGGCCCGCGCGCGGCGGGTCGACGACGACGACGTCCGGCGCGCCGGAACGGCCCGCGAGCTCGTCCACCACCTGTCCGACGTTGCCGGCGAAGAACGCCGCGTTCGTGATCCCGTTCAGCTCCGCGTTCTCGAGCGCGCAGGCGACCGACTCCTCCGACACCTCGACCCCCCACACCGTCAGCGCGCTGCGTGCGAGTGTGATGCCGATCGTGCCGATGCCGCAGTAGAGATCCCACACCGTCTCGCTGCCGGTGAGTGCGGCGGCGTCGGCCGCGAGCGCGTACAGCCGCTCCGCCATCGCCGTGTTCGTCTGGAGGAATGCGTTCGGGCGGACGCGGAAGCGAAGGCCGCCGAGCATCTCCTCGATCCACTCCTCGCCCCAGAGCAGCCTCGTCGGCAGGTTCGTCACCTCCGCCGGCGTGTCGTTCACCGACCAGTGCACGGATCGCACTTCGGGGAAGCGGCGGACGACGTCGGCGAAGTACCCGGGCTCGAACCGCTCGCCGGGCGCAGTGACGAGCTGCACGAGCGCCTGGCCCGTGTTGCGCCCCTCGCGAACGACGAGATGGCGGAGATAGCCGCTGCCGTCGGCCTGCGAGTACGGCTCGAGCCCCTCCTCGCGTGCCCAGTCGCGGACGGCGTTCCGGATCGCGTTGCCGAGATCCGTCGTCAGCCAGCACCTCTCGATCTCGAGCACCTCGTCCCAGCGGCCCGCCCGGTGAAAGCCGAGCGCCGGCCCGTCGGGCGTCTGCGTGAACGAGTACTCGAGCTTGTTGCGGTAGTGGAAGATCTCCGGCTCGCACGGGACGATCGCGCGTAGCGGAGGGTCCGCGATACCGCCGAGGCGCTGCAGCGCGTCGCGCACCTGCACGTGCTTCTGCTCGATCTGCGTCTCGTACGCAAGATCCTGGAAGCGGCAGCCTCCGCAGACGGGGTAGTGCGCGCACGGCGCGTCGACATGGTGCGGCCCCGGGCGCAGGACGTCGGTCGCGAGCGCCTCCGCGTATCCGCGCTTCACCTTCGTCACGCGCGCGCGCACGCGGTCGCCCGGCAGACCGCGGCGGACGAAGACGACATAGCCGTCGACGCGCGCGACGCCGCTGCCGCCGTACGCGAGCGACTCGACGTCGAGCTCGAGCTCCTCGTTCTTCGCCACCGGCGCGGCCATCGCCGCAGGGTAACGCTCAGTCGTCGCGTGCCAGCCCGAGCAGCAGCGACCAGGCGCCGAAGACGTTGAGGACGGCGCCGGCAATTCCCGCCGGAACGAGCAGGTTCAGACCACCTCCGCCGTGCGCGAGGAGGCTGGCGCCGGCGGCGGAGCTAAGCGTGCACGGGGTGCCACCGCGGCGATGCGGAGCCGCAGCGGCGCTTCGAGGCGCGCGATGTGCTTCCGCAGCGGCGTCGAGAAGATCCAGGCGATCACGATGCCTCCGATGAGGATCTCGATCCCGAGCGGCGTCCGCCCCCTGTCCCGCCGTGAGCGCGAGCGCAGACACGACGGTGACGTAGACGATCCCCGCCGTCAGGCCTCGGGCGCGGTGGAGTGGATCGGCTGCGACGGCCCGCGCGTGGATCGAGAGGCCGACGAAGACGAGGCCGGCGAGGGCCGCAGAGGCGCCGCCCAGCATGACGAAGAAGTCGTGCCACGGGTCCGCATCGGCCTGTAGAAGGTCTCACGGTGAAGGGGCCGGCCAGTCAGAGCCCGGGATGCGGCGGCGCAGCGTAGAGAGCCCGCAACCGACTGCGCAGCGACCGGAGCACGCGTCGGTATGCGGGGTCGGCGGCGACGTTGTCGAGCTCCCACGGATCCTTGCGGAGGTCGTAGAGCTCCTGCCAGCCGTGGTACCGATACTGGACGTAGAGGTATCGCGGCGTGTGGATCGCGACGTACGGCGGCGGGCCTCCCTGGCGGAGCGCGTTCCGGCCGAGGTACTCGACGAGGTAGTCCTTCCGCCACGGGATCCTCCGGCCGCGGAGGAGCGGCGCGAAGCTGTCGCCGTCCTGCGGGATCGACGGCGTCACGCCTGTCAGCTGCGCGATCGTCGATGCGAAGTCGATGTTGAGGACGGGCTCGCGGTCGACGGTTCCGTTCGCCTTCGTCCAGGGGGTCCGGACGACGAGCGGCACGCGCGTCGACTCCTCGTAGGGCCAGAGCTTGCCGCCGAGCCGGTGCTCGCCCCACAGGAAGCCGTTGTCGCTCGTGTAGAAGATCACGGTGTGCTCGAGGAGGCGACGTCGCGCGAGGGTGGCGACGATTCGGCCGACGGCCCGGTCGACCGCCTGCAGCGACTCGAGCTGGTGCCGCCGCACGGCGGCGATGTAGGAGAGCCCGGCCGGCGTCAGCGCGCGCGCGTGCCATGCGGTCCACGGCTCGCCGTCGACCTTCGCATTGACCGACGGTGATGCGAACGGGGCGAGCCGGTCGAAGCGGCCGACGTCCTCGGGCGCGGGCACGGCCGGCAGATGCGGCGCGACGGGCGCGAAGTAGAGGAAGAAGGGCTTCTTCGCGCTTCGCAGGAACGCGATCGCCTTGCCCGCGAGCACGGTGGTCGAGTAGTCGGCGGGCTTCGTCCCGTAGTGAACGAGGTGCCCGTTCTCGTCGAGGGTGTAGTCGTAGTACTTCTCGAGCGGGACGCTGTCCATCGCCTGCCAGTCGTCCCAGCCGGGCGGTGTCACATTGTGCCCGTCGAGGCTGTAGTCGTTCAAGTACTTGCCGACGAGCGCCGTCTCGTACCCCGCGTGGTGCAGCCAGACCGGCAGATCGCCCTCGGCGTCGAACGCCGGATAGCCGTGCGGCCCGAAGTTGTCGGTCACACCGGTGTGGTGCGAGTACTGGCCGGCGAGGATCGAAGCACGCGAGGGCCCGCACTCCGACGTCGTGACCCGGAAGTTGTCGAAGGTCACGCCGTGGCGTGCGAGCAGCCGCTGCACATCGCGCATGACCGCGTTGCCGTCCACGCGCTCGTCGTCGCTGACGATGAAGACGACGTTCAGGCGATGCCCGCCGGTCGCGGCCTGCGTCCGGGCGGCGAGCCCTGCTGCGGCCGCCAGCGCAACGATGAGAACGAAGGCAGCCCGCCGCACGCCCCGAAGCTAGGCAGCGTTTGTTGAGCTGAGGTTGCCTCCCGGTTACTGCAGCGTTGTGACGTACACCTTGCGCTGCCGCGGCCCGTCGTACTCGCAGAAGTAGATCCCCTGATATGTACCGAGCGCGAGCCGGCCGTCGCGAAGCGGGATGAGCACCTGCGACCCGGTCAATGTGGCGCGGACGTGGGAAGGCGCATTCGGGCCGTCCGGATCCTCGGTGTGCTTCCACTTCCAGTGCTCGTCGACGACCTTCTGCAGGGCGCTCTCGATGTCTTGGCCGACGAGCGGGTCCGCGCCTTCGTTGATCGTGACGCCGGCCGTCGTGTGCGGGACGTACACAAGCGCCGCGCGCGCGCCGTTCTCGTCGGCGAGCGCGTCCTGCACCTGCCTCGTGATGTCGACGAGCTGCGTCTTGCGCTCGGTCTTCAGAGTGATCTCGTTCATGCGCCACTATCCTAGGACGCTCATGTCCGAGCCGCTGAGCCAACGTCAGCTCGACGATCTGAGCGAGGATGCGGACCGCTTCATCGCCGAGCTCGACGAGGAGGCGTACCTCCACTTCTCCGGCCAGAAGGACGCCTACGAGATCACGCCGATCTACGAGCGCCATGCCGAGCTGACGAAGCTCGAGACCGCACTCGCCGTCGGAGGCTCGGTGGACGGGAATCGAAACACGCGCGAGCTCTGGCGCTTCGCCTGCGAGGGCTATCTCGGCAACTTCACACGCGAGGAGGCCGAGCGGGTGGCCGAGCTGGAGGCGACGCTGAAGGCGACCGTCGACGGCGAGGAGATCCCGTACCGGAACCTGCGGCCGGCGATCATGAACGAGCCGGAGCGCGGCCGCCGGGAGCGGCTCGAGCACATGCGCAACGAGCTGACGGAAGAGCACTTGAACCCGCTCCATCTGCGGGCGATGGAGGTCTTCCACCGCGAGACGCGCAACCTCGGCGCGAGGACCTACACGGATCTCTATCGCGGCTTCGGCTTCGCGCTCGACGACCTCGCTGCCCAATGCCGTGCCTTCCTCGACGCGACGGAGCGGCTGTGGGAGGACGAGGGCGACCGCTTCTTCCGCTCGCGCGTCGGCCTCGGCCTCGGCGAGGCGGAGCGCTGGGATGTTGCCCGCGTCTGGCGCGGCGCGTCGTGGGACGACGCCTTCCCGGGAGCGCGCATGGTGCCCGCGCTCGAAGCGAGCCTCGCCGACCTCGGCGTCGACCTGCGTGCGCAGCGCAACGTCGAGCTCGACCTCGAAGACCGGCCCAACAAGACGCCACGGGCGTTCTGCGTCCCGATCGAGATCCCCGGCCGTGTCGTCCTCGTCATCAAGCCTGCGGGCGGGCCCGACGACTGGCGGGCGCTCTTCCACGAGGCCGGTCACACCGAGCACTTCGCGCACACCTCCCCGTCGCTGACGGTCGAGGAAAGGCGTCTGGGCGACAACGCCGTCACCGAGGGCTGGGCGATGCTGCTCGAGCACCTGACCATCGATCCGGTCTGGCTCCAGCGGCGGCTCGACTTCCCGCGTCCGCGCGACTACGCAGCCGAGGGCGCGGTGCAGCTTCTCTGGATGGTGCGCCGCTACTGCGCCAAGCTCCTGTACGAGCTCGAGCTGCAGGCGGCGGACGACGTCACCGCGTTGCGGCCGCGCTACGTCGAGCTGCTGAGCGACGCGCTGAAGGTGACGCCGAGCGACACCGATTACCTCGACGACGTCGACGGCGGCTTCTACTCGTCCGAGTACCTCCGCGCCTGGGCGTTCGAAGCGCAGCTCCGCGGCCACCTGCGCGAACGGTACGGGAACGCGTGGTTCATGCGCCGCGAGGCCGGCTCGCTTCTACGCGAGCTGTGGAACGAAGGCCAGAAGCCGACCGCGGACGAGATCCTGAACGACGTGAGCGGCCAAGGCCTCGAGCTCGAGGCCGTGGCCGCCCGCGTCAACGAAGCGTTGTAGCGACTACTTCGCTTTGGTGGCGCTGCCCTCGATCGTGGGCTGCGTGCCGCCGACCGCGATCGCGATCTTCTGCGGTTTCGCCTGCTCGGGCTTCGCCACGTGAACCTCGAGCACGCCGTGCTCGAAGGTGGCCTTCACGTCCTTCTCGGTCACGCCCTGGGGCAGCCCGATCGTGCGCGTGAAGGTGCCGAACCGGCGCTCGAACCGGAAGTAGCGTCCCTCCTCGACCTTGTGCTCCCGCTCGCGCTCGGCCGTGACCGTGAGCGCGCCGTCCTCGAGCTCGACGGAGATCTTCTCCTCGGGAATGCCGGGGAGGTCGAACGCGTAGACGACCTCGTCCTCCTTCTCCCAGACATCGGCGGTCGGGACCCAGGCCTGCGTCTCGCGGCCATTGCCCTCGAAGAGCCCGTTCATGAACCGGCTCATCTCGTTCTGGAGCGAGGCCAACTCGCGGAAGGGCTCCCAGCGAACCAGCGTTGCCATCGTGCCTCCTTCGTGATACGACTACCTGTTGCAACAGCAAGCATAAAACCTCAGCGCCTTATTGTCAAGTAACAGGAACGCTTAGACTCCGGCAGCCGTGCTCCCGCTGCGGGACAACATCCCCACCAGACGGTTCCCGGTGGTCACCGTCGGGATCATCGTCGCCTGCTTCCTCGTCTGGTTCTGGGAGCTCTCGCACCCGGGCGTCGACGTCCACATCTTCCGGGACGGCTACTACCCGTGCGCCGTCGAGGGCCCCTGCATCCGCGGTGTGCATCCCCTGCCCTGGTACGAGGGCGTCTTCACCGGCATGTTCATGCACGCGAGCTGGGAGCACATCCTCGGGAACATGCTGTTCTTCTGGATCTTCGGGAACAACGTCGAGGACGCGATCGGGCGGCTCGGCTTCCTTGCCTGGTACCTCGCCGCAGGCATCGCGGCGATGGCGGCCCAGACGGCCGTCACCCTCGCATTCGCGTCCAGGGCCGGGGCGAGCGTCCCGAACATCGGCGCGAGCGGCGCCATCGCCGGCGTCCTCGGTGCGTATTTCGTCCTCCTCCCCCGCGCCCGCGTCCTGACGCTCATCTTCTTCGGGATCGTCCTCATCCGCGAGATCCCGGCCTTCTGGTTCCTGCTCATCTGGTTCGGCCTGCAGGTCTGGTCGGGCGGGCTCACGTTCCTGCAGCCGCAGTCGGGCGGCGGCACGGCGTTCTTCGCCCACATCGGCGGCTTCGCGTTCGGCGTTGCGACCATCCTCCTCGTCGCCCGCTACCGGCCGAGGGTCCCGGCGTCGCGGTATCCGGTCTATTGAGGTTCGAGGACCGCGTATCCAGGGCGTTGGAGTCGCTCCCTCCGGAGCTGCGGGCCGCCGTCCGGAACCTCGACATCTCCGTCGAGGACGAGCATCCCGACGACCCCGACCTGTTCGGCCTGTACGAGGGCGTCCCGCTCCCGGAGCGCGGCGACTGGGCGGGCGCGCTCCCCGACCGCATCCGGATCTTCCGGATCCCGCTCGTCGAGTCGTTCCCGGACCCGGCCGAGCTGGAGGAGGAGATCCGGATCACCGTCCTTCACGAGCTCGCCCACTACTTCGGGATCGACGAGGATCGCCTGGACGAGCTCGGCTACGGATAGTTAGTTCTCGGTCTCCTGCGGAATGCCCCAGGGTGGCACTGCGTTCAAGGAGGCATGAGAACGTTCCAGGAGATCCACCAGGAGATCGAGCGCCGGAGCGAGGAGCGCTCCGAGCTGTACAAGCGACTCTCCCAGGAATACGACGCGGCCGTCGTGGCCGACATCCACCGCCTCGACGCGGAGCTCGACCGCCTTTGGGACGAGCATCGCGTCCTGCGGGCGAGGGTGCGCTTCGGCGACCGCAACCAGATCGTCGCCCGAGCCCGCGTCGAAGAGCGGCTCGAGCGCGCCGCCTGACCAGTTCCCTCCGAGAAGACGGCGCGTCCCCTCCATCCCCTTTTTCGGGATTGACGGGGGCGCGCCCGCTGCCGATCCTTTAAGTCGGTCTGCGGCAGATCGAATCCGAGGAGCCCCCGCCGCGTGACCATTTCCCGACTGCCCGAGGAGACGCCGACCGCGGCCGAGCTCAGCCGGCGCATGCGGGAGATCGAGCGGCGGGAGCGCCAGCTCGACCAGGCGCTCGCGGCCGTGGCGTCGCAGCGGGAGCAGCTGGCGGCCATCCAGTCCGAGTACGAGCTGCGGCGCCAGGGCCTGATCGAGCGGACGCGCGAGGTCGAGGTCGAGCGCGACCGCCTGCGGGCCGAGCGCGCGGAGATCGTCGCGGCGAGCCTCACGCAGGACAGCGCTCTACACTGACCGCCACGGGGCGTTAGCTCAGCTGGGAGAGCGCCGGCTTTGCAAGCCGGAGGTCACCGGTTCGATCCCGGTACGCTCCACTTTCCAAGAGAGCGGCGCATGACGCCGGTTCGCGGGCACACTGACCTGACATTGCGCAGAGCGTGGGCCTCAGGCGGCGCGGTAGATGAGGTGCGTCACGCGGTTCCCTTCGATCACCTCTGGATCGCTGAACAGCCTGGTCCCACCGTCGTAATCGCCGAAGAATCGGACCCCCGACCCGAAGAGGACTGGGACGAGGTTGAGATGAACCTCGTCGACGAGTCCCGCCTCGAGCGCTTGAGCGCCGATGCTGCCGGCAGTGACGCCGACATCCCGGTCGCCGGCAAAAGCCTTCGCCTCGACGATCGCATCCCGAACCCCAGTGGTGACGAACGTGTAGGGCGCGTCAGGAAACGCCCAGTCGGTCGGCGGCGGCCGGTGGGTGACGACGAAGACGGCGTCGCCGGATGCTGGACGCCCATTCCAGCCGTTCGTCAGGTCGAACAGCTTGCGTCCGATGACCAGGCAACCGACGCTGTCGGACGCGAACCGCCTCAGGTAGTCGGCTGTCGCCGGGGCCACGTGAAACACGCGGTCCTCGTCGCCCAGCGCGACCTCGACCTCACCGCTTGCGTAGTAGTCGAAGAGAGGTCCCACCCCACCCGACTCATCAGCGATGAATCCGTCGAGCGAGACGGCGGCGGTGACGATGACTCTCCCCATTCCAGACCCTCCGACTTCGGAGTCGAACTGCCGGGGTTCGACGCTACCTGATGGGGTCGTCGTCTCTTGCGCTCGCGGCGGGCGTCCCGCGAGAGCAAGCGCGTGAAATCAGCCGAGCCCGAGCGGCGGAGCTACGACGAATGGGTTTGCGCAATGTCTGGTTCCGCCCATGTCACGCCGGTGACGAGACGCCGAGCTGGCGCCACATGCCGGCCTCGTCGTAGACCTCCCA
>Ga0070731_10004720_pt1 | contig 11542 bp, 8 predicted proteins | sample Coa_R1_2_FD_66448 | JGI IMG/M metagenome (GOLD analysis project Ga0070731, IMG submission 66448) | Surface soil microbial communities from Centralia Pennsylvania, which are recovering from an underground coalmine fire - Coalmine... | ecosystem: Environmental > Terrestrial > Soil > Unclassified ... | reverse complement strand
ACGCCGCGATGGGCGCAGAATTCGTCCATCACGCCGACGCGGCCGGCGCTGTCGCGAAACGCGATCAACCGCTCGCCAAGGAGTTTCACCCGCACCGGCGGGCAATCCGGTTCCGGAATTTCCGCCGCCAACAGCGCCGGGATCCAATAGCGCCGCATCAGCGCGCCCATTGGCGTGCCGGGGCCGGTCAGCGTGAGAAAGTCGTTCTGTTCGCGAGTGGTCATGGCGGCACAATAGCCTACTACGTCATCACCCGCACCGGCTTGCCGTCGAGGAAGCCGCGGATGTCCTCGACCACGCCGGCGAAATAGGCGCGGTAATTCTGCTCCGAGACATAGCCGAGATGCGGGGTGATGACGACATTGTCCATCTTGCGCAACGGATGATCGCGCGGCAGCGGCTCGATGTCGAACACGTCGAGCCCGGCGCCGCCGATTTTCTTGTCGCGCAAAGCCGCCAACAGCGCCGCCTCGTCGACAATCGGGCCGCGCGAAGTGTTGATGAGAAACGCCGAGGGTTTCATCAGGCCGAGCTCGCGGGCGCCGACGAGGCCGCGCGAGCGGGCCGACAGCACGACATGGATGGTGATGAAGTCGGACTGGCGAAACAGGTCGTCCTTGCCGACATAGCCGACGCCGGCGGCCGCACATTTCTCCGGCGTCAGATTCTGGCTCCAGGCGATGACCTTCATGCCGAACGCCTTGGCGATAGCGGCGGTACGCTGGCCGAGATTGCCGAGCCCGAGTACGCCCAGCGTCAAGCCTTCGAGATCGGGGCCGATGGTCGTCTGCCAGGCCGCGCCGCCATGCAGACGAGCGTTCTCGTAGCCGATATGGCGGGTCAGTTCGAGCATCAGCCCGAGGGCGATGCCGGAGGTCGGCCGACCGAACGAGCCGGTGCCGCAGACGGTGATGCCGCGCGCCTTCGCCGCCTCGGTGTCGATCGAGGCATTGCGCATGCCGGTCGTGATCAAAAGCTTGAGCTCGGGCAGGGCGTCGATCACCGCCTTGGGAAAAGCGGTGCGTTCGCGCATGGCGACGACGATCTGGAAGCCTTGCAGCGCGGCGATGACGTTATCCGGTCCGCCGAGATGCTCATTGAAAACCTTGATCTCGACGTCGCCTTTGACCTTCGACCAGTCGGCGACTTTAAGGACGACATTCTGGTAATCGTCGAGGATTGCGCAGCGCACCGCCATGGTTCCACCCATCCACGCGTGTTGGTGGATGCTTGTAAAGCATGGCTGCATGGAAAAGAAGTTGGTCTGTCACCCTGAGGTGCGACCCCGACTTGATCGGGTGAGCCCTCGAAGGATGACGGGCTACGCGCGATGTTCGGCGATGTCACTGAGAACGGAGCGCGAGGAGGCGGCCGGCTGGCTGGTCTTGGGGGGCAGGCTGCCGTACTTGGCGTGCCATTTCGGGCCGGGGCCGCGCATATAGTGCAAATCCGGCCGGTACGAACCGCCGCTGTGGCCGCTGATCTGCAGCAATTCGCGAAACGCCTTCGATAAATCACGCCACATGATACATTCCCTTGCGCCCTTCGCCCGGGCCTTTGTTGGGATGCCGCCGTCGCTCGCGTCTTTCGACATCAACGCGCGCCGCAAAACGCAAGTTCCATTTTCAAACGGCTGTTTGACATATATTGTCGGCGAAAAATCATTAAATTTTGTTGCGATTTCGGCGGCGCTTGGCCGCTTTTGTGATTAGTCTTAGCGAAGCTTTACCGCGACCGATAAAAGTGGAACTGAGTTCCCGGATAGGGTAACGCGGTGCAGCGCGCGGTCGGGACGTTCTTGCCCTCGCGGTGCTGCATCGCTACATCCACATTTTCCCGAAATGAGCGCCTTTGCAGCTGCGCGGCGCCGAGCGAGAGGGGCAGGGCGCTGATGGCGCGTCAATTCGTCTATCATATGGAAGGTTTGACCAAGACTTACCCGGGTAACCGCAAGGTCTTGGAGAACATCAATTTGTCGTTTTATCCCGATGCCAAGATTGGCGTTCTCGGCGTCAATGGCGCCGGCAAGTCGACGCTGCTGCGCATTATGGCCGGCCTCGACACCGAATATTCCGGCGAGGCCTGGGCGGCGCAAGGCGCCCGCGTTGGCTACTTGGCGCAGGAACCTCAACTCGATCCGCAGAAGTCGGTGCGCGAAAATGTCATGGAGGGTGTGGCGCCGCAGAAGGCGATCGTCGACCGCTATAACGAGCTTGCCGTGAATTATTCGGACGCGACCGCCGACGAGATGACCAAGCTGCAGGACGAGATCGAGGCCAAAGGGCTGTGGGATCTCGATTCCAAGGTCGACCAGGCGATGGATGCCTTGCGTTGCCCGTTCGACGAAGCCGATGTCACCACGCTCTCCGGCGGCGAGCGGCGCCGCGTCGCGCTGTGCCGGCTGTTGCTCGAACAGCCCGAGCTTCTGCTGCTCGACGAGCCGACCAACCACCTCGACGCCGAATCGGTGGCTTGGCTCGAAAGCCATTTGCGCAACTATCCCGGCGCCATCCTCATCGTCACCCACGACCGCTACTTTCTCGACAATGTCACCGGCTGGATTCTCGAATTGGATCGCGGTCACGGCATTCCCTACGAGGGCAATTATTCGTCTTGGCTCGGCCAGAAGCAGAAGCGGCTGCTGCAGGAAGGCCGCGAGGAAGAAGCGCGCCAGCGCACGCTTGCCCGCGAGCAGGAATGGATTTCCGCCTCGCCGCGCGCGCGACAGGCCAAATCCAAAGCGCGCTACGAGCGTTATGAGGAATTGCTCAAGAAGGCCGGCGAGAAACAGACCCAGACCGCGCAGATCGTCATCCCGGTCGCCGAGCGGCTCGGCCAGAATGTGATCGACTTCGAGAACCTGCGCAAAGGTTATGGCAATAATCTTCTGATCGACGATCTGACTTTCAAGCTGCCGGCCGGCGGCATCGTCGGTATTATCGGGCCGAACGGCGCCGGCAAGACCACTTTGTTCCGCATGATCACTGGCGCGGAGAAGCCCGACGGCGGCTCGATCAAGATCGGCGAGTCGGTGCATCTCGGCTATGTCGATCAATCGCGCGATTCGCTCGACGGCAAAAAGAGCGTCTGGGAGGAAATCTCCGGCGGCGCCGATATGCTTCAGCTCGGCAAGCGCGAGGTCAATTCCCGCGCCTATTGCTCGGCCTTCAACTTCAAGGGCGCCGACCAGCAGAAAAAAGTCGGCCAGCTTTCCGGCGGAGAGCGCAACCGCGTGCATCTCGCCAAAATGCTTAAATCCGGCGCCAATGTGCTGTTGCTCGACGAGCCGACCAACGATCTCGACGTCGACACGCTGCGCGCGCTCGAAGAGGCGCTGGAGGATTTCGCCGGCTGCGCCGTGATCATCAGCCACGACCGCTGGTTTCTCGACCGCATCGCCACCCACATGCTCGCCTTCGAGGGCGACAGCCATGTCGAATGGTTCGAGGGCAACTTCCAGGACTACGAGAAGGACAAGATGCGGCGGCTCGGGACGGATACCGTCATCCCGCATCGGATCAAGTACAAGAAGTTCAGCCGCTGACGCTGGCCGCGTTGCCGATGCGAGCGAAGGCTGGCCAGAGTGGCAAGTGGAGCGGGTGGTACAGAACTGCCCTGCTATGCTATATCGATTAAATGACAAAACTACTCGAAGACGCGATCAATAAGGTTCGAGACCTTCCGGAAGCCGAGCAGGATGAGGCGGCGGAAATGCTGCTATCCGTGGCGTCAAAGAAGGCCGGCCGGGTGCGACTCGATGATGAGACGCGCGCTGCCGTACGCGAAGGCCGCCAACAGGCGCAGCGCAGCGAGTTTGTCAGCGATGAGGACATGGTCGCCTTCTTCGAGCGGTACGGCGTCAAGCGTGTATGAGAGTTCGCTATACACGCCGGGCGCAGAGCGATCTTGAATCCATTTATACATATCTCGATCGACGCGCGCCGGCCGCCGCGCGGACTGTCAAAGGATTAATCGAGCGTTGCGGCAACGATTAGGTCGTGTCGGGCGCAATCAACTCCACGTCGGGAAAATACATCCGATAGCGCCGCACATCGCGCGTCAGAATCGGCAGGCGCGCGACCTCGGCATATGCGCCGATGCCAGTCAATGATGTGCGCAGCAGGTAGCTTGTCGTGCTGGCCGGCGAGCGGAAGCTCCATCGTGGCTAAGATTGTTTGGCCAACAAGCCGTTGAGCACCAGATCGAGGTGGGCGTCGAAGTAGGCCTTAAGGTCGAGCGGCTGGCGCTCATCGAACATCATCATCCACAGATCGACCAGCGCGATCGGCGCGATGATGACCTGAGGCGAGTCGATGATTGAGGATTTGCGGATTTCGCCGTGGTCGATGCCGCGCTGGACGGCCAGTTTGAGCATTTCCAGGCACGGGCGCAAAATTTCGTCATGATAGCGATCGGCAAGCTCCGGGAAACGCGGCGCTTCGGCGATCAGCATGCGAACCACCTCGCGCCGCCGCCGGTCCTCGACGATGTGCTGATAGATGAAGCTGAACTGCGCGCGCAGCAAATCGGCGGTGGAGCCTTCGTGGCTATCGAACATGCCGCGCACGGTGTCGAGGGTCGCCTTGGTGATTTCGCGCACCATCGAGATGAACAGGTGTTCCTTGTTCTCGAAGTAGACGTAGATCGTGCCCTTGGTCACGCCGGCGCGCTCGGCGATCCGATCGAGCGTCGTCATCGCATAACCGTTGCGCGAGAATTCGACGAAGGCGGCTTCCAGAATCTCCTGCGGCCGCTCCGCCTTGCGGCGCCGCCGCGTTTCGATCCGCGGTTCAAGGACGACGTTCATGCCGCTAGCTAAGGGGCGGAGACCGCCAAAAGTCAAGTTATTGACTAACCGGATAGTAAATAACTAGGCTGACCCGTTTGAGGGTTGGGCAGGTGGTCAGGTTCAGTCGGTTCATAGGCAGCGGCGAGGCGAAAGGTGCCCAAAGTGGCATTTGTGCGGGCCATCGTAGCGTTTTTTGGCGCGCGACCGCCGCTGCGGCGCTGTCACTATTGGCCTTGTCGGCATGTGCGGTCGGACCCGACTTTCGACCGCCGCCGGCGCCCGCGGTCGCGGGCTATACCCCTGAGGCCAAACCCGCAGCGACGGTCTCGACCGATATCGCCGGCGGCGCGCCGCAAAAATTCGACGCCGGCCGCGATATTCCCGGCGAGTGGTGGCAGGTGTTCCGGTCCCGCGACCTTAACGCTCTGATCGCCGAGGCCTTGCAATCCAATCCGAATTTGGCGGCCGGGCAGGCCGCTTTGTGGCAGGCGAAAGAGAACCTCTACGCCCAGACCGGCTCATTGCTGCCGACTGCAGACGCCAACGCGTCGGCAGAACGCCAGCAATTCTCGCCGGCGGAATTCGGGTCGCCCGGCGCGCCATCCATTTTCAACCTCTACCAGGCCAGCGTGAACGTCTCCTATGCGCTCGACGTATTTGGCGGCACGCGGCGACAGATCGAAGCCAGCGCGGCGCAAGCGGACTATCAGCGCTTCGAACTCGAGGCGACTTATCTGACGCTCACCTCGAACGTGGTGACGGCGTATGTACAGGCGGCCTCGCTGCGCGACCAGATCGCGGCAACGCGCGACATCATCAAAGCGGAAACCGACCAGCTCGACGTCGTGCGCCATCAATTCGACGTCGGAGCCGCGGCGCGGACCGATGTATTGACCCAGGAATCGGAAGTGGCCACGGCGCAGGCGACCTTGCCGACGCTGCAGAAGCAGCTGGAACAGCAGCGCCATGTCCTGTTGGCGTTGATCGGCCGTTTTCCGAGCGAGGCGCTGCGCGATCGCATCACGCTGGCGTCGCTGCGCCTGCCCACGAATCTGCCGCTCAGCCTGCCATCGCAACTGGTCGAGCAACGTCCCGACATCCGCGCTGCCGAAGCCCAGTTGCACCAGGCCAGCGCTCAGATCGGCGTCGCCGTCGCCAACATGTTGCCGAAGCTCACCCTTACCGCCAACTACGGCACCGCCGCTTTGACGACCGCGTCGTTGTTCACGCCCGCCACCGCGGTTTGGGCGCTCGCGGCGAGCGGCACTCAGCCGATTTTCCATGGCTTTACGCTGCTGCATCAGGAGCGCGCCGCCAAAGCCGCTTATGACGTGGCCGAAGCGCAATACCGCAACACCGTGCTGGCGGCGTTTCAGAATGTCGCCGACAGCTTGCGTGCGCTGCAACTCGACGCCGCCACGCTGAAGGCGCAACGCGCCGCGCTGCGCGCCGCATCCGATACCCTCGATCTTGCCCAAGGCCAGTATCGTCTTGGCGCCATCACCTATGTGAGCTTGCTCAACGCACAACGCAGCTATCAGCAGAACCGCCTCGCCGTGGTGCAGGCGCAAGCGGCGCGCTACGCCGACACCGCCGCTTTGTTCCAGGCGCTCGGCGGCGGCTGGTGGAATCGCAGCGACGTCCAGCCGAATCCGCTGAGCCCCGACGCCCCGGATGACGCCGCCGTCGTTAACGAAACCCATGCAGCAACGGAGCCTCGTCAATGACCAAACGCATGGTGATCATGCTCGTTACGGTCGCCATCGTGCTCGGTGGAATCTTCGGATTCCAGGTGTTCAAGGGCATCATGATCAAGCGATTCATGAGCGCCATGGCGGCGCCGCCGCAAACCGTTTCGGCGAGCAAGGCCGCCTATAGTCAGTGGCAGCCGACCATCGCGGCGATCGGCAGTTTGCGCGCGGTAAAGGGCGCCGACTTGTCGCTGGAAGTACCCGGCATCGTCGATACGATCTCGTTCAACTCCGGCGATGACGTCGAGCAGGGTGCAGTGCTTCTCAAACTACGCTCCGACGACGACTCGGCCAAGCTGCAATCCCTGCAGGCGACGGCGCAGCTCAGCCAGATCAACTACGACCGCGACCAGAAGCAGTTCAAGATTCAGGCGGTCAGCCAAGCCACCTTGGATGCCGATGCCGCCAATCTGAAGAACGCCAATGCGCAAGTTGCCGAACAGCAGGCCGTGCTCGACAAGAAGACCTTGCGGGCGCCGTTTGCCGGCCATCTCGGCATCCGCGCCGTCGACCTGGGTCAATATCTCAGTGCCGGAACGGCGATCGTGACGCTGCAGGCGCTCGATCCGATTTTTCTGGACTTCTTTGTGCCGCAACAAGCGATCGATCAAGTCCGTCTCGGGCAAACAGTGAGCGTGATGGTCGACGCCTATAAGGGTCAGGCCTTTAGCGGCGAAATCTCCGCCGTGAATCCCAAGGTCGACGCCAGCAGCCGCAACGTGCAGGTGCGCGCAACGCTGAAGAATGCCGGGCATAAGCTGCTGCCGGGAATGTACGCGACGGTCGACATCGCGACGGGAGCGCCGCAGAGCTACATCACGCTGCCGCAAACGGCGATCACCTACAATCCGTACGGCGACACGGTTTACATTGTCGACGGCAAGGGCGTCGCCGGCGGCGGCAAGCCACTGATTGCGCATCAGACTTTCGTCACCACCGGCGCGACGCGCGGCGATCAGGTGGCCGTGCTCAAAGGCGTCAAAGAAGGCGACACGGTCGTGACGGCCGGCCAGATCAAACTGCACAACGGTTCTCCGGTACTGATCGACAACTCGATCACGCCGACGGCGGACGCGTCGCCGAATGTTCCGCTCGATCGATAGACGGACCGCCGCCATGCACTTTACCGACATTTTCATCCGCCGGCCGGTGCTCGCCTCGGTCATCAGCCTGTTGATCCTGGTGCTCGGCCTGCGCGCCTACGGCGCATTGCCGATCCTACAATACCCGCGCACGGAAAATGCAATCGTGACCGTCAGCACGATTTATTACGGCGCCGATCCTGACGTCATTGCGGGCTTTATCACCACGCCGCTCGAAAACGTCATCGCGCAGGCGAACGGCATCGATTACATGAGCTCCGTCAGTGCGCCGAGCACCAGCACCATCACGGTCTATCTGCGGCTCAATTACGACGCCGACAAAGCGCTGACCGAAATCAACACCAAGATCGCTTCGGTGCTCAGCAAACTGCCGCCCGGCACGCTGCAACCGACTCTGACCGTGACCGTCGGCCAGACCATCGATGCGATGTATATCGGCTTCAACAGCGACACGCTCGAGCCGAACCAGATCACCGATTATCTGGTCCGCGTCGTGCAGCCCAAGCTGCAGGCGGTGCCGGGGGTGCAGACCGCCGAGCTGCTCGGATCAAAGGTGTTTGCGCTGCGCGCATGGCTGGACCCGAGAAAGCTCGCCGCCTTCGGTCTCACTGCCGCCGATGTCAGCCAGGCGCTGACCGCCAACGATTACATATCCGGCATCGGCACGACCAAAGGCCAGATGGTGCAGGTCAATTTGAGCGCCTCGACCAGCCTGCATTCGGCGGAAGAATTCCGCAACCTCGTGGTCAAGCAGAGCAACGGCGCCGTCGTCCGTCTCAAGGATATCGCCAATGTTACGCTCGGCTCCGAAGACTATGACAGTGAGGTCGGCTTCGACGGCAAGCGGGCCGTCTATATCGGCATCCAGGTCGCGCCCGCGGCCAATCTGCTCGACGTTATCGCAGGCGTGCACCGGATATTTCCGGAAATCCAGTCGCTGTTGCCGAACGGGCTGCAGGGCGAGATCGTTTACGACTCGACCGAGTTTGTGAACACCGCGATCTATGAGGTGATCCGTAGCCTCGCTGAATCCTTGGCGATCGTCACCGTCGTCGTGTTCCTGTTCCTCGGGTCGCTCCGTTCGTCGATCATACCGACCGTCGCCATACCGCTGTCGCTGGTCGGCACGTTCACGATCCTGCTGGCGCTTGGCTACTCGATCAACCTGCTGACGTTGCTGGCGCTGGTTCTCGCCATCGGCCTGGTCGTCGATGACGCCATCATCGTAGTCGAGAACGTCAACCGGCATCTTGAAGAAGGGATGACGCCGATCGACGCGGCGATCAGGGCCGCGCGCGAGCTCGGTGGCCCGATCATCGCCATGACGGTCGTATTGGCCGCGGTTTACGTACCGATCGGCTTCCAAAGCGGCCTGACCGGCGCGCTGTTCGCCGAGTTCGCATTTGCCCTGGTCGGCGCCGTCACCGTGTCGGGCATCGTCGCCCTGACGTTGTCGCCGATGTTGTGCTCGCGTCTGCTCAAAGTCCCGGACTTGGAGCGCGGCGGCTGGGAAGCTCGGCTTACTCTTTTCATCGACCGGAACTTCACAAGATTGCGCGGCGTCTACGAGCGAAACCTGCATGGCAGCCTCAACAACTTGCCGGTCACGCTGGTATTCGCAGCCATCGTGCTGTCGAGCATCTATTTCCTGTTCAACGGCGCCAAAACCGAGCTTGCGCCGCAAGAGGACCAAGGCGTTATCATCACCCAGTCGATCGCATCTCCGAACGCAACCCTGCAACAGCGCCTGCTTTATTCGAAACAGATCTACCGGATATTCGCCCAGCATCCGGAAACCGAGCACGTCTTCCAGCTCGATGTCCCCGGTCAGTCGATCGCCGGCATGGTGTTCAAGCCTTGGGACAAGCGATCGAAGACGACCAACGACCTCCAGCCGGTCCTGCAGCAGGAGCTGAGCAAGGTCGCGGGCGTCCGGGTTGCCGCGTTTCAGCCGCCCGCACTGCCCGGCAGCATCGGTTTGCCGGTTCAGTTCGTCATCGTAACCACCGAGCCGTTCGCGCGCTTGAACGACGTCGCTCAACAATTTATGCAACAGGCGCTGCAGAGCGGCATGTTCATTTTTCTCGATTGCGACCTGAAGATCGACAATCCGCAATCGGATATCACGATCGATCGCGACAAGACGGCTCAGCTCGGATTGAAGATGAGCGACGTCGGCGGGTCGCTGGCGGCAATGCTCGGCGGCGGCTACGTCAATTACTTCAGCATCAGCGACCGGTCGTATAAAGTGATCCCGCAGGTTCAGCAGCGCTTTCGGCTCAACCCGCACCAGCTGCTCGACTACTACATCCGCACGGCCGACGGATCGCTTGTTCCGCTGTCGACGGTTGCAACCGTGTCGACCAAAACCGTTCCGGAATCGCTCAACCATTTCCAGCAGCTTAACAGCGCGACGATCCAGGGCGTCGCCATGCCCGGGGTCGCGCAGGGCGACGCGCTGGCTTTCCTGCAGAATTTGTCGAAGCGCGTGCTGCCGGAAGGCTATTCGATCGATTATGGCGGATTGAGCAGGCAATATGTCCAGGAAACCAGCGGTTTTGTCACCACCTTCGGCTTCGCGCTGATCATTATTTTCCTGTCGCTCGCCGCCCTGTTCGAAAGCTTCCGCGATCCGGTCATCATCCTGATTTCGGTGCCGATGTCGATAGCTGGCGCATTGATCTTCGTCACGCTCGGCTTCGGCGGCATGTCGCTCAACATCTACACCGAGGTTGGGCTTGTGACCTTGATGGGCTTGATCAGCAAACATGGCATCCTGATCGTCCAGTTTGCCAACCACTTGCAACAAGAAGGACGCTCGAAGCGGGAAGCGATCGAGGAGGCCGCCGGAATCCGGCTACGTCCGATCCTGATGACGACGGCCGCCATGGTGCTTGGCGTGGTCCCGCTGATCACGGCGACCGGCGCCGGCGCCGTATCGCGGTTTCAAATGGGCGTCGTGATCGCGTCCGGCATTTCGATCGGAACGCTGTTCACGCTGTTCGTGGTTCCCGCCGTTTACCTGGTGTTCGCAGCGGACCACCATTCGCGGGCATCCGGCGACGCGCCCGCTGCCGCTGCGATGCATCCGGCGACCGGCTCCTGACAGTTGCGAACTTATTCGCTCAGCACCAAAACTTGACGGGCATCGCTCTTGACCGGCCTCGATTAAGACATCGGCGCAAAGTCCTGCTAAAAAAGTCTGATCGAATCGATCGGGACAGTCGCGAATTATCGGGAAATCTCAAGCCATGGAAGACTGGAGCGCCCGGCAATATCTGAAATTCGAGGACGAGCGCACCCGGCCGCCGCGCGATCTCTTGGCGCAGGTGCCGCTGCAACAGCCGCGGCTCGCCGTCGATCTCGGTTGCGGACCGGGAAATTCCACCGAGCTGATCGTCGAGCGTTTTCCCCAATCGCAAGTCGTCGGCCTCGACTCGTCGCCCGACATGCTGCGCAAGGCGCGCGAGCGGCTGCCGCAATGCAGGTTCATCGAAGCCGACATCGCCGCCTGGCAACCCGATCCGGACACCGATCTCATTTTCGGCAACGCGGTGATGCAGTGGCTGCCGGATCATCCGGCGATCATGCGGCGGCTGCTCGAAGCCATGCCGCAGGGCGGCGTGCTGGCGATCCAGATGCCCGACAATACGCGCGAGCCGGCGCTGCGTTTTCAGAAAGAGGTGGGCGAGGCCGGTCCGTGGCGGGATCATCCCGAAATCAAGGCTGCGCCGCGCGACCACCTGCCGCCGCCGGAAGCCTACTACGATCTCCTCAGACCCGCGTGTTCGCACATCGACATCTGGCACAGCGTCTATAATCACGTGATGGCGTCGCCGGCCGCGATCACCGAGTGGTTCAAGGGCTCCTCGCTGCAGCCGTTCCTGTCGCCGCTCAAT
>Ga0070731_10004718_pt1 | contig 11544 bp, 9 predicted proteins | sample Coa_R1_2_FD_66448 | JGI IMG/M metagenome (GOLD analysis project Ga0070731, IMG submission 66448) | Surface soil microbial communities from Centralia Pennsylvania, which are recovering from an underground coalmine fire - Coalmine... | ecosystem: Environmental > Terrestrial > Soil > Unclassified ... | reverse complement strand
TCGACGGCATGGCCTCGATGGTCGACAAGAGTCTGGCGCAGCAAGTGGGACAAGTCGATGCGGAGACGCGATTCCTGATGCTCTCCACGCTTCGGGAGTACGCACTCGAACGTCTAGCCGAGAGCAACGACGAATCTGCGACCCGCCGGGCCCATGCCGCTTACTACCTGGTGCTTGCTGAGGAAGGATCTCAGGACGCAGCTGGCCAAGCGGAATGGCTCGACCGTCTTGAGGTTGAGCACGATAACTTCCGCATGGCGCTCCATTATCTGATCAAGACTGGAGATGCTGAGTGGGGACTTCGCATGGGAGCCGCGCTGTTTCGCTTCTGGGAGATGCGCGAACACCTCAGCGAAGGCCGAGACGTCATGGCCAAGCTGCTCGCGCTTGAAGGAACGGCGTCACGGCCGAAGCTCCGCGCGCGCCTGCTATTCGCCGCAGCGGTTCTGGCGGGCGAACAAGGCGATTACAACTCGGCGCGCCAACTATTCGAGGACAGTCTCGAAACCTGTCTTGAACTCAACGACAGCCCGGGCGTTGCGGTCGCTCTAAATGCACTGGCGGTCAACGCTCGCGATCGTGGGGACCTGCCCGCTGCGTCGTTGCTTTTCGAACGCTGTGTCGCCATCTGGAGAGACCTCGGCGATTCCCCGGACATCGCGCGGGCCCTGAGCAACCTGGCCAACGTCGCGAAGTTACAAGGCGAGTACACACGCGCATTTTCGCTCTACGACGAATGCCTCACGATTTTCCGCAAGGCTGGGGACAGTGCCGGCGCCGCATGGACGCTGAATGCTCAGGCCGACGTAGCCCGGGAAAAGGCGGACTTTGCAAAAGCCCGATCATATTGCGAACAGAGCTTGGCGGCATTTCGCCAACTGCGCGATGGTTGGGGAATTGCGACGACCCTCTCCGACCTGGCGACTCTCAGTTGCGATCAGGGAAATAACGATGAGTCGCGGCGTCTCTATGGCGAAAGCATCCGCCTGTTCCATGAACTGGGTCACAAACGCGGAATCGCACGGGTGCTGGAGTGCCTCGCTGCGAGCGCTGCGGCGCAATCACACGCCGTAGAATCGCTGCACCTGGCAGGGGCCGCTGCAGCGCTTCGCCAACGTTTGGGAGCACCTCTAACCCCAGCCGAAGCCCCTCGGCTTGAGAAGGCGCTGGAGTTTGCGCGCCGCACGCTGGGAAATGCCTCCGGCTTAACGGCATGGATGGAAGGCTGGGCTATGCCCGTCGAACAAGCCGTTCAGGAAGCGCTGAACGGTGACGTGGCACTCGGCAGCGGTTAGCCCACGGAGGTTAATCCGCGGTACCGGGATCGATCATGCGCCGTACCGCCGAAACGCGATTTGCCGGAAAACCTCCGCGGCGCGCGTGTTCGCGCACGACCTCTTCGTCCGGCGCGAGGTACACACAGTAAATCTTATCGCCCGTGACATAGCTGTGCAGCCACTTGATCTCGGGACCCATATCCTTCAGCACGCCAACTGATGTCTTGGCGATGTCCTGCAGCTCCGCATCCGACAAACTGCCCGCGCCTGGGATTTCCCGCTCAATCACATATTGGGGCATGGTCACCTCTCCGAACTTTTATGGTAGCACTCAGTTCGCCCGTTCAGCCAACGCCTTGATGTCGTCGTCGAGACCCAGCAACTCCCACCGCTGCAGCGACTGCGGCAGGTTGCCGTTGCTCCACACGTAGTCGTGAAATTCGCGGAGGTTGAAGTTGTCGCCGAGTTGTAGACGCCGTTCCGCGACCATTCGCTCAATCTGCAGCTTGCCAATTTCGTAGGCGATGCCCAAGCCGGGAGCGGCGACATAATCCGCAGCATCGGTCTCCGCCGTCTTCTTGTCCATGGGGACGGCGCGCGCGAGATAGTCCGCGGCCTGCGTGATCGTTAGTTCTCCCAACGCGAGTTTCACGTCGACTTCCACACGCAATGCACGCAATCGCGCGAAGTTATAGATGATCTCGCGCGAACGCGGACTATTGTCATAGAGTCCGGTCTGCAGCATCATCTCTTCGGCGTAAAAGCCGATTCCCTCATTCGCTCCCGAGTCGTAGTAGTGACGGCGAATCGGGTCCGAATTTCTGCCGGCTACCCACAGTTGAAAAAAATGGCCGGGCACACCTTCGTGTACACCGGTCGTCCGCGTATCTTTTGCATACGCCATATTGAAATAAGAAGGATCCTTCACAAGCGGCAGTATCCACCGAACGCCATCCTGCGGCGGGCGCGACGGCAATGTGAAGTCGTCGAGTTCCCCCAGCCCGTCAAAAGCGGCGACGTAGTCTGGCGCCAGTCGAAGCGTCCAATGTGGCAAATCGGCAGGAACGGTCAGAACCTCGTGCTCGACGAGGTAGCGGCGAACGTATGCCTCGTCGTGCGCCATGCGACTCACTTCTTTCTCGGCGTTCGCTGCCATCTTTAGTTCCGGCATGCCCATATTGCGCTGGTGCTCAAATGCTTGCGCCGCGAGTATGCGGTCCAAATCCTGACGCGCCATGGTTAGCAACTGCTCCGGCGTGTACGGGAGGAGAGCCACCTGATGGAGGAAAAACCCATACGCGTCTCTTCCGATGGCGGAATTCTCCGGCATGTGAGACAGGCTGTTGTTCAGCCAACGGCGATATTCCAGCAATGCGTTTACCGCTTTTGGAATCACAGCATGCAGGCGGCTGCGCAGATCGTCGCTCGTCAACAACGGTGCCACGCCACTCTCCACACGCGGCAGACGCGACTCAATGTCTGCCAAAGAATCAATGGCCAGTTGCGCACACGGCCGAACCGGCTTGAGATTCGTTCTTGCCTGCTCCAAGATTGACGGAATGTTTTCGGCGCGCACCACGATTTCGCGGGATCGAACCTCGCTGAATGGCGGAGGCGGCATCAGTTCTTCCTGTAGCGCAACCACCGTTTGCTCAAGGTAAAATACGGGGTCGCGCTGCCAGCGAGGATCCACGTCCAATTCCCAGCGGACGCGTGCCATGGCTGATCCCATCAGCCGGTAGTCGACCTTCTGAGCGACGGGCCAAGTCTCAGATGACATCGCCTTCAGACGGCGCTCAAATTCAGAAAGCTCAAGACGCTGCTTCGTTATCGATGCCATCGACCAATCTCGCACTCCGTCGGCGTGCTCCATGCGCGGAACATCGTCGAATGTGAAAGGACGATAGTGGGAGCGCCAGGTCCAAAAATCGGAGGCCACTTCGTTCAAGGAATCCGCCTTCGACTGCGGAAAGCAAGTTATCGATAGCAACAGCAAGATGATGATCAGCCGCATGGGCACAAACGATATCACGGTGAGCGCCGCGTTCTTACCGACTGATCGTTTTACGTGATCTTGGCGATGCTCGCAGAAAGATTTTTTACTGCAAAGAGCGCAAAGAAAAGCCGCAAAGGATGCTAAGAAAGCAAGTGCATTTCTCTACTCTCTTCGCGGCGGTTCTCCACTATCTCTGCGGTCACAAGCTTTTTCCGATGCCGGCAAACACCGCGGACGCCCGTCGCGAACAGGTTCATCCAACTCCACCGCGTGCGGTATACTCACTCCCGGCGTGCAGGACGCCACCCGTCCGCGGATAGGACCGAGTCCACCTGAGCGATTTGTTGAATTCAAGGTTCTCGCGAACCTCCTTTTCGCCCGCTGCAGCGGACCCCGGGCATGACCACGAAGGAGGTCCGTCATGTCGAAGCAATTTCACGATCGTCACTTTCCTGTTCACCCCAACCTCGATCAACTTAAACATCAGGCTAAGGATCTGCTGCGCGCAATTCTGGAGGGAGATCCAGTCGCAGTGGCAGAGTTGCGCAAGCATCATCCCAAGCAAACCGAAGCAATCGATCCCTCAACAGCGAAACTTGCAGACGCCCAGGCTACGCTCGCCCGCAGCTACGGGCTCGCCAGCTGGCCACGCTTGGTGACCGCCTGCCGCATGACCGACGCGATCTGGCGCGGCGATGCCGAGGCCGTGCGCAAACTGGTGCTGAAAGATCGGCGCTTGTTACGGGAGAGTGCGCGCGGCGTCGCCGACAGCAACTGGGGACCACCCATGTCCTATGCCGCGAATGTTGGGCAGGATGCGATCATTGCCATGCTTCGCGAGATGGGCGCGGACGACGTGCAACACGCCTTCGACCGGGCCTGCCTGCAAGGGCAGATCGAGACTGCGCACCAGTTGCATGCGATGGGCGCACGTCCGACTCCTGGCTGCGTGATGGGACCATGCGAGACTCTGAATCCTGAAGGCCTCGCGTTCCTGTTGAGCCTTGGCGCTGAACTTGCGGACGAGCACGGCGACCGCCTCGCACCTATCGCTTTACTTCTGCAAACATATTGTCGCGGTCCGGAAAACAAGCATCGATGTCTCGAACTTGTCGGCGCGCGCGGCATCTATCTACCTGACACGCCGGTGATGGCATTGCATCGCGGGCGCATCGATCTGCTGGAAGCGCATCTGCGACGGGATCCGCAACTGCTCGGTCGAACTTTCTCGCACGAGGAGATTTATCCACCCGAGCTAGGATGCCACGCCGATCACTCCCTGGGATTGCATGGCACGCCACTGGCGGGAACCACGCTGCTGCATATTTGCGTTGACTTCGACGAGATCGAAATCGCGCGCTGGCTGATCAAACATGGAGCTGATGTGAATGCGCGGGCAGAAATCGATGCCGACGGCTTTGGCGGGCATACTCCGCTGTTCGGGTGCGTGGTGTCGCAGGCTTATCTCTGCCGGCTGCAGCAGGATGCTGCCTTCGCCCGACTATTGCTCGATCACGGCGCAGACCCCAACACACGTGCGTCGTTGCGAAAACAGTTGCGCTTCGTCGCGGACCAATCCATGCACGAATACCGTGACGTCACGCCGCTTTCCTGGGGCGAGCGCTTCCACGGCCCGGGATCTCCGGGTCACACGTGGGTAAGTAAACCGGCGATGAAGTTGATCGCCGAGCGCGGCGGGAATCCTTGATCCACCGTCAAATCGGCGGTCCCCGGTACCGAACTGCATCCTCCTATTGGATCTCGAAGATCGTTCCGTAGGAGGTCGGCACGAGAGTTCCTCCGGAGATTGCTGTGCCATAGATAGTAGAACCCTTCAGCAACACTGGAGACACAGGGAAAGACCCGTCCATGCCCTGGAACCGATGGATAATCCGCTCGGACCAACCGTCGGCTCTGCGGAGCAACTCAAAGATTGTCCCGCACCCCTGAACCTGGAATACGGCACAGCCTAGGGCGCCTCCGCCTTCCTTCGTAGTGCCGTACATGTTTCCTGCCTTATCGAAGACCATTCTTGCGATGGGGAGAACACCGTCGGCACCTCCCTGAAACGAGTAAAGAGTGGTCTTAGCCCATGACCCGTTTTGCGACGGCGACAACCTGTAAGCCGTTCCATCGCCTGCCGTCCCCCCATCTTCAGTGACGCCGTAGAGATTGCCCTTGCCGTCGACATTGAGTCCACCGGGGGCGCTGCCGTCGGTCCCGCCCTGAAAGGTGTAGATAGTGGTACCAGTCCACGTTCCCCCGGATACCGCGGGAGGGATGAGTTTGAAAACCGTCGATGCACCGACGATGCCGTTGAAGATGCAGGTACCGTAGAGGATCCCCTGCTTATCGATGGTGAGCGCGCCGGCGGGATAAGTGCCGCCGCCAAGATTTTGAGTGAACGTTTCAGTCCAGGCACCGCCGGCACTAGCCGGGGGAGACATTTCGAAAATGCCACCCGTATCGTAGCCCTTGGGGAGGGATCCGCCGGCGGATGTCGGGCCATAAATGTTGCCCTTGCTGTCGGAGACCAAGGTACCTAGCGAGCCGCAGCCGTCGTTGGATCCACCTTGAAAGTTATAGAGAATTGTTTCCGTCCACGCCGCTCCGGGCTGCGTTGGAGGGGAGAGTTCGAAGAAGTTTCCGCAGCCATAGGCATCGACGCCCCCGCCGCTGTTAAACGTGCCGTACAGGTTGCCTTGCTTGTCCCGAATGAGATTTCCCCGCGGGCTCTGGCCGTCTAGCGGATTGGTGCCGAACTTGTAGATGACGGTTTCCGTCCATGAGCCCCCGGTGGAAACCGGTGGTGATAGCTCGAAAACGGTGCCGCATGGGTAGGTTTCAAAGTGCACTTGAAGGCACATACCGCCCCCGGCCGTGACTCCGTACAGGTTTCCTTTTTCGTCAGAAATCAGGTTGCCGGGCCCTTCCCCGTCCTGTCCATTGGCAGCAGTGGGGCCCTGGAACGAGTACAGCAGCTTTTCATGTGGACCAGAAGCGAGGCTCTTTCCGGCGAGAACGATCACTGTCAGGCCAAGTACAAATAAGCGGAGGGAGTGTTCGTATCGATGAGGCCGCATGCGGAGATCTCCTTCTCAGTCGTGGATGGTGTTGCGTGACCGGGGCCGGAGCAGATGCTTGGGGAGAGCAGGCAGAAACTATAGCACAGGGCGCGCTGTCATTTTGATGTTTCGCAAGGACAATAACGAAACGAGATGCGAGCTGTGAAAATGGAGGATGCGTACTTGTCATCCGGGCTTGCTGCATGCTAAGGTGCGCCGTTCCTTTGTTTCGTATATGTTCGAGAGGGACATGCAGCTAGATTTGTTTCATCCCGCAGCTTAAAGGATTCCGTCTATGAGCAGTTCAGCGCCTGAGCTCCCCGCCAAGAAAAAGCACGTACCTTATGTGCCCGAGACCATGGAGATGAAAGAGTTCACGCCGCGGGCGATCCTGCTTGGACTCTTGATGACCGTCGTGCTGGGAGCGGCGAACGCTTACCTCGGTCTGCGGGCTGGCATCACCATTGCCGCGACCTATCCAGCAGCCGTGATCGCGATGGCTGCCATGCGGGCTTGGAAAGGATCGCTGCTGGAAGAAAACATTGCTCGTACCGCAGGCTCGATCGGAGAATCGGTCGCGGCAGGGGCGATTTTTACGATTCCCGCGTTTCTGATCGCGAAGGCTTGGCCTTCCTTCGAACCCGGCATCGCCTACTGGAAATCGACGGCTCTGATCATGGTGGGCAGCATTCTGGGCGTGCTGTTCATCTCGCTGGTGCGGCGAGGCATGGTGGAAGATCCAGAGTTGCCGTTTCCTGAATCGCTGGCAGCATCGGAAATTCATAAGGCGGGACAGCGCGGCGCGCAGGCTGCGAAATATCTCTTCTGGAATATCGGCGTCGGCGGAGTGGTGTACCTGCTGGGACGTTTTGGACTTTTCGCCTCCGACAAAGATTTCCACTTTGGTGTTGGCACCTTGGGCCGCAGTCAGGTTCGTTTAGGCGCGGTCGGAAGTACGAATGTGCTTGCGGCCGGTGGGGCCAGTCTGATGCCTGCACCAAGCGTGAGCCCGGCGTACCTGGGCGTGGGATACATCATCGGGTTGCGGCTGGCTGCGCTTCAGTTCTCGGGCGGCGTGCTGGCGTGGGGTCTGATGGTGCCGCTACTGATGTATTTTCTTGGTCCGCAACTCAAGCAATACATTCCTGCGGATACGCCCGATGACTGGGCAACCATGGCGACTGCGGTGTGGAGATTTATCGTGCGTCCGATCGCTGTGGGCGGCATGTTGGTGGGCGCGGCTTACACGCTCTACAACATGCGGGCGAGCTTGACCGCAGGACTGGGAAAGGCGTTCTCCGATCTTCGACAAACCGCGGAGCAGCAAGCCAAGCTCTCACGCACCGAGCGCTACATGAGTTCGAAAATTGTTTTCGGGCTCATTGCCGTCATGTTCGTGCTGATGAGTTTTCTCTATATCAATATTTCGGGACTGGTTTGGCCGGCAGTGCTGGCAGCAGTCGTGATGCTGGTGGTGGGATTCATTTTCGCGACCGTCTCTGGAAACCTCGTTGGTTTTATTGGCTCTTCGAATAATCCAATTTCTGGTTTGACCCTTTCGACTTTGATTATTGCCGCGCTGCTGATGGTCGCCCTGGGCGTCCACGGAATTTCCGGTGTGGCCACAGTGCTCGGAGTGGCGGCTGTCGTCTGCGTTTCAGCGGCGGTCGCGGGTGAGTTGTTGCAAGACTTCAAGGTCGGCTACATCCTCGGAGGCACGCCCAGCCAGATTCAAAATGCGGAATTGATCGCTGTCGTAGTGGCAAGTCTGGTGATGTATTGGCCGCTCTATCTGCTGCATACGGCATTCGGGTTTGGGAGCCGTGCACTTCCCGCGCCTCAAGCCGGCCTCATGGCGACACTTGCGATCGGCATTGTTGGCGGCGATATGCCGTGGCCTCTGGTAGTCGTGGGCGTCTGCTTCGGAATCGCGCTGATCATGATGCAGGTGAAGAGCCCGATGCTGGTGGCCGTCGGCATGTACCTACCGTTTGAGACGACCTTCGCCATTTTCCTGGGCGGCGTCTTCCGCTCAATTGGCGATTGGATGGCCAAGCGCCGCGGCTTGAATGCAGCTCAACAAGCCCGGGCGGAAAATGCCGGCGTTCTCACCGCGTCAGGCCTGATTGCCGGTGAGGCAATCTGCGGACTCCTGTGGGCGGGGATCATCGCAATGTCGTTCTCCCAGCAAGCCTGGTTACATGTGGCCGCCGAGTGGGCCAACAAGGTCAAAGCGGCACAGGTGTTTGAGCATCCGGCTTATCTGGGTGGAATTATTGTGATGGTTTTGTTGGCCGGCCTAATGATTTTCCTCCCGCTGTCGAGCGCGGGCGATCCGAACGAACCCGCACCGCCCACCGCCATGATGTAGGTTTATGAACCACAGAGGACACAGAGCACACGGAGGTGGTGGAGAATTCCTCCCCGTATTCTGTGTCCTCTGTGGTTAAGTTTCTATGTCCATTCCTGAGAATATTGCGGCTGTACGCCAACGGATCGCAGCGACCGCGCGCCGCGCCGGACGGCGTCCGGAAGACATCGCACTGATGGCAGTCAGCAAGACGCATCCGGCAGAAAGCATTCGCGAAGCCTATGCCGCCGGCCTACGCCTGTTCGGCGAGAACCGTGTGCAGGAATTTTCTGGGAAGGCATCGGCAGTGTCCAATCTCTCGGGAGCCGAGTGGCATATGATCGGACACTTGCAGACAAACAAGGCTGGTAAAACAGCAGAGCTATTCAGCGCCGTCGATTCCGTCGATTCGTTGAAGCTGGCTGAGAAGCTCGATGCTGCCGCCCGCGCGCTAAACAAGAAGTTGAGCGTGCTGATCGAAATCAATATCGGAGGCGAAGCGGCCAAGAGCGGAGTTGCGCGGGATTCGCCCTGCCTCGAAGACTTGCTGCTTTCTGCTCCGCGATTCGAGGCGCTGGAGTTCCGGGGTCTGATGACCGTTCCGCCGTTCGCGGACGATCCCGAAGAGGCGCGCCCGTACTTCCGCAAGCTGCGCGAATTGCACGACGCGATCGCCGCCCGCAAACTTGCGGCGATCCACATGGACGTGCTTTCGATGGGCATGTCGCACGACTTCGAAATAGCGATCGAAGAAGGCTCGAACTACGTGCGGGTGGGGACCGCAATTTTCGGGGAAAGATCAAAGGCATAAACACAGGGGACACAGAGGAGCACAGAGAGGCAATTCTTATGGACACTGCTACAGCGAAGGAGTTTCTAATTTCGAGGGTAGTGCAAGAAGCAGAATCGTCGCATGTGCAACTCTCCGATATCGAAAGAAAAATGCTCTATTTTACGGAGTCGCCTCCGTCCCTGCCGGATATCCTCGAAGTGAACGCCGAGTTCGAACGCAATTACGATGTCGATGAATACGAGGACAAAATCGCCCAACTCCTCAAGAACGCACGCTCCCACGATGGCCAGATATCCCCTAATGGCGAGGACGAGTGGAAGGCAGCGCTGGGGGCCATGAGGAAAGAAGATCACTACATCCTTGTGATGTGCAGCCAAGCTTTTGGACCCAGCTACGGACGGAAGCGGGGCAGCGAACATCGCGTTCGGGACTTTCTGATCTACGTCGCCGTGGGTGTCGGCTTGGTCTTGTTCCTATTGCTGGCTTCGTGGTCAAGGCACTAGCCTCTGGATATGGCTCTAATCCATAGCAGCCGATCCGGCGTGTCTTTCGCCATCAGAGTCCACCCCCGAGCCAAGAAGAATGCCATCACCGGCGAGCTCGGCGATGCCCTGAAAGTCTCCCTCACCACGCCTCCGATCGATGGGCGCGCCAACGAGGCATGCATCGAATTCTTTGCGAAACTTTTGAAGGTGCCGCGATCTTCCGTTACCATTGCCTCCGGCCAGACCAGTCGGAATAAGTTAATTCGCGTGGCAGGACTATCAGCGGACGAAGTGCGCAAGCGCATCGCAGTCTAGCGCGAACACAGCCATCGCATCAGGAGCCACATTGACCTTCTCGCAACGCTTCGAGGAAATCCGCACTGGGTTCGAGCGTCCTTTCTGGGTCGCGAATATCAGCGAGCTTTTTGAGCGGCTTTCTTACTACGCCGTGTTCGCTGTATTGGCGCGCTACCTGCACGAGGGTCTGCACTTTGACGTTGAACGAGCCAGCAGCCTCACTGGGATGTTTGGCGGATGGGTCTGGTTTCTGGCGGTCATTGGCGGGGCACTCGCGGACCGGCTCGGTTTCCGGCGGGCGCTTTCATTGGCGTATCTGATTCTCACCATCGCTTATTTCATGATCGGCTCAATCGGATCTCCCTGGCTGGCTCCCTTGCGCGATCGTGTGCCACTCGTGGCGTTGGTGGCCTTCATCCTGATCTTGCCCGCGCTGGGCGTCGCTCTGGTTAAGCCAAGTGTGGTCGGAACCACGGCACGGGCTTCCAAAGAGAACGTTCGCTCTGTCGGTTACTCCATCTACTACACGCTGGTCAATGTGGGAAGCACACTAGGGCCGCTGCTCGCCTCGTGGGCACTCGCGCATGGCATCGTAGAAAATGTGTTTCGCATCGCGGCCTTGAGCGTATTCCTCATGCTCTTTGTCGTGTTATTTTTTTTCAAAGAACCGCGCCGCGCCGACGAAGCGGAGAAAGCCAGTCTTAGTCAGGTCGGCAAGAACTTCCTGACCGTTCTCTCGAATCCGCGTTTCATGTTGTTCCTGCTTATTTTCACGGGATACTGGGTTGTCTTTTGGCAAGAATTCATCGCGCTTCCGCTCTACATTTCCACGTACATCGACCCGAAAGCCGACACGGCGCGAATCCTGGCGACCGATCCCATCATCGTCATTTGCTTCACCATGGTGATCGGTTTTCTCACCAAGCGCATGCATTCCTTTCACGCCATCGTGCTGGGGACTCTGATCACGAGCCTGGCGTGGATTCTTCTGATTGTGCATCCTTCGGTCTGGATGGCCGTCGCCACCTTGGCCGTGGTCGCAATCGGTGAGATCGTGCAACAGCCGCGTTATTACGACTACATCTCACGCCTCGCGCCCGGCGGACAGCAGGGCACTTACATGGGCTTTGCGTTTCTTCCGCTCGGCATCGGATCGTTTATCGCCGGCAAGCTCAGCGGCTGGCTGATGCATCACTTCGGAGAAGAGATGCACCGGCCGGAATTCGTCTGGTGGTCCGTGATCGCAGTCGGCGTCTTTACTACGCTGCTGCTGTGGATCTA
>Ga0070731_10004717_pt1 | contig 11546 bp, 6 predicted proteins | sample Coa_R1_2_FD_66448 | JGI IMG/M metagenome (GOLD analysis project Ga0070731, IMG submission 66448) | Surface soil microbial communities from Centralia Pennsylvania, which are recovering from an underground coalmine fire - Coalmine... | ecosystem: Environmental > Terrestrial > Soil > Unclassified ... | reverse complement strand
TGTCGGTTACATCGATACCGGTTTAATGGAGGGAGATATCTTTGTGATGCTCTTGAAAGATTTGAAGCGCGAGGGCTGGAATGAAAAGGCGAACGAGATCGAAACCGGAATGAAGGAGCGCGCCGACGAATGGAAATCGCGCGCCTATCCGTTCGGCAGTGAAATGGCCTGGGACTCCACCGGGCAGGAAGAGGTTTACGCCTGGACGAAATACTTCGGCTACGACGACAAAGGCGAGGTTTCGCTGGATTCGATTCTCGGCTACATGCCGTTGGTGCCGAATTGGGGTTACAACGGAAATGCCCGCCGTTATTGGGATTTCTATTACGGCGCCGCGCCGGGCGGACAACTGGAGCGCCAAATACATCATTACGGCTCCGGAATCAATGCCATTCCCGTGCTCGCCGCCTATCGCGAACGACCCGATGATTTTTATCTCTTGCGTCTCGGTTACGCAGGAACGATGGCGCCGTTGTCGAATATCGATCCGGATGGCTTTGCGGCCGCTGCGTTTCACTCGTCGCCCTCCCTCATGAAATGGGATGCTTACAGCGGCGACTATGGCCCGAACTTTTTTGGTCACGCCGTCAACACCGCGACTTACATCGTGAATCATCCTGTGTTCGGCTGGCTGGCCTTTGGTGGAAACGTGAAAGTGAGCGGCAATTCAGTCCAGGTGCAACCGCTCGATTCCTTCCGTCGTCGGGTTTATGTCGCGCCAGTCGGACTTTGGCTGACACTGGATGCCGGCACATTCGAAAGTGTTGAGTTCAACGCGAAGAGTCACGCAGTCCGCGTGGAACTTTCACCCAAAACTTCATTCACGCCGGAAGCCCGATTGCGAATCGAGCAGCCTGCGAAAATCTCCGCCGGCTATCACCCGCAAAAATCCTTCACGAATGAACGTGACGCTTACACGATCCCATTGAAGGACGGCGCCATATGGGTCGAATTGTCTTCGGCACAATGAAAACTCATTTTCCAAAATGAAAACGACCGCGCTTTTGCTCGCCGCTGTGATCCTTGGGCTTATGACCGCTCGCTGCCACAGCCAATCGACGGGGGATAGCAGCGATTTGCCGCCCGTAATCGCGCCGCCGGACAGTCTTTTCGAAAAGTATCGCGAAGCCGACCGCGATGCCGCGCGGCAATTCTACAAGAAGTATATCGACCTGAAAGGCATGCCGGTGATCGCATCCGCCGTGGTGGATGATAGCGCGTTACAACGCACCTATTATATCGTCTCGCACATGCTCGCGGGGCGGCCGGATATTATTCAATCGATGGTCACCAATGGTACACGGCTCATTATCATCGGCAAAGATCAACTCTATACGGACATGCCGGAATATCGCCACGCGCGCAACCCGGAATACATGAACGAGCGTGTGCGTGGGACCGGCGGTTTGGGCGTAACGAGTTTTGGCGAAGAAAACCTGCTTTGCCTGCCGATTGACCGTTACGACGATGAGAGCATCGGGGTTCACGAATTTTGCCACACGATCGATGCAGCGATCTCACGCATCGATCCCACGTGGCACCAAAGGTTGCGAGTGACCTATCAGCACGCGGTCACGAACGGCCTTTGGCACCATGTCTATGCCGGCTCAAACCAGGCCGAATACTGGGCGGAAATCTGCCAGGCCTATTTCGACAATTACCGGTTCGACAATTGGAACCATGGCCCCAACGGCACGCGCGAACAATTTAAAGTGTACGACCCGGTGGGCTATGAACTGGTTCGCACGACCTTCAATCTGAGTCCCGCGCAGGACTGGCGTTACCACTGGCTGCAAAAACTGCCGAATGTGATGCCGCCGCCGCCCCAGTTCAAAATAGATCCATATTACACGAAGTTCACCTGGGCGCGGGAGTTCACAGTAATCGGTCACCAGGCCAGCGACGAAGCGATGCTTAAGGCCAATGACACGATCCGTAAAATGTTTGCGTATCGGCATGATATCCTGAAAGCGCTTATTGCGGATGGCGATAAGATGGTGGTGCTTGGCCGGAAGGAGAAATTATCCGACCTGCCTGAATTCAAAGATGACACCATTTCGAACGTGGATTTGAACGCACGCTTCTTCGATTACTCACCCGATAAAAAACTGATGGTCGTTGCGGAAGAGAATGTCATGGGGAATCCGGACGACAATGGAGTTGGTTCCTCCGAAGTCATTCGAGAATTTGCGAGAGCGCTGTGCCAGGTGTGCGGCACGCGTCCCGTGGATACGAACTGGGATAATCGGGGCCGTGACGTGCAACAGTATGAACTCTACGTAAAACGCGTGGACGTCCAATTCGGCCAGAAACTGAAGCAACTCTACGATGCCGCGATGACCAATCAGAAATGGCGAGATACTCCTTCCGTAAATGATCCCACCGAATACTGGGCCGAAGGTGTGCTCGCATACTTCGACGCCACTGGCCTGCAGGCGGCTCCGCTGGATGCCACCCATCAGATCGGCACACGCGAATTGCTCAAGGAATATGATCCGGACCTTTACAGTCTCGTGAGCGAAACCATGGCCTATGACGGGCGACCGGACTGGCGTTACGACCCGCGCTGATGTGAAGAAAATTTCTGTAAACGGTTTTTAAATATGCACAACGCTTCAGCCACACGAGTTGTGAAGCTCGCGACTGCCTTTGTAATTCTCCTCATGTTGCGCGGCCTTGCCTTCGCGCAATCCGATACCGAAGACGGCTCGCACGACTCGCCGCAGCAACGTCGTGGCTTTGGACAGCCGGAGCGTGGCGTCTACAAAGCTCGCATCACGCCGCATTGGCTGACGAATAATATTCAGTTCTGGTACCGCAATGATCTAAGCGGCAGCACAAAGGAATTCATTCTGGTGGACGCCGAAAAAGGAGTCCGGCAGCACGCGTTCGATCACGACAAACTCGCTGCTGCGCTTACCAAAGCTGCGGGAGAGGAAGTGAAAGCTGACAAGCTGCCGTTTTCAGAAATTCAATTCGTGGAGAACGGCAGCGCGATCACGTTCGATGCCTTTTCTAAATCGTGGCGATGTGATTTGGATAGTTATCAGTGCGCCACTGCGGCGACCAACTCAAACTCCAGCCTGGGGCCGTCGCGGGATTTGGAATCGGTGCGTCCTGAACTGGCGGATGCCGGCCCGCCGTCGCCGCAGGAGCAAACAAACCAGCCTGCGCGGCCGCGCGGAACACGGCGCCGCGGCGAACGTGATGTCCGTTCGCCCGACGAAAAGTGGACCGCCTTTGTTCACGACCACAATGTCTTTGTGCGTTCAGAGTCCGGCGGAACCGAAACTCAATTAAGCAACGACGGTGCAGAGAGCAATTCGTATGAGCATCTCGAGTGGTCGCCGGACTCGCGCTCGTTGGTTGCGTGGCGCGTCGAGCCGGGCGATATCGGGCTAGTTTATCTCGTCCAATCGTCACCGCCGGACGGAGGCCGTGCCGTGATGCGCCAGCGGCCTTACGGGCAGGCGGGCGACAAGTTTCCCAAATACGAACTCAATATTTTTGACGTCGCCGATCACAAACAGACGAAGCCGGAAGTGGATCGTTTCGAGCATGAATATGAGATCCCGCAACTTCACTGGATGCGCGACAAGCGGCACTTTGCCTGGCAACAGGAGGACCGAGGGCATCAGCGATTGCGCGTGATTGAAGCCAGTTGTGATGATGGCTCCGTTCGCAACCTCGTGGACGAGAGGACCAAAACCTTCTTCTGGACTGCACACACTGAAGATCTGGGTGTGCCGCTGGTAAATTGGCTCGATGATGACGAAATGATTTACGTGTCCGAAACGGACGGCTGGCGGCATTTGTACCTCGTGGGCGAGAAGGAAGGAAAAATCAAAAACCAGATTACCAAAGGCGAATGGGTTATACGCGGAATTGATAAGATTGACGAGGACGCCCGGCAGGTCTGGTTCCGCGCCGGGGGAATGAACGCGGACCAGGATCCGTATTTCATCCATTATTATCGTATTAATTTCGACGGTACCGGCCTCGTCGCGCTGACCGAAGGCAATGGAAATCATACTGTTCAGTTTTCGCCGGACCGAAAGTACATCGTTGATACTTACAGCCGTGTAGACGCGCCGCCGATTCACGAACTTCGCCGCACCAGCGATGGCAAGCTGGTTTGCAAACTCGAGGAGGCCGACATTACCGAATTGAAGGCGACTGGCTGGAAACCTCCAGAGGTATTCACGGCTAAAGGCCGTGATGGCAAAACCGATATTTGGGGAATTATCCGCCGCCCGAAGAACCTCGATCCGTCAAAAAAATATCCCATCCTTGAAAGCATCTATAATGGTCCGCAGGGCGCGTATGTGCCTAAATCATTCAGCGCCAACGAGCGCGCTTCTTCAATGACTGAGGCAGGTTTCATTCTAGTGCAATGTGATGCCATGGGCACGGCGTTCCGCTCAAAAGCGTTTCACGACGTTTGCTGGCACAATCTTTCCGATGCCGGATTTCCCGATCGCATCGCCTGGATAAAAACAGCGGCGGAAAAATATTCCTACATGGATATCAACCGCGTCGGCATTTTCGGCACTTCTGCCGGCGGGCAGAACGCCGCGGCTGCGGTCCTCTTTCATCCCGAGTTCTACAAGTGTGCCGTGGCCAATTCCGGCTGTCACGATAACCGGCTCGACAAGGCTTCATGGAACGAGCAATGGATGGGCTATATGCCGCCGGATAAAATCTGGTCGAAGGATCCCGATAACTGGTATTCGCAAAATTCCAATATAGACAACGCCGCAAAGCTGCGTGGAAAATTATTCCTGATCGTGGGCGAAATGGACGACAATGTTCCGCCCGAATCCACGATGCGTTTCGTGGATGCGCTGATCAAAGCCAGAAAAGACTTCGATCTGCTGGTGGTGCCCGGCGCGAACCACGGCGCCGCCAGCCCGGTCACGCAGCGTCGCACGCTTGATTTCTTCGTGCATAATTTGCTCGGCAAGGAACCGCCCGATCGCAATGCGGAAGAGATGAGTAATTAGCACGTGAATACGGCCTGGCGAAATTTTCTAACGCTATTTCTGTTTTCTCTCGTGCTGATTCTTAGTTCAGTCACGATCGCGGTGCATGCGGAATCTTTCGCCACTGCGACCGTTGACTCTGTTACTGCAGGAGATGAGAAGGTGGAGAAAGGCCATAAACAGGCAGGGGATCAAACCGAAATACAGCAGCTAAACGGTCACACCTATCGCATCGCCAGCACAAATGGATGGTTTTCGTGGGAGTTGAAAATGTTGCCGGACGCGGCGCAGGAATTGGATATCGAATTTGGTGGCGAGCGGCATCGGCCCGCCGACACGGTGGATATTTTTGCAAACGAAATAAAAATCGCGACGGTTAGACTTGCCGGTGGTCCGCGAGCTGAATACTACCCGCTCACGAATACAGTGCTGAAAGGCAAGGATGCCATCACTGTAAAATTTCAGGCTTCGGTTGGTTCACGCATCGACGGGATCGCAAACGTCAGCGTCGTGAAAGTCCCGCCGCCGACGATTGCTTCCGCGAGCACTGCCAGTTCAACGCGCACAAATTGGCAATTCATCGTCAATGCGGTCAAAGATCAGCACGAGCCAAAAAGCTCAGGCGACCGATTGAAACGGCATTTCGACTGGTGGCCGGCCAAGGGGACGAACCAGTGGGTGCAATATGATTTCGCGAAGCCCACACGGGTTTCGGCCGTCGAGGTTTATTGGTTTGATGACACTGGAATCGGCGAATGCCGTCTCCCGAAATCGTGGCGCGTGCTTTACCGCGACAACGGCGAATGGAAAGCGGTTGCGAATCCGACCGGTTACAGCTGCGAAGGCGATCGCTACAATCGCACAACATTTGACGCGGTCGAAACGGAGGGGCTGCGTTTGGATGTGCAACTGCCGGAGAGATTTTCTTCCGGGTTGTTGCAATGGAAAGTGGAGTGACGATGAACATACGTTCCATCTTTTTTCTTTGCGTTTTGCTCGGGCTTGTCGGTGCCAGCGCGGCAGAAAATTCGTCAGGCCAAATCGAGAAAGGCGATTTTCGTTTCGCCTACGATGAACGTGGTATCACCGGCCTGGCTGATCCGCACGATCCGTTCGGCGCGCAAATTGTGCCCGAGGGCCAGCGGCTGGGATTAACCGTGCGTTTCCGCAGCGGCGATGGCGAGTGGCAGACGCTTGCGGCCGGAAGACTGCAAAGCGCAGCATCCTCTGCAAATAAACTCATTTATTCGAGTGACCCATCGGAAGGCTTGCTTAAAGCGACCCAAACATTCACTACCGATGGCACGGCACTGGATTGGAACATCGAATTGGAATCATCGAGCAACGAACCGGTCGAAATCGGTGATCTTTCCATCAGCATTCCCGCAGCTGGACCGCGCGGCGAGGATCCGAAGGACATCTTTGAGCACGGATTCCTGAGGCATCAGTTTATTTCCGGCAACGGCTCGTTTGTTTATTTCATTCGTGCGTCGGGTGTGCCGCCGTTTCTCATCGTGACGGTCAAACCGGGCACGAAGCTGGAATATTTCGGTGGCGGCTTTGGTCGCGGCGGCGCGCAGGTATTTGTTCATTCGGGTCTGACTGCAGGTAACGAGAAGCGCGGCACCTGGCGCCAGCCAAACACGTTTTTGAAACTCGACGGGGCAGGGGGCAAGGATAGCAAGGTGAGCTACGGTTTCCGCTTTCGCTGGGCGAAATCATACGATGAGATGCGAGACATTCTTTACAAAGAAGGCTTGTTTGACATTCGTGCCGTGCCCGGAATGACGATTCCTGAAGATTTGACTGCAAAATTCTCTTTGCACACCAAAGCAAAAATCGGATCCATCGAGGCTGAATTTCCAAGGCAAACAAAAATCACCGAACTGCATGAGCCGCAGCGCGATGTTCATGTCTACGAAGTTGCCTTCAAAAAGCTCGGAGAAAACATGCTGACGATTACTCACGATGGTGGTCGCAAAACGTACCTGGAATACTTCGTCACTGAACCCTTGGAAACGCTGATCAAGAAGCGCGCGGCGTTTCTTGTCGATCGGCAACAGATTCGTGATCCATCCAAATGGTGGGACGGTGTGTTTGGGCCGTATGACATGAAGAACAAAATCGTCCGCACGATTGATGATCCAGATATTTTCGTTGGGCGCATGGTTTATACGCTGACGTGTGATGATCCGGGGTTGTCCAAAGCGCCTTATGTTGCGGAGAAGAACGTCAGCTTTCCGGACCAGAAAGAAATCGAAGGGTTGGAGTATTATCTCGAACATTTCGTCTGGGGAAAACTTCAGCGCACCGACAAGGAAACGCCCTATCCGTATGGCGTTTATGGCACGCCCAACTGGTATGTGGATCGCGACCCCACGCGGCGGAGGGCCTGGGGTCGGGGCAGCGCGAAGCTGCCGAATGGAACTTCGGCCGAAATTCTTGCGGCGGGAATGACCAATTTGCAATCCAGCCAAGCGCAAACGAACTCAACCGCCGTCCGCGATCTCGGCAAGGAACACGTGTTTCGCTCATACGATTATCCGCACGTGGTGATGCTTTATTTTCACATGTACGAAATCGCGAAGAAATATCCGACGATGTCGAAATATCTCGATGCCACCGGTTATCTCGAGCGTGCCTACCAGACTGCGCACGCATTCTTCACTTATCCTTACGAGATTTATCCCAGTTACTACGAAACGTACAAGTGGGGGCTCTATAACGAACTGGTGGTGCTCAAACTTGCTGATGCGCTCGACCGCGAAGGCTTCCCGGACCGCGCCGCGTGGCTGCGGGCCGAGTGGGAGAAAAAGGTGAAGTATTTTGTCTATGACGACCGCTATCCATTCCGCTCGGAGTATGCTTTCGACCGTACTGCATTTGAATCGAGCTATGCGCTCGCCAAATATGGAGCGACACATGACATGCAGCCGGACACGAATCTTTGGTACGACGTCAGGCTGAAGAAGTGGTACTCGCATCCGAGCGTAAAGCGCGAAGACTCCCGCGATTTCATGGAGCGCCAGCTCGCCGCGGGACTTTGTGTGCGTGGCTGGCTGGACACGAGTTATTATGAGCTCGGCGCGGATCCTGGTTTGAGCTACATGGCGGCGATGGGTGGCTGGGGTGTTCTTGATTACGCGCTGGATTTTTCCGATCGCCCGACTGACTGGCTGCAGCTCGGTTACGCTTCGTATTTGAGTTCGTGGTGCCTGGTCAACTCCGGGACGGCTGAGAGTGACTACGGCTTTTGGTTTCCCGGCAAAGAAAACGATGGCGCCGCGGGCTGGCAATTCACGTCTTCAAAAGTCGGCAATGCGTGGATGGGTTCGAGCTATCCGGGTGGGGTGATGGAGCCGCGCGGTCCGTGGCATTACGATGGTGAAATTGATCTTGGCTTTGGCGGCGCACTGCGCATGGCCGCAACCGTGCTGACTCGTGATCCGATTTTCGATTGGTTTGCTTACGGCGGGACGCTTACCACGGAAAGGAATAGTCTGGCGATCGTGCCGCGCGATGGATTGCGCCAACGTTTTGACGCCATTATATCCGGTCAGAAGAATTCGAAGGTGGCGCCGCAACGGCTCAAAATTCAATTGGACCGCGACGGCTTCGCCGCGGAACAGCCAATCATGACGGACAAGGCGCTGAACAAAATCGTGTTCACTCTGGAAAATCGTACCGGTGATGAACACATGACCGGCCTTTGGCTTTCGTGGCCGGCGGGAAGTTCCTGCACGGTATTGCAGGATGGAAACAAAGTCGCGCTCAACCCGACGCACGATTGGGATTATCCGCTTAGAGCCGAGTTGAAAGTCACCCCGCAATCGAGCAAAATCGAAATCATCCGTGAAGCCCAAAAATAAACTACATCGGCTCTTACCTTCCGCGCGCTTGGTTCTGGTGATTGGATTCCTGATTGAAGCAAGCCACGCGCGCGCGGCAGATACTAATTTCCCGCCGCCGGTTAAAGGCGATTATATCATTCACGATTTTCATTTCGCCTCCGGCGAAACATTGCCGGAACTGCGGATGCATTATCTTACATTCGGTTCACCGCTGCGTGACAAAAATGGCAACGTTCGCAATGCTGTTCTGATTCTTCACGGCACGACAGGGAGCTGCGATCAGTTTCTCCGGCGCGAGTTTGCCGACGAGCTTTTTGGCAAAGGGCAGCCGCTCGATGTCACGCGATATTACCTGATCATTCCGGACGGCATTGGCCATGGCCAATCCAGCAAGCCGAGTGATGGACTTCATGCGAAGTTTCCGCGATATGGATATTTGGACATGATCGAAGCGCAGTATCAATTGCTGACCAACGGATTAAAGGTCAACCATCTGCGGTTGGTGATGGGCACTTCGATGGGCGGCATGCACACCTGGCTTTGGGGTGAATTGCATCCTGACTACATGGACGCGCTGATGCCACTGGCAAGCCTGCCCGCGCAGATTTCAGGACGTAATCGAATCTGGCGTCGAGTCGTGATTGATGCCATTCGTGGTGCGCCGGATTGGCAGAATGGCGATTACACGACGGAGCCATACGGCTTGAAAATTGCGGCGGAGGAAATGTATTTGATGGGGAGCAACCCAGCCATTCAGGCGCGGCAATTGCCGACGCTTGCGAAGGCCGATGCGGTGTTAAACGCTTATGTGGTGAGTTTTTCCACTAATCATGACGCAAATGACGTGCTCTATGCCGTCGAAGCATCGCATGATTATGACCCGGCACCCGGGCTGGAGAAAATCACGATGCCGCTGCTGGCCATTAATTCCGCCGATGATTTGATTAATCCGCCGGACCAGGGAATTCTCGAACGCGAAATCAAACGGGTGAAGCACGGGAAGGCGATTGTGCTTCCGGAAACCAACGAGACTGTTGGTCACGGCAGCCACACAAAGGCGGTGCTTTGGAAAAATTACCTGGTGCGCCTGCTTCGGCAGACGGAAAGGAAACAATGAAACGCGCCGTGTGGCTGGCATGTATCGGTGTCGTCGCGTTACTCGTCGCAGTTGCGGTTGGTGGAGCGAGCCAGGCACAGGAACCGGTTGGCGCCACGCCTTTGCTGAATCCAAATTCGGCGGAAGTGAACCGTACGGCGCCGGATTTATTCAACGTCCGCTTCGAAACCAGCAAGGGAGCAATGGTGATTGAAGTTCATCGGGACTGGTCGCCGCGTGGCGTGGACCGTTTTTACAATCTCGTCCATGCCGGTTACTACGATGGCGACCGGTTTTTCCGAGTTATTCGCGGGCGTTGGGCGCAATTCGGGATCAATGGTGATCCGAAAATTGCCAGTGCGTGGCGGACGCAGACCATTCCCGACGATCCGCGTCGGCAATCAAATGTGCGCGGCACGATTGCTTTTGCTTTCGCTGTTCCGAATGGCAGGGCCACACAGGTGTTTATCAACCTGCGGGACAATTCAAAGACACATGATCCAGAGCCGTTCGTGCCATTTGGAAAAGTGATTGCCGGCATGGATGTGGCGGACGCGTTGAATGCCGAGTACGGCGAGGACGCAGGCAGTGGTATTCGTGCGGGCAAACAAGAGCCGCTTTTTCATGATGGAAATGCGTATCTCACGAACCATTTTCCGCGTCTGGATTATATCGAACACGCGACGGTCATCGAACCAACCGCTCCAAATCAATGAAACGCTCCTTGAAGCTCGGTATTCCGTCTTATTGCCTGGCGGCTTTTTGCTGTTCAGTGCCTGGTCATTCCGTCGCGGGGGCCGCGCCCATCCAGTTCCAGGGCGTTCCGGTTGAATTGAGGGTCAGTGAAGTCAGCGATAAAACCGCGCGGATCCAACTGTGCCCGCTGGATGAACACGGCAACCCTGTGAAAACAACGCCTTCGCCGACGCTCGCTGCATTTGAAGTGAAGGAAAAATTTCATACGCGCGAGCTGTCATCAGTGAAGGATATTCGTGTCGGTGATCTCCGGCTGATTGTGAAATCGAATCCACTGACAATTGCAGTTCGCCGCGCGAATGGGACGCTGGTGCAGGAACTGTTGTTCGGTCCTGCAGACGATACGAATGTGATTTCATTTCACACCGACGCATCCGTCCTTGGTTTGGGCGAAGGCGCAGACCAGTTTGACCGGCGCGGCGTGAATTATCCGCCCATTAATGGCCAGCGATATCGCCTTGCCGAGTTGGGTGCGCGATCATTTTCGCCGTTTCTCATCGGCACAGAGGGGTGGGCGATGTACGTGGCCTCGCCGCATGGCGGTTTCGATTTGCGCGGCGACCATGGAATTTTTAATCCGCGGAACGCTGAAGCGGGTGTGGCTGACATTTTCGTGACGGACGCTGCTGAACCGGCTGATGCCATGCGCGAGTTTACGCGGCTGACCGGTGCGCCAGTCATGCCGCCGAAGTGGGCGCTTGGCTATATGCAATCGCATCGGACATTATCCACGGAGGCGGACATTCTGAAGGAGGCCAGGACTTTTCGGGAGAAGAATTTGCCCTGTGACACTTTCATTTTTCTCGGCACTGGGTTTTGCCCGGCAGGATGGAATTTTGGGCACGACTCATTTGAGTTCAA
>Ga0070731_10004716_pt1 | contig 11547 bp, 14 predicted proteins | sample Coa_R1_2_FD_66448 | JGI IMG/M metagenome (GOLD analysis project Ga0070731, IMG submission 66448) | Surface soil microbial communities from Centralia Pennsylvania, which are recovering from an underground coalmine fire - Coalmine... | ecosystem: Environmental > Terrestrial > Soil > Unclassified ... | reverse complement strand
GATCCCGCGACCATCGTCATCATGTAACCGCCCGCGACAGTCCGAGGCCCGCGGGGTCACGGAGGGCGAGCCGCAGGGCCGCGGACACGAGGTCACGCTCCGTGACGACAATGCCGAAGCGTGCGGCCACTTGGGTGCGGAGCCGGCGAAGGGTCGCCTCGTCATCGGGGCGCCACGCAAGCGTCTTCGTCCGTGGCCGGCCCTTCGTCTCGTGGTCCCGTGACTTAATCATTCGTTATCCTAATGCGAGATATTATCAGCATTAGCACTGCTACGCAAGGGCTGGCACACACCGTCGAGCAGCACGACCACGTCACGATCCGAGACCGCCACTACTTCCCGACCTACGGGCGCACCCGCCCGTACGTCCACAACGACAGCGGCCAGCACCAGGGCTGGTACAAGCACGAGCACGACCATTGAGGACTGCGGGACGGTGGTGACGACCCTGTAGCGGTTCAGTAGCTTGCCGGTGCCCCCTCGCGGCGTAGCGCGCCGGCTCGCAATCGTTCCGAGTCTCGGGCGCTCGTCCTGACAGGGACGCGGAGGTGGTACCGGAGCGGCTCGGAACTGTCCCGAATCTCCTAGCCGCACATCAGCATGAGTCCGTCTCGAATCGCGTTCTGGGGGATGTCACCCCCATTTTGATCGTTGACTCCTTGCGAATTTACTTCATAAGAGCAGCCCCGTGGGGGGTTGATGTCGGACGAAAGGCGTCCGGCAAAGGAGAGCGGATCATGACGAAGGGGATGACAGCAGCGCGTGCATTGGGGGTCCTGGTACTGGCAGCCAGTCTCGTAAGTACGCCGGCCCTGGCCAAGAAGAACCCATGCACCAAGGTCACGGGCTGTCCGGCGCAGATCACTGCCGAGTTCAAGACGTGCAAGACTGGCTGCGCCAAAGGTAAGGCGGGCAAGGCTTGCCGGACAGAGTGCTCAACCGAGAAGAAGGCCCAAAAGAAGGCGTGCAAGGCCGCCACGAACCCCACGCCGCCTAGCTGCGGCTTTACGGATGAGGAGTCGCCGAGCGCCGCGTTCCTCGAATAAGACCTCCGACACCGGCGACAGAGAGGGCGAGCGGCAGCCCCGGCGTCCGCCGGGTGGCTGGAGCAGGGCAGGGCGGCGGGCGTGCTGGCGCGCTAGAAACCCGGAACCGTTCCGGCTCGGAGGGGTTTTTCGAGGTCAACTCCGGCCATTTTGGGCTCGGCCTCCGAGTCGGTAGACGGAGGCCGATGGCCAGGAAATCGCGGCGCTTCTTACGCTTTCCGCCTCGGAGCACGCCACGTCGGAAGGGGGTTCGAATCCCTCCCTCTCCGCTCGCTACATCGCGTGTCCAGCACGGGGACCGGTAACACCTCTCCGCGGCCATGCTCGTTCCTCCGAGGTTCCGTTCATGCAAACGGCGCTCGGACAGCTTCCCGGGCGCCGCAAGCCGCGACTGGGGGACGTCATCGTCTTCATCTGGCCGAAGGACCGCTCGAAGGACTTCATCAAGCGCGTCATCGCGGTCGAGGGCGAGACGATCGAGATCCGCAACAGGCTGGTCTTCGTGAACGGCCACCCACGCGACGATCCGCGTGCCACGTGGGGGATCGGCGTCGCACGGCGCCGGCGACAACTACGGGCCCTTCACCGTGCCGCCCGGTCACGTGTTTGTCATGGGCGACAATCGTGAGCAGAGCTACGATTCCCGCTTCTGGGGGGCCGGTGCCACTTTATGACGTGAAGGGGCAGGCGTTCGTGATCTACTGGTCCATGGATCCTGCGGACCACACGGTCCGTCGGGATCGAATCGGGCAGCGGATCGAATGAGGTTCACCTCATTCCCACGATGAACGTCACGGTGCAGACAGTTTCAGCTCGCAAGCTCGCGGCGGTGCGTCGGCGTGTGAAGATCCGCTCGGTGGGGACAGCGTGGCGGCCTGCGCTCGACGAGGTCTGGGCGTTTCTCCGCGGCCATCCTGGTCTCCGTACTGACGGGCACAACGTGTTCGTCTATCACCACCCGCCGAGTCGTGACGTCCCGATGGATGTGGACTTCGGGGTCGAGGTCACGCGCACATTCGATCCCGTAGGAGAAGTCGTTCCGGCCGAAACACCGGCGGGTCAGGTGGCGATGGCTGTGCACGTCGGTAGCTACGACCGGCTTCACCAAGCGCGCGACGCCATCCATGCTTGGCGCACCCGCAATGGTCAGGCCTTCTCAGGGACGTCTTGGGAGATCGACGGGGACTGGTCCAACGACCCATCGAAGCTCGTGACGACGGTCTGCTACCTACTGCGGTAAGCGTCCGGCGGGGATCTTCTGACCGTGCTGGCGGGACAGTACATCGATTCTTGATGACGATCGCGGTGCTGGCGCATAAGTCCGCCCGCGCGGGGGGCCCACGCGAATGCGCTACCTCTACGTCTGCTTGATCGCGCTCACCGCGAGTCTCCGCATCCCGGTGGTACGTGCGATCGCCCTCGCGGTGCTCCTCGTAGCCGAGGGCGGGCACGCCAGCACGATCACCGTCAACAGCACCGCCGATGTCGCGGCCGACGATGGCTCCTGTACGCTGCGCGAGGCGATCGTCGCCGCCAACACGAACATGGCCTCCGGCGCCACGGTGGGCGAGTGCGCCGCCGGCGAAGCGTCGCCCACCGTCGACACGATCGCGTTCGACATCGCGGGCGCGGGCGTTCACACGATTACGCTGGCATCGCAGTTGCCCGACATCGTGGACCCGGTGACGATCGACGGCTACACGCAACCGGGCTCGAGCGCGAACACGCTCGCGATCGGCGACGATGCCGTCATCCTGATCAAGCTCGATGCCGCCTCGGTCACCTTTCAGGCGCTTCGGCTTTGTAATCCCACCGGCTGCGGCGAACCCGGGTCGAGCGATGGGTCCACGATCAAGGGGCTGTGCGTCGTGGCCGAGAACCACGCCACCTTCATCGACGTCGGCAGTAGCAACGATCTCATCGAGGGCAATTTCATCGGCGTGGACACGGATGGTGCAACCTTGGTGGGCGATACAGGCCAGGCGGTGCTCGTGATCCACGGGACGAGCGGCACCACGATCGGCGGCACGTCACCGGCCGCGCGTAACGTGATCGCCAGGAACAGCGGCGATCTGATCCTCGCCGACGGCGACGGGATAACGGTCCAGGGCAACTACCTCGGCGTCGACGCCGCGGGCACGGCGGCGCTCGGGGTCATCACACGCACGATCAACGTCGAGCTGGGGACCGGAATCACCATCGGCGGGACGGCTGCCGGAGCGGGGAACGTGATCGGCACCTGGACCTCGCACGCGATCCAGCTCGGCCAGTCATGTGCCTGCACGACCGCCGACGTCATGATCCAGGGCAACCTGATCGGGACCGACGCGACCGGCACGGCCGGGATCGTCGGCGGTGGGTCCGATGCGATCAGCGTCGGCCGCGCGGCGAACACCACGATCGGCGGCAGCGTGGCCGGCGCCGGCAACGTGATCACGGCCCCCGGCGGCGACGGCATCGCCGTCCTCGGCGACAGCGGCGGGGTCAGCGGGGTCACCATCCAGGGAAACAAGATCGGCACCGACATCAACGGCACCTCGCCGATCCCCAACGGGCACTGCGGCATCAACGTCAGCGGTCTCAACGGCCCGGCGATCGGCTCGATCGGGGGCACGGGGGCAGGGGAGGGGAACGTCATCGCGTTCAACGGGACGCACGGGATCAGCATCTCGGGTGGTGTGACGGGTTGGGTGATCGAAGGTAACTCGATCTTCGGCAACGCGAACCTCGGCATCACGCTCGGCGGCGACTGCGGCAACGGGAGCGTCGTTCCGACGCCGAACGACATGGAGGACCCCGACACGGGCCCGAACGACCACCAGAACTTCCCCGTCCTCGACATGCCCGACTTCCCCGGCGGCGCGAGCGTCTCAGGCACGCTCAACTCGACGCCCGGCCATCCGTTCCGGATCGAGGTCTTCGCGAACGACGCGTGCGACCCAGGCGGCTTCGGGCAGGGCAAGACCTTCGTCGGGAGGGTCGACCAGGGGCCGACCGACGTGAACGGCGACATCGCGTTCACGGTGAACTTCGGACAGACGATCGGCGCCACCGCGCTGACAGCAACGGCTACGGACCTCAACACGGGGGACACCTCGGAGTTTTCCGGGTGCAGTGTGCCGGCGACGACGACCACGACGACCGTGACGACGTTGACGACGAGCACGACCACCTCCACGTCGACGACCGCGACCACAAGCGCGACGACCACGCCAACGACGAGCACGACGTCGACCACGGCGCGAACGACAACCACGACGACCACGTCCTCGACCGCGCCCGCACCGACGACTACTTCGACGACCCAGGCACCGGGTGGGTGTGCCAACGAGCCCGTCGGACCGACGTTCCTTTCGCTGAACTGCCGGCTGGCGGCACTGATCACCGAGGTGGGTAACGAGACCGACCTCGGCGCGTTGGAGCCGAAGCTCCTCGACCAGGTCCGAAAGGCCAAAATGCACAAGGAGCAGGCGGAGATGCTGTGCCGTCAGGCGAGCAAGCGCCGGACGAAGAACGCGCTCCGGCCGGCGATCAACAAGATGGACCAGTTCCTTTCCACGCTGCGTTCACGCAGGGCCCGCACGATCGCGCCGAACGTCACTGGCACCCTGCGGACCGCGGCGGACGCGATCCGGACCGACATTCAAGCGTTGCAGCGCGCTGTGCAGTGTCCCCAGGACGCGTCAGCGCCGTAACCCCATAACGCACGAACCCTCCCCCCTCATGTGAGCGGCGAGGGTTCGTGCGACGCGAGTGCCGGGGACGGGAGGACGCCCTCCCCCGGACGCTCTCTTCAGATCGAAATCAGCCGCAGACGAGGTTCGGGTTGCCGGTGCCCGGGCAGCTCGTCCACACGCACGGCTTGCGCGTGGCCTGCGCGTGGGTCGCCGTGACGGTGGAGCCCGGCGAGCCGTCGGCGCAGGTGATCGTCGCCGCCGTGCAGGTCACGCCCGACGAGAGCGTGAAGCCCGGCAGCGAGGTGCAGTCGGCGGCCAGGTACGCGTCGTTGTCCACGAAGTACGCCTCCTCCGAGGTCGCGGCGTTGCGCGAATCCGAGGAGATGCGGGCGTTGAAGCCGCGCGCCCGGTAGGCCGCGTACTGCGGGATCGCGATCGCTGCGAGGATGCCGACGATCGCCACGACGACGAGCAACTCGATGAGCGTGAAGCCTCTGGACCGACGACGGCGCGATGGATGGGATACCATATATTTCACGCTCCGGCCGGGATCGCGTTGCAACGCGAATGCCAGTCCGGTGCACGACCGCCCGAACGAAAAAAGGCCAGCCGGGCGGCCGCTTATATATGGGACTCAATATGAATCAGGGACCGAACCAGCGGTACGATTGTGACGGGGAGATCGGGATGCAACGCCGGGGCGCGGGCCTGGGCGTCTACTACTTGGGGACGAGGATCGCCGAGCCGAGAATGCTGGCGGCGGCCGGCGCGATCCGACGCGACGTCGCGTGCGCGCGTCGCCGCTCCGCGGCGGCGCGGCGAGCCGGGGTCGGTGTCCGGGGCACCCGCACGCAGAGGTGCGTGCCCTGCCGCGACGAGATGCTGACCGTCCCGCCGAGCGCGCGCGCCCGTTCGCTGATGCCGAGGAGACCGGTGCCGGTCGCGACCGCCTTGCCGTGCCGCACCGGGACCCCGACCCCGTCGTCGTCGATCTGGAGCCGGAGCTCGAGGTCGTCGGCGACGAGGCCGACCTTCACCGCGTGCGCGCGCGCATGCCGCGCGACGTTCGTCAGCGCTTCCTGCGTGATGCGGTAGAGCGCGGTCTCGACGTCGGCCGGAAGACGTTCGCTGACCCCGGAGACCGTGAACCGCGTCGCGACGCCGTGTCGGTCGCGGAACGCCTCGAGCTGCGCTTCGAGCGACGCGACGAGGCCCTGGAGCGCCAGGATCGGCGGGCAGAGGAGCTGCGAGAGCTCGCGCATCTCGCCGAGCGTCTTCGCGACCAGCCGGCGCGCTTCCGTGACGCGCTCGCGCGCACCATCGGCGCCCGCGGGGAGATCGCGTTGCGCGAGCCAGAGGTACGCGCTGACGGCGGTGAGCGACTGGCCGAGCTCGTCGTGCAGCTCGCGCGACAGCCGGCGACGCTCCTCCTCCTGCGCCGACATGAGCTGGCGCGAGAGCGTCTGCAGCTCCTGCTCGCGCGCCGCCAGCTCGCCGCGAAAGCCGGCGAGGACGTTCGAACATGCGACCGCGACCGCGCCGCCGATCAGGACGACGCCGAAGGCGAGCACGAACGGGACGTCGGGGACGCGGGCGAGCGTACCGGTGATCGCGAACCCGGCGCCCGCCGCCGCCGCTAGAGACGCAACGCGCCACGGGGCCCACGCGAACAGCACGCTGCTACTGACGAGGAGGCACGTGAGCGCAGCCGCCACGAGCACTGCGCGGCCGGGCGACACGACCAGATAGAGGTCGGCGGCGAGTGCCTGGGTGAGGACCAGGAGCGGGGCGAGGCGCTCGGGCCGGCGGGCCGTCCGGAGCTTGATCGTGAGCACGAGCACGCTCGCTGCGGGCAGAACGTGAAGCGCATAGACGAGGACGAGCGGCCCGAGCACCTCGGGGGGGCTGGTACGAAGGTCGAATGGCATGAACAGCGCCACCGCGCCGATGCTGAGGAGCGCGAACGTTCGCACGACTGCCATCAACGCGTTCGTCGGGCTCGGTGGCGGAGGCTCTGCACGACGAGCAGCCGGCGGACGTAGTCGGGATCGATGTCCAGCGCGTCGCAGATGCTCTCGAAGGAGAAGAGCGTCGTTCGGTCCGGTGACGCGAACCAGGCGAGCGTCTCCCGGAAGAGCGCCCGCGACTCGCGGTCGCGCGCGCCGCGATTGCCGAGGTAGGCGCGAACGGCGTCGGCGAGGACCGCGAGCATCAGCTGGTGTTCGCCCGCGAGCGGCCCGTACCGCGGAACGTCGTCGAAGACGGGAACGATCGGGAGCTCGGTCACGCGGCAGCGCTCCGCGGTCGCTGCGGTCCGACCGTCTCCTTCTGGCTGCTCTCGCGACTCCAGAAGTCCCGCGGCACGGCACGGACGACGCTCGGGTCGAGGCGGATCAGCGTCGTCCCGGCCGGCCACGGTCCCTCGAGCGGCTCGAGTCTGAGAATCTGGGACTGCTCGCCGCCCACGCGCAGCGTCTCGGCTTGGTTCACGCGGCACAGGAAGCGCCGCGGCAGGTCCGTCGGGAATACGTAGTCGCCGGTCCGGTACATCATGACATCCTCCTGTCGCCATGCCTCGAGCACGGCCTGTGCCATCGAAGCCATCGCGGAGCGCGTGGCGAACGCCGCGGCGACCCGAGAAACCTCCGAATTCCGGACGATTGGCGCTTCCCTCGTCCGGTCGTCACCCGCGCCGCGGGCGTGTTTACCCGAAAGCTTGCTAGTGGGCTCACCTCTCGGCGATGGGCCTCCGACTGAGCGTCGAGCGGCGATATTCACCGCCGCTTGGAGCGGTGTTCAGACCTGTGCGAGGTGAAGCCCGAAACTGTGCATTGACGACCGCGCGCCGCTTTGGAGGACGGCCGTATCGGCGCGTCGACGCACCCGTTCCGTGAACTCCCGGAACGCTCGCCCCTCGCGCCGCGTCTCGCTAAAACACGGCCGCGTGAAGACCGCCGGGCCCCGGCCCATCTTCGTCCTCGGCGCTGCCCGCACGGGGACGACGCTCCTCCAGCGCCTCCTCAACTCCTACGACGACGTCCTGGTCTGGGGCGAGCACGCGGGCTTCCTCGAGCACGTCGCGCGGGCGTTCTATCGCGCCTGGGACGATCCGAGCTTCTTCAAGGACGTCGCGCCGCTCGCGGAGATCCTCGCGGGCTCGCGTCCCGAGGAGACGTGGCAGGGCTGGATGACGTGGACGTCGCGTGAGGACTGGCTGCGGACGTTCCGCGGCCTGCTCGACGCGCTCTTCGTCCCTGCGGGCCTGCCCGGCAAGCGGTGGTGGGGCTTCAAGGAAATCCGGTACATGGCGACGCGAGCCGACCGGACGCTCGACTTCCTGCACGCCCTCTACCCGGACGCCCTCTTCGCGTTCATCGTGCGCCACCCCTTGAATGCCATCGCGAGCGTCCGGCGCATCCCCGAGGGCGCGCACCGGCTCGACGAGCTCGAGCGCCTGTGCGCGGGCTGGGAGTCGCGCTACCGGAGCTACCGCGCGTGGCACGCGGCCGACCCGAGCCGGCGCTTCTGGATCGTCTACGAGGACCTGATCCGCGAGGAGGGGGACGTGCGTCGGCTCGTCGCCACGCTCGGGCACGAGCTCGGCGAGCCGCAGCGCGCGGTGCTGCGATCCGGCGAGGGCCGGTGGAGCTCCTTCAGCGACGAGGCCGTGAACGAGCGCTGGCGTGGCCTGCCGGCGGCGTGGCTCGCGGTCATCGCGGCGACGCTCGGTCCGCTCTGTGCGGACCTCGGCTACGAGCTGCCGCCGAGCGCGCGGCTCTACGGGCTCGCCGGACGCCCGCTCGTACGTGCGCTGCGGCTGCGCGACGGGCTCCGCCCGTGAGCACGCCGCGCGCGAGCATCATCATCCCGCTCTACAACCTGCGGCGCTGGGTCGCCGAGGCGATCGACAGCGCGCTCGCGCAGACGCTGCCGTCGGACGCGCTCCAGGTGATCGTCGTGGACGACGGCTCGACCGACGGGAGCGGCGAGATCGCGCGCGACTACGGGACCCGAATCGACTACGTGCGGCAGGAGAACGGCGGTCTCTCGGCGGCGCGGAACACGGGCCTCCGCGTCGCACGGGCGCCGTTCGTCGCCTTCCTCGACGCGGATGACCGCCTGCACCCCGAGAAGGTCGCCGCCGAGCTAGCGGTCTTCGAGGCGCGGCCCGCCGTCGGCGTCGTCTACAGCGGCTTCCGTTACATCGATGCGGACGGCCGGCCCCTCCCGCAGCGCGGCTGGTCGCGGTTCGAGGGCGATGTGCTGCCCCGTCTCGTGCTCGGCAACATCATCCATCCTCACCAGGCGCTCGTGCGTCGCGACATGGTCCTCGAAGCGGGCGCGTTCGACGAGCGGCTCACGTCGGTGGAGGACTGGGACGTCTGGCTCCGCGTCTCGTGTCGGGGCGCCACGTGGTCGTGCGTCGATCGCGCGCTCGCGGACTACCGCATCCGCCCCGGCTCGATGTCCCAGAACCCGGGACGCATGGCGGAGAACCGGCTTGCGGTCCTCGCGAAGCTGTTCGCCGACCCGGCGCTGCCGCCCGCGATCGTCGCCCTACGCACGCGTGCGTACGAGCACGCCTATCTCGTGTCCGCCGCGGACCACTATCGCGTGGGTGACCGATCTGCCGGTGTGCGCTGGCTGGAAGCCGCCGTCCGGGCGCGCCCCGGGGTCCTCGCGGACCAGGAGGCGTTGTCCTTCTTCTGTCAGGGGCTCCTCCCACTCGGGCACCAGGGCGGCGGAATGCTCGCACGCGAGTGGCGCCGGGTGGCCACGACGCTGCGGACGGCGATCGACGACGTTCGCGCCATGCCAGGGGCGCCGCTCGCCGGCGGAATCTGGTCCGCACGGCTCGCGCGCTGGCGGACGATTACGCCGCTCGTTCGCCGCCGGGTGAAGGACCTGATGCTCCGCCGCGGCGTCCAGCCGTCGCCGCGCTGAGCCGGATCAGCGAAGCGTGTCGCGGTGCGCGCGCAGGTAGAGCGCGCCGCCGCCCGACACCCCGATCGCGACGAGCGCGTAGACCGCGGCGAAGAGCGGGCCACCCGAGTTCGGCGGCGGGTGCCGCGCGAACAGGATCATGTTCACCGGAACGTAGACGGCGTAGACGAGGGCGATCGGGAGCGCGATCCGGCGCCCGTTCCATGCCGCCCATGCGTACACGGCGAGGAAGAGCCCGAAGAGCGGTGACAGGATCGCGTTCGCGAGCCCGTGGAGGCGGGTGCCGAAGAAAACGAAGCCCGTGGAGCTCTCGGGCCGAAGCGCCTGGGCGATGGGCTTCGACAGGTTCGAGACCGCGAGCACTCCCATCAGGACGGCAAGCGTCGCGAGGACGCGGTCGCGACGGTCCACGCGCTGCGCCGGCATGGCGCGCCTCTAGCAGCTAGTCGCGCGGAACGCACGCCGTGAGGCAACGGCGGAACCCCGACGCGCAGCGGCCGAGCTCGGGGCGGGTGGCGCGCTCGCACGCGTGCCAGCAGGTGGCCGCGCGCCGTTGGGCGTCCTCCTCGCAGGCGGCGGCGTCGTCGCGACCACGACACGCGGCGCGGTCCGCCCGGAGCCGGCCGCGGCACGAGGCGGGATTCTCGGCGGCCTCGCCGCAGAACCGGAGCTGCTCGACGGGGCCAGCCTGACACGCGACGACGGTCGTCTGGCACCCAGCGGTGCAACCGTTCGGCCCGCCGTGGCATTCGATCAGGGCGTCGCCAAACGCGCCCTCGCAGTCGCGGAGGCAGTCCCGACGCTCCGTGTCCGCCCGTTCGACGCACGTACCGACCTTTGCCCGCGTTGGCGCTCGTGCCGCGCACGCCGAAAGCGCGAGCACGGCGACGAGGGCGAATCGGAATCGGCTGCGGGATCGCGTCATCAATCGAGTTCGTAATGAACATGATCCGACCCCGATGCTGGAACAATCCTCCCGGTTTTCTTTTTTTCACCTGACGCTCTTGCCTGGACCGGGATCGCGATGGCAAAACCCGCTCGCCGAGCTCGTCGGGGGGAGGTGTGTGTGCTGGTCATGAGGGTTCTGGGCAGGGTGGCCGTGGTGCTCGCGCTCCTCGCGGAAACGCCCGGCGTCGTCTGGGCCGGCGCTTGTGACGGTACGGGTGTCGCGGAGGTGCTGGCGCAGGCGCGCGCGCAGTGCTGTCCCGCGCGCAATCACGGCGCGTACGTCAGCTGCGCGGCGCACGTTTGCAATGACGCGGTGAAGGCCGGCCTTCTCGAGCCGAGCTGCAAGGTCGCCATCCTGAAGGCGGGGTGCGCGCCGACCACGACGACGTCCGCGAGCAGCTCGTCGACCACCACCCGGACGCCGACCACGAGCACCTCCACGACCGCGCACGGCAGCACGTCCACGACCGCCCACGGCACGACGACCACGACTGCGCACGGTGGCACGACGACCACGTCCGGGTCCAGCAGCTCGACGACGGCGACGACGCCTTCCTCGACGTCGACGACGGCGCCCGGGAGCACGACGACGACGTCCGTCACCGGCACGACCATCGCGTCGACATCGACCACCGGAGCGGGCTCGACGTCCACAACTTCAGTGGGGTCCACGTCGACGACGAGTGCCGGATCGACGTCGACGACTTCAGCCGGCTCGACCTCGACGACGTCGGCGGGGAGTACGTCGACGACGACCGCGGGCTCGACTTCGACCACCTCCGCCGGATCCACGTCGACCACAAGCGCCGGATCGACCTCGACGACTTCAGCCGGATCGACTTCGACGACGTCGGCTGGGAGCACGTCGACGACGAGCGCGGGCTCCACGTCGACGACGAACGCCGGGTCGACCTCCACGACCTCGGCCGGCT
>Ga0070731_10004715_pt1 | contig 11548 bp, 10 predicted proteins | sample Coa_R1_2_FD_66448 | JGI IMG/M metagenome (GOLD analysis project Ga0070731, IMG submission 66448) | Surface soil microbial communities from Centralia Pennsylvania, which are recovering from an underground coalmine fire - Coalmine... | ecosystem: Environmental > Terrestrial > Soil > Unclassified ... | reverse complement strand
GTCGGTACGAATCGGCGGCGCGGGAATCGCTCCAAAGCTGTTCTCCCCGTAAGACTAAGAGCTAAAGATAGCAGCGGCAAAGTGTTTGAAGACCTGGTGCATACTTTGGACGTAACGGCAGATGGCGCTCGCTTGGGCTCCATTCGCCGCGAATTGAACATACTCGACGAGATCACAATCTTCTATCGCCAGCGAAAGATACAGTTTCGCGTCATCTGGACGAAGAAAATGAAGGGGACTTCAGAATTTCAGGTCGGGCTGCAAGCTCTAGCCCAGGAGGGTGAAGCGTGGGGACTCAGTTTTCCGGATTACAAGCGCCCGCCCGCTTCGCAGTCCGAAGTTTCTCATGCCTCGGGCAACGCATAGGAAAGGGTTTTCGAACAGAGTTTTGAACCAGGGTTTCGAATCAGGAAAGGGATCGCTTTTATGAACCGCACATTGTCACTGCGCAATCAACTTTGGTCGAACGAAGAGGGTCAGGATGTCGCCGAGTACTCTGTCATGCTGGCGGTGATCCTCGTGATTGTCGTGGGAACGGTTCGCCTGATCGGGTCCAACGCCGGAAACGTCTTCTCACAAGTCGGCAGCGCGATTCAGTAAGCGCCCTTCAGCGCGGAGTAGTCACCATCTCGCGATAAGCATCCCACCAATTCTCCGCAATCTTTTTCTGCGCATCCGACAACGGCATTCCGTGTTCGCAGACTTGCTTGGAAAGCCAATTCTCGAGCACATCCTTCTCCCTTGCCCCCGGTTTAGGGGTGTAGGGCTGCGGCCAGAGATTTTTCGCGTCGTTCGACCCGCCTAGCTCCAGCGAAATCAAGTGGTCAATTTCATAATGCTTTCCGGTGCACTGCGATTGCGGGATTCCATAGTTTGCACACACTTGTAATTTCAACGACTCCGGAACATTCCTCACCGTGGATGTGTATCCCACCTGGCACATCTTCTCCAGCGTGACGTTCAAAGTCGCACCCGGTGTGCTGCTCCTACTGTTGAGCAGAACTCTGCCCTTGCGCCGATACTTTGCGGCATCGCTGGGGATACACAACATGAGGAGGAGGAGGAGGAGGAAGAAGCATCCCAATGACGACATGCGGCGCATGGCAGACCTCGCAGTCACAAATTGAGAAGGATTCTGGCCCCTGATCTTACTCCAGGCAGGTCGATAACAGAAGGCGAGGAGATTCTTCTTACTGGCCGGACGCTTTGTCGAGTTTGCTGGCCAGTTTCACCCCGCTCAGGCCATCCACATACTTCGCAATTCCTCGATAGAGCGACTCGGCGATGCGCTGCCGGTACTCGCTCGTCTCCAGGCGGTGCTCATCCGCAGGATTGCTGACAAATGAAATCTCCGCCAGAATCGACGGCATGTTGGCCCCGATTAGCACAATAAACGGAGCTTTCTTCACCCCGCGATTGCGGATGGCCGGACTCTTAGCCGCCAGTCCGCTGTGCAGCGACTCCTGCACATCTCCGGCAAATTCGCGCGACTCCTCAATCTTCTCTTTCAGCGCGATCTTTTTCACCAAGTCCTGCAACTCGTAGATGGATTTTTCCGAGACCGCGTTTTCGCGCGCCGCTACTTCCAGCGCCTCGGGCGACGAGGTGAAGTTCAGGTAATAGGTCTCCACCCCGCGAGCTGCAGGATCGTGGCTGGAGTTGGCATGGATCGAAATAAACAGGTCAGCGCGCTGCTGGTTGGCGATCGCTGTACGAGTTTCGAGCGGAATGAAAGTGTCGTCCTTGCGGGTATAGACAACTTCCGCGCCTAGCCTGGTATCGAGGAGCTTGCCCAGCCTCCGACCTACTTCCAACACAAGGTCTTTTTCTTCCAGGCCATTCGGACCGATGGTTCCCGTGTCGTGGCCGCCATGGCCGGGGTCGATCACAATTCTGCCAATCTTCAGTCCGAGCGCCCGGATCAGAGAGCGGTCGCCGCTGGCGGTTGGCTTCGCTTCACGAATATCGTCGCGAGTATTGTCATGAATGGTAAGGTCGGATGCGGCGCGGCCCGCACTGAGGTGCGACTTGCCTTTTGCATGAGTCGAAGCCGGAGGATCGTTGGCAGCTTTCGCGTCGTTGTTGACGACATCCAAATCGTCTGAACCATCGGTCTTAGGGACGGTCTTGTGGGACGCACCAAGCTTCGCAACCTTTACGGGCGGCTGAGGCTCAGAGTCATCGTCGTCAGAGTCATCGGCCTCGACGACAACTTTCTTCACCACCGGCGTAGTCTTATCGGCCGGCTTCTTTACAGGATCGGGCGACGGATGAGACTTCCCACTCGCCAGATCTTCTTTTGGAGCGACGTTAGCAGCGATAGCCTCCGCGTCGTGACTCTCAGCGTGAATCTGTTCGCTTGGACTCGCCGGTTTTCCGACAAGCGCCCGCAGGTCAGCTTTCACCTCAGACTTCGGAACATCCTTGGGAGCGGCTTTTACAGCAGCCTTCGTAACGTCCTTCGGAATGTCTTTGCCGCCGTCCTTGGCCGCAGCCTCGCGGGCCACTTCGATCGGGTCCGTTGCGTTCGATCCCGCTAGTGGCGGCACTTCGACGTCAGCCGTCTCAGCGGCGGCTTCACTCTTCGTTCTGGAATGCCCAGACTTCGCAGCATTCTTGCCGTGAATATCAATGATCAGGCGATAAGGATTCGGCAGCAGGAAGGCTTCATAGTCCGATAGATCGTCCACTTCCAGTACCACGCGGGTCCGGCCTGGCTGAAATTGCGCGACTCGAATCTTCTTCAGAAATCCGTCATCCACATCGAAGCTTTTGCCCACTAGCGTCGAAGCAAGTTTGGTTCCGCGCAGATCGAAAAAAATACGGTCGGGACTAGCGATGCGTTGCGATCCGAACTTGATCTCGCTCTCCAGGTCGATGGCGACCCGCGTGTAGTCGGGGGTCGACCAGTGTCGGATTCCGGTCACCCGCGGCAGCCGCCCCGACCGGCTGTCGGAAGACTCTGTCGCCGGTGCGACGGACTTGGCATCGTTTTTTGAGTCGGCCTTGCTCTCGCTCCCAGCGTCAGTGTTTAGATCGGTTTTTGTGCTGGTCTTGGTATCAGCTTCGGCAGCAGCACCCTTGCCCGAAGAGTTCTTCGGTGCCTTGCCCTTGTCGGCAACCTGTTTCCCTGACTTCTTCCGCGCATCAGCTTTTTTCTCGGCGGCAGCGTCGCGGTCCAGTTGCATTATGGCCTGCTGCGCATCCTCGAAAAGTCGGCTTTGTGGATAGCGATGCAGAAACTCCTGGAAAGTAGCGCGCGCCTGCTCGGGATCGTTCAGGTCGTCCTGATAAATCTCGCCAATCGTGAATAGTGCATCGCACCGGTACTTGCTGCCGGGATATTCCCGCCGCAAAAATCTGTACTGGGCAATCGCTTCGTTCAGAATCTTGTCGTCATCGAAGCGCCGCCCCATCTCCACCAAAGTCTCAGCCACAGCGACTACGCTCGGGTCCGCCTTGGCAGATGCCGGCGCCCCGAAGTAGACACTGCGATATGCGTTGATGACTCGCTGGTAGTCGTGTCGTGTGCGGTCGGCCGGAGGGCGGCCATTCAGAGCCTCGCGCATGCGCTCTGCAGTGGCAAAACGGTCGCGCGCCCACGCTTCATTATGAAGGGGTCGCGTGCGGGCATAGGCAAGCACTCCGGGAAGCGCCGCACACAACAGCAGCGCTCCCCAGCGCAAGCCGCGCTGGCTCGATTTCATTATCAAAGTCGTCGGTCCGTTACTGTCTTGATCCAACGTTGCAGTTGAACTGCCTAAGGTACCTGAGAGATTCCAAATCCGGCCTTACTGCGTGTGCCTATTGTAGACTGAGGGTGGCCCATTCTCGCCGCGCCTTTTGCGGCTAGAGTTGGATTTCCAGACCCGCTACTCAAACAGATGCCACAAACCTAATCCGTGTTGCTGATGTAAAGCACGCCTCTCGCATCTCGTTGAACCCGCACGGGATCGTGAGCGGTCCCGTACGAAAGATTAACCCCGCCGTAGTACAGGTTGGTAATCTTCCGTACATAATTCTGTGTTTCGGCGAAGTGTGGAATGCCCGCGCTTCGCGCCACTGCCCCTGAACCCGCGTTATAAGCCGCCAGGGTCAGATTCACGTCCCCGCCGTAATTTTCGAGAAGCTGTTTCAAGTGCCGCACTCCCGCGTCCACGTTCTGGTCGGGATCAAACGGATTCTTCACCTTCAACGACCGCGCCGTCTGCGGCATCAACTGCATCAGCCCCATCGCTCCCTTGCGCGAAACCGCGTTGGAGTTGAAATTCGATTCCACCTTCACGACCGCACGCACGAGGTTGGGATCCACATTGTGCCGGGCTGCCGCCATCGTAATCGAGGCGTCAATTTCTTCCGGCGATGCCTGATGCCCACGAGAGTTAGCCGCCAGGATCTTCGCGTTGGCCGACTGCGTAGACTCATGTCCGTAATACTGGCTAACCTCGGCCGCAGCCGACCGCGCCGCCTGCATCGACGCCGTCCCTGCCGAAGGCACCGGCTTCCACCGATTTTCCTTGCTGCTCCAGTAAACCAGCGACGAACGCTTCGGCTGCGGAGCCTCAGTCTCGCGCTTTTCCGCCGGGGCCGATTCGTTTACGAAAATCCTACGGCCATGATCCTGCGTTGGAGTGATGCGCTGGGTCGTACCATCCCCCTCAGCCGCCCACGCGTGCGCTGGGGCACAGAATAAAGAGAAGGAGGTCGCGATTGCCGATGTGGCCGTCAGTGTCAATGTCAAAGCGAGTTGCAGGCGCTTTCGCATAATCCGGGTGTTTCCCTTTCACCAATCTTTCGCTGGAGGGACCAGAGAATTCGCGTACAGACAAACCTCGCCCTCTCCACATACCACCCGGAACCTGACGGAGAATCCTAACCAGAGTTAGGACGATTATAGGCGGCAGGAGATACCCCGGCAATCTCCCAGAAGGGAGTAGAACCATTGGAGTAATCTCTGCAACTCATTGAAAATAATAACAATAGAGCACTCCAAGATGCTCGACCGACAAGACGTGGGTAACCAGTGAATGGTTACTGCTCCGGGATGGGATGACAATAGCCCAGCGCATTACCGCTGGGTCGACCGAAGAAAAATGAACACGTCCTGGAAGGATGACACAGACCCGCCCAGCGTACTCGATTCAGGTCTCTATAATTTACAAAACCTCGGCGCCTGTGCCGCGTCTAACGCCCCGGACCCCAAGGAGAAATTCATGATGAAGCGGACTTCGAAGCGATTTGAAATGCGGCATGGGCTTACTCTGGTTGCGGTTACCCTTCTTGCCGTCCTCGGAACGAGTCTTTTCAGTCAGGCCCAATCCCAGAATCAAACTCTCGCTCCCGCGCGTTCGCGGGCTGACGAGACCTTGGAGCGATGGAACGACATTGGCAACAAGCTCATTGCCATGGCGCAGGATCTTCCCGAAGACAAATATGACTACAAACTACAGAAGGACCAGCGCACCTTCGCGCTCAATCTGCTGCACGCCGCCGCGTTCGATTACATCGTGACTCGCAAGGTTTCCGGAACGAACATTGGACCCGACTTCGGCGACGGCGATAACCCGACGAGAGACACTTTCAAGACGAAAGCCGATGTGGTGAAATTCGTTCAACAGGCAGTCGCCGACGGAGCCAGCGTGATCCAACAGCAGGGCGACCCCGGTCTGGACAAAACCGCAAAATGGGGGAAGCAACTCGTCCATAACTCCTATCTATGGATGTTCGCGATTGAACACAGCGGCGAGCACTACGGCCAGCTTGTGGTGTACTACCGCGCGAACAACTTAGTGCCGCCGGACTCGCGTCGGTAGTCTCGACCAGGCCTTTGAAAGACTCTGTTTCGGGCTGGTTCTGGGAAGGGCACGACTTCAGTCGTGCCCTTAGGCGCTCTAACAATCAATCGCGCACAAACGAAAGGAGCGTTGATGAAACAAACTCGAATCTTCTTACTATCGGCATCACTCGCCATCGCTATCTCGATGACCGCCCGGGGCCAAACCGCGAAGACGGGCGCCGCGACTTCCTCTCCACAATCCGTGCCCACTCTCGCTTCCATGGTTGACAGCGAAGTCAGCGGCATCGAGAAGCAAATTGTGGATGTTGCCGAGGCCATGCCGGATGACAAGTACAACTTCTCTCCCGCGAACTTGAACATTCCAGGCAGCGACTACAAGGGCGTCCGCACCTTTGCCATGCAGGTCAAGCATATCGCCGCCTCCAACTATTTCATTTGGTCGACCATCACCGGCGATAAGCTGCCGGACAACTTAAAGGACGGCGACGGCCCTGCCGACTTGAAGACCAAAGCCGACATCATCAAGTTCCTGAAGGACTCTTTTGCCCTGGGCCACAAGGCCGCGGCGACGTTGACCGTCGAGAACATGCTGCAGCCCGTAGGGCAAGGCAAATCCCTCCGCATGCATCGGGCAGAATTCGGTATTGCTCACGCCTCCGATCACTACGGCCAGATGGTGGAATATCTACGGATGAATGGGATCGTGCCGCCAGCCAGCCGGGGAAACTCGAACTGACATGACTTCAGAGAGATCGAAACTCCGTCACGATTTTGCTTCGAGGGCAGCGCGGAAGTCGCCAGCCACTCCGTCGATTCCGGTGCTATATCATTAAATCGCCCTCCTAAATGCGAATGCGATCTCAAAAGACCAAAATCGGCGTCTGGGTTGCCGCCATTTTCGTCGTTTCCCTGCTTTTGTGGTACTTCGTCCTTAACAATGTCGCAGTGTATCGCGCCATCGCGCTTGCCCCAGGGACGACCGCGACGCAAAACTTTTGGGTCAACTACAGCGGCTTTTACAGATTTGGAATTCAAGCAGAAAGGAAATTCCCTCACCGGGTACTCCAGTGCCTGTTGGGCGTCAATGATTGGCTGGGTGTGAAGGACTGCGATGAAACACGCCTTAAGTATTCGTGGACTTTGAGCTGTGACGGCGGAAGGGCGAAGTACTCTGGCACGTCTGACAAAATTCTCGGAGGAGCCTACGCAACAGAGTGGATGGAAACACAATTCGGAGGATTTGAGGCGAAGCGTTGGGAGCGATGCCAGTTGAAAATAAATTTCATTGACGCGAGTCCGCTACTTTCGCAGACGAACCCTAAGCTAAATGTCTACATCGAATTGTTCTGACGTCAAATTGCCGTTGTCAATGTCCATTTGCACTCATTGGCAGTCACCCGTTCTCAGTCAGGGGCGGCGTTGAATGCATCACACTTTCTCCAGCGCCGCCGCAAACGCATCCAGCGACAGCGACCGTAGTAGATTCCGCCGCATTCCGCGCTCCACCTCCGCCAGCCGGTCTGCAGCATTCGTGATCCATTCGAAGTCGGCCGACTCGGCCATGCGTTTCAGGTCGCTAGCAATGTCGGTATTCCGAACCAGTTCGGGCGCACCCGCCTCAATCGACGCCAGATCGCGCAACAAGGAGTACAGCGTCCGGATCAACTGCTCCGTCTTGCCTCGACCTTCCGCCCCGGGACGGTAGGACTCGGTGATCTTGAATAATTCCGTATGCTCGCCGCCCCGCAGAACAGAATTCAGAATCGCCAGCGCGTGCCCGCGCGCCGCCACGTAAGCCGCAAGATCGAACCCGCGCGCGCGTCCCACCGCTCCTTCGGACAACCGCGCCACCAGCGCCCGCTCCGGCGGCTTCCACTCCGGGCGATGCTCTGCGAGATACTTCTCAATCTCCTCCGCGGGCAGTGCTCCTAGCTGAAACACCATCGACCGCGAACGAATCGTGGGTAGCAATTCCCCCGGATTCTCCGTCAGCAGAAAAATGGTCGCAAACTCCGGCGGCTCTTCCAGTACTTTCAGCAGCGAGTTCGCCGCCTCTTTCATGAAGGCCGAGTCGGTGAAGATGTAAACCCGTTCCCTGCCCTCCGCCGGACGGTAATAAATCGTCTCAATGACCCGCCGCACCTGATCCACTTTGATCATCATCTGCGGAGGGTCGGGAGGAATGATCAGCACGTCGGGATGCGTCTGCACAAACAGCCGCGTCTCTTTCTTGTCGGTCTCGCGCAGATTCTCCCGCGCTTCGACAGCCTCGGCAAAGCGCGCATCGAGATCGGAAGCCTGCGCAATGCGTACACAGTTCGCGCACTTCCCACAGAAATCGGGCAAGCCATCAGTAGTAGTCAGCGCAAGACAGTTCAACGCCTGCGCCAGCATCAGCGCCAGCGTATACTTCCCCGCTCCCCGCCCACCCGCAAGCATCACGGCATGCGGAAAACGTTCGCGCGCCAGCATGTCGCGCAAGCGATGGACAGTTTCGGCGTTGCCGTAAAAATCAGAAAACATTAGACCCAATTCTATGCGTTGTCATCCTGAGCGAAGTGGCCGGTCGGCAAAGCCGAGCGGTCACGCAGTCGAAGGACCTGGTGCCCGCCGGTACTACCCGCGGCGCGTGAGGGAATTTCCGCCACCGGCAACGCCCGAGACGAGTTCCAGCTTCAACTTCCTCCGCACCACTTCCACAATCTTCTGATGCGTCTGCCCCGGCGTCCCGCGCGCGTTTATCACCGCGATCCTCGCATGGTCCCGCGCCGCTATCGCCAGATACCCCTCATGCACCCTGGCAAAGAACGCACGCGTCTCCGACTCGAAGCGGTTCTCGTCACCATGGCGGCTCGCGACCTTCGACACGCGTTTGTTCCGCCGCCGCGCCCGGCTCACGCTCGCGCCTGCGTCCGAGTCCAACAGAATCGTCAAGTCCGGCTGCAGATTCCCGCAGAGTACTCGATGCAATTCCCGCACCGCATGGCTGCCCAACTTTCGCCCGCTCCCTTGGTACGCCTCCGTCGAATCCGTAAACCTGTCACATAAAACGACGCTGCTGGCAGCTAGCGCCGGCTCAATCACTTCGGCAATGTGCTGCGCCCGCGATGCGAACATCAGCGCCATCTCTGCCAGCGGCGCAAGCCCCGCCGTGCTCGAATCGACCAGCACTTTGCGGATCTTCTCTCCCGTAAGCGTTCCGCCCGGTTCGCGCGTCTCCACCACCTTATGTCCCGCCGCACGTACCACCGCTGCTAGCTTCCGCATCTGCGTGCTCTTGCCTGTCCCATCGAGCCCTTCAAAGGTAATGAATTTTCCGCGCCGTGACATCAGCGGAATCATAGCAGTGCGGGTGCCATCGTGGCATTCCGCCGACGCAGGCCAGGGATGTCATTCTGAGCGAAGTTGTCGTCCGCGAAGCGACCGACAACGCAGTCGAAGGATCCCTATCGGTTGTTCCAGTTGATTGAACCCACAAGGAACTCTCACTCATTCGCTCGCCCTGTACGCCCCATTCCGACGCTGCTATAGTTTTACTTTCGTCGTAACAGGCTCGAATTCATCCAAACATGGGGTCTCCCGCACAATGAAGCTCTCCAGCATTCTGGGAGTAGTCTGCGCCGCAATCCTATCCACATCAGCCATCGCCGCCACCGTCACCATCGCCGTCGACGCCACTACCGCCCCCCGCAAGATCTTCCACGCCACTCTGAAGATTCCTGCCACTCCCGGCGATCTCACGCTCTACTATCCCAAGTGGATCCCCGGCGAGCACGCCCCCGACGGCCCCGTGATCGATCTCGCCGGACTAAAGTTCTTTGCCGCAGGCAAAACTCTGAAATGGCGTCGCGACCTGCTCGATGGCTTCACCCTCCACGTCGATGTCCCCGCAGGCACAACTGAAATCAGCGCTGAACTCGACTTCCTCTCCCCCGCAACCTTCGAGGGCGGATTCTCCGCCGGCTCTTCAGCCACCGACAAGCTGGCCATCATCAGCTGGAATCAAGTTCTGCTCTACCCCAAAGGCTTCAAGTCCGACGACATCAACTACTCCGCCAGCCTGAAACTTCCCGAAGGGTGGAAGTTCGGCACGCCGCTGCCCGTGATCAGCCAGAGCGGAAATGAAATTCACTTTGCCACCGTCTCCCTCACCACGCTGGTTGACTCGCCCGTCATTACCGGAGAATTTCTCAAAATCGTTCCACTGGCCAGCGATCCCCTCACCGAGATGGACATCGCCGCCGACAGCGCCGCTGCTCTCGAAGCTCCGCAGGACGCGTGGGACCGCTACAAGAGTCTGGTCGATCAGGCTCAGAAACTTTTCGGCGCGCATCACTATCGCGACTATCACTTCCTCTATACGCTCAGCGATCACGTTGCCCACTTCGGCCTGGAGCATCACGAGTCCGACGACAGCCGCGTCAGCGAGCGCTCCCTGGTCGACGACACCGCGCGCAAAATGGCCGCCGGACTTCTACCGCACGAGTATGTTCACTCCTGGAACGGAAAATTCCGTCGCCCCGCCGACCTCGCCACTCCCGACTACCAGCAGCCCATGCAGGACGATCTGCTCTGGGTCTACGAAGGCCTGACCAACTATCTTGGCGAAGTGCTCACCGGCCGCAGCGGCCTGCGCACTCAAGACCAAGAGCGGGACGAACTCGCGCTCACCGCCGCCGCGCTCGATCATCTTCCCGGGCGCGAGTGGCGCAATCTGCAAGACACCGCCGACGCCGCACCACAGCTTTATTTCACTCCGCAGGCCTGGTACTCCTGGCGTCGCAGCACCGACTTTTATTCCGAAGACACGCTGAACTGGCTTTGGGTCGACGTCATCATCCGCCAGCAAACTAAAGGCGCGAAGACGATCGACGATTTCTGCCACCTCTTCCACGGCGCGCCCAGCACCGGCCCCATGGTCAAGCCCTACACCTTCGACGACGTCGTCTCCGCCCTGAATCAAATCGCCCCCTACGACTGGCGCGGATTCTGGACCGAGCGACTCACCAACCACGGTCCCGGCGCACCCCTCGGTGGCATCGAAGGCAGCGGATGGAAAGTGGTCTACGACGAAACTCTGTCTGAGATGGCCAGCGCCGCCATGGGTGCATACCATTTCGTGAACGCCGAATACTCGCTCGGCCTCGAACTAGGCGACGACGGCAGCGTCATCGACACCATCGAAGGCATGCCAGCCGCGAAAGCCGGTATCGGCCCCGGTATGAAACTGATCGCCGTCAACGGCCGCCGCTTCTCCGCCGAAGTCCTGCGCGACGCCCTGAAATCCTCAAAGAGTGGCACAGCACCCATCGCGTTGCTGATCGAAAATACCGAGTACTACAAGACCTACAACATCGACTACCACGCCGGCGAAAAATACCCGCATTTAGTACGCGACGAATCAAAGCCAGATTTGCTCAGCGAGATCCTCAAAGCAAAATAGGGTTGGGTTTGACGTTGATCGTGTGGGACCGGGCGCCTTTGCCCGGTCGCGCAGCGCGGCGCCTTTCGCCGGCACGATCGCCCCGAGCGATTATTCCAAAGGTTCGAAGTGAGGCGATTGAGCGCCGAGTATCTTGAGCGCGTCGTCAACGGTGCGCACGACATGCAAGTGAGGCCGTACCGGCTCTCCCGCGATCTGAAACATGCGCATCAATCCGTATCCCACCGTCTCCAGTGCAACGATACAGCGTGGATGGTCGGTCAACCCCGGCGTGACGGGCTTGCGCTTTGCTAGGCTGCGCAAAAAAT
>Ga0070731_10004714_pt1 | contig 11548 bp, 11 predicted proteins | sample Coa_R1_2_FD_66448 | JGI IMG/M metagenome (GOLD analysis project Ga0070731, IMG submission 66448) | Surface soil microbial communities from Centralia Pennsylvania, which are recovering from an underground coalmine fire - Coalmine... | ecosystem: Environmental > Terrestrial > Soil > Unclassified ... | reverse complement strand
TCGATACCGCGGCGGAAGCGGTGAAAGTGATTTTGACGGAAGGTCCGGCAGCGGCGATGAATCGCTTCAACCGCAAGCCGGAAGATCAATGATCAGTGGTCGTGCTCAGTGATCAGATTCGAATTTGCTGACCACTGCTTTGAGACTTGGAGATGGAAATGAATCGTACTTATGAACTGATGTTTATTGTCCGGCCCGATATGGCGGATGAAGATCTCGAAAAGCTGATCTCGAACCTGGAGTCGACCGTGACTTCCGCGTCCGGAACGCTGAAGAGCGTGGAACGTATGGGCAAGCGTCGTCTGGCCTACATGGTCCGCAAGTTCCGTGAAGGCGTCTATATTCTGCTGACCGTCGAAGGCGCGGGCTCGGTCGTCCATGAGCTCGAGCGCCGCCTGCGCGTAACCGAGCCCGTGATCAAGTTCCTCACCGTGCGCATCGACGAAGAACAGAAGCGCCTGGAGAAGATCAAGAAGCTGCGCGACGCGCGAAAGAAGATCAGTGCGCAACCGGCGGCAGCGGAGGAAGCACCCCTGACTCCAGCTGCGGAAACACCGGCAACGGCGTAACCGCGTTGCCCCGTGCCGGGTTTCGACTTGGCATTTCTGGTACCTGGGGCGCGATGTGAAAGAGCATTTGGTGGCCACTGACAACTGGCCACTGACAACCGATTTTAAGGAGCGTTATGGCTGAAGAAACCAAAGCAGCATCGCCGGTCTCGGACCGGCCCACCCGGCCAGATGGCCCACGACCTGGCGGAGATCGTCCCCGGTTCGGAGGCGGCGGAAGCCGTTCGGGCCCCGGCGGACCGCCGCGAGAAGGCGGCGCGCGCAAATTTTTCCGGCGCAAAAAAGTCTGCAAGTTCTGCACCGAGAAAATTGCCGACATCAACTACAAAGATTACCGCCTGCTCGGACAGTTCGTGGCTGAGAGCGGCAAGATCGTTCCGCGGCGTCTGACGGGCGTGTGTTCCCCACACCAGCATCGCCTTGCCTCGGCGATCAAACAGGCGCGCAATATCGCCCTGCTGCCATTCGCGGGACGGGCATCGTAGAAAAGCAGCTTCTAGCTCTTAGTCTCTGGCTCTTATCCACACCGGATTTGAGCAGAGGCTTGCTGGAAGCAAGAGCTAAAGCTTAGGAGCTATCATGGAAGTCATTCTGAAAGAAGACGTGAACAAACTCGGATCGCGCGGCGACGTGGTGAAAGTTGCAGAAGGCTACGGGCGCAACTATCTTCTCCCGCGCAAGCTGGCGATCGTCGCCAATGAGGGGAACAAAGCGGTCATAGCTCAGATGAAGGCTGCTTCCGTGCGCCGCTCGGCTAAAGAGAAGTCGCAGGCGGAGGAGCTGGCCAAGCAGTTTGAGGGTCTCTCGGTTTCATTCCAGCGCCGCTCAGGCGAGAATGATCAATTATTCGGCTCGGTCACTTCTGGAGACATCGCCGATGCCATCGTGAAAAAAGGGATCAATCTCGATCGCCGCCAGATCCAGCTGCACGATCCGCTGAAGACGCTGGGCGAATTCACTGTCCCGGTTAAGCTGCACAAAGACGTGACCGCGCATTTGAAAGTGGTGATCGAAAAGGAAGCGGTCGCGGAATAGGCGGATCCGTTGCAGATTCCGGGGCGCGTGTCATCCGTTACACGCGCGGACGGAATGCGATGAGCGGTAACTGTGCAACGAGCCGTCGGCGATCGGCTGCCGTTCCACGATAGTGCCAGCCAAGTAAGCGGCTTAGAACTGAGCGAATCGCTGGACCGATCCATCGGTTCCGCTGCTCGTAACCTGCGACAACATTCATCGCTTCCTCTTCCCCGAGGAAACGGTAACTAGCGACAAATCGGTCAGCTCCGCTAGTAATCTCTATGTCGGAAGTGGCTTCGATATTCCGCAGCCACTCCGCCTTCGGACCAAAGCCACTCATCACGACCAGTTCCGGGCCGGGATCGCGGTACTCCATGACCTCCAGGACCGTCTGGCGGCGCCGACCGGTGCGGCGCCCAACGTGGGTGAGCAGCAGAAAGCGGTTTCCGAGGAGCCAGCCGAGTCCCCAGCGGTAGAGGTACACGGGGCCGTGCAGGAAGCGCCGCAGGAGACGTTTTGAAAACGAAGGGCTCATGGGCATCTTTCAACGCAAAGAGTAATGCAGCCCGGACCAAGAGTCTAAGGGCTTTCTACGAAAGGGGCGGCCGTAGAAATTAGCGCCATTGAAATCAGAGTCAACGTCGCCTTCCCATGCGCCTACCGCAATTGTTTCCTATTATGTCTGTTCCAAGCTGTTGAGCCTCAAGCAGAAATCCCCGTCTCCAGCCTATAATTCCTGCTTACGATTCCGCTGATTCCTCGTCTATTCCTTTGCAAGCCCGGGTACGGCATTGAGACCGGGCGAACAGGAAAAGACAAAACATGCCGGCCGATGTACTAGCTGTAACACTTGCGGTTGGTAAGAGAGCGCACTCGAGAACGGGCTTCGAGCGAGTAGAGAAAGTCAGCGGTTCAATACTGGCGGAGAACCAGAACCCCGCGCGGGTCCGCATGGCTGGGCAAGAACGCCGCATTGACGATACGATGCTGATCCGCGAGGCGCAGCGGGGCAACGCAGCTGCCTTCGAGGAACTCGTGCGTCACTACGACCAGGCGGTCCTGCGGCTGGCGCTGCACCTCACGGGCACCGAGCACGACGCCCAAGACGTTTACCAGGATGCCTTTCTCAAGGCCTACAAGAACATCGGAAGCTTTCGCTTCGAGTGTTCGTTTTATACCTGGATTTACCGCATCGTGACCAACCTGTGCCTCGATCACCTGCGCAAGAAGACCGTGCGCAAGGAAGATGCGCCGGTGGCGAAGGCTGGCAACGGCGAAGAATACGATTTGCTCGATCAGGTTCCGGACGGGCGTGCGGGGGCGAATCCGGAGCGCGATTTGATGCGCCGCCAGCTCGGTGCGCGGATTTCGGGGGCATTGGAAAAATTAACTCCACGCGAACGCATGGTGTTTGAGTTGAAGCATTACCACGGATTGAAGTTGAGAACGGTAGGCGAGATTTTGCATACGACCGAAGAGACTGCCAAGAACACGCTCTTCCGTGCCACGCAGAAGTTGCGCGGCCAGTTGGCAGATATGAGATGAAAGACCGCCAAACATGTGGCGACGGCCACCGGTCGTCCGGCTGGGTGAAGCCCGGCGGCCCGCAGCGGTCGAAGAGGAAACAAATATGAAGTGCGAATGGGTAAGAGAGAATATCACGCTCCAGGTTTATGGCGAGTTGCCCGATGACGCTCGCCATGAACTCGAACAACACGTTGCACGCTGCGCCGATTGCGCTGCCGAACTGAAAGCCGAGCAGGACTTTCACGCTCTGCTGTCGCAAGCCCCCGCAGGAGAGCCTTCGCCAAATTTGCTCGCCGCTTCGCGCATGCGCCTGCAGGAAGCCCTGGAAACCACCGAGCAGGGCAGGTTTTGGCACCGGCTGGCGTTCGATCCGGCAAACTGGTTGCGTCAGGTCCGCTTCTCGCCCGCGCTCGCTTCCGTAATTCTGATTTTCGGCTTCGCCGCCGGCATCGGCACCACTTACAAAATCTTGGCTCATCAGCCGCAGATCGCAGCCAATACCCCATTCACTGCCCCAACCCCCGCTCCCGCCGAAGCCTCGATCACCGGAATTCGTTCCATTACGCAACAGCCCGGCAGCGACAAGATCGACATCAAGTACGACACGGTTTCCACCCTCGAAACTCAGGGATCGTTGAACGATCAGCGTATCCAGCAACTGCTGCTGTTCGCCGCGCACAACAATTACAATTCCGGCGTGCGCATGGATTCGGTCGATCTCCTGACCCAGAAGCCCGACGTTTCACAGGTGCGTGATGCCCTAGTCTATGCGCTGCGCTACGACACAAATCCGGGCGTGCGCCTGAAGGCGCTCGACGGCCTTGGCAGTTTTGTCAAAGACGATGTTCACGTCCGCGATGCTGTGCTCGAAGCGCTGGTGAACGATTCGAATCCCGGCGTGCGCACCGAAGCGTTGCGGTTGATCGAGCCGGTAAAGGCCGATGGCAGCGTACGTGGCGTGCTGATGACGCTGGCCGCCAAGGATCAAAGCCAGTACATCAAGTCGCAGGCGCGCACCATGCTGGCGCAGTTGCCGGAAATTGATTAAGAGATTTCTTGCGCGAGCACCCTGGCCGCGGCAAGAATCGAGCTGAAGAAGATACAGTACGTCGTAGAAAGTTGGGCCATGAAGTGAAGCGTTCGCCACAATTCGTCAGGCTGGCTGGCTTACTGGTCGTACTTGCGCCCCTTGCGCTGGCGCAGGAAACCCGCGTCGCCCGTGAAGGCAGCGCCTGGAGCCAGGTTGTTACCGGACAACTCGCCGCCGTCAAAAACCTGCGCGTGAAGGTCGATATGGGTTCCGTCGTAGTTCGGGGCGCGCAGCAGCAGGCTATCAACTACACTATTCACACCCGCGCCAACACAACGTCTGAAGAAGATGCCAAGCGCCAATTCGCCTCCTTCCGCATCAATGCCTACGTCCGCGGAGACACTGCATGGATCGTCGGCGACTGGCAAGGCGGCCGGCCGCGCAAATTCTCCGGCGAGTTCGCCATCAATGTGCCCCGCGAAATCGCACTCGTGAAGATCGAAACCGAGGGCGGAAATGTCGATACCAGCGGACTCGCCGGTCGCGTCGAAGCGGAGAGCGGCGGAGGCAGCATTCACCTCGATGATATTGGCGGAGGCGCCCACGCCGAAACCGGCGGCGGTTCCATCGAAGTAGGCACGATCAGCGGCGACATCGGTCTTCACACCGGCGGCGGTTCCATCGAAGTGCATCACGCGAACGGCAAGCTGATCGCGGAAACCGGCGGCGGGAGCGTCGAAATTATGTCCGCCTCGCAAGCCGCCAGCGTTGAAACTGGGGGCGGCAGCATTCAGGTTCACCAGTGCTCCGGCAAAATCAAAGTCTCGACCGGAGGTGGCGGCGTCGATCTCGGCGATATCGGTGGCCCGGCGGAAATTGATACCGGCGGAGGCAGTATTCATCTTTCTTCCGCAAAAGGTCACGTCGAGGCACACACCGGTGGTGGAGGGATTGAACTCTACGGTGTACCCTCGGCCCGCGCCGAGACCGGAGCCGGCGGCATTGTCGTGAAGTTAGTGAAGACCGGCGCTGAAGCGGCAAATTCTACCCTCGAAACGTCCGCTGGCGATATCACCGTCTACATTGCGGCGGATGTCGCGATTTCCGTGCGTGCCAGCGTTGACCTCGGCAGCGGCCATCGCATCAGCTCCGATTTCCCCGATATTCACGTTTCCAGTGAAGGCGAAAAGTGGGGCCCAAAAACTCTAAGTGCCGAAGGGAAATTGAACGGCGGCGGTCCCGTGCTCAAAGTTCGAACTACGACTGGCGATATTTGTTTTCGTCGTATGAATCACTAAGCTCGATCGGCAATGGCCGGCTTCAACCGAGATCAATTGCAGAGGTGTTTAGGAGGTTGTCCATGCGAAATCATATTTTGACTGCGATTGCCATGCTGCCCTTGCTCGTTCCTTTGGCACACGCCGGGCAAAACTGGGACATAAATTCTTGGCAGCCCTACGGTATTCCCAGCGAAGATTCAGGCACAACTTCCTATCTTGGCGTTGACATCGCCGATATCAGCGCGGACCGGGTCGCCACATTGAAATTGAAGGAAGAACAAGGCGTCGAAGTCACCATGGTTGACCAGGATGCCCCCGCAGGCAAGGCAGGCATCAAGGAACACGACGTCATCCTGAGCATGAACGGAACCCCGGTCGAGAGTAAATCTCAATTGCAGCGGATGATTCACGAGACCCCGGCCGGCCGCGTCGTCACCCTCGGGTTGAGCCGTGATGGACAACCGGTCACAATCAAGGTGCAACTTGGCGACCGGCGCTCCGAATTTCATCACATCGCCAAGTCAAAGGATGATGATGAATTCCACTTCGAGATGCCGACCATCCCTTCCATGGATTTTGACATCCCGAGCGTTAGCGTTGTGGTCGTTCAGTCCTCGCCTCGCAGTGGGCTCATGGTTGAAAATCTCACCCCGCAACTTGGCGAGTTTTTCGGCGCAAAGGATGGCAAAGGCGTTCTGGTGCGATCGGTAGAACGGGGTAGCCGCGCTGAAAAGGCAGGCCTGCGCGCCGGCGATGTGATCGTGCGCCTAGGGGAACAGCCGGTGCACGACACCAGCGACTTCACCCACGCCCTTCACAATCGCAGCGCGGGATCGGTCAATGTGGAGGTCATTCGCGATCGTAAGTCGCAAACGCTCACCATCGCTCTTCCCGGAAGGAAAGAGTCTGGCGATATGTTGCAAGAAAGTTTCGACGCGCCTCAGATGGATGCGGAAAGCCGCATGCAACTGAGCGATGTTCAGAACCAGGTTGCCCGGCTCCGCCCGCAAATGGAATTGGCTCGCGAACAACTCCGCCGGGCCAGCGAAGAGATGCGCAAATCCCAGTGCGAGCAGCAAAGACAGATCAGAGAACAGGCTCGCAAGGTAATGCACGAGTATGGCACCGAAGTTCGCGAAGAACTTCGAAAAAACGCGGACGAATTGCGCAAGAAGATGGAGCAGATGCGGCAAGAGATGGCGATTCACTGGCTTGACATCTAACTGCATAAGAGCCAAGCCACGGCTCTATGTCCAAGGCTCTACCGGCCAGAACCGAGATTCTGAATTCGAACTACGACCCCGCCCCCTGCCGGCGCGCCGAATTTCCGAGGCACACACGGTTGCGCCCGGCCTGCTTGGCCGCATAAAGAGCGTTGTCCGCGGCTTTGACCAGCTCATCGCGTGTAGTTCCGTGCTCCGGAAATGCTGCCGTTCCCGCGCTCACAGTAACCGTCCGCGGCACGCCCGGGAACTGCCAGTTCGCAACCATCTTTCGCAGCTTCTCCGCGATGCTGACCGCCTGATCCGCTCCAGTTTGGGTCAGCAGAATCGCAAATTCCTCGCCACCGTAACGGCACACCACGTCGATCTTTCTTACCTGCTGGTGAAACAGCGAAGAAACCTGTCGTAGCACTTCATCTCCAAGCACGTGTCCAAACTCGTCGTTCAAGCGTTTGAACTGATCGATGTCGGCCATGATCACCGCCATACCCGAACCATACCGGCGCGCCCGCTCGATCTCCTCGAGAATTCTCAATTCGAAAAAACGGCGGTTAAAAATTCCGGTCAAGCCGTCCAGGTAAGCAAGCTGCTTCACCCGTTCGACGTAATGCGCATTTTGAATGGCGGTTGCACAAATATCGGCCACTGACTCCAGCGACTGCAGATCGCCATCGTGAAAAGCGTCCGGCTGTGAGCTGTCAAGCGCGAGCACTCCCAGCGTTTGTCCGAAAGAGACCAGGGGAATCCTCATGCGCGATTGAGACTCCGCATAAAACCTGGCGCTGGTCGCGGCTGAAAGGTGGTTCTCCATCGCCGTGCGATTGCCGGCCAGAATCGTGGCCCACGGCTCATTGCTTACCGGAAAACGTCCGCCCTGTGGCATCCGCGGCGTCAGCGTACCGTGGTGCGCCCGCAACACCAAATCCTGATCTTCCCTCAGGAACAGCGAAACATGTGAAACTCGGAACGCATCCTGAATTAATTCGCAGACTCTTCGGAGCAGCTCTTCTAAATCGAGGACCGCCGTGGTTTGCTGGGCGATGGCGTTAATGGCCTGCAGTTGCCGCGCTCGTTGCTGTTCCAAAGAATAAAGCCGCGCGTTCTGCAGGGCAATCGATGCTTGGTTGGAAAAAAGCGTAAGCAGGTCGATTGTCTCGTTATCGAAGTGATCAATCCGATCGCTTTGACAATCGAGCACGCCAACAACTTCATCACGCACCATTAGCGGAATTGAAAGCTCGGAACAGGTGGATTTCGCTGAGCGGATGTAGCGAGGGTCTTTCAACACATCTGGAGCGTAAACCGGCTGCTTCTTCAGCGCCGCGGCCCCGGTAATACCTTGTCCTACGGGCCATCGCAGACCGTCATGGCCGTCATCCCATCCGATCTGCGAGCGGACGTACAACTGCTGCGAGCCTGGATCCCGCAGGATAATCGCCACATTTCGCAGATGAAAGTAGTCCCGCGCGATAGCCAGGATTCGCTGCAGCACCTCGTCCAAATCGAAGGTGGAAAGCACAGCTTGCCCTGCATCGTACAGGACCGCGATGTTATTCATAACTCGAGGAATATGGTAGCGTGCGGCGCGAGATCAGCGATGTTCCGAAAGTAACTGTGAAATCCTTAACAAAAGAGGGCGGTCAGCCTATTTCCACTTCCGCGCCGTCCTGATCAGGCCCCAGGCCACTACACAGAGCCAAAAATCAACCACCAGGCCCCAATCCAACTGAAACTGCCGGTGCCGCGGCAGGCGAAAGAGCGGCCCAAGAAAGAAGTAGGCCAGATTGCCTAGAATCACCGCACAAAGGGCCTGAATCAGATTTGCGGCGATTGAAGCTTTGGGCGGGGAACTCATTCGCACTCGAGGACTGCTAACATTCCTAAGAAGTCTGATGCTCGAACTTACCACGCCGGTACAGTACGTAAAAGGAATTGGGCCAAAGCTGGCAGAGATTCTTGCCGCCAAGGGCATTGCGACCGTTGGCGAACTGCTCCTCTATCTGCCATTCCGCTATGAAGACCGGTTGAATCCGCGTGGTATTGCCGAACTACGGCCCGGCGAAATGGCCACGGTGCTCGGCGAAGTCCGCAATTCTGGTTTGTTTCGCACCCGCAAAATGCCGATCTTCCAGCTCACCATCGGCCAGGGACGGTCGCGGCTCCGATGCCTTTGGTTCCACGGCGCTTATTTGCAGGATAAATTTAAGCCCGGACAGTTGATCGCACTCTACGGCAAAGTCGAACAAGATCAGCGCAGCGGAGAATTGCAGATCATCCAGCCGCAATATGAGATGCTCGGCGATTCCTCCGACGATGCGGCTCAAGACAAAGCTGCCGAATCGCTCGAAATCGGCCGCATCGTACCGATTTACGAGTCGGCGGGCCAGGGTCGCGTCACCTCGCGCTGGTTTCGCCGCGTCGTTCGTACCGCTCTCGAGAATCTGACTCCAGAATTGCCCGAAACCATTCCGCAATCCGTTTGTCAGAATCTGGCGCTGGCCTCGCTGCGAGATGCTCTTTGGAAAGTTCACTGGCCCGAAGCCGGAGAAAGCCTCACCGACTTGCAGTCAGCGCGTACCCCTGCCCACATCCGTCTAATTTTTGAAGAACTGTTTTTCATCGAGCTAGGACTCGAACTTAAACGCCGCCAGCAGAAGGCACAAACCGGCATCGCATTTCGCCTGGACGATCGAGTGCGCGAGGCGATCAAGAAGATTCTGCCCTTTCATCCGACCACGGCTCAGAAGCGCGTGCTGAAAGAAATCGCCGGCGACATGCAACAACCTCATCCCATGCGGCGCTTGCTGCAGGGAGATGTCGGCTCCGGCAAAACCATCGTCAGCTTTCAAGCGGCAATCATCGCCATCGAAAATGGATATCAGGTCGCTTTGATGGCGCCCACGGAGATCCTTGCGCAGCAACATTATTTCTCTGCGCGAAGAATTCTGGAAAACGCCGGTTACCGCATTGTCCTGCTGACCGGCTCGCTCGAATCCGATCGCAAGCGCGAGATCCGCCGCCACATTGCCCAGGGCAACGCGCAGCTCGTAATCGGCACTCATGCTTTGCTGGAAGAAAAAGTTGAGTTCGCCAAGCCCGGCTTGGTCATCGTCGACGAACAACATCGCTTTGGAGTTTTGCAGCGGCTGAAGCTGATGAAGAAATCCGGCGAGGGTAGTGACAACCGCGGGAAGACAAACGCTTCAGTCGGTTCAGGAGCTGAGGCGAGCGCTGCCCAGCCTAGTTCTGCCGAGCCCGACGTTCTCGTAATGACTGCCACGCCGATCCCACGAACCCTGGCCCTCACTATTTATGGCGACCTCGATGTAAGCGTGCTCGACGAGCTCCCTCCCGGCCGCACTCCAATCGTCACTCGCAGAATTACCGACGATCGCTCGCCCGAGGTCTGGGATTTTGTGCGCAAGCAAGTCGCCAAGGGACATCAAGTCTACGTTGTCTACCCGGTCATCGCGGAGAGCGAGGAAACCGAACTGAAGGCGGCGGTCAAGATGTACCGTGAGTTAAGCACGAAATTGTTTCCCGATCTGAAAGTGGGACTCCTTCATGGAAGGCTCGATCCTGAGTTGAAAGACCAAGTGATGCGGATGTTTCAGAAAGGCGAATTGCAGATTTTGGTCGCAACCACCGTCATCGAGGTCGGCGTAGACGTACCCAACGCCACCGTGATGGTTATTGAGCATGCCGAGCGCTTCGGCCTGGCACAACTCCATCAGTTGCGCGGGCGCATCGGCCGCGGCGCGGCAAAGTCTTATTGTGTCTTGATGACCGGCGGCAAGGTCACCGAAGAAGGCGGGCGTCGGCTGGACGCTATGGTCAAAACCAATGACGGATTCCAGATTGCCGAACTCGATCTCGAACTGCGCGGCCCCGGAGAGTTCTTCGGCACCCGCCAAGCGGGAATGCCCAGCTTCCACGTCGCCAACTTAATACGTGACAGGCAACTGCTCGAGTTGGCCAAAAGAGAGGCTGCCGCCGTTATCGCCGGGCCGAATGATCAGATTTCCCAGATCGAGATCAGCCGCGCCCTGGTTGCAATGCGCATGCGCTGGCAACACACCTACGGGCTCGTGGAAGTAGGCTAACGAGCAGCATTCGAAACTCAGCTTCGTCAAGGCACGATCAATTCTGATCTCCTGCTCCGTGCTTTCCATTGCAGAGCTTGCCGAAGGTTGGCGGCAGTGTGTTGTCCACACGATGGTGCACCGGCTTGACGGTACGCAGGTAAGCGAACACCGCTCTCAAATCGTCGTCCGTCATTTTGCCGTAATCGATCCACGGCATCATCGCGTTCAGTTGGCGCGCTTTTACCTTGCCAGTGTGCATCACCTCGAGAAAAAGATTTTCATCGTAATACGAAATGCCGGAAGGATCGGGAGTGATGTTCGCGCTGGTTACAACGGGCAGCGGTGTTCCGGAAAATTCGAAGCCGCCGGCAAAAGCCATCTGCATATTCATCTGCCCCCTCTGCTGCGGTGTATGGCAATCAATGCACACCGCCATGCGCACCAGATATTCACCGCGCTTCACCGGCGTCGAAAGATCCGGCGGCCGCACCGCCGCAGTCACCGGTTCAGGCGCGCTCCGTATCAGGTATTTCACGGGAAAGTTGATCTTTGTCTTCGGTAGCGGATTGCGAACCGCCGGTAGCGAACGCAGATACACCACAACAGACGCCAGATCCTCGTCAGACATGCCACGGAAGTTTTCATACGGCATTAACGGGAATAAAGCACGGCCGTCGTGGCCAATGCCTTCGCGAATGGCTCGCGCCAGTTGATCGTCGGTCCACGCTCCCGCTCCTGTCGCTGGATCTGGTGTAAGGTTGGGTGCGACCACGGTTCCGGGAAACATGCCCGGAAACACCTGTCCCGCGCCGAGTTT
>Ga0070731_10004713_pt1 | contig 11550 bp, 6 predicted proteins | sample Coa_R1_2_FD_66448 | JGI IMG/M metagenome (GOLD analysis project Ga0070731, IMG submission 66448) | Surface soil microbial communities from Centralia Pennsylvania, which are recovering from an underground coalmine fire - Coalmine... | ecosystem: Environmental > Terrestrial > Soil > Unclassified ... | reverse complement strand
ATCGACGCCGACGCGTCAATCAACAGCACTACGTTTCGCTCTTCTTCCTTGTGAAATTGTTTCAGGTAGGGACGCCGCAGTCGCGCGAAGATGTTCCAATCCACGAATCGCGTGTCGTCGCCCGGCACATAATCCTTGTAGTCGCAGAATTCCGTGCTCGTGCCGCCCTTGCCCGACAAATGCTCGCCGCGGCTGCGACTCGTCCGCTTGCTCACCGGGCGAATGCGCAATCGCTGCAGCCGGTCCAACACATCGTTGGGCAGCAGCGAAGTCAGTTGCGGTCTTGGCGCGGCGGTATCCATAGTTTTTTATCGGGCTGCTGCGGCCTCAGTGGGAACGTGATCTACAATTTCCTTCACCAGCTCAAGAATGCTGACGTTGTCGGCTTGCCCGTCGTAGTTCAACAGCAACCGATGCCCCAGCGCTTCCCTCGCGAAACTGCGAAGGTCATCCGTCGAAACATGCGCCCGCCCCTCGGCCAATGCGCGCACGCGGCCGGCGCGAATCAATGCCTGGCATCCACGCGGACTCGCGCCCCATTTCACATAGCGTTTCACCCGCTCCGGCGCACCCTCGGTATCCGGATGCGTCGCCAGCACCAAACGCACGGCGTAATCGCGAATCGGATCCGCCACCACCACTTTGTCGAGCACCTGGCGCAGTTGCAGAATGCGTGCGGCGTCGATGATTTTTGCAATGGCAACCGAGCGCTTGAGAATCGTACGCGTGACCACTTCGTTCATCTCAGCGCGGTTCAGATTCGTGACATTGACCTTGAACATGAACCGGTCCAACTGCGCTTCGGGCAACGGATACGTTCCTTCCTGTTCGATGGGATTCTGCGTCGCCAGCACGAAGAATGGCGGTTTGAGCTGGTGCGTCACACCGCCAGTCGTTACTGAGCCTTCCTGCATCGTTTCGAGCAACGCCGATTGCGTCTTGGGCGTGGCGCGATTGATTTCGTCCGCCAGGAGCAACTGCGTGAAAATCGGCCCACGCTTGAAATCGAAGCGATAACTTCCGTCCGGTCCCGCCGTCATGATGTTGGTACCGATGATATCGGCGGGCATCAGGTCAGGTGTGAACTGGATGCGGTGAAAATCCAGCTCCAGCACGTGCCCAAGCGTTTTGACCAATTCGGTCTTGCCCAATCCTGGCACGCCTTCCAGCAACACGTTTCCGCCCGCGATCAGTGCGGTCACGGTGCATTCCACGACGCGTTGCTGGCCCACGATCACTTTGTGGGTCTCGTCGAGGATGCGTTGGAAGTCCTGTTTGAATTGGTCGGCCTCGGTTTGTAATGTTTCCAGGTCAGTCATGGGTTTCTCCTTTTGACATATAACTTACGGTTTTGTGTCATCAGATTTGTCGTCCTGTTGACGTTTTCGTTTCATTGCCAGCAATCGTTCGGTTGTGGTCGTTGGCACTTCCGGCTCTGGGGGTGCTTCGGGGGCTGCGGACTTCGGCTTGGCGGCGGTCGGCTGCGCTGGACGGGGCGAACCCGGCGGCAAGGTCACCGGCCCGCGGCGTTCAGCGTCGGTTGTCTGGCGCACTTTCTCTTTGAGCTTCAGTAGCGCGCCGAGTGTTTCGGTCGATTCCGTCTTTCTATCCCGGCCAAACCAGCCGCGGATGACGCTCCAATCGAGTTGCACGCGGCGGATACCGACATCCAACGGAATCAAGATCGCCAGCAACACCAATAAAAACTCAACGATGGATTTGGATGTCTCCCTGGGTTCGCGCGGTATGGTGAACAAATCCTTACCGGTCTCGTTTCCGGTGAGAATCCGTCCGCCCGTTCGGTCCGCAATCTTGCGCAGCGTGACCGGGTCCGAGCGAAACCGAAGATATTCGGGCGAGTAAGCCACCACGAAGCCGCCGAGCGTCTGCTCGTTGCGGCCCGCGCCGACGCCGGCCAGCGCCACCTGATATCGCCCCTTGCCCCAGAGTGGGAACCGGGCTTCGTAGCGGCGGGGCCCGGTTTGTTTCAGGGCCAGGCTGGTTTCGCGTTCGTGTGGCCCGTTGATCTGCGCCTGGATTTCCAGCATCGATTCCTCCGGATGATAATCCTCCACCATGATGACGCCCTCATCGCCCTCAGCGTATGTTTGCATGAACAAATCGCTTTTCTGCTCCACGCGCGAAATCTCGATCATCAATTGTTTGACGAACGCCTCGTATTGGCTCCACTGGACCCAGTCGGATGCCCAATTGGGTGAGAGGTCTGAAGTCCACGCGGCGGTTTTTCCTAGACCGAACCGCCACGTCGCGAGCACCGGATTGAGCTCCTCCTTCTCGGGCCCTTTGAGAATGGTCACGGACCGTGGTTTGGGCGTGGTCAATATATACGCCTGCAACTTCGGCATGGAGCCGATGCCTTTGAGCACCGGCGAGGTGAACTCAACCGAAGGCACAAAGGTTTCATTCTGGATCATGCTTCGTTTCAGCGTCTTTGCCTCTTTGATAAAAATGGACGGCAATTCGTTCGGATCCATCACAAGGTAATGCCGGCCACCGGTCGTGCTGGCCAACACCTGCATTCCCGGGATGTCCATGCCACCATGCGGATTGATGACCACGGTGGAGACGCTGATTTTTGCCGCAAGGAAGTCTTTCACCAGGTCCTGCGTCGGCGGCGACGGGTCACCATCACTGATGATAATCATGTGCTTGGTCGCCGCGTCGCTGGCTCTCAAGCCGGATAGGCCCATTGTCATAATGCTTTGAAAGCTCGGCATGTCCATCGGTTCACATTGATTGATCAGCGTGACCATGTGCTCGTATTCGCTGGCCGGCGTGAGCGGGAAAACCCATTGATCCCCCCACTGGCCCTGGCCCCCTCCACTCGATCCGTAAATCAACAAACCGGCTTCATCCTGCCCGCCCAGCACCCGGATCGCTTCCTTGGCAATGCGCTTGGCCCAGACGTTCCCTTCGGGAAATTCGCAGGTGTGGAGGACGATCGCCAAAGCACCTTTCGGCAGAACTTTTTTCTGTGCGATGTCCATGTCCACCGGCAACGCCTCTTCGATCGGTGTACGATGGAAACCACCCGGCCCGAAGCTGTTCTTGCCGCCCACCATCAGGAAACCGGTGCCCTGATTGTAAACCGCGTCGCGCAAGGCTTGCATTTGAACGGCATCGAAGCTGTCGGCCGGCGCGTTGACAAAGACCACGCAATCGTAGGGCATGAGCGACATTGCATCGCGGGGAAATTCAAACGCTGATTTGATATCCACCAATCGTTTGGCGTCCTTGAGCGCCTTCACGAGTGTCTCCCAATCACGTGGGTCGCCTTGCGGATCGGTCACCAACAGCACTTTGCCCTCGCCTTTGAGGTAAAGAAAATTGATGGCCGTGTTGTTTTCCTTCCAGCCGTCCTGCCCGGGCGGCGGCTCGATGGTGGCCACATATTCATAGTAGCCGGGCTCGCGAAAATAGAGCGGCAATGAGTAGCGGTTCTTGCCTTTTTCGTAATGCACGGTCTGCTCGGCAATCACGTTGCCGTTTTCGTGCAGGACCAATTTGCCATCACCCGCCTGTAACGAATCCAGCAACACCGTCGCTTCATAGGTCTCGCCAATCTTGACCTGTCGCGGCAAATCCAGCCGTTCGAGCCAGACTTCGTGCTCGTACTGATATTGAATGGGCAGCACATCCACGGCGACGTGACGGGATTTGAGGTCGTCAAGAATGCTCGAAACGGCGCCCTCGTTTTCGTCGCCATCCGTGACCAGCACGATGCGACCTTGCTGGTCTTCGGGGACCATTGCCGCCGAGAGCGACAAAGCCTTGGCGATGTCTGTGCCATCTTTGGCCACGCGTGTGTTGATCACTTCGAATGGGAAACTCACCCGCGGCGGCAGTTCCACGGCTGCGTCACGACCGAAAACCACCATGCCCGCCTCGTCCTTTTCAGGTTTTCCGGCGGCGGTCTTGAGAATGTAGGAGAGCGCCTGGTCCGAGACTTTTTCGCCCATTGAATCAGAGATATCCAGCGCGTACATGACGGCCAGCCCGTTGTTCCTGTGGACGATTCGCGGTTCAGCCAGTGCGAGAACGAATACCGAGAGCAGAGACAAACGAACGAGGAAAGCGATGGTCGCGCGGCCTTTGCTCAATCCGTTGTAGCCCGCGACGTGCAACCACCATACCCAGACACTCAAAGCGAGCAGTCCGAACGGCGCGAGGTTGGAAAACACGACCAACCGGGTGAGATGCACCCACACGCAGGTTCCAATAAACACGAGCAGGAAGATCACCAATGGCAACGCAGCTCGAATTGTCACCGGCTTGCGCGCGGGTGGCACGAGGTTCAGCAGCCATTGGCGGGCGTTTATCATTCGGGAGAAAATTCCGTTGGTTGGGCTGCTACACAGGTTGGCTTCATTGCATTTGCATCTCCACGACACGGCGGTTTCCCGTGTCGCCCACGTAAATTCTCTTTTGCGCATCGACGGCAAGTCCCCAGGGCGTGGCAAATTGCCCGGCAGCGCTGCCGACGCTTCCGTAGCGCCCGAGCAATTGCCCATCGAGGCCCACGCGCGTAACGCGGCCCGCGCCGTATTCGACCGCATACAGCGTATCGTCGGGACCGAGTTTCAAATCGTATGGCAAATTCAACCCAAGCGGTTGATCCTTGTTTTCCAAAATTTTTAAAAATTTGCCGTCATCCGTAAAGACCTGGATGCGATTGTTGAAAGCATCCGCGGCGTAAATTTTTCCATCACGCCACACCAGCCCGGACGGGCGTTGGAACTGCCCGGGTCCGGTGCCGAAGGAGCCGAACGCGACGAGAAATTTTCCTTCGGAAGTGAACTTCTGCACGCGATCGTTCGAACCGTATTCGGCAACATATAGATTATCCTGAGGATCTTTTGTCACGGCGACCGGGAAAATGAATTCGCCTGGTCCCTGGCCTTCCTTGCCGAATATCTGATGAACTTTGCCATCGCCGTCGAAGACCACGACGCGATGATAATGAGTATCGCCGACCACAACGCGGCCGTCGCGCAGCACACACACGCCCTCCGGTCTGCCGCTCTTGCTTTCGGGCATTCGCCACTGGCGGCGGATGGAGCCATCCGGCGCGAAGACGAGCACGCGGCCCGCCGTGTCCAAAGCAACTACGCCGCCTTGATTATCAATCGTGAGGCTGCGCGCGGCTGGTTGGAGCAAATCGTCCGGCGGCACGGGCCACAAATGGACTTCCTTCATCTGGATGGCCGGACCTTTTGCATGGCCGCAACCCGCGACATGCAGGCACAGCAACAGGCAAAGGAGCACTTTCAGCAGAATGCGCGTTCCCCGCGCCAGATGATTGGTCGCTGGCCGATGATAAAACGTCCGCACCTTTCCACTGGGTTCGTGGCGCAACTCAAGTTCAGCCACCGAACCTTGAAACCGCGATGACTCAACCACGCACGGGGATTGCTCGTCGGGCTGCGCGAGAATCTGCTCGGGCCGAAAGCATCTCGCCGCCGGTTCTTCGCGCCGCAACCATAAGCGAGCCGCTTCCGGTTCCATCCAATTCGCTTCGCCGAGGCAGCCGGCCAGCTCCGGTGTGGCGGCCTTCCAATATAAGTCCTCAACATCGCCGTTATACTGCAAGCAGCCATCTCGAAGGCAGATTACGCGCCGCGCTTCGGCCATCACAGACCTGGGCGAATGCGTCGCGAAAACCAGAGATTGGCCTTTGGCTGTAACGTGGTCGCGAATGATTTGCCAATACTTGCCAACGCGGCTTGGGTCCACATGCACGAGTGGTTCATCCATGACCAGCACCGCCGCGTCAGCCGCGAGTGCCCGTACGACGGACAAGCGCGCCTGTTCGCCGGCTGATAACGTATCAGGCCGACTGTCGCGCCGGTCTGCGAGGTCAAATTGATTCAGCCATTGATTTATTTCTGCCTCTTGAGAATTTTCCGCCACTGCCGCGATATGTTCTGCAACCGTCAGGTGCGGCCACAATCCGCCATCCGCCGGCGCCCAGAACAACGGGATTCGATGTGGCCCGCGGTCGAATTCAGCGGCGAGCGTTCCCGTATTCGCCCTTTCGAATCCAACCAGCAGGTTCAGCAATGAAGTTTTGCCCGCGCCGGAATGCCCCAGCACCGCCGTCACGCCGGAGCCAATGGAGAGCGTCAGCTCGCGCAATCGCTGCCCCAGGCTCACGCCCTCGAGTTTCCATAACGTGTTGCTCATTGCGGTGCCCACCAGCGCCGGGTTCCCCACGCCAGCAGGAAAATAAACACCGGGGCGGCAAAAGTGGCGCATGTCATGGCAGACAAGGCTGCGATTTGTCCGTAATGCATCAAATTATAAAGACGCACGGTCGCCGGCGTCATCCCGATAGGCGCCAGAATCGCCGATGCAGTCAAGTCCCAATACGCCCAAATGAATAAAAGCATGAGCGACCAGAATTTTCCGCTCGTGCTCAGCCTCCAGACCAGGGCCTGGGCGCAACGGGATTTTTCCAGCAATCGCGATAGGTGCAGGCTGCTGCGATAGCCGGTCAGTTCCAATACGCATTTCAACACGAATGCCATTGGCAACAGTACGAGTCCCAATGTCAACACCAGCGGCACCGGGGTGTTGCGCAGGGAAATCAAGCCGGGTAATTGCGAAGACGCCAGAACCACCAGTGACAGCACCAATGGCCCCAGCAAGCCAAGGCATACCGCGACGCCAAGGATTATTTTGGCGAAAACTGAACCGGGCTGCCGACCTCGTGCCATTGCGCCGAGACTGAAAACCACCAGGCTCGCCAGCAATGTCGCACCACTGGCAAACAACAGGCTCGCGATAATTTCCCGGCTTAGAACAAAGTCTTCGAGTAACAAGTGGAAGCCCCGGATTGCGCCCCACAAAACCATTCCAGCGGGAATCGCGAGCACGAAAGTAAACGCCACCACCAAATAAGACCACGCGAAGGTGTTTCCTTTCCCGCTTTGAACTGCACTGCGTGCGGGTGCAGGCCGGCGTCGCCCCAGCACGACAACGGCAACCGCCACCGCGGCAGCCTCACACAGCAGTGGTCCGGCCATTCGGCGCAATGATTCGCTCAGCGCCAATCCTCCAGCGTGGGCGTCGAAGAGAGCCACAGTCCAGGTTTTCACCCACATCAGCGAAGCCATTTCGAACTCTGCGAAGGCGCACAAAAAGACTATCGCAAAGGCTGCGAGTGGACCGCGCGCGCAGCCGGCGCGGATTAGAAAGCGCCATTCGTCGAGTTTTGAGGAAACATCGAACATCGAATGAGCGACCTGCAGGCGGCGGCAATGAATCGCCTCGGCCGAAATCGGCGAGGGCGTGAAATGAAGGATCAGCGCTGCAATCGGTGTGAACTTCAGGCACACAAGCACCGAGTAGAACATCATGTTCAGAACCGGGTGATGGATCAGAGAAAGCGAGAAGCTCGCATAAGCGTAGCCGGTGATCAGCACGGGCATGAGATATGGAGACAACAGTAATACCCATGCAAGACGGCGGACTTGCAGGCGGCGGTCGGCCAGCAGCGGGCGCAACCGTCGTGCAATGATTACTGCGAGGCCTCCTATAATCAGGCTCCGGAGCAAAGTCATTGAAGATATTCTGATTTCAACCACGCCAGGCACGCCACGCTGGCGTTATCCAGTCCCGCCAATGGCACGCCGTCCGCCGCCCATTGTTTCAATTGTTTAACCTCGGCCGGCAACTGGTTCGCATCCACCGGGCCGAGGGGTATCTGGCGCGACTTCGCGTGAGCCAAATCCATTTCGCATTTTTCCGAAAGCAAAAAATCGACGAGCTTCTGCGCTTCGGCCTGGTGCTGCGTCCCGCGGATAATTGCCACCGTGTTGGGAATGCAGATGGTCCCGCCGTTCTCCAAACGCACCGGCACCATGTCAACCGGCTTGCCTTCGTCTTTGGCTTCGAAAAAATCATCGGTATCCGTCCAACCCGCATCGCAAACGCCGGCGGCGACCAAGTCCTTCACGGCCGAGTTGCCGTCTACCTCGCGCAGGTGGCGCTGGCGCCGGCCCTGGTCCCAGGCGATCAATTTATCACGGCCCCAGAGCTGCCAGAGCAGGGTGTATTGTGTGCGGGTGGTTCCATAGAGCGGCTTGGCGATGACCACGCGGTCAAGGTCGCCGCTCAGCGCTTGCTGGATGGCTTCCTGCGTGGGCTTGAGGCGGTTCGTGTTGACCATCCACAAACGCAGGCGCGCGGCGAATCCAGCCCAACGCGCGTCGGTGTCTTTGAAGGCCGCGGGAATACGTTCGTAGCCGCTTCCGCGATAGGGCAGGAGCATATCCTCATCAGCCAATTGAAGCGTGCCGAGCAGTTCGTTGTTCCAGAAAACGTCGCAACGCGGATGGGCCTTTTCCTGCAACAATAGTTCGACGAGCCCAAGCGATTTCGTGGCCTCCGTGTCGTAACGCACGGCGACGTGGACGCCCGTTTGCTGTTCGAATTCCTTTAAAATCCCATCGGCATAAATCGAATCGTGGGCGCAATAAACCACCAGGGATCCGTGTTTGGGCGCCCAAAGGGCATAATAGCCGGCGAAGAGTGCTGCGACGACTGCGGCCAACGCCACCAGCCGCAGGGAAAAACTGCGGTCAAGGCTTGGGGGTTGCGGCGGCGTCATTGTGCAGCGTATCGAAATACTTTTGAATCGCGGTCTGGTAACCTGGTGGGATCTGTTCCTGCACTACCGCCTCACTGGCTTGTTGTCGAACATCTTGAACGGCCCGCAAGTATTCTTCACGCGCCGGACCCGCCTCGGAAACTTCCTTCGTTTTCCACTCCATCAACATCCGGCCCGGTTGCAACAACGACGGAGACTTCTCCGGATTAAAAGCACTCATCGAACTGTCATCTCCATGCGGACGCTGGCCAACGCCGTAACCTGAACCATTCGGTCCATTGCCGACACCATTACACTTACCCTGGCAGATGGCCTCGTAAGCCGCCAGATCGCCCAATCCCTGGAAATCTTTTCCGTCCAGCGGCTGCAGGCCATTCGCCGCCTTTGCCATTTGCAACGCTTTGAGCGCTTCTTCCACATCCTTCATGTCCGCCATCGCCTTGGACAAGGCATCCAACTCCGCCTTGCTGAGATTCATGGAATCGCTCATGCCTTTCAGCGACTCACCGGAAAGATTCGGCGAGTTGGCCATGGCGAGTTGCTCCATCGCGCGCTGCAAATCCGAGTCCAACGCCTGGGAGTTCATCTGCTGGTTCATCGAGTCCTTGAGGCTTTGCATCCGGTCCATGAGTTCCTGCTGCAATTTCTCGCGTTGCACAGGGTCGGTCGTTTTGGCGAGTTCTTCGGCCTTCTTTTTCAATTCATCCAATTCCTTCTTTGCGCTGGAAACATCGCCCTTCTGCAAATCGTTCTTCAGCTGCTGCGCCTTTTGCGGGTCGCCCACGCCGAAACTCTGCGCTGCCGGCGGCACAGCCAAAGCGTTCTTCAGTTTCTCCTCGCTGACCTGCTTCCAGAGCTGGCCCAAAGCTTTTTGCTGCTCATTGAGTTTCGCCAGCGTGCCGACTTTGTCATTCGGCTTGGCGCCTTGAAGTGTTTTCTCGAGGTTGGCGACCGCCTGCTTGGCGACATCCACCGATTCTCCCGCGCGCTTTTGCTGGAGCAAGGCCGCCCTTACTTCCGTGGCTTTGGCCAGTTCCTGAAGATGTTTGTGCTGCTCCGCCACTTTTCGCTCGCGTTGATGGAATCCAAATGGATCCCACTGCGGCAACAAACAAACGCCGACCGCCACAAGCGCCAGCGCCCCGCACACGCGCATCGTGTCGCGCTGCCAATGATATGGCACGACCTTACCCGCTTCCGTGCCGGTCGCGCGCTGCTCCGCTTCCTTCAGCACCAGCTCCTGGTAATCACCCAGCGAGCTGCCGATGACCGACGCCGTTAAAAACAAATCGTGCGTGCCCATGTTGGCATCCGCCACTCGCGCGGCATCGGTTGCATGCGGCCGGCGATAGAACACCCACGCGAACAACAAAGCCACTGCGGGGGGTAGAGCCAAAGTCCATGGCGTGAACCAGGCGGGAATCAAACCCAACAACCGCGATAGTAACAGCGCCAGCGCGTAAAGCCCGATCGCGACCACGAGGAACAACCGTCCTTGCCGGGCAAAGCTCACCACGTTTTGACGCCACGCGACGCGGCGGAGAAATTGTTGCAGGGCCGTGACACTCATTGTTCAAATATCCATTTCTGGACGTCCTCATGCTTAGCCCGTTACCAAGGAGAATTCAACGAGAAAAAGGTGTGACAAGCACAAATATCTGCTTTTCCTTCGGAACAAAAATGGACAAACGCTGTCCAATCGTTTTTCAGCGTCCAAATTAGTTTCCATAATGTGACCATTCGGCTTAAGCACTTCTTGGAGCCGGCTGGCGTTCTAACATCCCGCAGAAGCGGAGTGTGAACGAAACAGGTTCAAAATTCGCTTCGACCTGAATTCATTTTCCGCCTAACGTCTTCGCCAATGGCCGCAGAAGCGCAACTCACTCCGATGATGGCGCAGTATCGCCGCATCAAGGGCGAACTGCCGAAGGATGCGCTGCTGCTGTTCCGGCTGGGTGATTTCTACGAGCTGTTCTTCGAGGACGCGCAAACCGGTGCCGGCCTGCTGAATGTTGCGCTCACCAAACGCGGTGTGATTCCGATGTGCGGCATCCCGTTTCACGCGGCCAATGCTTACATCGGACGGCTGCTCCGAGCCGGGCGCAAAGTGGCCATTTGCGACCAGGTGGAAGAGGCGCGTCCGGGCCAGCTTGTTAAACGCGAGGTGACGCAAATCCTTTCGCCGGGCACGCATTTCGACGAACGCATGCTGACCGCCGAGCGGAATAATTTTCTCGCGGCCATTTGTCCCAACGGAAAAAATTTCGGCCTCGCGCTCGCGGATCTCACAACCGGCGATTTCATGGCCACGGAACTAGACGATGACACCGCGCTCTTGACCGAACTGGAACGCTTGCGGCCCGCGGAAATTATTTATCCGGGCGACAATTCGCTCGTGCGGGAAAAACTGCACACGGTATTTCAAATTCTGAACGGCTACGACGATTGGACCTTCGCGCCGGAGACAGCGCTGTTCACTGTGCGCGAACATTTCAAGGTGGCGTCGCTGGATGGTTTCGGCCTGAAGGATCGCAATGCCGCCATCGGTGCCGCGGGCGCGGTGATTCATTATCTGACGCAGCATCTTCGGCGGGACGTGGCGAATCTCACGCGGCTTTCGTTTTATCGCCGCAATGATTTTCTGACGCTGGATTACACGACGCTGCGGCATCTGGAGATTCTCGAACCGCTGCATCACGATGCGCCGCGCAACGCCTGCCTTTACGGCGCATTGAACAAAACAGCCACTCCCATGGGCGCGCGGCGATTGCGCGATTGGCTTTCGCAGCCGCTTGCGGCAGTCGAACCGATTCGCAGGCGGCAGGAGGCGGTGCAGTTATTCGTGGACAATTCGGCGATGCTGGACGGTTTTCGCGCGCAGCTTGCGGGAGTTCGCGACCTGGAGCGCACCATCGGGC
>Ga0070731_10004712_pt1 | contig 11556 bp, 6 predicted proteins | sample Coa_R1_2_FD_66448 | JGI IMG/M metagenome (GOLD analysis project Ga0070731, IMG submission 66448) | Surface soil microbial communities from Centralia Pennsylvania, which are recovering from an underground coalmine fire - Coalmine... | ecosystem: Environmental > Terrestrial > Soil > Unclassified ... | reverse complement strand
TTCAGCTGCTGCACCGCCTGCCCGACGCCGCGGTCGCAGCCGGCACGCCTTATGAGGCGGTCCTGGCTGCGGGAAGGCGGTCGATCATCCGCACCACCATCGCCAATGATGACAGCCAGTCGCCGGACGCACGCACGTTCGAGGCTCGCCTCGATGACGGACGTTGGATGCACATCAGCGAGCGCCGCACCAAGGACGGCGGCTATGTGTCCATCGGCACCGACATAACCAAGATCAAGCTGCACGAGCAGCGGCTGGTGGAGGGCGAGAGGCGGCGCATCGCCACTATCGACGATCTGCGCAGATCGCAGCAAGCGTTGGAATTGCAAGCCGATCAGCTCGCCGATCTTGCGGGAAAATATGCCGAGGAGAAGACCCGCGCCGAAGAGGCCAATCAGACGAAATCCAAATTCCTCGCCAATATGAGCCACGAATTGCGCACGCCGCTCAACGCCATCATCGGCTTTTCGGAAATCATGGAGGCGGCGATGTTCGGGCCGCTCGGCACCGAGAAGTACAGCGAGTATTCCCGCGATATCCGCAAGAGCGGTCAGTATTTGCTCGACGTCATCAACGATATTCTCGACATGTCGAAGATCGAGGCCGGCGGCATCCGGCTTAGCCTCGAGGGGGTGGACCTCGGTGTGGTGCTCGCCGAGTGCCTGCGCGTGGTCTCCGGCCCCGCCGACGAAAAGCACATCACGCTCAAGGTCGACATTACGCCGGCGATTTGCCTCAGAGCCGATCGCCGCGCACTCAAACAGATCGCGCTCAATCTTCTTTCGAACGCGGTGAAGTTCACCCCCGAGGGCGGCGCCGTCACGCTGACGGGCCGCGCGCGGGGCGGAACGGTTACGATAGCGATCGAAGACAGCGGCATCGGTATTGCCAAGGCCGCGCTGGCCAAGCTCGGCCGACCTTTCGAGCAGGTGGAGAGCCAATTGACAAAGCGGCATCAGGGATCGGGGTTGGGCCTTGCCATCGCCAAGTCGCTAGTGGAATTGCACGGGGGCGCCATGCGCATCGGCTCGACGCTCGGCAAAGGCACGCTGGTCGTGGTCCGGCTGCCGGCCGACGCGCGAGAAGCAGTGCGAGCGGCGGCATGAGCGCCGCGCACATGCGAAGCCTACGGCGCCTTCCCTAAAATTCGTGCGAAGCACGCGCGCACTTGGCGCTGGGTCTCCGCGACGTGCGCCTGCAGCGCAGCGAAATCCGGCAGGTCGGCGGCGCGCGCCAGCAGAGTGAGAACACCGGCACTTGCCGTTGTGGGATCGAATCTGCCGGGCAGGCAAAGCCGCAGGATCTGCGTCAAATCGTGAAAGAGCGCTAACGCCGGTCGCAACACATCGGCGTCCTCCGGCTTGAGCACGCCAAGACGCGCGGCCTTTTCCAGCGTACGCGCTGTCGATGTATCGAGAATCTCCGGAGTTTCGGCGGCGTGGACCAGCTGCAAGTATTGCGCAATGAACTCGATGTCGACGAGCGCGCCAGCGGCGTATTTGAGGTCCCAACGGTAGGCGTCGCCCTTTTCCTTCGCGATTGCCACGCGCATCTCGACGACGTCAGCAGCGATAACAGCAGGCGCACGCTTGCGACAGAGCACTTGACGAAGAATGACCTCTATGCGCGCAGCAAATTCCGGGGCACCTGAGATGACGCGGGCGCGCGTGAGCGCCATGTGCTCCCACGTCCAAGCCTCACGCTCCTGGTAGCCCGCAAACCCATCGATCTGCGTAGCCAGTGGGCCAGAGCGCCCCGACGGGCGAAGCCGCATGTCGACCGGATAGAGCACCCCATAATTGGTCTGCACCGTGAGTGCGCTGATCAAGCGCTGGGTGAGACGCGCGAAGTATTGCGCACCGTAAAGCGGGCGCTTGCCGTCGGAATTCGGATGTTCCTGGTCGAAATCATAGATCACGATCAGATCGAGGTCGGAACTCGCCGTCATTTCGCGGGCCCCCAGTCGACCCAAGGCGAGGATTGCGGTTTTCTCGTTGCGCATGCGGCCGTGGGTGGCGGCAAAATCCTCCTGCACTTTTGCGTGTAGGGCGCGAACCAGCACCTCTGCCAGCCGGGCAAAAACCTCCCCTGCGCGCTCAGCGGATACCGAGCCCGAAAGGATGCGCGCGCCGATCAGGAACATTTGCTCCTGGCCGAACATGCGCACGGCATCCAAATAGTCCTCATAGGTGCGAGCTTCGCCGAGCGACCGCTTGAGTTCTTTGGCCAACCGATTTTCGTCGGGAAGCTCGCCGAAAAAACTCGGGTCGATCAGCAAATCCACCAGATGAGGATTGAGCGCAAGCGTATCGGCCATCCGCGGAGCCACGCCAAGGATCAGCGCAATAAACTCAATGATTTGCGGATTCTGCCGCAACAGCGAGAGGAAGCGCCCGCCGGCGCGCAATTCGGCAAGAAACCGATCAAACGCGGCGAAAGCTGCGTCCGGGTTTTCCGCACGCGAGACTTGATCGATGATGAGCGGTACAAGATCGTCCAGATTGGTGCGCGCCTGCGCCCCGCGCAAACCGCGATAGAGCGCACCACGCCACCGCCGGATAGCCTCGGTCACGGCTTGCGGTTTACCGAAGCCAAGCTGGACAAGCCGATCCAGCGTCTCGCTCTCGTGTTCAGCCGTTGAGAGCAATAGACTCTGCCGTCGGGCAGAAGAGTCTGGCTGTCGCTCGAACAGCCGGACATAGTGCCGCTCGACGGTACGCAATTGCACCAGCAGGGCCGTGGCGAATTCGTCACGTCCAGCGAAGCCGAGAAAGCAAGCGAACTTGTTCAGGGCATCAGGATCCGACGGCAGCGCGTGCGTCTGCTCGTCGGCGACCATTTGCAGGCGGTGCTCAACGCGCCGCAGGAAATCGTACGCTTGAGTGAGTTCGTCGCGGCTCGCCGCGTCGATCCAGCCGCCGGCAGCAAGCGCCGCCAGCGTTGCGACGGTTCCACGGCAACGCAGTTCGTCGTGACGGCCGCCGGCAATGAGCTGTTGAGTCTGTGCGAAAAACTCAATCTCGCGGATGCCCCCCCGGCCCAGCTTGATATTGTGTCCCTCGACCGCAATTTCCCCATGACCCCGATAGGCATGGATTTGCCGCTTCATCTCGTGGACATCGCCCACGGTCGCGTAATCGAGATATTTTCGCCAAACAAACGGCGAGAGATCGCGGAGGAAACGCTCGCCAGCGGCAATGTCGCCGGCGCAGGGCCGCGCCTTGATGAGCGCCGCGCGTTCCCAGTTTTGCCCGCGGCTCTCGTAGTAGGCGAACGCCGCGTCGGTCGCGATCGCGATCTGGGTCGATGACGGATCGGGACGCAAACGTAGATCGACGCGGAAGACGTAGCCTTCCTCGGTGCGCTCCTGCAGGAGCTTCACAAGGTCGCGCGTCAGCCGGACGTAAACCGACGCCGGCTCAACGTTCGGCGGCAGCGATACCGCGGCTGGGTCAAAGAAGACCATAAGATCGATGTCGCTGGAGAAATTAAGCTCGCAAGCGCCCATCTTGCCCATGGCTATCACGATATACCCGGACCCCATCTCAGGGTTGCGACGGTCCGGCGGCGTCAGCTTGCCGCTTCTCACGGCGTCACGCAGGAGATGGCCGACCGCTGCCCCGAGTGCAATGTCGGCAAAGTTGGTCAGCGCCCTCGTCACCTGCTCGACTGTCCAAACGTTGCCGAGATCGGCGAGTGCAATGAGCAACGCAACTTCGGCCTTGGCACGGCGCAGGGCTCGCATCACCGCCGATGAAGTCCTTGCCGATGCGCTGGAACGCCGTGCTGCCGCGAGCAGAGACGCGAGTTCCTGATCAGGATCATGACTGAGCAGGCGCAGCAGGCGCTTAGGATCGGCGCAAATAAGGTCCCAGAGATAGGGTGCGCTCTCGGCGATGCTGTGAACGAGCTGAGAAAGCGCCGGACTTTCGCGAACGAGTTTGCCAAGCGCCTTGCCGGCGGCGGTAGTCGTGACGCTGGCGAGCCAGTCCGCAACGCGTCCTGTCGACTGCGACGGCGGCCAAGGCAAATTGAGCCGCCGGATCAGCGCTGTTTCATCAACTTTCAGCTTCGGCGATTTCTTTGAATTTTTTCTGATCGCCGGCCGCCTCATCCTGCCCCCGTTGGCCCGGCGCGCGGCAGATCGATCGTACTTTTCAGGCCCGGCTGATTATCCTCAAGCTTCAACTCGCCGCCGTGCAACCGCGCAACCGCCGATGCGAGGCTCAAACCCAACCCCAGTCCTGGCTCAGAACGGCTCTGGTCAAGACGCACAAAGCGCTCGACGACGCGTTCGCGATCGGCCTCAGGAATGCCGGGCCCGTGATCCTGCACGGTCAGCCGGATGCGCTCTCCTTCATTCCCGGCGCTGACCAAAATCTCAGTGGGCTCGCCATTGAGCTTGCCGTTGGGAGCGGCATATTTGATGGCATTATCGACGAGATTAGCCAGCGCCTGACCGACCAATTCGCGATTACCGTGTACCCGCGCCGGCGCGGCCGCGTCCACCTTAAGCGCAAGTCCCTTCTCTTCGGCCAAGGGCTCGTACAGTTCGCCGACGTCGCGGGCGATCTCGGCAGCGTCAAACTCGGTCATATTGTCACGCGCATGGCCGGCTTCGGCCCGCGCGATCATCAGCAGCGCGTCGAAGGTGCGAATAAGCCCGTCGGATTCCTCAATCGTGGACTCGAGCGCAGCACGATAGTCCTTTTCGCTCCTCGAATTGCGCAGTGCCTGCTCGCAGCGATTTCGCAGCCGGGTCAGGGGCGTCTTCAGATCATGAGCGATATTGTCGGACACTTCGGTGAGCCCGCGCATGAGCGCCACGATGCGATCGAGCATGGCGTTGACGTTGTTGGCCAGACGGTCGAGCTCGTCCCCGGTACCGGCAACGGGCAGCCTGCCGGAAAGATCGCCGGCCATGATGGTTTGTGCCGTTCCGGTCATCGCATCGATGCGGCTGAGCACCCGCCGGCTGACAAAGAAACCACCGGCGAGACCCAGCACGACCACCACGGCGAACGACCAGCGTCCCGCATTGGTAATGATGCCATAAAGCCGCTCGCGCTCGTCGAGGTCGCGTCCGACTAGGAGACGAAAGCCACCTCCCAGTTGCACGACCTCGACCAAGGCGTGTCGATCAGCGCCATCCGGAGAGTCGAGGCGTCGGTATAGCGTTTCGAGCCAGCCCGGATGGTCCAGCGCGCCGGGCTGGAGCGCACCGACATTCCCCGCAAGCCCCTCCCCGCTCGATGTGGTGACAAGATAGAGGTTAGAACCTGGCCGCCGCGAACGCAGTTCTACGGAGGTGACCAGTCGCCTTAGACCACCCTCTTCATATTGCTCGGTCAGGCCGCGGATTTCGCTTTGGACGGTGGTGGTAATCTGCTCGTTGATCAGACGGCGCGTGTTGAGCGCAAAATAGCCAAGCAACGAGGCTGCGAATAAAATAAAAATCAGCAGATAGACGAGCGTCAGCTTGAACGCCGTCGAGCGCAGAAGTTTACCGAGGGCCGCCACGATGAAGTTCTCTCATTTGGGTGCGCTCAGTTCATCCTCGGAAAAATCCTCTTCCCAGAACTCAAGCGCCGCGCGTTGGCCGCCCCGCTGATCCGACTCCGCCCGCCGCAGTTCGACGCGGCGTATTTTGCCCGAGATCGTCTTTGGCAGATCGGCAAACTGAATCCGTCGCACCCGCTTGAAGGGAGCAAACGCCGTCCGGCAATGCCGGAAGATCGACAATGCTGTTTGGCGATCGGGCGCATGACCCGATATGAGCACCAGATAGGCCTTTGGCACGGCAAGCCGAAGCGGATCAGGCGACGGTACAACCGCCGCCTCGGCCACCGCCGGGTGCTGGATCAAAATGCTTTCCAGCTCAAAGGGACTGATCCGATAATCGGACGATTTGAATACGTCATCGGCACGGCCCACATAGGTTAGGTATCCGTCATCATCGACGACCGCGACATCGCCGGTGCGGTAAACCGAATCGCCTGCCGAAATAACTTTGCCGCCCTCGCCGTGATAGCCCTGCATGAGCCCGGTCGGCCTCGGCTCCAGCACAAGGCAGATCTCGCCCTCTTTCCGGGCTGCGCCTTCCGGATCCAACAGCGTAACACGGAAGCCGGGGAGCGGCCGGCCCATGGAGCCGGACTTGACCTTTTGCCCGGGCGTATTGCCGATAAGTGCGCTCGTTTCGGTCTGTCCATAGCCATCGCGGATAGTCAGGCCCCACGCTTTCTGCACGCGCTCGATGACCTCGGGATTAAGCGGTTCGCCTGCACCGATCACCTCTTTCAGTTTGACCGGCCACGCCGCAAGGTCCTCTTGGATCAGCATTCGCCAAACAGTAGGCGGAGCGCAAAAGGTGGTGACGCCGCAGCGCACGATGGTATCGAGCAGGCCGCGCGCGTTGAACCGGGCTTGATTGACGATGAAGATCGTCGCCTGCGCGATCCATGGCGAGAAGAAGCAGCTCCACGCGTGCTTGGCCCAGCCTGGCGATGAAATGTTGAGGTGAACGTCGCCTGGCCGCAATCCGAGCCAGTAGACCGTAGAGAGATGCCCGACCGGATAACTCTGGTGACTGTGCAGGACAAGCTTTGGGATCGCAGTGGTGCCGGAGGTGAAATAAAGCAGCAGCGGATCGTCAGCCCGCGTCTCGCCATCTGGCGCGAAGTCCGGCGACCCGGCATAGCAGCCCTCATACGAAACCCACCCCGGCACGGCATCGCCGACGACAATCCGCGTGTAGTCGCCAGGCAAATCGGCAAATTTTGTCGCGGCATCGGCGCTCGCGATCACGTGTTTCACGTGCCCACGGGTAAAGCGATCGGCCAGGTCGTTCCGCGTCAGCAGCGTTGTCGCCGGCACGATGACCGCCCCGAGCTTCATCGCCGCGAGCATGCTCTCCCAAAGCGGCACGACGTTACCGAGCATGAGCAATACGCGGTCGCCGCGATGTACGCCGAGGCGACGCAACGCATTAGCGACACGGTTCGAGCGCTCGTGCAATTCGGCGAAAGTGAGCTTGGTCTCGCCCGCGCCTTCGTTGACGAGCCATAGCGCCGGCAGACCATTGCCGTGCGCCATGGGATCGAAGTAGTCGAGCGCCCAATTGAACCGCTCGAGTTTGGGCCACTGAAAATCGCGGTACGCGGTCGCGTAATCCTCGCGATGACGCAGCAGAAAATCGCGAGCCGCAACATATGGGGCTGCATTGCTAGCCGACATGGCGTCCTCCCGGGACGGATCGCGAACTCAATTCCATCTCGATTCCCGCGCGACGGAAATGACCAGGAAATCAGCGTGCGCCGTCGCGGATCATATAACCGGCACCGCGCACAGTATGCAAAAGCGGCTGCGTAAAGCCCCTGTCGATCTTGGAGCGCAGCCGCGAGATGTGGACGTCGATGACGTTGGTCTGCGGATCAAAATGGTAATCCCAAACATTCTCCAGCAACATGGTGCGGGTCACGACCTGCCCCGCGTGACGCATCAGATATTCGAGCAAGCGGAATTCACGCGGCTGCAACAGCAGCTCCTGCCCGCCGCGGCTGACTTCGTGAGAAAGCCGATTGAGCTCAAGATCACCGACGCGATAGACGGTCTCCTCACCACGGCCGCCGCGGCGGCGTCCTAGCGCTTCGACGCGCGCCAGCAGTTCCGAGAATGCATAGGGTTTGGACAAGTAGTCGTCGCCGCCCGTGCGCAAGCCCTTCACGCGGTCGTCGACCTGACCGAGGGCTGACAGGATCAGCACCGGCGTTTCGATGGACTTGGCACGCAACGCAGCGATAATCGACAGCCCGTCGAGCTTCGGCAGCATGCGATCAACGATCAGAACGTCGTACTGCCCCTCGAGGGCGAGCGCCTGGCCTTCTTCGCCATCGCTCGCCTTGTCGGCTACGTGCCCAACCTCGCGAAACGCCTTGACCAGATAATCGGTCGCGTCGCGATCATCCTCGATAATGAGAAGGCGCATGCTTCAAAATCACACTCAGCTGAGGAGGCAAGCCGCACGGAGACCCACAAACAGACTGCCTCGACTCACATTGCATCATATTGTCCCGGAAAGTTCTCCCGGCAATATCGGCCGTTAGCCCACCGTCCCGCCGTCCCAACGGACAGCGTCTTTGCGGCACTCCTTGCCGTGACTTCAGGACATGCCGTTGATTTGTAAGGGGGTGGCGAGCAACTGCTCACCACCCCCTCTTCCAGCTCTACCCCGGCGGGGGCGACGGATACCGGGAGGCAGAGTTGGTATTGAGCGGGGACGGGCCTTACGACCCGTCCCCAGGAACGCCCGCCAGCGGGGGCGACAAATGCCGGCGGATCGCCCCTTCTCTTCAGGCGCTGCCAAGCGGCAGGGCGACGAACTTGGTGCCCCCGCTCGACTTCACCCTAAATAAAACCGTGTGCTTTCCGTCCTTCTGTGCATCGGAAAGGCTTTTGCGGAATTCCGCCGGAGTCGTAACCGGCTTGCCCCCGACGTCGACAATCACATCGCCCACCTGCAGCCCGTGGTCAGCCGCAACGCCACCCTCGGCGATTGCCGTCACCACGAGACCGCTCGTGTCAGAGCCGACAACTGAACCCGCGGGAGCCACCGAAAAGCCGAGCTTCGGCACATCAACTTCCGAAGTCCGGCCCGAGCGCGGGCTGGGCTCGTTGGCTGCTTTCTTTTCATTCGGCAATGTGCCGAGGGTCACCGTAACGGTCTTCTGCTGGCCACTGTGGATGATATCGAGTGTGATCGAAGTGCCCGGCGCCATGGCGCTGATGCGTTTTGCCAGTTCTCGCGCGTCGTGAACCGGCGTGCCGTTCACCGAAGCGATCACATCGCCGCTCTGGATGCCGGCTTTAGCCGCCGGGCTATTGGATTGCGGTTCGGCGACGAGTGCGCCGGTCGCTTGTTTCAAGCCCAAGCTATCGGCGATATCGGGAGTCACCGGCTGGATCTGCACGCCGATCCATCCACGGGTCACGCTGCCCTTGTCACGTAGTTGAGTGATGACGCTCCTGACCGTATCGGCCGGTATGGCAAACGCGATACCAACAGAGCCGCCAGATGGCGAATAGATCGCTGTATTCACGCCGATGACGTTACCGTCCACGTCGAAGGTCGGGCCGCCGGAATTGCCCTTGTTGACCGGCGCGTCAATTTGGATGAAGTCGTCATAGGGCCCTGCGCCGATATCGCGGCCGCGGGCCGAGACAATGCCGGCAGTCACCGTACCGCCCAGGCCGAACGGATTGCCCACGGCGAGGACCCAATCGCCAATGCGCGGTGTCCCATCCGCGAGTTTCACAAACGGGAAGTCTTTGCCCTCGACCTTGATCAACGCCAAGTCGGTGCGCTGGTCGGTACCAATGACCTTTGCGTCGTAGCTCTTGCCGTCATCGGTCGTGACCTTCACGCTTTCGGCATTCTGCACCACGTGATTATTGGTAACCGCGTAGCCGTCGGCCGAAATGAAGAAACCCGACCCCTGGCCGGTGATGACCTCGGGACCATTGGGCAAGCTCTGTCCGTTCGGCATGCCGAACCGGCGGAAGAAACGCTCGAACGGCGACCCCGGCGGGAACGGGCTGTCGTCATCGTTGTCTTTCAGATTTGAATTTGCCGGGCGCTCCATCTTGACGCGCACCGAAATCACCGCGGGCTTAACTCTTTCGACAATATCGGCGAATCCCACCGGCTTTTGCGTTAGCTGCTGGGTCTTGTCGCTCAAATTCTGCGCCAGAGCCGGGGCGCCGAACAGATTGAGCTTTGGCGCAACGCTCGGAGCGGCCAACAGCGCCACCGCGCCAAAGCCCGCGATCCCCGTCGCCAATAGCGCTACGCGCCGCGCCGACAGTACACGGCGCGGCGGCGAACCATCGTTGTTGGTTAGCTGCATTCCTTGTCTCCAAATCGCAAGGCCATCCCGCGACGGCCGCCCCCGAGACCATTCCGTTGTTGACTGGCAACATGAGGCACGCCGCATTACCGGTTTCTGTCGGCAAAATTAAAGTTTTGTAATGTCGGGTAGCCTGTAAATTCCCAGGGAAAACAGCGCTTTAGCCGAAGAGAAAACGGCTCTCACAATATGCGACAAGCTTAACTGGGCCGTCCGGCCCCGCCACGGAGAATTTCGGCGAGACGCGCTTCCTCTGCTGCTGTGAGGTCGCCCATCGCCGCCCGAGGCACCGCGGCCACCCGGCGCCGTTCGACGACCACGATCATGATGATCCCGAGAAGGAGGATCGCCGGCGGCGTCCCCCAAAGCGCCACCGTGTGCCAGGAGAGCGGCGGCCTGAGCAGCACGAATTCGCCATAGCGGGCCACGAGAAAATGGATGATCTGCTCGTCGCTGTCACCGGCCTTTAATCGCTCGCGCACCAGGACCCGCAGATCGTGGGCCAGCGGCGCTTCAGAATCGTCGATCGACTCGTTCTGGCACACCATGCAGCGCAGTTCTTTGGAGATCGCACGGGCGCGCGCCTCCAACGCCGGATCAGAGAGGACCTCGTCCGGCCGAACCGCCCATGACGGCGCGCAGGCGAAAAATGCAATCACAATCGCGAGCGCATGCAGGTATTTCATCGCGTTCACTCGGCCGCCTGCAGTGCGGGTTTCGATTGAGCGGCTTTGGCTTTCGCCGGCCGCGGCGCGCCGACGCGCAACCGTCGATCCGAGAGCGACAGCGCACCGCCGAAAAACATGAACATGGCACCGATCCAGATCAGCAAAACGTGCGGCTTGAAATAGAGCCGCACCGCAACGCTGCCGTCTTTGTTCGGATCGCCGAGCGACAGGTAGATCTGGCTCACGCCGCGAGTCATCAATGCCGCCTCGGTGGTTGCCATTTGGCGGGCCGGGAAAGTGCGTCGGCTCGGCTCCATGGCTCCAATCAATTCGCCATTGGCGCGGTGCACGGTGAAATGGCCAACAACGTCCCGATAGTTCGGACCTGTTCGATTGATCAGACCGTCGAAGGTTAGCCGGTAATGGGCAATGTCGACACTTTCTCCCGGCTTCACCTCGGCTAGGCGCTCGCTGCCCCAGGCAGTGACACCGATGATGCCAAGGAGCGTAACGCCGATACCGAAATGCGCGAATGCCGCACCCCAAACCGAACGCGGCAGTCCCACCGCGCGCCGCAGCGTTATGCCGAAAGGCAGGCGCAGAACCATCGTGCGCTCGACGATATCGGTCACCGCACCCGCCATGACGAATACGGCTATACCGACGCCGAACGGCGCCAGGACTGGCCCTCCATGGGACAGATAGAAAGCGGCCGCCACCGCCACCACTGCGAGGATCGCCGCCGCCAGCAAGCGTTGAGCCGCGCCAAGGAGATCGCCGCGTTTCCAACCTAGCAGCGGCCCAAACGGCATCACCGTCATCAGCGGAATAAAGAGCGGACCGAACGTGGCGTTGAAGAACGGCGGGCCAACGGAAATCTTGTCTCCGGTCAGCGCTTCCAAGGCCAGCGGATAAAGCGTGCCGACTAACACAGTGGCGCACGCGGTGACGAGAAACAGATTATTGAAGACCAGCGCACCTTC
>Ga0070731_10004710_pt1 | contig 11558 bp, 12 predicted proteins | sample Coa_R1_2_FD_66448 | JGI IMG/M metagenome (GOLD analysis project Ga0070731, IMG submission 66448) | Surface soil microbial communities from Centralia Pennsylvania, which are recovering from an underground coalmine fire - Coalmine... | ecosystem: Environmental > Terrestrial > Soil > Unclassified ... | reverse complement strand
GGCATCGCCATCGTCAACACGAACGATCTGACGAATGGACTCAAGCGCATCGTCGATGAGAATGCGGCGTACTACCTTTTGGGATATTCGTCGACGAACACCAAGCTCGACGGGAAGTACCGGCGCATCGAGGTGCGCGTCAACCAACCGAAGATTCACGTGAACGCGCGGCGCGGCTATACGGCCGGCACCGAAGGCGATCGCATCGCGACCGCGGCGAACGCGAAAACCGGACCGTCGCCGATGGACGACGCGCTGGCGACTCTGTCGCGGGCCGCGCCCGAAGTCGATCTCGCGGTTCGCGCGGCCGCGACGCCGGATCATCTGACGATTGTCAGCGAGATCGGCTCGCGCCAGATGGAGAGCGGCAATTGGAGCGGCGGCGGCGATCTGGAGGTCCTCATCACCACCGCGAGAGGCCAGCCGCTGGCGCCCATCAAGGCGAAGATCGCGCCGGGCACGCGCAGCTTCTCCGCGAACGTGCCGTTGACCGACAGCGCCACGGGCCCGTGGACGATTCGAGCCAGCGTCAGCAATCGCGACAGCGCGATTGAAGATCGCGTCGATGTCCGCTTGCCGGCGGGGCCGCTGTTGGGAACCGCGCTGCTGTCGCGCGGCTCGCCCTCGGCGCGATCGGCACTGTTGCCGGTGGCCGACGCCAGATTCCTGCGGACAGAGCGCGTGCATGTCGAATGGCCGGTTCTGAAGCCACTCGATCGCCGCGAGGCGCGACTACTCGGACGCGATGGCCAGCCGCTCGCCGTGAATGTGGCGGTGACCGAGCGCGAGATGGACGGTCATCCGTCAGTGGCCGCCGACGTCGTGCTCGGCCCGCTCGGCGCCGGCGACTACGTCATCGAACTGGTCGCAGGCGCAGGCGCCGAGACCGAACGCCAGTTGGTCGCGATCCGGGTGGTCCAGTAAACACGAAGGCTACTCTGTTTTTGTCTTCAGTTCCCCGTCGTGCTCCTTGATGAACGCGCGGATTTCGTCAGCCATCGTGAGCAGGCGAGTCCATTGTTCCTTGTAGAGCGTCACTGGGAACCGGCCGAGGCCATAGACCGACACGCCGCCCTTCTCGCTCACTTTCAGACTCACGCCGCGGCTCTTCTGGGCCTTGAGCCGTTCGTTTTCAGCGCGTAGCCGGTCCACCTCAGCTTTCAGATCGTCTTCGGACATTCTCTGGGCCTCCGTCGGAAGTGTATCGTCATCTTGGGTTCGGCTCCGGTCGTCGCGCGCCCCACACCATCAGTGCCGCCAAGACGACCTCAGCGGCGACCTCCGCGACGAACGGGATGCCGATCGCCCCACAATAGTTCGCCATCACGTGAACCACGATCATGAGCAGCAGATCGCCGTTCGTCCGAATGTAGAGCCAGGTCATCAGAACACTGAGCGCGAGGCTGTTGACGAAGAACAGCGGGATCGACAGTTGGCTCTGTGAGAGAGTCGGGATGAAGAACGTGGGTAAGTGCCACGCGAACCAGATCGCGCCGAGGATGAGCGCCGCGGCCATCGGCGACCGGCGAGAGAGCAGCCGCGGCAGCGCAAATCCTCGCCACCCGAATTCTTCGCCGAGCGGCCCGGTGTCGCTGACGAGCGTGAGCGGCGCGAGATATATGAAGCGGCCCCACGTCGGAAGCGAGGAGAGCGACGTGGGCGCCAACAGCCACGTGGCGCCTACGCACGCGGCGGGAAATCCGACGACGACGGCGATGTACCACGGCAGCGCGGCCCAGCGTGGAACGAGTCGACGGACCAGACGCCGGATTCCCGCCCAGCCCTCGGTGGCTGCCGTCATGATGACTCCGGCGAGCGAGGGACCAAACGCCGCGATGTAGTGCAGCGGATGCAGTCGAGCGCCAGGTGCGGCCGGACGAAAGGCGCCGGCCAGCAGAGCGAGCAGTCCGAATCCCCACGTGATGCCGAACGCCAGGCACAGGAAGATGCCGAGGCGCCGGTCCGAGAGATTATCCAGTTGGGTGCTCGCCATGCCGGAGCGTGGGCGGTAATGTACGCCGTTTTCGGCGCCGGTGATCGCGAAAGAGGTGGAGCGGCTATCGGTGCGGCCGGCGCGGCCATTGCGCTCGCGCAAGGTCACGATTGGCCGCAATCTCCGCGAATGTCATCGTCTGACCGGCAATCTCCTCGGTCGCCGCCGACGAGCTGCGGACCCACGTCCCGCATTGCACCGTGGCATCGAACGCCGCGTCCGACGGCAAAATCGTGACCGTCTGCAGTCCGGCGGATGACGCGAAGTTGTTGGCCAGAATCGCACTGGGCTCCGCCGACGTGTCGCTGAGGCGCTCCCACGCGCAGCTGCTGACCGAATTCGTCGTCCAGGTGCCCGCCTGGATCTGCGAACCGATCTGCCACATGCCCGGCGTGATCGTCGATTTCAAACCGCTCCTCGGCGTCTGATTCCAGGTGCCGCAGCCCAGACTCGTAAAGGCGACGTCGGTCGATTTGATTTCGACGATCCACTGGCCGAGGCCCGACCCGAGCTGGTTGTTCGCGATGATCTCGTTGGGTGTTCCATCCGTGCCCGAATCCCGCTCGAAATAGCAGCCGGTCGGCGGCACGCTGTAGTAGATGCCCGGCGCGATCACGGTGTTGACGAGGCGCTGGCCGTCGCCGAATGACGTCAACGGGCCCGTCGGGACCACTCCAGAGCCGGAAAAATTGATCGTGTTGGTCCCGGACGTCTGATCGCCGGCCACGGTGATGACCGTCGAGTAGCTCTGGATGGCCGCCGGCGCGAACTGAACTGATATCGACAGCGTCCCGCCCGGCGCCACCGTTCCGCTTCCCGGATTGATTGACAGGCCGGCCGAACCGGTGGATCCAATCGCGGCGACTCCCGAGATCGTCAGCGTCGAGTTGCCGCTGTTGGCGATGCCGATCGTGAGGGTCGAGGCGCCGCCGACCGGGACGTTTCCGAACGCCAGGCTGCCGGTGATCGAAATGATTCGCGTCGGCGTGCCGCTCGGCGTCGTCGACGTCGAGTTCCCGCAGCGCACCGCCGAAGCGGCAGCGAGAAGAACGACGCAGAGAAGAACCCGGCGCACAATCATTTTCATTCAACCGAACAAATCTTGTGGAGCGGGCTACGGGGATCGAACCCGTCTGACTGGCTTGGGAAGCCAGGACATTACCACTATGCTAAGCCCGCCCTCGGGTGATCATAGCAGGGCACTCGGCGTTCGGCACGGTTCGCTGACACGGCGGCCGGTTATCGCCGAATGATTCCCAGCACTTCGTCGCGCTTCTGAGCCATCATCGCCGGCGTCTTGGCCTCGAGATTCAGTCTCAAGAGCGGCTCGGTGTTCGACGGCCGCACGTTGAAGTGCCAGTCGGGATACTCGGCCGAGAATCCATCCAAGTTGTACGTGTGGGCGTCTTTGTATTTCGCCGAGATGTCGGCGAGACGGGCGGGCACTTCGTCCATGCTGCCGAGCTTCGTGTTGATCTCGCCTGAGATGAAGTACTTCGCATTGAGCGGCTCGAGCAGCTCGCGCAGCGTGGCGTTCTTGCGCGACATCAAGTCGAGAATCAGCAGCGCGGGGATGAAACCGTTGTCGGCGTAAAAGTAGTCGCGGAAATAGTAATGCCCCGTGACTTCGCCGCCGAAGACCGCGTTTTCCGCCTTCATGCGCCCCTTGATGAACGCGTGGCCGACGCGGTTCATCAGCGCCGTGCCGCCGTAGCGAGCCACGGTGTCTTTGACCGCGTAACTGGCGCGCACGTCGTAGATGATCTTGTCGTGCGGCGCCCGCATGAGGAACGTCTCGGCCAGCAGCGCCGTGACGAAGTCGCCGGCGATGAACTCGCCGCTGCCGTCGATGAAGAAACACCGATCCGCGTCGCCGTCCCACGCGATGCCGATATCCGCCTTCTCGGCGATCACGCGCTCGACGATGTCGCGGCGGTTTTCCTCGATGAGCGGATTGGCCTCGTGATTGGGAAACGTGCCGTCCACCTCGAAACACAGCCGCGTCGTTCGACAGGGCAGGCGATCGAAGATTCTTGGCGCCACGAGACCGCCCATGCCGCTGCCTGCATCGAGCACGACGTTGAAGGGCTTGATCTTCGACGGATCGATGAACGTCATCACGCAGGCGATGTAGTCATCAAGCAGATTGCGGGTCTCGAGCCGGCCCTTCGGACGAGTCGATCGCGGCACCGCGTGGTTGACGACCATGTCGCGAATCTCGCCGATGCCCGCGTCGCCTGAGAGCGGAAACGCGGCGCGGCGCACCATCTTCACGCCGTTGTACTGCTTCGGATTATGCGACGCCGTAATTTGCGCGCCGCCGTCGAAGTCGCCGCTCGCGACGGCGAAATACATCATGTCGGTGCCGCACATGCCGCAATCGACGACGTCGGCGCCCTGCGCCCGCGCGCCGTCGATGAACGAGGCCGCCAGCGACGGCGACGACACCCGCATGTCGCGCGACACGACGATGCGCTTCGCGTCGAGATAGGCGACAAACGCCGCGCCAATCGCGCGCGCGATGTCCTCGTTCAGTTCGGACGGATAGAGGCCGCGGACGTCATACGCTTTGAAGATCGCTGGCGATGCATTCATGGACATTCGCTCAAATCAGGCTCCAGGCAACAGGCTCCAGGCATCAGTAGGGCATTCCGATTGAGGTTTACTGGAGCCTGATGCCTGTCGCCTGGAGCCTAATCTTGTTCGTTAGACGACCGTGTAGTCCGTCAATATCGACTTGTCACCCAGCATCACGTCGTCTTTCACCTCGACGTTTCGGCCGATGTGGCAGTGGCGGCCGGTCGTGGCGGCGCCGATGCGGGCCTCGCGATCGACCCAGGTGTTCGGCCACAGAATCGCGCCCTCGATGATCGCGCCCTCGGCGATGTGGCAGTGCTTACCAATGACCGAATGCCGGCCGATGCGCGCGCCGGTTTTCACGACCGCGCCGGCGTCTATAAAACACGGGCCCTCGATAATCGCACCGTCTTCCACCCGCGCGTCCGGCGAGATGACCGGTTGTCCCGGAGTCGCCGCGAAGGGCGGCGCCGCGAAGCGGCCGTCCATGATGTCGCGGTGCGCCTGCCGGTATTTCTCCGGCGTGCCGATGTCGATCCAGTACCCGCGATAGACCTCGGCGACGAATGTCTCGCCGTTTTCGACCAGCGACGGGAAGTAGCCGCGTTCGATCGAGAAGTTCGTGTCGCGCGGAATGCGCTCGAGCGTGTCCGGCTCGAGCACATAAATGCCCGCGTTGATCGTGTTCACTTTCGCTTGGCCCTTGCCGGGCTTTTCCAGAAACGCTTTGACGTTGCCGGCGCTGTCGGTCTCGACCAGGCCGTAGGCCGACGGATCCTCGACCGGCGTCAAGACGATGGTCGCCTTCGCCCGCCGCTCGCGGTGCAACTTGATGACAGCGGGCAGATCGACCGACGTGAAGACGTCGCCGTTGAAGACGACAATCGGGTCGCGGCTCTCGCCGGCGGCGAACTTGATGGCGCCGCCCGTGCCCAGCGGCGTCGGCTCGACGACGTACCGGAGGTGGATGCCGAGGTCCGCGCCGTCGCCGAAGACCTCCTCGATGCGGCGGGGCTGATAGTTGAGACTGAGAACGATCTCGTCGATTTCCGGCACCTGGCGGAGCAGGTCGATTTGATACCGCAGAAAGGGGCGATCGAAGATCGGGACGATCGGCTTGGGCGTGTGCAGCGTGAGCGGGCGCAGGCGTGTGCCTTTCCCTCCGGCGAGCAGGATGGCCCTCATGACAACAGAGCATGATAACAAGCCGCAGTGGGTTTTGCCGTATATTGTTGAGTGAGCCGGCCGTGAACCTGCCCAACACGCTCACGCTTCTGCGGATTTTTTTCGCGCCGCTGCTGTTGGTGGTCCTGCTCACGTCGAAGTTCGATCCCCTGCAGAGTCTCGGCGTCAGCCGCGACCTGCTGGGCGCCGCGGTGTTCGCCGTGGCCTCGTTCACTGATTTCCTTGACGGATTCGTCGCGCGGCGGCGCAAGCAGGTGACGGGCCTCGGACAGTGGATGGATCCGCTGGCCGACAAGCTGCTCGTCACGTGCGCGTTCGTGTCGCTCGCGCAGATGAACGTCGCGCGCGCCTGGATGGTCGCCGTCATTCTTGGCCGCGAGTTCTTCGTCACGGTCCTGCGCAGCGTCGCCTACGCGCGCGGCCAGGCGCTGCCGGCGTCGCCCATCGGCAAGATCAAGATGGTCGCGCAAGTGACCGCCATTCTCGCGCTCATCCTTGGTCGCAGCGAGTTTCCGTCGGTGCTGCTATTGGGAAAAGTGGCGCTGTGGGTCGCGCTGATCTCGGCGTTTGTCTCCGCGGTCGACTACGGCCGCAAATTCAACGTCTTGCTCGGCGGGAAGCCCGTCACGGCGCCCGTCCCCGCTGAGACGGCCAAACCAGCGGCCGCGGCCGCTCGCGATCGGATTAGTGCTTGAGCTCGACCAGCCGCTCCTGAGCCTGCTTGAAGTACTTGCTCTTCGGGAATTCCTTCACGATGCGGTCGTAGTAGGCGATCGCCTGCGGACCGTTCGTCTTGCTGGCCTTCAGCAGCGTTTCGCCGATGTAGTAGTACACCTCATCGCGCCGCGTGTAATCGGGATCGTGCTGCAGCAGATAGTTGAAGCGGTTGAGAGCGCCGCCGGCCAGCCGCGCCGACGTGCGAAAGTAATACAAGCCGACCAGAAATTCGTGATCCGACAGCCGGTCCTGCGCCTGCCGCCGCAGCTTCTCGATGTCAGGACGGTACTTGCTCGACTCGGGCGTCGCGTACCGCTGCAGGAAGACGTCCATATCTTTCATCGCTTCAATGGTCGCCGTCTGGTCGCGCTCCGGTGAGAGCACCATGCGGTACTCGGCCTGGCAGATTTGATAGAGCGCGTAGTCGGCGCGCGCGTTGAGCGGGTAGTACTGCAGGAATTCACGGAACTCGGCAATCGCCAGAATGTCGGCCGCCGCCGATTTCAAGCCGAGATACGCGTCACCGAGGCCGAGCTTCGCATCCTGGCGATACTCGCTCTGCGGATAGTTCTCGACGAGACGCTTGAAGTATTCCTGCGCCTCGTACCAATGCTTCTTCGCCAAACCGTCGTTGCCGCGCTGAAAAAGGAACTTGTCGGCATCCATCGAGCCGGCTGCAGGCAGTTTCGGCTTGCTCGAACCGCACGCGGCAGCCAGGACGACGGCGCCGAGGGCAAGAACCATCCACGCGAGCGAGCGGCGATGGCGAAGAATTGGCGAAGCCGACACGGTCATTGGTGTACTAAGTGTCATCCGCGGGCCATTCCGAGGACGCGCGAAAGCCAGGCGCTTTCTGCCGTCAGGCCAGATTCGAGCGTGGCGGTGGGCTTGAATCCGAGGTCGGCCCGTGCCCGGGAGGTATCGGCCGACGTGTCGCGCATGTCGCCCTTCTGAGGCGGTTCGCGGTGAATGTCCAGCGTGCGCTTGGTGATCCGGCCGATCAGATCGAGCACTTCGGTTATCGACACACGGCTGCCCCCTCCGATGTTATAGACGGCGCCGGGCCGTCCCTGGTCGCCAGCGGCACGGCACGCCTGGACAATGTCGTCGATATAGGTGAAATCGCGCGTTTGCCCGCCGTCGCCGTACAGCGCGATGGGCTGGCCGGTCAGCGCAGCCTTGATAAACCGGTGGAAACCCATATCCGGACGCTGGCGCGGACCGTACACGGTGAAGAATCGGAGCGAGACGGCCGGCACGCCGAAGCTCGCAAAATACAGATGGCACAAGTGCTCGGCCGCGAGTTTCGTGACGCCGTAGGGCGAGAGCGGCGCCAGCACCTGGTCCTCGCGCAGCGGCATCGGCAGGCCGTCGCCGTACACCGACGAGCTCGATGCGTACACCAGACGATGGATGCGGCGATCTTTCAGCGCTTCGAGCAGCCGCTGCGTGGCGTCGATGTTGAGCGTGGTGTACGCCTTGAAATCGGCGCCCCAGCTCTTGCGCACGCCGGCCTGCGCGGCCAGGTGATAGACATGCGTCACGCCGTCGAGCGCCGCACTGAGGTCGGCCGTTCCGAGCTCAGCTTCGATGAACGAGAAGTTCTTCCGGCGGCGCAACTCCGCCAGGTTGTCCTCTTTGATCGAGCGCGCATAGTAATCCGTGAAGCAATCGAGGCCGACGACGTCGATGCCGTCCGAAGTGAGGGCAGTCGCCAGCGTGGATCCGATGAAGCCGGCTGCGCCGGTCACGAGCGCTTTCACGCGAAGGCCTCCCGAATCCGATCAGGTAGACGGCACGGACGGCCCTCGAGATCGACGGCGGCATGCGACGTCGATCCGACCGCCGCGACTTGTCCCGTGGATTTGATGATCACGTCGTACGCAAACTCCATCCGCACCGACGATGCGAGCCGGCCCGTCGTCTGAATCTCGATCTCGTCGTCGTATCGCGCCGACCGCTGGTACTTGCAGTGAGCCTCGATGACGGGCAGCATCACGCCGGTCTCTTCCATCTCGCGATACGTCCAGCCGGTCTGTCGCAGCAAATCCGCGCGGGCCACCTCGAACCACACGAGGTAGTTGGCATAGTAGACCACGCCCATGCGATCGGTTTCGGCATAGCGGACGCGGAGCGTGGTCGTGGACGCCGCGAGAGCCAATCAGCGCGCCTCGGCCGCACGCCGCAGCTGCCGTGTCGCCTCGGCAGGGTCGGCGTGCGAAAAAATGGCCGAACCGGCGACGAGAATCGACGCCCCCCGCGCGACGAGCGCCGCGGCGTTCCCCTCGTCGACGCCGCCGTCGACTTCGATCGCCGCCGATGAGCCGGCGGCCTCGAGCAGGTCGCGCGCCTGCGCGATCTTGTCGAGACTGTGCGGGATGAACGACTGTCCGCCGAATCCGGGATTCACCGACATGACCAGCAGATGATCGAATTGGGCGACGACATCTTGAATGGACGAAACCGGCGTCGACGGATTGATCGCGACGCCCGGCCGCGCCCCGAGCGCGCGGATGTGGGTCAGCGTCCGGTGCAAATGCGGGAGCACCTCGGCGTGGACGGTGATCAGGCTCGCGCCGGCCGACACGAACGCCTCCAGATACCGGTCGGGATCCTCAATCATCAAGTGAACGTCGAGGGGCAGTTTCGTGACGCGCTTCAGGGCGGCGACGACCGGCGGTCCGATCGTGATGTTCGGCACGAAATGGCCGTCCATGACGTCGACGTGAACAAAATCGGCGCCGCCGGCCTCGATCGTCCGGATCGCATCGGCCAAATGAGCAAAGTCGGCGGAAAGAATCGACGGGGCAATGCGGACCGGATGCACCGCTGGACTCACCGGCTGACCTCGAGCGAGATGGCTTCGCCGGGCGCGATCTGGAATCCGGCGTCCGGCGTTTGGTGAATCACCACGCCTGACGGCATGCCGGGATAGGGCGAATTGCCGACGATCGTCACGCGGAAGCCGCGCGCGCGCAGCAACTGCGCGACCTGGCTGCCGGTGGTGGCGATGAGATCCGGCATGACGTACGTCGGGCCGCCGACCGCGCGGTTGACGAGAATCGTGACGGCTCCTCCGCGCGACTTCGGTGGCGGATCCTGCGCAATGACCGTGTCGGGCGGGTAGTCGGCCGACGAGATCTCGGCGCGGGCGGTGATGCCGATGTGGCTCTGCGTCAGCGTAATCTCCGCCGTGCGTTCGGTCTCGCCGACGATGGACGGAATTTCAGGATCTTTTTGTCCATCGCTCACGCGGATGCGCACCGTCCGCTGGCGGCGCAGCATGGAGCCCGGGTCCGGATCCTGAGAGAGCACGTGATCGGCCGGAATCTTCGGATCGGGGCGGCGCGCGGCGTCAATTTTCAACACGAGTCCGGCGTTGGCCATCAGCGCGCTGGCGTCGCTCATCGATTTTCCGCGCACGTCGGGGACGGCCACTTCACGCGCGCGGTTCGCCATGCTCATCGCGGCCAGGAAGAACACGCCATAGGTCAGTGCCAGCGCGCCGATGAGCAGAAAGATGCGGCCGGCGTTCCAGACGCGCTTGGTGACGGCCTTGGCGCGCGTCGTCTCGCTCCTGCCGGGAGTGGCGGGGGGCATCGAGTCCGAAAGTGTACTACGCCAATCCGCGCCGCACCAAGACAGCGCCGAAAAACGCGTCGAGTCCGTGACGGAAGGGCCAAGTTCTCAAGAATCCTCTGGCGTCGACAAGTGAGTCGTGGGCCGCCACCTCAGGGCCCGGATCCGAGGCGCGGAGCTCAAATCGCCGATCGGCTTCGAGAAACGCCTCGACGACGGCTTCGTTCTCGTCAGGCTCGCTGGAACACGTCGCGTAGACAATGCGGCCGCCCGGCCGAACGGCGTCGCCAACGCGGGCCAGCATGCGACGCTGCACGGCCGCGAAGGCGGCGAGGTCGGACTCGGTTCGAGACCATTTCACGTCCGGATCGCGCGAGAGCGTGCCAAGTCCCGAGCAGGGCGCGTCGAGCAGCACACAGTCGAAGACCGGCCCAAAGGGCAGCGCTTCGGCCGCGTCGAGCGCGACGATGGGAATGTCGATCGCGGACTTCTGCAGCGTGGATCGCAGCAGCCGCAGCCTGCGCGGCCGCCGATCCGCCGCGATCAGGCCAGCCGATCGTGACATCTGGCTGTACAGGATCGCGGTCTTGCCGCCGGGCGAGGCGCAGGCGTCGAGCACACGCTCGCCGGCGGCGGCACGCGCCAGATGGGCGACGATCTGTGAGCCTTCTTCGTGCGGCACGAGTTCGTCGCGCAGCGGCGCGGGCAGGCGGCCAAGCGCGCCGGCCGGCATTCGTATCGCTGACGACACGAGCGCGCCGGGCTCCGCGTCGATTCCGGCGGCGCGAAGATCGGCGATCAGCTCGGACGCCGTCAGGCGGCCCCGCGACCGCAAGGCGATACCGGGCGCGCGGTTGTTGAAACGGCACCAGGTCTCGACCTCGTCGAACGTGAATCGAGAGAGCCAGCGTTCGATGAGCCACTCCGGATGCGAGAGCGTCTCGGACAGGTAGTTGCGCTGTGCCGTCTGTGAAGCAGCGGCGTCGGGGCGCGGCGGGAGGCCGAGCGTCGCCCGCGTTCGCAGGAACGTTCGCAGCACGCCGTTGACGAAACCAGCCGCGGCAGGATGGTTCAGTGCGCGCGCGGACTCGACAGCCTCGTCGAGGATGGCGTGTGCGGGAACGCGATCGAGGTAGTCCAGTTGATAAATCGCGATGCGGAGCACCGCGCGGACGGGCGCATCGAGCGCGGCGATCGGCCGATCCAGACAGCGCGCGAGCCGTGAGTCGATCGCGCCGCGCCAGCGAAGTGTGCCGGCCGTCAGCTCCAGAAGCAGCGCGCGGTCGCGCTCGTCGGGGAAATCCCGCCGCGCGCGATCGATCTCGGCCGCGAGCGTCGTGTGTCCACGTTCGAGAGCGATGAGCGCCTGGGCGGCTGCCGCGCGGCTGCTGAGCGTCGTCACAGCGCGTGTCGCTCAGACCGGGCCGCCGAAGCGCTCGCCGGCCTCGATTCGCCATCCGTTGAGCAGATCAGAGACAGGGACGGGTCTCTTGCCCTCGAGCTGTAC
>Ga0070731_10004708_pt1 | contig 11559 bp, 6 predicted proteins | sample Coa_R1_2_FD_66448 | JGI IMG/M metagenome (GOLD analysis project Ga0070731, IMG submission 66448) | Surface soil microbial communities from Centralia Pennsylvania, which are recovering from an underground coalmine fire - Coalmine... | ecosystem: Environmental > Terrestrial > Soil > Unclassified ... | reverse complement strand
GACGTCGACCCGTACCGCGTGTTCGCCTCGTGGTAGCATCCCCCCGCACAGATCGGCCGTGCCCAGCACGTGGCGCAGTCCGTCTTGTTCGCGATGTGGTGGCGTTTCAGGTAGTCGTCCTGGAGATCGCGGTCCACGCCGCCGGTCACGGTGCCGAGCTTGTGCGAGTTCGAGCCGGCAAAGCGGTGGCATAGCGCGACGTCGCCATCCGTCGCGACACCCATCAGGCCCAGCCCCGCCCCGCACGGGTACGCCTTGTTCATCCCCTTGTGGATCTCCTCGAGCGTGTCGCGCACGTTCGAGAAGCGGTGCCGCTTGCCGGCGAGCGCATGCTCGAGGTACTCCGCGGCCAGCAGCTGGAACTGCGAGAGCATCTCGAAGAAGCCCTCGTCCTGGATTGCGTAGTCGCGCTGCCACGACGTCGTCACGGGCGCGAAGCCCACTTCGTAGAAGCCCAGCTCCTCGGCGAGGTGCCGGTAGATCGCGACGACATCGAGGTTCTGCTTCGTGAGCGTCACGCGCGCGCCCACCGGGCGGCGGTGGTGCCGCTTGAGCAGCGCCTCGATGTTCGGGCGGATCACGTCGTAGCTGCCCTTCCCGTTCGCGAACGTGCGGAAGCGGTCCTGCTGCTCCTTGCCGCCGTCGATCGACACCGTCACGCCCACGTCGTTCTCGACCATCCAGTCGATCACGTCCTCGCGGAGCAGCGTCGCGTTGGTGGTGAGGCTCGTGGCGACCGTCTTGCCCAGCTCGGCGGCGCGCGTCTTCGCGTAGGCGAGGGCCGACTTCAGCACCTTGAAGTTCAGCAGCGTCTCGCCGCCGAAGAACGTGAGGTTCACGGTCGGCGAGTCGCCTGACTCGGCGAACATGAAGTCCACGCTCTGTCGCGCCGTCTCCTCGGTCATGAAGCGCGGCTTCGTGGAGGCCTCGACGATCTTGTCCTCGCCGTACTCGTAGCAATAGGTGCACGAGAGGTTGCACTTGCTCGTGACGTTCACGACGAGCGTGGTGAGCGGGATGCGCTTGCGCGGAGCGACTAGAGGAGGCGTTTCCTCTTGGCCGGGATCACCGCCACCGCGAGGTCCTTCGCTGCGCTCAGGACGACTAGGGGGCGGCGAAGCTTCGCTGCGCTCAGGACGACTGGGTACGCGAGCGTCGGCCTTCACCGGTGGCGGCGCTTCCGCCACCACCCGGATCGCCTGCACGCGCACCAGCTCCTCGATCGCGGCGCGCACCTCGGCGAGCTGGAACCGATCACTCAGCGAGTTCGCCAGCTCGTTCGGCGCCAGGTCGCGCTCGCCGATTTCATCGAGCACCGCCACGGAGGTCTCGTCGAGCCGGTACACCGCGGCCGACGGCACCAGGTACAGGAACGGCGCGCCGTCCCCGTCGAACGCGTGGTACTCCCCGCGACGAAGCAGGTTCATTTCGGCGCCGCGGACGGATCCCATCTCACATACAGTGGCACGGTCACGACGAGCTGCGCGCGGGCCTTGAGCGCGCGTGCGCCCTTCTCGGGCGGCTGGACCGTCGCCACCGCCCACACGTCGCCGACGTTGTTGCGGTTGCCGCTGCGCTTCGGGTTCGGGCCGTCGACGTTCGGCGTGAACAGGCCGTGCTGGTCGATCGCGCCGACGAACTTGAGGTCGTCATCGTCGTAGGTGACGCCGTACTCCTCGAGGGCCCATGTGGCATCGACCGGGCCGATCTCAATGTCGTCGGCCGTATCCGGCTTGCCGTCCGGGCCGTTGTGGTACGCGATGGCCTCGAACTGCTGGAACTGCTTAGGGAAGTTCATCCCGCCAACGCGGGCGAGCCCGGCCAGCGGCGTCACCTTGATGCGGCTGATCTTGTCATAGACGACGACCCCGGCGCGCAGCGACGCACCGGCCACGTACAGGTCGCGCGTGCCGACGGCGGCCGCGGAGTCCACGCTCACGCGCACCGTGATCGAGTCGGGCGTGGCGCGCACCACACGGTCCACCTTCATGCCGGGCCCGAACTCGAGCGCCGCCGGCAGGACGGTCTTGGGGAAGTTCGCGCCGAACACCGTGAGCTCGAGGTCGCGCGACATCGTGCGCAGCCCGCGCTGCGATACGCCCGCGATCACCGTGTTCGCGCCGAGCCGCGAGAGCGTGACGTCCATCCCGAACTCGTCGTAGCCGCCCTTGAACCAGCGGCCCGACATCTCCTGCCAGCCCGGCTCGACGAACATCACCTCGCGCCACGAATCATCCGGCTTGGCGCCTGCTTCCGACGACCGCCCACGCCACTGGAACCCGGTATACACGATGGACTTGCCGTCGCGTGTGACCACCTTGCCGTCACGCGCGAAACGATACGTCGCATGTGTGGTGAACTCGTCGTCCGCGCCCGACGCCTTGGCGATGGTCACCCTTCCATAGAAGGCGCCGTGCCCGGCCTCGTAGCCCGAGACCAGCCACGTCCCGTCCAGGTGCGCCGGCCGCATCGATGCGGCCCACGCGTTCCATTCGTTCGTCCGGAGGGGAAACACCTTCGCGAGGTGACTGATCGCGCCGTCCATCGGCTGGCCGGCGCCCGCACTGTCGGCCGGCGGTGGCCCGCCGCGGCGGAACGCCTGGAAGTCCGCGTCCGGGTAGAGTCCGCGGTGCGTCGCGACGAGCAGCTCCCATTCGTCGCGCGTGCGGCGCTGCGTGATCACGCGGCCCATCGAGTGACACGCACGGCACACACGCTCCGTGGGCACGTCGGCCGTGTAGCGGTACTCGATCAGCCGGCGCTCGGCCTCGAAACGGCCGGGACGGACTTCTTCCGGCGCGAGCCCCTGCTGGTTCGAGAGATAGCGGAGGATCGCGCGCGCGACCGCCGGCTCCAGCTTGACGCCGTTGAGCGTGACCATCCGGCGGATGGACGTCTCCCACCCTTCCGGCGTCTTCCGCAGGAACGAGATCCGGCTCATGATGCCGGTGGAGTCGCGCGTATGGCAGCGCTTGCACTGGGCGACGACGTTCTCGTCGTTGATCGGGAAGCCGTGCGTCGTGTCGCGCGCGGCCGCACCGCCGGCTCCGCCACCACCGCCGCCGCGGCCGGCCCTTCCACCCTGCGCGCCGAGCGCGCTGACGGATGCGCACAGCGCCGAGAGCGCGAGCACGCTGCGAATCGTCACGACACACCGTCTCGACATTGTTCTCGCCGACGGGCTGGAGTTGGCTCGCAAGGTGCGGATGGTGGGGGTGATCCGCTCGGCGAGCTTACGGCGCACGCGCACGACTGTCAAGCAAATGCGAGCATCCGTTTTCCGATGAGCACCGAGAGTGCGCCGAGGAAGTCGGGAAGCGCGGCCGGGGGCGCGGCGCGGTTGTACGCGTCGAAGAGGTCCGGCACCTGGCGGTGCGCGTGGGCGAGGTCGACGATGGCGACGAGGTCCACGCTGCGGAGGTAGCGGATGCCCTCGGGAAATGCGGGCGCCACGAGGTGTTCCTCGAGTGCAATCGTGTGTCCCGCGACGACTGGCTTCGGCACGCGCCCGAGCGCGCGCGTGGGGCTGAGCGCGATCGAGTCGCGCTGTCTCAGCTCCACAAGTGCAGCGAGAACGTCGGGATCCGTGCGCAGCGCGGCCACATCGGGCTCGGCGCCTTCGCGGTTGAGCGAGTCTGTCGTGTCCGCGCGATCGTGCCAGAAGCCGCCCGCGTACGCGCCCGCCGCCTCGCGTGACAGCTGGGCGAGCCGGTTGCGGAGGCTCTCGTAGATCGCCTGCTCGCGCGCGTCGTACAGCTCGAGCGCCGGGCCTGCGAGCGACGGATTCGAGAGACAGCTGTGGGTGACGACCGCGGCGAGCCACGCCGAGGCGAGCGCCTTCTTCACACCGAATGACGAGAGCGGGTCGATGAACGACGCTGCATCGCCCACGAGCAGCGCGCCGTCCTCACCCGCGCAAGCGCACGAGTAGGACGAGGCATCGCGCGCGAACGGCCGGCCGATGGGCGTCGCGCCCTCGACCAGGTGGTGAAAGCTCGCCGTCCTCGCCAGCTCCGTGCGATACGTCGCGCCGAGCCGCGCGCGGCCCGCGACCATCGTAAGTGCCGGGTCCACCATTACCGTGACGTGTCGCCGCGTTTCGGAAACCGGCACCGACCACGCCCATCCGTCCTCGTAACTCTCCACCAGCGTGTGCGAGGGGTCCGCGAGCGGCCAGCCGTCGCGCCGCTCCCAGACGGCGGCAATCGCCGTCGTGCGCAGTCGCGGTTCCGGCCGCCGCCAGTCGTGGCGCGCGAGGATTCCGGCGCGGCCCGTGCAGTCGAGTATCCACCGGGCCGTCACGCGCCGGTGCGTGGCGCCGACGTCGTACGAGACCGTGAATCGGCCATCGGCGTCGCGAGCGCGCGTCACTTCGCGTACCGTCGCGCGCTGCGTGACGAGCGCTCTGGCGGCGATGGCTTCCGCGAGCAGTACCGCATCGAACTCGTCGCGCGACACCTGGTAGCCGAGCTCGCCGGCGGCGAAGCCCTCCACGCGCTGGGAGCCGGCGCCCCAGCGCACCGTGTTGCCGGTCGAGCGGAGGAAGCCCGCCGAGTCGATCGCGCTGCGCACACCGATGCGGTCGAACAGCTTGCGACAGCTCGGTGGCAGCGACTCGGCGAGCGCAGGGCGCGCGGCGGGTCGCGTCAGGAGCGCGACGCGGTGGCCCCACGAGGCGAGGAGCCGCGCGACCGTTGCGCCGGCCGGGCCGCCGCCGATGACGACCGCGTCGCAGGCGGCCGGCCGCGCGCGGGATCGACGGCTGCTTGGCATGGCCTTCAATCATACCGCAACGCCTCCGTCGGATCGACGCGTGTCGCCCGCTTCGCCGGGATCCAGCTCGCGAGCGCCGCAGCCCCGCCGAGCAGCAGGAGGATCGCGACGTACGTGGCGGGGTCCCAGGTGTCCACGCCGAAGAGGAGCGACCGCAGCACGCGCGTGGCGGCGAGCGCGCCGGCGAGCCCCACCAGCGCGCCCGTGCCCGCGAGGCCGATCCCCTCGCCGACCACGAGGTGCAGGACGTTGTTCCGGTCCGCGCCGAGCGCCATGCGGATACCGATCTCGCGCGTGCGTTGCGCCACCGTGAACGACATCACGCCGTAGATCCCGACCACCGCGAGCACAAGCGCCACGGCTGCGAAGATCGCAAGGAGCGCGGCGCTGAAGCGCGCGCGGGCCATCGAGTCGGCCACGCGCGCGGTCATCGGCTGCACGTCGTACACGGGAAACTCGGGCGCGATTTCGCGAATCGCGCGGCGTGCGCTTGCGACGAGCGCGAGCGGCTCGCCCGCCGTCCGGATGAACACCATGATGCGCGCGGTCGGGGACTGCGCATAGGAGAGATACACGTCCGGCTTGCTGAGCGTGTCGATGCGATGGCGTACGTCGCCCACCACGCCGACCACCTCCTCTCCGTCGCTGAATCCGCCCTGGCCGACGGCGACCGGTTTTCCGATCGGACTCTCGTTGGGCCAGAACTGCCGGGCCGCCGTCTCGCTCACCAGCACCACCTTGGGCGTGCCCATGCGATCGCCGGCATTGAAGGTGCGGCCGCTCTTCAGCGGCACGCGCATGGTCGCGAACCAGGTCGGCGTGACCCAGTGCACGCCGACGCCGGGGCTCTGCGCCAACGGGACCGGTGGCTGGTCGAGGAACTGGATCCGCGTGCCGTTGCACCCACCGGCAAGCGGTGGACAGTCGCTGAGCGAGACGTCGGTGACGCCGGGGAGCGCACCGAGCCGGTCGGTGAGCTCGGCGTAGAACGCGGGCATCGAATCGCGCACGTAGGCGGCACTCGGGACATTCAGCCTCAGCGTAAGCACGTTGCGCGCGTCAAACCCGGGGTCGATGCCGAGCAGCCTGCCGAGGCTGCGGATCATCAGCCCCGAGCCCGCGAGGAGCACGAGGGCGAGCGCGACTTCTGTCACGACGAGGAGCTGGCGGCTCGTGAATCGTCGCGCACCTCGCGCCGGTGCGGCCGCCACTCCTCCCTCCTTGAGCGTGCCGCTGATGGCGGGGTTGGTGGCCTGGAGGGCAGGCACCAGCCCGAACACGAGCCCCACCGTCAGGGCGACGCCGAACGTGAAGAACAGGGCCGTGGTGTCGAGCTGGATGGACGAAAACCCGACGGCGCCGACCCCGCTGCCGCGCGCGGTGCGCAGCGCGCTCTCGGGACTCACCTGTGCGAGCGCGTGCGCGCCGCCCCACGCCACCAGCACGCTGGAGGCGCCGCCGAGCAGCGAGAGCAGCACGCTTTCCGTGACCAGGAGGCGAACCAGCCGCGCTCGCCGTGCGCCGAGGGCGAGGCGCACGGCGATCTCACGACGCCGCGCGTGCGCGCGGCCGAGCAGCAGGTTGGCGAGGTTGACGCAGGCGATGAGCAGCACGAGCGAGACCGCGCCGAACAGCACGAACAGCGCCTGCCGGACAATCGGTGCGAGGCGCGTGCCGTCGAGGTCGCGCGCGATCGCGCCCCAGTCTCCCTTGTACAACATGGCGTCGGGGAACGCCGCCGCGACGCGGGTGCCGAGGACCGCGACGGCACCTTTCGCCTGGTCGGCGGACACCGAGGGCTTGAGGCGTGCGACGAGCGTGTACGAATGCGACTGGGCCTCGCCGAGGTCGTCGGCCGGGCGCACGGTGATGGGGACGAGCAAGTCGGCCTGGCCGCTCATCCCGCGGAAGCCGGGCGGCGTGACGCCCACGACCAGGTACGACTCCTTGTCGAGTTCGATGGACTTGCCGACGATCGCGGGGTCGGCGCCGAACCGGCGCTGCCACAGCCCGTCGGAGATCATCGCCATCCTTGGCGCGCCGGGGTGAGCGTCCTCCTCAAGCGGAAAGTTGGCACCGCGCTGCACCTGCACGCCGAGCGTCGGCAGGTACCGGCTGTCGACCTCCTCACCGCCGATGCGCTCGGCCTCGCCGCCGGTCACGTTGAACTGCCGGCCGCCGCTGGAGAGCGTAACGCTCTCGAACACCTGCTGCTGGTCGCGAAACAACTGGAACTTCGGGTAGGACCACACCATGTCGGTCATCGCCGGCAGCTTTCCGACGGGCGGCGCGGTCAGGCTCACCTTCATCAGGCGGTCGGGTTCCCTGAACGGGAGCGGCTGGAGGATCAGCGTGTGGACGGCGCTGAAGATCGCCGTCGTCGCACCGATGCCGATCGCGAGCGTGAGAACGGCCACGGCGGTGAAGCCCGGCCGGCGTGCCAGTCCGCGGACCGCGTAGCGGAGGTCCTGTCGCAGGTCGTCGAAGGTCTCCTGGAATTGCATGCGCCGCTCCCGCAGCCCCGCTGACTGGTGAAGGGTGTCGCGCGCCTCGGCGACCGTGGCGCCGAGGCGCCGCTCGGCTTCCGCGCGCGCCTGCTCAGGTGTCATGCCGCGGAGCACCAGGTGCTCGACGCGCTCCTCGAGCAGCGAGGCGAGCTCGGCGTCCGCGTCGGCGTGCACGATGTCGTCCGTCCGGAGGGGAAGGCGGAACAGCCTCCGAACCCCGTCGCGGATTCCGCGCGCCTTCATTCGCGTGCCCTATCGGGCCGCCGAACGGGCGGCGAGGACGGTGGCGATCGCGTCGACCTGGTCTCCCAGCGCCTCGGACTCGGCGCGCAGGTGCGCACGCCCAGCCGGGGTCATTCTATAGTAGCGTGCACGCCGGTCGTTCTTCGTGACGCCCCAGTCCGCCGCGATCAGCCCGCGCTCCTCCATGCGGTGCAGTGCCTGGAGCAGCGCGGCGTCGACCACGCTCAGCCTGCCGCCGGAGCGCTCCTCCAGCCAGCTGATGATTTCGAATCCGTGCATCGGGCCCCACGAGAGGGCCTTGAGCACGAGGACGTCGAGGGTTCCCTTGAGCAGCGCCATGGTGTTTCGCGATCCTCCAAGCGTCTACCCTTAGACACTTGGGGTGCGGAAACCGTTGGGGAGCCCGGGCTCGACGGCCAGGATCGCGCGGTACTGCTCAGACGGAGCCGAATGCTGCGTACGGACCGGCGCGTTCACGCACGCGCCAGCGCTTCAGCCACGCTCCAGGCCGCTCAGGATTCGTGCGCGCATCGTGTCCCAAGGAACAGCCAGTTCCGGATTCGCACGCAATTCCTCGGATCGGCGCTCGATCTCCGCTTCCTCGTCGGGCGTGAGCTCGAGCCGTTCCGGTGCGTCGCGTGCAACACTATCCCACAATTGGTCGATGAGTTCGAGCCGCTCATCCACGCTGAGCTGGGAAGGATCCACCGTCGGCTTGGTCATGCTCCTAACGTGCGTCGGACGGGCAGATGGATCAAGGGCTCGGTATTCGCGGACGAACCAATTCTTTTCGGCGACGGCGGCCGCGCCGCCGCCCTATTTTGGCGGCGCTGCGATCGGCCAGCGCCCCGACGCAGGGCACACCGTGACGCCGAGCTTTTTCATCAGCGTGCCGAACCGCGGGTTCGCCTTCAGCGCATCGAACACCGGGTCGCAGGAGACTTGAAAGGGGAGGTAGAGCGGTTCCCTCGCGGCCACCGCGCGTTCGAGGTCCGTCATCGCCGAGTCCAGCTGTCCGAAGGCCTCGTGCACGAGAATCCGCTGGAAGTTCTCCGAGTTTCCGCGGAGCGCGCGCTCGAGCGAGCCACGCAGTGCTCGAGCCTCCTTCCAGCGCCCCGCGGCCGCGTACCCGAACAGGAGCAGCGCGCCGCTCCCCTCAGTGCTGGAGTCGATCTTCACCGCCTTTTCGAACGCGGCCGTCGCGCTGTCGATCTTTCCGGCAAACAGGTACGCGCTTCCCGCTGCCTGGTACCAGCCGATCGCCCCGGTGCCGGGATCGAGGTCGAGAATTCCCCTGGTCTCGGTGATGGACGCCGAATAATCGCGCATCACGTAGAGCTGGTACTGCAACGTGAGAAGGTTCGGGATGCTCAGCGGGTCGAGCGCCACCGCCCGACGGCCCTCCGCGAGCGCTTCGGGCGGGCGGCCGAGATGGCCCAGCGTGATGCCCATCGTGCCATGCACCTCGTCGCTGCCCGGATGCCGTGCAACCGCCTCCGCCGCGGTTTGCCCCGCGCCGACGAAGTCGAACTCGAGGCTCTGGATCATGACCTTCGCGTGGTACACCTCGATGAGCGTCGGATCCAGCGCCACGGCCCTGGCGAGACTGCGGCGCGCGAGGGCGAGTGCGGAGTCGCGCGAGCCGGCACCACTGACAACGCTCCGGGCGCGCAGATAGGCGAGCAACGCGTGCGCCCTGGCGAACGACGGATCCCTCGCCACGGCGGCGTCGAGCAGCACGAGCGCGGCCCGCATCTCATGGCGGTCCCCCGCGAATCTCGCGCGCAGGTAGAGGTCGTAGGCCTCGACGTCCGAAGTGCCGCGCGTTCCGCCGGGTGCGGCGGAATCGGCGCGCAGCGCGACGAGGCTGACCCTGAGCTTGCGCGCGATGGCCCGGGTGAGCGAGTCCTGGATCGTGGCGAGGTCGGTGACCCGCGCATCGAACGTCATGCTCGACAGCGCCGAGCCGTCCGCGACGCTGAGGAGCTCCGCGGTGACGCGCACGCGCTGCCCTGAGCGGCTCACCGAGCCCGCAACGAGCTGGCCGACGCCGAGCTTCGCGCCGGCGTCGTGCGCGTCGACCGCACGTCCCCTGAATCGCGACGACGACGCCTGGCCCATCACCTTCAGGCCCGGCAGGCTCGTGAGGTCGCTGCGGAGCTGGTCGCTCATCCCCTCGGCGAAATAGTCGTACGCGGTGTCGCCGCTCAGGTTCACGAACGGGAGCACGGCGATGGACTTGCCGGCATCCGGCGCGGGAGCGCGGAGGCGCCGGACTGCCGCGTAACCGAGTACGGCACAGGCGATGAGTGCCGCGCCGGCAACGAGCGTGCGCGAGCGTGTGTGCGTGCGGTGTGCCGGCGCTGCCGGGCCCACGCCGGCTCCCGCTCCGGCGCCGGAGGCCGCGCGTGAGAGCGCCTCCACGAAGGCGGTCGCCGTCGGATACCGGTCGGCGGGCGCCTTCGCGGTCGCGTGGCGAAGTGCCTCGTCGATCGACTCCGGCACGTCGGGCCGGCTGTGCCGCACCTGCGGAAAAGGTGCCGCCATGTGTTTCGCCACCACCGCCTGCGCCGTCGGTCCGCTGAACGGCGCCTCGCCGGCGAGCATCTCATACAGGATGCAGCCCAGTGCGTAGACATCGGCCCGGCCGTCGACATCCCGCTCACCCGACGCCTGCTCGGGCGCCATGTACTGCGGGGTGCCGAGCGAAAGGCCGGTGCCGGTGAGCGTCTCGTCGCGCGATTGCGCGACGGCCTTCGCGATCCCGAAGTCGGTGAGCATCGCGTGCCCGCCGGAAAGCAGGATGTTCTCCGGTTTCACGTCGCGGTGCACGATGCCGCGCGCGTGCGCGCAGGCCAGGGCGTCCGCGACCTCGCCCGTGAGCCGCAGCGCCTCGCTCACGGGGAGCTGCCGCTCGCGAACGAGTCGCTCGCGCAACGACTCGCCCTCGACGAACGGCATCGTATAGTAGAGCAGGCCGGCCGCCCCACCGGTGCTCAGCAGCGGCACGACGTTCGGGTGCTGGAGCCCGGCCGCCACGCGCGCCTCACGCCGGAAACGCTCCGCCGAGATCTCCGCGGACAGGTCGGGCGGCAGCACCTTCACGACGACTTTTCGGCCAAGTGCCGTCTCCTCCGCCAGGAACACGCGCGCCATGCCGCCCCCGCCGAGCTCACGCTCGATGGTGTAGGCGTCGCCGAGCGTCGCTTGCAGCTGGTCGCGCAGGTCGGTCACGAAGTCGGCTGCGGGGTGAGAGGGCTCGCCGAACATAGGTGCGCGCGTGGACCTCAGCCAGCGCGCGCATTCCTGGTTCGACCCCGATTGACAGCCGGCGTGCACGCGCCGCATCGTCACGACGCAGGTACGCCCACGCCTTCCCCAATCGATCCCCATGCGCCGCCTGACACTCGCCCTCGTCGCCGCTCCCGCGCTCGCCCTCGCGCAGCCCGCCCAGCACGTCGACTACTCGAAAGCCGACCTCATCCGCACCTCGGGCGCGTTCGTGCTGAACGCCGTGGTGACCCCGGTCTGGTTCCAGGACAGCACCCGCTTCTGGTACCGCTCGGCGTCCCCGCGCGGCGAGAGCATCGTATACCTGGTGGACCCGGCGAAGCACACGCGCGCGCCGCTGTTCGACAACGTGCGGCTCGCCACGGCGATGTCGCTCGCCGGCGACACCATTTTCGATCCCACGAAAATCCCGGCGACCTTCCGCCTCACCGAGGACGAGAAAGCGCTCCGCTGGACCATCGGCAAGCGCCGGTTCGAGTGCACGCTCGCCGCCTACGCGTGCACGGTGACCGACACCGCCAAGGTCGAGAAGCCCGACACGCCCAACTGGGCCGTGCTCTCGCCGGACAGGAAGTGGGAAGCGTTCTCGCACAACTACAACATCTACATCCGGAAGGCCGGCCTGCTCGAGCACAAGCGCGTGCCTGCGGACACGAGTGCCGCAGGGCGCGCGGGTGGCGCGGGCGGGCGTGGTGCCGGTGGTCGCGGTGCGGGCGGCGGCACGGGCCGCGGCCCCTCGGCGGCC
>Ga0070731_10004707_pt1 | contig 11560 bp, 9 predicted proteins | sample Coa_R1_2_FD_66448 | JGI IMG/M metagenome (GOLD analysis project Ga0070731, IMG submission 66448) | Surface soil microbial communities from Centralia Pennsylvania, which are recovering from an underground coalmine fire - Coalmine... | ecosystem: Environmental > Terrestrial > Soil > Unclassified ... | reverse complement strand
TGCGGGGTGCGGTTCCGGTTGGTACGCCGAACACTTGATCAACCAGGGTGCAATCGTCACCGCCTTCGATTTCAACCTGGATTTTGTCACGCTCACGCGGTCGCGCGCGGGTGAACGCGCGAAGGTGGTGCAGGCCGATCTGGCGGAGCCATTGGACTTTGCCAAGGCTGACGAGTTTGACGTGGTGGTCTGTCCGCTGGTCATGCATTACCTGAAAGACTGGCAGCCGGTGTTTTGTGAATTTCACCGGATTTTGAAACCGCAGGGAGTGCTGGTCTTTTCCACCCATCATCCGTTCATGGATTGGAAATTCTTCAACAAGGAAGATTATTTTGCCGTGGAGCTGTTGGAGGATGAGTGGGATATTGGGAAGGTGACATTTTATCGCCGCCCGCTCACCGACATGAGTCAGGCTCTTGACGCGGCCGGTTTTTTCATCGAACGGTTGTTGGAACCTCGACCCACCGAGGATTTTCGACGTGTAAATCCGGAGGGATACGAGCGTCACACCAAAAACCCGTTGTTCCTCGTTGTCAGGGCTCGAAAGAAGGATTAAGACAATTCCTGAAACATCTGGCGGATCTGACGTAGCGTTGACGAACAAATCCATGAAACCGACCAAAGATTTTATTTTCAATCTTTCAGCGGCCCTGCTCTGCTTCGGTTTGGCCGGATGTTCAACTCCTCCCATCGTTCAGCCGTTGAGCAACGGTTATGTGGAAGTCACCCATCCGCACCGATCCCTGATCTCCTCCGACGATCTGCGCGTTTCGTTCGAATACCGGAAGCCGGATGGCAAAACCGTTCTGATCTGGCCTTCCTTGTACGGCGCCGGCGAAGTCATCCACGGCAACGTGGCGATATTTGTCGGTGACAAGGCTTATGTATCATCGAATCCGGACGATCCCCGGGGCACCCGACCGCGGCTGTTTGCCGTACAAGCGCCCGGCCTGCCGCTGGACATCACCGATGAGATACTCTGGTTCTGGTCAAAGTCGTCCGGAAAAGATTTCGCGAAGGCCGAACAACAGTTCAACCAGGCGATCCCGGCCGCAACCAACAACCGGCTGGAGCTGCAACTGGAGTTTTGGATGGGCGGAAACGGCTGGCCGGACAATGCCACGCTGCAACTGGACTGGAACCAGATGTCGGACATTATGCGCGCGGTAAAGGATAAAGGGACGGTGCGCAAGGATTTGCGATGGGGCACGCCTTACATCGGGAATTGATTTTTGGCGGCGGAACAAGTCGTCCCAACCGCGGATGCGCCTGGCAGGCTCACTCAATAACGAAACGATTTGAATCAAGGAAGGTTGACACGGGACAGACCTGTGCAAATGTGACGGCATTATGGATCTAAATTTAAGTGGCAAACTGGCTCTGGTTTCCGGTTCAACCAAAGGCATCGGCCTGGCCATTGCCACCGGGCTGGCCCGCGAAGGCGTGGAAGTGATCGTCAACGGACGTTCCAAGAAATCGGTCAGTGAAGCGCTCGCCAAAATTCGCCAGGCCGTTCCGGACGCCAAATTGGAGGGCTTTGCCGGCGACTTGTCTGATGCCGCCACCACCGACGCGCTGGTCAAACGGTTTCCGGCTGTGGACATTCTGGTAAACAATCTTGGCATCTTTGAGCCGAAATCCTTTGAGGAAATCCCCGACGGCGACTGGCGGCGGTTCTTTGAGGTGAACGTGTTGAGCGGCGTCCGGTTGAGCCGCGCTTATTTGCCAAAAATGAAGCAGAAAAACTGGGGTCGCATCGTATTCATCAGCAGCGAAAGCGGCATCCAGATTCCCGCCGAGATGATTCATTATGGCATGACCAAGACCGCGCAACTGGCGGTTTCGCGCGGCCTTGCCGAGACCTGCGCCGGGACCGGAGTAACGGTCAATGCCGTCCTGCCCGGCCCGACGCGTTCCGATGGCGTGGACGAATTCGTCAAACAACTGAGCGGTGGTAAACCCTTTGCCGAATTTGAGAAGGAATTTTTTGAAAAAATCCGGCCCAGCTCGCTCATCAAGCGCTTTGCCACCACCGAGGAAGTGGCCAACCTGGTGGTTTACGTTTGCAGCCCGCTTTCCTCGGCCACCAACGGCGCGGCCCTGAGCGTGGACGGTGGCGTGGTGCGGGCTTGCTTTTAAACCCAGTGCGGTGCAATTTAACTTTCAATATTAACGAAATGAAACGAAAGGATTAAAAAATATGGCACACGAACTACCGCCCCTGCCCTATCCCAAGGAAGCTTTGGAACCGCATATCGACGCGATGACGATGGAAATCCATCACGATCGCCATCACAAGGCTTACGTGGACAATCTCAACAAGGCCATCGCCGGCAACGCCGCGCTGGAAGGCAAACCGCTCGAAGCGCTTATCGGTGACCTTGCGTCCGTACCGGACAATATCCGCGGCCCGGTGCGCAACAACGGCGGCGGCCACTGGAACCACTCGTTCTTCTGGAAGATTCTTGCGCCCAAGGCCGGCGGCGCGCCCTCCGGCAAGCTCGGCGACGCCATCAAATCCACGTTTGGCTCCTTTGCCGATTTTCAGGCGAAGTTTGAAGCGGCGGGCATCGGCCGGTTTGGCAGCGGTTGGGCCTGGCTCGTCTCCCACGGCGGAAAATTGGAAATCGTTTCCACCGCCAACCAGGACAATCCGCTTATGGGCAAGGCCGTGGCCGGTTGCGAAGGCAAACCGTTGCTCGGCGTGGATGTGTGGGAGCACGCCTACTACCTGAAATACCAGAACAAGCGCGCGGATTATCTGAAGGCGGTCTGGAACGTCATTGATTGGAACGCCGTCGCGAAGAATTTCTAACTGAGAATTTCATTTCACCCGCAAGCACGTCGGTCGAAAGATCGACATGTTTTTTTCTGTTGGGACAAGAGTCTCTCGAGCCCTGACTTTGTAATCGCGTCGAATTCGGCTCGACGGCGTCTCGTCCCACCGCGCTTGAAAATTAAATCCCACGCTTGGCGACAATCCGGTTTCCCGGTCCGAGCACGATAACCTGCGGTTTCCACTTTTCCGCCTTCTTTTTGCTGATGGCGGCAAAGCTCATGATGGTGAGCCGTTCGCCCTTTTTGCCGAGGTGTGCGGCGGCGCCGTTCAGCACAATTTCGCCGGAACCGCGTTTGCCGGTGATGACGTAGGTTTCAAACCGGTTGCCGTTGGCCAGATTGCTGCACAGGATGCGTTCGTAGGGACGCAGGCCGGCGGCCTTCATCAGGTCGGCGGCAATGGTGAGGCTGCCTTCGTAATCCACATTGCCGTCGGTGACGGTGGCGCGATGAATTTTGGATTTGAGCAAAAATACTTGCATGAGCGACTTAGTATAGCGGATGGTGCGGCTACTTCAACTTGAGAAAATTCCTCATGATTTGCCGGCCACTTTCCGTCAGGATGCTTTCGGGATGGAATTGCACTCCCCAAATCGGCAATTCCTTGTGCCGCACACCCATGATTTCACCTTCGTCGGTCTCAGCGGTGATTTCCAGAACGTCCGGCATCGTATCACGTTTGATAACGAGCGAATGGTAGCGCGTTGCGGGGAATGGGTTCGGCATACCTTCGAACAAATCCTTCCCATTGTGTTTAATCAACGACGTTTTGCCGTGCATCATGCGGTAATTCACAACGACTTCCGCGCCGAACGTGTGCCCGATGCACTGATGGCCGAGGCAGACACCAAAAACCGGAATGCGCTGGCTGCCAAACTGGCGAATCACCTCGTTGGACAGGCCGGATTCGCGAGGTGAACAAGGACCGGGCGACACCAGGATGCGCTCCGGCCTCAAATCGCGGATGGCCTCCAGCGTAATCTCATCGTTTCGCCGCACCTGCATCTCCACGTTCAGCTCGCCGAGATATTGCACCAGGTTGTAGGTGAACGAATCGTAATTGTCTATAACCAGCACCATAAGGAACGTGCAAAGTAATCCAGCCTGGGCCTTTTGGAAATATTAAATCGAAGCGCGATTGTTCCTGTTGGCTTCCAGCGAGACCGTTTTGAAGCATAATAGAAATTGTTTCAGCGCCGGTGAATCTTCACCGCGCCGCCAGGCGAGAATGGTTTGTACCGGCGGCAAACCTGGTGGCAATGGCCGGAAAGCCAGCCCGGGTCGTTTCATTTCCGCGAAGGTCACCGAGGTGGGGGCGATGCCGAACCCCGCCGAAATCAACCACAACTTGGTCTGGATGTCGTGCGCATATTGGGCCGGAAAAGGCTTGGCGCCCGCCTCTCCGCAAGCAGCCAGAAAAGTGTCGTAGTACCGGTGTTGCCGGCTGGGATGAATCATTACGAGCCCCTCGCCGTGAAAATCCTTCCACTCGATCCGGCGCTTGCGCGCCAGTTGGTGGTTGGCGGGCAAAGCCAGAATTTGCGTTGATTCCTCAATCGTCTTGTAATCCAGTTCGGGAAACCCGACCGGCGGGCGCAACAATCCGGCGTCCAGCTCGCCGACGCGCAACTGATGCAATTGCTCGGTGCTGGTCAGGTCGAACAGGACAAGCTGCACACCGGGAAATTTCTGGTGGAACCGGCGCAAAACATCCGCCAGCAAGGGCGTCGCCGCGGCGGAAATGACGCCGATGCGCAGTGAACCGACCAAACCTTGATCGGCCCGTTTGGCCCGTTGTTCCGCCTGGGCCGCCGAAACCAGCAGCTTCCGGGCGTCATCCCGAAAAACGCGGCCCGCCTGGGTGAGGCGGACCACACGTGTGGTACGCTCAAAAAGCTTTACCCCCAGGTGTTCTTCGAGCGCCTTGACCTGCGAACTCAAGGCCGGCTGGGCCAGATGCAATTGCTCGGCAGCGCGGCGAAAATTCAAAGTCTCGGCCACGGCCATGAAATAACGAAGGTGCCGCAATTCCATGGTGCCCAATCTAATTGATAGATTAATTTTATCAATCTGGAAAGAAAGTTATATTGGTGGTTTTCCGCGCTTATGTCATTAGTTCGTGCGCGAGTTTCCCGGCCAGGGAGAGGAGGGGCGGAATTCGGCGCGTTGGCTGAGACTGATTTATGTGGATTGTGCTTCTGGCGTTGCGCCGGCCCTACACCTTCGTAGTGGCCGCGCTGCTGCTTGTCATCCTGACGCCGTTCATCCTGTCGCGCATGCCCACCGATATTTTTCCGGCCATCAACATTCCGGTGGTCAGCATCATCTGGCAATATACCGGTCTCGACGCCCGGCAAATGGAACAGCGCGTTGTCTATACCCACGAGCGCGCGCTGACGGTGACCGTCAACAACATCGAGCACATCGAGTCCACCTCGTACAACGGCATCGGTGTCATCAAAGTGTTTCTGCAACCCGGCGCGTCCGTGGATTCCGCCGTGGCGCAAATCACGGCCGTCGCCCAAACGGTGCTTAAACAAATGCCGCCGGGCATGACCCCCCCGCTCATCATCCAATACAACGCCTCGACGGTGCCGATTCTGCAATACAGCTTCAGCAGCCCGAAGATGTCGGAGCAGCAACTGTTCGACGTGACGGCCAACCAGGTCCGCATCGGTCTGGCCGATGTGCCGGGGGCAATGATTCCGTGGCCCTACGGCGGGAAGACCCGCGTCGTGGCGGTGGATTTGATCCTGCCCGCGCTCAAGGCCGAAAACATCCGGGCGCAGGACGTCATCAATGCTATCAACGCGCAAAACCTGGTGCTGCCCAGTGGCACCGCCAAAATTGGCCCGACCGAATATTCGGTGGCGGTGGATGCCAATGCGCGCTTGATTGACGACCTCAACCATCTGCCGATCAAGGTGGTCAACGGCACAACCGTTTATTTGAGCGATGTTGCGCAGGTTCACGACGGCTATACCCCGCAACAGAACGCCGTGCGCCAGGACGGTGTGCGCGGCGCATTGCTGACGATTATGAAAGCCGGCAACGCCTCGACGCTCGACGTGGTAAGGGGCGTCAAAGCCGCCCTGCCCCACGTCATGGCTTCGCAACCGCCGGACCTGCACGTTTCGGAATTTGCCGATCAATCCCTGTTTGTGCGCGCGGCCATCAACGGTGTTCTCAAGGAAGGCATCATCGCTGCGGCGTTGACCGCCACGATGATATTGCTGTTTCTCGGGTCGTGGCGCAGCACGTTCATCATCGCGCTGTCCATTCCCCTGGCCGTGCTCTGTTCCATCGCCACCCTGAGCGCGCTGGGCGAAACTATCAATCTGATGACGCTCGGCGGGCTGGCGCTGGCAGTGGGCATTCTGGTGGACGACGCGACCGTCACCATTGAAAACATTCATCGCCACATGGCCGCGGGCCAGCCGTTGGAGGACGCCATCCTCAAAGGTTCCCAGGAAATCGTGTTGCCGGCCTTTGTTTCCGCGTTGTGCATTTGCATTGTATTCGTCCCGATGTTCTTCCTGGCCGGCGTCGCGCGTTATTTGTTTGTCCCGCTGGCAGAGGCGGTGGTGTTTGCGATCCTGGCCAGTTACCTCATTTCCCGGACCCTCGTGCCGACCCTGGTGATGTGGCTGTATCGGAATGTCAAGTTGCACGGCGAACACATTGACTCCTCGAACGTGCCGTTCTGGATTTTGCCCTTCATCCGTTTTCAAAGCGCATTTGAAACCGGGTTTGACCGTTTTCGCAATGGCTATCGCGCCCTGCTCGCCAGCTGCTTTGAGCATCGCAATGCGTTCGCATTGATTTTCCTCGCGTTCTGCGTCGGTTCCTGGCTGTTGACGGAGACGCTGGGCCGGAATTTTTTCCCGAACGTGGACACCGGACAATTTTTACTGCACTTGCGGGCGCCCACCGGCACCCGGATCGAGGAAACCGAGCGCCTGGCCGGCGAGGTCAACCACGTCATCCACAACACCGTGCCGGCGGACGAACTCGGCGGCATTCTCGATAACATCGGCATTCCCAATTCCTCGATCAATCTGAGCTACAACACCAGCGGCGTCATCGGGGCCGGCGACGCGGACATTCTGGTTTCGCTCAAGCGCGGCCACGCGCCCACGGAAAATTACGTCCGCAAATTGCGCGCGCAACTCGGGCGCAAATTTCCCGGCGTGATGTTCTATTTCCTGCCGGCGGACATCGTGAGCCAGACACTCAACTTCAGCCTGCCGGCGCCATTTGACGTGCAAATTGTCGGCCGCAACCAAAACCAGAACCGCGCGCTCGCCGTGCGCCTGGCGGGGGAAATCCAGAAGATTCCCGGCGCGGTGGACGTGCGCGTGCAGCAACCAAACAATCTGCCGCAATTCAGCATTTCCGTTGACCGCACCAAGGCCGCCGAGCTGGGATTGACGGACCAAAGCGTGGCCAATTCCGTTTTGCTCGGTTTGAGCGGCAGCAGCCAGGTGCAACCGGCTTACTGGCTCAATCCCAGCGTCGGTGTGCAATACCTCATTAACGTCAGTGCGCCGCAATATGCCATCGATTCAGTCCAGCAACTCGACGCGATGCCTGTGGACGCCGGCCGGTCCGGTGACCAGATTCTCGCCAACGTGGCCAGCGTCAAGCGGATCGAAATTCCACCGGCCATTTCCCACTACAACGTGATGCCGGTCATCGACATTTACGGCGGCGTGGATGGCCGCGACCTTGGCGGTGTCCTGGATGACATCCAGCCCCTGGTGGAAAAAATCAAAAAGGATTTGCCGCGTGGCAGTGACATCATTGTGCGCGGCCAGGCCGAAACCATGCGGTCGAGCTACCTGGGCCTCGGCCTCGGCCTGGTCATGGCGATCATCCTGATTTATTTCCTGCTGGTGGTGAATTTTCAAAGCTGGCTGGATCCATTCATCATCATCACCGCCCTGCCCGGGGCGCTGGCCGGCGTCGTGTGGGGATTATTCCTGACACAAACAACCTTGAGCGTGCCGGCCTTGATGGGTGCCATCATGGCGATGGGCGTGGCCACGGCCAATTCCGTGCTGGTTGTCTCCTTTGCGCGCGAAAATCTTCATCGCGGCGGCGAATCGGTCGCGGCCGCGATGGAAGCCGGCATCAGCCGCATCCGGCCGGTCTTGATGACGGCGCTGGCCATGATCATCGGCATGGCGCCGATGAGCCTCGGCCTCGGCGAAGGCGGCGAACAGAACGCGCCGCTCGGCCGCGCGGTCATCGGCGGACTGGTGTTCGCCACCATTGCCACGCTCTTTTTCGTTCCGGTCGTTTTCAGTTTTATGCACCGGCATTATAAACCGCAGCCGGGCAATCCCCATTTACAGCCATGAACTCCACTCCCACTTCACCGGCTTCCACCCCGCCGCCGATTCGTTTGCGGCGCGTGGCGGAAATCGCCGCCGTCCTCGTCGTCATCGGCCTGATCGTCGGTCTCGTGCCGCGCTGGCTGGCGCATCGTAAATTACTGGCCGGGACGCGCACCGATTCGGTCCTCACTGTCAGTGTCATTTCCCCAACGCCGGCCCAGATGGATTTGGGGACGCCGCTGCCGGCGGACGTGCAGGCGTTCATTCAGGCCTCGATTCACGCGCGCGCCAGCGGCTACTTGGAAGACTGGTTTGTGGACATCGGAGACCATGTCACCAATGGCCAGGTGCTGGCTGAAATCGACACGCCGGAACTTGATGCTCAACTCGCCCAGGCCAAAGCTCAATTGGACCAGGCCCAGGCGACACGGGACCTGGCCAAAATCACCGCCGATCGCTGGACCGAACTGCTCAAGACCGCCAGCGTGAGCGAACAGGAAACCGCCGAAAAAAAATCCGACTACGTTTTGCAACAGGCCAACGTTGAAGCCGCGCGGGCCAATCTCAAACGGCTGCAGGACTTGAAGGGTTTTGACCGCGTCACCGCCTTGTTCGACGGTGTCATTACCGCCCGGAACACCGACATCGGCCAACTCATCGCCGCCGACAGCGGGCCGGAACTATTTCGCATGGCGCAAACCGATCCATTGCGGGTTTATGTGAGCGTGCCGCAACAATACGTACATGCGGTCACGTCCGGGCAGAAGGCCGAGCTGGCTTTTTTGGAACTGCCGGGCCGAACCTTTACCGCCACGGTCACGCGCACTGCCGGTGCGGTGGACCCGGCCACCCGCATGTTGCAGGTGGAATTGCAGGTGCCTAATCCACACGGCGAGCTGTTCGCCGGCAGCTACGCCCAGGTGCGCTTCAATGAGGCCGCCAGTCCGGGCGCATTGACGATTTCTGACAATGCCATCATTTTCCGCGCACAAGGGACGCAGGTGGCTCTGGTTGACAATAACAACCAGGTGCAATTGCGCTCCGTCAAACTCGGACGCGATTTCGGTGACACCGTTGAGGTGGTGGACGGCTTGAAGGCAAACGACCGCGTCATTGACAATCCGCCGGATTCCATTGCCGATGGGATGGCAGTGCGGGTGGAACCGCCGGCCGCAACCGGTTCGGACAAATGAGAATCGCCCCGGCCAATATTACGCTCGCTTTGGCGGCGGTTTTAACCGGTTGCGCGGTCGGACCGAACTACCGGCCGCCGGCCGCTTTGCCCGGCCAATCATTGCCCAGGACTTTCACCGGCACCGCCACCAACGGCGTGCTTTGGAAAATCGCCGAGCCGTCGGCAAATCGACCGCGCGGCGAATGGTGGCAATTATTCGGTGATCCCGAGTTGAACCGGTTGGAAACCCTGGCCACAACGAACAATCAGAATCTGGCCGCCGCCGAAGCGCAATTCGAACAAGCACGCGCCCTGGCCGCCGAAGCGCGGGCTGACTTTTTCCCGCAATTCAATGCCGGCGGCACACCCGGCGGCGACCTCACCCGCCAGCGCACCAGCGTCAACGAGCCTTTGCAAGGCGAGCCGGCCGGGACGACACATACCTACGACACGTTTACTGCCCCAATTTATCTCGGCTGGGAATTCGACTTTTGGGGCAGCGTCCGGCGACAATCCGAAGCCGCGCATGCCCGGTTCATCGCTTCCGCCGATGACCTGGAATCCGCCAAACTCGCACTGGCCGCTGAAGTCGCCGACGATTACTTCACACTGCGGGCGCTGGACGATCAATACACCCTGGTCGCCAACACCATTGAGGCCTACCGCCATTCGTTGCAACTCACGGAAAACCGCCGACGCGGTGGCATCGTCTCCGACCTGGACGTGGCCCAGGCCGCGACGCAATTGCACAGCACCGAAGCTCAACTGCCGGTCATCGAATTGGATCGCGCTCAACTGTTGCATGCGCTGGCTACACTTTGCGGTCAGTCGCCGGTGGATTTTATGGTTGAAACCAATACTGCGGCGCTCGCCGCGGTTCCCAACATTCCTGCCAGCCTGCCGGCGGAATTGCTCGAACGCCGGCCGGACATCGCCGCCGCCGAACGCCGCATGGCCGCCGCCAATGCCGACGTCGGGGTCGCCACTGCTGCGTTTTATCCGACTGTCCGATTCAACGGCTTGGCCGGTTTTCAATCGGTGAACGCCAGCACGTGGTTTGACTGGCCGAGCCGCTTTTGGGCCGTCGGACCGTCCATCGAGTTGCCTTTGTTTACCGGCGGGTACAATCGCGCCCAACTGGCCGCCGCCCGCGCCACCTACGATGAAACCGTGGCCAACTACCGGCAGACCGTGCTCAATGCTTTTGGCGAGGTGGAGGATGCGCTGGCAGCGCAACGATTGCTTGCCGAGGAATGGAGTGCTGAAAGTGCTGCGCTCACCGCCGCCCGGCACGCTTTGGAAATTGCCAATAACCGATACGCCGATGGCCTGGTGACGTATCTTGACGTGGCCACGGCCCAAACCGTCGCACTCAACCAGGAACAAACCGTCGTACAACTCGAAGGCAGTCGTCTGGTCACCTCCATTAACCTCGTCAAAGCCCTGGGCGGCGGTTGGCAGGAACCCGACGCAAAACGGAACATGTTGGAGAAATAACTCCGTCGACAACCAAACATCGGCGGCGGGTCGAATCGCCTTCTCTTCTGCAATACGGTGGCAGTCAGGAATCCAGGGCCTCCCGGATGTAGACTTCAGGGACACGCCGTCCCCACACCACCTTCCCAATTTTTTCAGCGAGCACAAACCGGGCTTCGCCCGCGCGGACCTTTTTATCGAGGCGCATCGCGGCAAACAACTTCCGGCGCTGCACGGAATTGAGCCGGATTTGCGTGGGCAAACCGGCGCGCTTGAACAAATTGACGATGCGGTCGGCGTCACGTTTGGACAGGCCCGGCACCCGGCGGGAAATTTTTACCGCGGTGACCTGGCCGATGGAAATCGCCTCGCCGTGTAAAAACTTCCCGTATCCGCAAATGGCTTCGATGGCGTGGCCAATGGTATGTCCGAAATTCAAAATTGCGCGCACTCCCCCCTCGGTTTCATCCTGACCGACGACTTCCGCCTTGATTTCACAACAGCGCGCCACCACGGCCGCAAGCGTCGGCTGATCGCGGCGCAACAACTTCGGAAAGTCATGCTCCAGTTGCGCAAATAATCTGGCATCGTAGATGATGCCGTATTTGATGACTTCAGCCAGGCCGGCCCGGTATTCGCGTTCCGGCAATGTCTGGAGCGTATCCAGATCGCACAACACGAGCCGGGGTTGATAAAAGGCGCCCACCAGATTTTTGCCCGCCTTCAGATTAAC
>Ga0070731_10004706_pt1 | contig 11562 bp, 4 predicted proteins | sample Coa_R1_2_FD_66448 | JGI IMG/M metagenome (GOLD analysis project Ga0070731, IMG submission 66448) | Surface soil microbial communities from Centralia Pennsylvania, which are recovering from an underground coalmine fire - Coalmine... | ecosystem: Environmental > Terrestrial > Soil > Unclassified ... | reverse complement strand
ATGAATACAAATCTTCTCCCCGCCCCTATGAAAAACATCATAAGAACAGCGAGGTAAAAATTTCAGCCTCCAATCAATCCGAGCATTTTTTAAAAGGAGATTTCATTATTTCAACCAGCCAACCCGCAAAAAGATTTTTGGTAGAAATGCTTGAGCCAACAGGGGATGATTCGTATTTTTCATGGAATTTCTTTGACGCCGTTTTGCAGGAAAAAGAAGGTTATAGCGATTACCGGTGGGAAGATGTTGCGGCGGAGTATTTAAAATCAAACCCGGAATTAAAAAATAAATTAGAAGAAAGGAAAAAAGCAGATTCAGGATTTGCAAAAAATTCTTCAGCACAACTCAATTTTGTGTACAAGAACTCGCCGTATTACGAACCGGCGCATTTGCGTTACCCTGTTTACCGGTTGTTATAAGTTAGTTAACTTAGATGAATTATTAAGAGTTCGCGTCGGATATTTATTAATATAGCTGCTAAAATCACAACAAGTTTTTGGCCAACCACATCAACAAATCTTTTATGAAAAAAATTGTTTATGGTGTTTCCTTTTTTGTATTTATTTTTTTGTTTGCATCGTGCGGACCTTCTTATGTAGTCAGAGAACGCCCTGCGGAAGTAGTTTATTTGAGACCAGCGCCGCCCTCACCGGATCATGTTTGGGTTAGCGGCGATTGGATATGGACCAATGGAAAATATACTTGGCATGAAGGCCATTATGAAACCCGCCGTGTTGGGCAGAGATGGTTTGAAGGTCATTGGATCAATTCGCGGGGCGGATGGATTTGGGTTCGCGGTCGGTGGAGAAGCTATTGAATTCAAAGCAATAATGGCAGGAAATGAACTTAATTTCCTGCCATTATTAAATTCATTGAGTGACTTTTATTGTCCCTCCTCCGTTATAAGAATGGTATTCCCCGTTATACATGGCGTCTGCACTCACCGGTCCCATTGTATAAATTCCAGGCGACACTGCCCGGACAGCATAATAATATGTTTGTTTGTCATCATACGCATTTACAAATAAATTGATGCGGTCGTCTCGCACATCTGTTGCTGTTGGGGATGACTCATTTTTAATCCAATCCATTCCCGGAATTTCTTTTGTACGGGGATTTTCAATTTCAAATCCAGCAGGCAACATATCCGTGATGACGATATTGTCAACATCATTGCGATAAGATTTTTCCAGGGTGATCTGCACAATTATCAAATCGTTCTGTTTGAATGTATTTCCTGAGATCAACCTTCCGTTTCTGTCAAAAAAATGTTTGCGCACTTTGAGGTAATTGTCTTCTTCCTTATAAGCACCGCTTCCGCTGATGCCTTCTGTTTCCCAAAAATAATAAAGCTTGCCGTTCCCGTGAGTTGAAATATCTATGTCCGTTCCCTTTAATTGCAGGCTCGTTAACCGAAGATCGGGTCCATTTGTGCTTCCAATAATTTTTCCGTTAGCTTTTATTTCTGCAGTGATGTTTGATTTTGCTGCGGCGCGATTGATTTTCCCCAATGCAAGGAAGCTAAAAGCCAGTTCCTGTGTGCTGTACCAATAGCGTTGTTTTAGTTTTGCAGAAACATGTTTTGACATTATTCCGATTTGAGGGTTATCGGGATCTGAGTCTATTAATACATTTAGTGCAAGTGATTCGTCACGAATATCCGAATAGAAACTGCCGCCTGTCTGCGCCACAGATTCTTCGCCTGCAAATTGAGTTGGCAAAAACTCCCGGAAACTATTTTTATCTCCTGATAATGCATAAGCAGCGGATAATAAATATTTGCAATCAAGACTTAACAATTGAGGGTTTGATTTATAATAATTCATTGCGCTTATATTTGACTTATTTGCAAGAGCAAGTACATACAATCCGTAGATCACTTCTTTAGGAACAATTTTTTTATTTTGACTTCTGTTATAGTAGTACGTTATGGTCTCACGCTTTTTTAGCCTGCCATTAATATAACTCAATATCGTCTCCATTAAACTTTTATCAACATCAAATCCAGCCTTCTGCGCCTCGATCAAAAAATGCGCAGCATAGACGGTGGCCCACCAGTTTTCAATATCCTCACCATCCCATAATGTGACGCCCCCGTTATACAATTGGCGCATTTTTATTTTTCGGATTGCTTCCTGAATGTTGAAGTTGGCCGTTGCTTTTTCAGATCCGTTCAAGTGCAGCATATCAGCCATGTCGCCATAGTATAGTTGTGGAAATGCCGTAGATACTGTTTGCTCCGTGCACCCATACGGATATTGGACAAGATAAGCAAGGTATTTGGTGAGTTCAATGACAGGGGATTTACTCACAACCAATTCGGAACTTATACTTGAAGCAATAAAATCGCCTGCGCTTAGATTTATTGATTGGACATTTCCGCCATTTATTGATCCGTTGCCTGTATTTCGTTGAAGTGAGGCGCTTGGGCGAACACTAATTTCTGTTTCATCTGCAAATTTTTCATTCATCCCATTGATTTCAACAATGAGTCTCCCTGCTCCGATCACAGGCTTCGCTGCCACACGAAAGGTTAATCGATTCTCACTGTTGGGAGAAAGATCAACTGATTGTTGGGCACTGCCAATAATCTGCAAGGCTCCTCTCACTTTCAATAATGCGTTGGCCGTCGTTGGTCTTGAAGTCGTGTTGGTAACGGTTACCGGAACAGTTACTGTATCCTTTGGGCTTAAAAATCTCGGTAACGCCGTACTCAACACAAGCGGATCGGCTACGACCATTCTTTGTTCTTTCGAACCAAAATTTGCATTGTTATAAGAAACCGCCATCAATCTTATTTCGCCGGAAAATTGAGGGATATCAAATTCAAATTCCACTTCACCATCGGCATTGGCTCGCTTGATGCCGCTCCAATAGGACATGATCCTGAAGCGCTTTGCCGGCATTGGATTCACGCGTTTTTTCATGTCACTCTCTTTGTCGCCTCCGGTACTGCTTACTATGGATTTTATTTCAGGAAATAATAATGGATAGATGTCATAAGCATCAACTTCCAATGCGCGCTTTGCGTAAAAATAACCATAAGGATCAGGCGATTCAAAATCAGAGACCTGCAAAACGCCATTGTCCACGGCTGCAAGCGTTATCATGCTATTGGGTTCGGCTTTTACTTTCACTTTCTGATGGGTTTTGGACCGGACTTTTTGCAGCGCAATGATTTCAACAGGAATCTTCCTTCTTTTTTCTTCAACTTTTATATTTTTAAAACCATGCGCGACAGTCAGGGGAATATCCGAAATGTCGTGAGCTTTTATCAAGGTTGCCGTGATGAAAACATTTGGCAAATCCTCATTTGTCAATGGTAATTCAACTGATGCGCTTCGCTTATCGACATTTACATACTGGTAAGAAACGACCTGGTCTGTTTCCATTGTTACCAGCATGCGTCCGTTAAAAGGCGCTTTAAATAAGGCTTTAACATTTTCGCCGGAATAGTAAGAAGACTTATCAACTTGAATATCGATCTGCCCTTCATTGTTTACTTCGAATGAAGCGTTCTCGCCACCCCAGGAGCCATAACTGTAAAAGCTTTTACTTGCATAACTGTTACTACCGGTAACATATACCCGCAATTCATATTCACCGGGAGAACGCGGGACAAAAAAATATTTTGTCGCTTCGCCGTTTACGATAATGTTGTTTGACGCAATGAGCCTGTCTTCCATTTGCGATTCGTAACGGAAATAATCCCCGCTTTTTGACAGCACTGTTCTGTATTCATGTTTTATCACTTCCACTTTTGCTGATTGGCCATTCAGCAACTTTTCGTCTCTATCCAATGCGATCAAACCAAAATACACATTCTGATTTAAAGGATAATACCAATAACCATCATCCGCTATTCCAAAAAAAGTTTTTTGAGTGAAAATGTCTGCAGATATATTTTTGCTGACCGGTCTGCCTGTTTCGTCAAAAACGGTTGTATAAAAATTAGCCTGCAAAACGCCGATATTCCTGTAAATATCTTTCACTTCAAATTCTTCGGTTGCGTCACCATTTTTATTTGTTTTTCCTTCACGATTTATTTTGTCATAGAAAGAATTTTGATTGGCAAGACTAAAATCATAATTATTATATTTTTTTGAATAAAATGCCTTCTGTTTGATCTGGATTTCGCACTCGTAATTTCTGTCCACGGCAGGAGGCCCAAAAAAATTAACTGCATTGATCATCAGCAGTGATTTATCGGTCGGCTCAAGAAAAGGTTTGTTTAATTTTGCAGTTACTTTAATTCTGTCCGGCACAAATTCTTCAATTTTGAATGGTTGGGTAGCCAGCAAAATATCATTCGATGTGTACACTTCCAGCGAATAACTTCCGGTAATTGCCGATGTGGCGATATCAATATTTTCTTCCATCGACCCCTGCTCATTGAGATTTTTTCTGAACGATCTTAATTCTTTACCATTCGGCAAAAGAAATTTTAGTTTGACTGGAATCTCGCCAGGAGACTTCCACAATTTATCGCGGACTACAACCGAAAAATTTATTTTCTCGCCGGGACGGTAAATATCCCGTTCTTCATAAACAAAAGCGTCCAGTCCTGTGCTGTTAATATGTTTACCGCCCACTTCAAACCTTGATATATTTACTTTGGTCGTATTGAAAGGAAGATAATTAAAATCGCTTGCTGTTTTTGCTATGATCATCGCCGGACTAAAACCAGCAAACTCTTTTCTCGCATAGGCAATTTCCGCAACTCCATCGGCATTGGTTGAACCCATTCCCAAAATCTGGTTGTTTGCTCCATAGGCAATGACATTAACTCCATCAATTGCCTTTGCGTTTTGTATTGAATTGGCAAACACAATAATTTTTTCTTTACCTTGTTTTGCGATCAGTCCAATATCAGAAAGAGAAATGAACCGACTATCACGAACCCAGTAATCCTTCGTTGAGCGAATCGCAATATGATAAATACCTTTTATATCCGGCAATTTATCTTCAATCTTAAAATGATAAATCCGGCTATTCCAATATTTTGGTAATGAGCGGGTATCAATTTCGGATTGATAAATGACATCACCTGCCGTTGCATCGTTATTGTTTTCATCTTCGTATTCCAGGTTGTCAGTTGAAATCTCGTGCGGCTCATACCCATAACGTTGAGCAATAAGTAAATTGTTTTCATATATTTTTGAAACGATAACCTTTACTTTTTGCACATTAGTGATCTTCACCTCAATATTTTTTTCTCCTTTTTGAGATAGATAAACTCCCTTTTTATTTGCGAAGCTGATGGAAGGTTCTAATTGTCCGAAAGCTATATTCCCATCGTATGATTCTTTCAAAACGCCTCCAATTCTTCCACGCAAACCTTTTGCAATGGTAAGCGTGTAACTCTTTTCCACATCAAAATGATCACTGTGAATAACAAATCCGTTATCCTGTGTTTCAACAGTGAATTTTAATTTAGGCGCCACTGTTATATAGGAAGAAATATCTGTTGCAAGCACCTGCTGACTTGTTGCAATTTTAATTGTTCCCGTAACCCCATCATGTTCCGTCGACACATCGTTAATACGCAAAACAAAGGGCGATGGAATAATTGCACTTGTTTCCGTTTTGGTCTGTGTACCATTCACACCACCTTCAGGAATTAACCCTTTATCAATGTTGATTTTGGTGTCATAGTCTTCATCCTGCATTTTCATATTCGAAACACGAATAGAAATGTTATTATCAGCAGACAAAGATTGCATGGTATAATTGGCAGGCTCGCCGTTAATGAGTATCTGTAATTTTTCTTTCAAAGCATTCGGGTTGACCGGATAATTAAAAGATAAATTTAATTGCGGTGCTGCGTTGTTGCTGCCTTCATCTTGAACGACCCAACTTGCATTGGCGTTTTCAAGCTTAAGATCGGGCGTATGAAAAGAAATATTATCGGGGTTGCTGATCCGCCCATACAACGAATATTGAAGAATGCTTTTGTTCAGTGTTGCTTTGAAAGCAGCAGCGGGTCTCAACGGTTCGGAAGGGGAAAAAACCAATTCGTCATTATGTTCCCATCGAAACCGGCCGGGAATCTTCGGATCAAAAGAAATATATTCCGTAGAATCCCATTGGTTGAGCAGGGAATCATTTATCAGCGGCTTTGAAAAACGAAATCTAAAATTTCCCAATTGTGCAACTTCATCTTTTGCATTGGTGTACTCCAAACTAACTGTGTTTCGATTGCATGAAGACAAAAAAATAATCCCGACAATGATCGGGATGGACAAACAAAGATTGATACGCATATAAGGTCCAGGTTGAAGAGTGATTGATGTTGTTTTGTGATGTTAAAATACGAAAAGACAAATAAAAACGACACTGCTCTCTTGCAGCAAAATAATAAAACCGGAAATTAGCAGTGAGAAGCTACGGAGGATGACCAGAAGAATCCATAATTGTTGGAAAAATTGACAATCGAAAATTACATAAACAGAAAATATTTTTTCCAATAAATCAAGATAAGAATTTGTTAATTGATGAAAAGCCTCGCCTATAAAGGGTTTCAAGAGTATTAATTTTATCATACAGAAATGCCATTATCTAAACATCATATTAAACTCTTTCTAAAAAGAGTTTTGGTTATAATTACCAGCTTAGTTGTTTTATTCTTCTTATTGAATTGGATCTTTCCTTTACCTGATAAAATTGAATACTCAATCATTATAACCGATAATAAAGGAGAAGTGATTCACGCTTTTCTTACCAACGATCAGCAATGGCGGATGAAAACAGAGTTGAACGAAATTTCTCCGTTACTCAGAAAAGCAATTATTGAAAAAGAAGACAAATATTTTTATCACCACTTCGGTGTCAATCCCATTGCATTAGCCAAATCTTTTTTCAAAAATATTTTCAGGCTAAAACGTACATCAGGTGCATCAACAATCACGATGCAGGTAGCACGAGGGCTTGAACCAAAACGAAGAACTTACATCAATAAGTTTATCGAAATGTTTCGTGCTTTGCAACTGGAATGCAAATACAGCAAAGATGAAATTCTTCAGATGTATTTAAATCTCATTCCCTACGGCAGCAATATAGAAGGGGTGAAATCTGCTTCTATTTTATATTTTTCAAAAAATCCTGATCATTTATCGTTAGCAGAAATAACTGCATTATCCATCATCCCTAATCGCCCATCAACACTGGTTATCGGAAAGAATAATGCCGAAATAATATTAGAAAGAAATAAATGGTTAAGAAAATTTGCCGCTGATAAAGTTTTTAGTGAAAAAGAAATCCGGGACGCATTAAATGAGCCGCTAACCGCAATGAGAGGTACCATTCCCTCATTAATCCCGCATCTCGCTTACAAATTAAAGAAACAGGGAGGCGATATCATCAAAACAAATATTGAATTAAACACACAACTGAAAATCGAAAAACTTGTTACGGACTATTCAAAAAATCTTGCACTCAAAAATATCCGTAATGCTGCGGTAATGATAATTGATAATCATTCACACCATGTAATTGCATATATCGGCTCAGCAAATTTCAAAGACACGACCGACGCAGGACAAGTCAATGGGGCTGCTGCTTTGCGCGAACCGGGAAGCACCCTGAAGCCTTTATTGTATGGGCTTTGTATCGATCAGGGCTTATTAACTCCAAAAATGATCATTAACGATGTAGCCATTGATTACGACGGGTATGCACCTGAAAATTATGATAAAAAATATAATGGCTATGTAACGATGGAATACGCACTGGAACATTCTTTGAATATTCCGGCTGTAAAAAGCCTGAGGAACTTAGGAAAAGATAATCTTATCCGCAGATTGGCGCTCTGTGATTTCCAACAAATAAAAAAAGATCAGAAGAAACTAGGGTTGTCCATGATACTCGGCGGTTGCGGTGCCACTTTGGAAGAACTCACCGGCTTGTATTCCGTTTTTGCTAACGACGGAATGTATATCAATCCTTCCTACACAGAAAAAGATTCTGCTCACAAAAAAATGAAAATATTAAGCACAGCTGCAACGTTTATGATCAATGAAACGTTGTCAAAAGTTAATCGCCCGGATTTTCCCTTGAATTGGGAGAGCACCGTTCATCTTCCAAAAATTGCGTGGAAAACCGGAACCTCTTACGGAAAACGCGACGCATGGAGCATTGGGTACAATAAGCATTATACAGTTGGTGTTTGGGTTGGCAATTTTTCTTCTCTGGGTATACCTGAATTAAGCGGTGCAAATACAGCCACACCGTTGCTTTTCAAAATTTTTAATACCATTGACTATGACGCTGATGAACAATGGTTCCAGCAACCAAAAGATTGTGATACAAGGATAGTTTGTTCAGAAACTGGAATGATTCCGGGTGACCATTGCACCGATCTCGTTACAGATTATTTCATCCCGATGATATCTCCCGCTGAAAGATGCAATAACATGCAGGAAATAATTGTCTCTGCCGATGAAAAAATTTCTTATTGTAAAATGTGCATGCCCCAAAGCGACTATAAGAAAAAACTCATAAAAATTATTCCGCCAGAAATGGAGGAGTTTTTTGAAGACAATAAAATAGCTTATGAAAAAATTCCACCGCACAATCCAAACTGCGAAAAAATATTTAAAGAAGGAGGTCCCGTCGTTGTATCACCATCTAACGGCAATGAATATCTTATAAATAAGAAAGATCCGGAACCTCTGCAGCTAACATGCAACACAGGCAACGACGTGAGCAAAGTATACTGGTACATCAATAATAAATTCTACAGATCAGGCGAAGCAAGATCAAAACAATTTTTTATCCCCGACGAAGGTCCTGTTAAAATTTCCTGCACCGACGACAAAGGAAGAAACCGGGATATCTGGATCAAAGTGAGATACGTCGATTTATAAATGAAGAATGAAAATGAACACTGAACAATTTGGCGACATAATCATTGTTCATTATTTATCGATCAGCGTTCATTGGAAATTATTCTTTATTCACACTCCCCACGCCGCTCACCTGTTGCGTCACATCGGTTGCATTGCCTTTGTAATTCACACTGCCTGCGCCGCTAACATGCGCGTCAAGTTTCACACTGGCATAAACGTCCGCGCTGCCAACGCCCGAAATTTCGATCTTGGTATTTTCAGATAACAGGTCATAACAATGAGCACTCCCGGCCCCGCTAATGTTCATATCAACATCCTTGGTTTGTCCTTTTAAATAAATGGAACCAACGCCTGAAATATCAGCAGTTAATTTCGGTGCATCTACCTCCATTTTAATATCACCGGCGCCGCTTAGATTAATTTCCATGTTGTCCGGGTTTGTGATCTTACTGTCAGCAATAATATCTCCCGCGCCCGACAGACTTATTTTATGAAAAGAAGGTGCGGTCACATAAACTTTTAACTCGCTGCTGCCTTCTAGATTATACCCGTCTCTGCTCTTGATGATAACTTCGTCACCATCCTGCTCCACTTCAATATAAGGCAATAGATTTTCATCACCTTCAATTCTTATCGGCCTGACTTCCCCCTGGGAAATGTACACATTGAGGGTAGAAGACACTTCCAAATTTTTAAATGAAGAAACCGAATGCTCTTCAGTTTTAATATTGCCGTTCCCGCGCACCCGTTTTCCCCTCAGGTAACGACAAGAGCCAATCAAAAATGGCAATGCAGCAATTATAAATAAATACTTTCTCATGGTATTTGGTTTTAGCATGCAAAAATTGGATTTTTATTCCGATCAAAAAAACCATTCTGGCCTCTGACGACAATTTGATTAAAGAGGTTACAATACCCGCAATGATTAATTCTCAAGGATCAATATTCTTATCATCTGCCGATGGTCTGCTCATCAACATCGCTCCGTCGCCATCCCTTCATTGGCTTGGCAACTGTCGAACAGTAGCTTGCCAACCGGATTCTCCTGACCCTGCGAGATTTTCAAGGCCAATGGGCGCAGATAGGACACCCAAAATTCACAAACGCTGCAATTTTGCAAAAGTTTATATCTCATGCTTGTTTTTGTATATTTGGATTCTTCATTACCAAAACAACATGCATAAAAAAATGTCGAAATTTTTATTGGTTATAGCCATTTTTACTGCCAACACCAGTTTTGCGCAATTAATGGATTCCATTGTGCTAAAGGACATAATCTGGGATAAAACTTCTCCGGCTGGGATGGGTGAACTTTTTATTCCATCCGGTGGCTCGCTTGTCCCCGGCTTAATTTACAAACCCAACGGAACACAAAAACATCCAACCTTGATCCTGCTTCACGGATATCCTGGCAATGAACGCAATCTTGATATAGCCCAGGTTGTGAGATCGCATGGTTGGAATGTTATTTATTTTAATTATCGCGGTTCATGGGGAAGTCAGGGGCAATTTAGTTTTACCAACTGTGTTGAGGACGTAAAAAATGTTGTTTCGTTTTGCAAAACACATGCTGATTCTTTGCGCATTGATACGTCGAATATTGTTTTGTTTGGTCACAGTATGGGTGGCTGGATCTGCCTCAAAGCGCTATCCCAACTGCCAGGAGTCAAAAAGGGTTTTGCCTTATCGACCTGGAACATTGGCAATGACCTGAAAGATATAAAGACCCAAGAGGAAATGATGAGAAAAGCAAAGACAGAAGGTGAATATTTCGTGCTCAACAGGTCCATAAAAGATATTTTTATGCCTGTATTGGATGATCGTCCCTATTATGACCTAAAAAATGATGCGCCCGCCTTAGCGAACAAACAAGTCATCATGCTGGATGAGCACGAGGGCAACAAACAGCTTGCCGACACAATCAAAAGCACCAATAAATCCTATTTTAATTATGAAGTTTGGGCTACAGATCATCCCTTTACCAACAAACGAATAGCGTTGATGAAAAAAGTGATTGCCTTCCTGGATAAATAAGTTTTATTAATGGTTTAAACACCGGATGAAGTGCCTGGCGGATCCTTGTTTCAGGTATTTTTCAGTGTTGCGCAGGTAAGGATCGCTGACATGAAATCGGTCCATCTTATTTTCTTCCAACGAATCAAAAGGTCGAGCGTGTTTTATCCATTGTCATACCAAAAGGTTATCCGTCCACCTTGCCTGTATTATTTCATATGATAATGATATAACTGGAGGTCTGACAAACTCAGCTTAGTATGACGGAATTGAAAAATAAGCCATTATGTAAAAGTGCCATGGTTAATAAAATCAAACATCCACCTGGTTGAATTTATGAAAAAGCCAAGCAATTGTCCAAGCGTGCAAATGACGATCGGCATCATTAGAGATAACACACCTGCCAAAGTGTATTGCCAAGCGTCAATCGTCAACTGAAAACAGTTTCTTATCTTTGCATGACATATGGCGGAAAAAATTCTTGTACTTGACTTCGGCTCGCAATATACCCAACTGATCGCTCGTGCCGTTCGCGAAGCCAATGTGTACTGCGAAATTATTCCTTATCATAAACAAATTGAATTCGATGATTCGCTGAAAGGTATTATTCTTTCCGGCTCGCCCTTTTCAGTGAATGACCCAAACGCTCCTGAAGCAAACATCCGCGAATTGAATAAACATGTGCCGGTGCTTGGCATTTGTT
>Ga0070731_10004705_pt1 | contig 11563 bp, 7 predicted proteins | sample Coa_R1_2_FD_66448 | JGI IMG/M metagenome (GOLD analysis project Ga0070731, IMG submission 66448) | Surface soil microbial communities from Centralia Pennsylvania, which are recovering from an underground coalmine fire - Coalmine... | ecosystem: Environmental > Terrestrial > Soil > Unclassified ... | reverse complement strand
ACGGTCAAGGCATCCTGCAACAGACTGAGATAATTGTCCTTAAGCCATACCTCGCAGAATTCGTTGGCTACCTCCAGCGTGACGTGGTTGGGATCGACGGCGTTGGCCCGCAACGGGGCAAACCACATGTTGTAAGTTTCCGCATTCAACCTGGAACGAATATGTTCCCGGGCTGAATTCCAAATTTTTTCGGCCGAAATCTGCATTTGCGTTTTTGTCAAAAAGCCCGTTTTTTAAGCGTTTTATTCACCTAGCCCTAAAATTGGCGTTTGACCTCGCCCGCCATGCTTACTCACCCAGCTTCAAATTCACCATTTTGCTAAGGCGTTCACTGACACGCCCTTATTAATCGAAACCCCTGCTCAAGTTAAGACGCAATATATTGATTCACAACACGTTATAAATTATAAAATCCAAATCCTGATTTCACAGCTTCTGCAATCTTTGAAACGCCACGACCAACTTGTGCTTACGCGAACTTTCTACGCGAATAGGCCGGGCGTTTCTAGGACAACATATTAACTTTTGTTCACGAGTTATTCACATTCAGCGCCCACCCTGCTAAATCGGGATGGTTCCGCTGTTTTGCCGGTCGCTTTGGTAAATCAAAAAATCGATTCCGACACAAGAAAAAGTATTTCCAGTCCACATGGCTTCCGGGTGATCAGCGTTCAAAGTGCCTGTTCCCCGGTTTCACCGGTGCGAATGCGAGTGGCATTCTGAATGGAACTGACGAAAATCTTCCCGTCACCGATCTTGCCGGTTTTGGCTGCTTTGACGATCGCTTCAACGGCGGCATTCACCAGCGAATCGGCCAGCACCAGTTCAATTTTGATCTTAGGGAGAAAATCCACGACATATTCACTGCCACGGTAAATTTCCGTGTGACCCTTTTGCCGGCCAAAGCCCTTGACCTCGGCCACGGTCATGCCCGCCGCGCCCAATGCGTTCAGTGCAGATTTTACGTCCTCCAGCTTAAAAGGTTTGATGACCGCCTCAATTTTCTTCATGCGCTTTCCTTTTTTTGCCTCGCGAAATGATATTAACAGCCCGTTTCGTCCTGTAAACAGGAATCTTTGCCTGGTCGTTTCAATCCCGTGAAAAATGGCTTAAACCTTCCTGCCCACAGTTTAACGCGCCGCCTGCTTATGAGTATGGCAGTGTGAAGTATTACTGCTTATACTTTTAGTGAAACAGTTGACCGGAATAAGAGTATATGATTTAGTGTGGACAAGGTGCGGCGGTAATTAGGCTGTCGACAGTGTTCTTTGATTTTTTACAACCGTTTTCGATCCGGGTTTCGGTACATTCCCGGATTGGAGTTCTTCGTAATCCTACGTACGTACTCATTCGAAAATTCCCCGGGTCTCTCGGCCACCCCCTGGCCGCTTGACCCGGTTTTTCATTTCTACACCGGTCACGTCGTGCCTGCGCGTTCGTTGACACTGTTTTTCGCGGCTGTTAGCTTGTTTCCTTCTGGAAGCCACGATGGACTATAAAGACACATTAAACCTGCCGCGCACCGACTTTCCCATGAAGGCGGACCTGGTCGCCCGGGAGCCGGAACGGCTGGCCCACTGGGAAAAGACCGGACTTTACTGTAAAATCCAGGCCGCGCGCGCCCAAGCAACGGCCAAATTCGTCCTGCACGACGGCCCGCCCTTCGCGAATGGCGACGTCCATATCGGCACCGCGCTGAACAAGATTCTCAAGGACATCATCGTCAAATACAAGACGTTGCGTGGCTTCAACGCGCCGTACGTGCCGGGCTGGGACTGCCACGGTTTGCCCATTGAATTCAAGGTTTCCCAAGAGATGCGCAAGGCCGGCGACACGAATACGGATGCCGTGGCCATCCGCAAGGCCTGTGAAGCTTATGCCCGCAGATATATCGATATCCAGCGGACACAATTCAAACGCCTTGGCGTGCTGGGTGATTGGGACAACCCCTACCTCACGTTCAACCAGGAATATGAGGCCGACGAGTTGCGCCTGTTCGCGGATGTCGTCGAGAAAGGTTTTGTTTATCGGGGAAAAAAGCCGGTTTATTGGAGCATTCCCTGCCGCACCGCGCTGGCCGAGGCCGAGGTCGAATATCAGGACCACGTCAGCCCGAGCATCTACGTGAAGTTTCCGGTGATCGGCCTGCCGGATACTTTTGTGCTCATCTGGACGACGACACCATGGACGTTGCCGGCCAACCTTGCCGTTGCTTACAACAATAAGTTGGAATACGTCCAGGTCGAAATCGGCGGCCAAAAATACATTTTATTTCGCGGTTTGCTCCCCACGGTCGCGGAAAAATGCGGATGGAGCAATTACCAGGAGCAGCCCGTTACCGTCGGGAAACTGGCTCAGTTGCAGTATCAACACCCGTTTATTCCCGGCCGGACCGGCAGGTTGTACCCGGCTGAATTTGTCACCAGCGACACCGGCACCGGCTTTGTTCACATTGCTCCCGGCCACGGTCTTGAAGACTACGGTCTGGGTTCAGCGGTTGGCCTGCCGATTTATTCGCCCGTGGATGACGATGGCCGGTTCGCTTACACCAACGAGCTGCCGGTCGAGCAACAGATGCCGAAGGAAATGGTCGGCAAATCCATTCTCGAAAAACACGGAAAAAGCGACGCCAACGAAGCGGTCCTGCACGAACTGCGGCTGCGTCATGCCTTGCTCCACCAGGAAAATTATCATCATAGCTATCCGCACTGCTGGCGCAGCAAAACGCCCGTCATTTTCCGCGCGATGGATCAATGGTTCATTGAGATTGACCACCAAAAATTCCGCGAGCAGGCGCTGGGTGAGATTGGTCGTGTGAATTGGATTCCTGACTGGGGGGTCAACCGCATCAAGGCTGCGGTCGAATCGCGTCCCGACTGGTGTATCTCGCGTCAGCGGACCTGGGGTGTGCCGATCCCGGCGTTTTATGACGCGCAGGGCGGGGCGATTCTCGATGTGCAGATTATCCGCAACACCGCCGATTTAATTGAGAAACACGGCTCGAATGTCTGGTTCGAGAAATCCGCCGCTGAATTGTGGTCGCTCCTGAAACCAAAAGATTGGAAAGGCGCGGAAGCGGTCGCCAAATCCAATGACACGCTTGATGTGTGGATTGATTCGGGCTCGTCGTCACGTTCGGTTTTGATGAGGCGGCCGGAATTGGATCATGAGGTAGGGCGCGCTGTCCCCAGCGCGCCGCGGCGCAGTGGGGACACTGCGCCCTACCAGAGATGGCAGGCCGACATGTACCTGGAAGGTTCGGACCAGCATCGCGGCTGGTTTCAATCATCGCTGCTGCTGTCGCTGGCCGGCAACGGCGCGGCGCCGTACAAGACCGTCCTGACGCACGGTTTTATGGTGGATGCCGACCGCGAAAAAATCTCCAAAAGCAAACAAGGGCAGGGGGTGTATGAAAAACCACAGACCTCTGAGGCTTACGTGAAGAAATACGGCGCGGACATCGTGCGGCTGTGGGTTTCATCACAGGATTTCCGCAACGACATCACCGTGAGCGAAGAACGCATCGCCAAGGTCGCCGAGACCTATCGCGGCATCCGCAATGCCCTGCGCTACCAGCTCTCCAATCTTTACGACTTCGATCCGGCAAAACACACTGTACCCGACGACAAGCTCACGGGTCTTGACCGCTGGATTCTGGGCGAGTTCTCAAAGCTGGAGCAGGAAGTCATCGCGGCCTACGACCAATACGAATTCCACGTCGTCTATCAAAAAGTCAGCCAGTTCATTGCCGTCGAGCTGTCTTCAATCTACCACGACGTCATCAAGGATCGGCTGTACACCGCCCGTAATGGTACGGAGCAGCGTCGGTCGAGTCAGACTGCGTTGTATCGGCTCGTGACCGGTTTGTGCCAGATGCTCGCACCGATTCTGTCATTCACAGCGGATGAGGCATGGGAATTTGTACCAAATCATCCAACCGCAAGCGTACATCTGACTGAATGGACAGAATCAAAATATCAAGAGCTTGGCCATTGGAACGAAATTTTGCTCAAAATGCGCGAACCAGCGCTTGCTGCCTTGGAAAAAGCGCGTCAGGCCAAACTCATCGGCAAATCACTCGATGCGAAGCTTATCTGGACGGTTGGCAGAGATTCTGGACGTCCAAAAGTTACCGATTACGCAGAAACTTGGCGTGAATTGTTTAATGTCTCAGACATCAAATTCCTTGAAACTGAGACAGGGGAAGATTCCTCAATAGTTGTTGAACACGCCGACGGCCTAAAATGCGAGCGCTGCTGGCATTGGGAGACGGATGTGGGTTCCAATCCGGAGCACCCGACAATTTGCGGGCGTTGCGTCGCGGCGGTAAAGGAATTTCAGGCCGGCTCTCGAAGCTGAATTAACCGGCGATTTTGGTGTCGAACCTCCTGGATGAATGATGAAGCCAATACTTCCGCCACCGGTTCGCAACCGCGTTCAGCGCGAATATTTCGTTGGGCGTTGAGCCTGCTGGTCGCTGCGCTGGCGCTGCTGGCGTTTGAAGTGTTCAATTATTTTTCCGCGCCGCCGCTGGATCCCGAACAAAAGGCCCTGCTGGCGTGGCAGGGCGTCCGCGCGCCGGATTTTTCCGTGACCAATCTCGACGGCCAGGCGATTCGTCCTGCCGATTTAAAGGGCAAGCGGGTCGTGCTGAATTTTTGGGCGACGTGGTGTCCGCCGTGTCTGGAAGAAATTCCGAATTTCATCAAATTACGAAGCGCCACGTCGCCCACGAATGTCGTCATCATCGGCATCACCACGGACGATGTGGTCACACAGAAAGCCTTCGCGCAACGGTACGGCATCAATTATCCACTCACCATTCTGCAAGACGTGCCGTCGCCGTATCAGGACGTGGATAGAATTCCCGTAACGATATTCATTGATCGCAACGGCATCATTCAGCAAGTGCTGTTTGGCCCACAGGATTTGCAGACCCTGGAGAAGTACTCGGCGGAACCTGATTTTGCTGGGAAAGTTGCCGCCGCGCCCGCGAATTAATTTTCTTGGCCTTACGCCGGCTGCTGCTGCGTCAGGCAATGCAATGAGCCAAAGCCCCACACCAGGTCAACTGCGTGAATGCCCACGACTGGCCGGTCCTTGAACAACTCGCCCAGAATTCCAAGGGCGACGCGGTCGTTGGGATCGTTGAATGTCGGGACGATCACCGCGGCGTTGGCGATATAGAAATTTGCATAACTCGCGGGCAAACGGACGCCGTCAAAATACAACGGTGCCGGCATGGGCAGCGCCACCACTTCAGGCCGTGCGCCATTTTCGAGGCGTAAATCACGGATGCGTTCCCAATTTTCCGACAGCGGACGGTAATTCACGTCCTTGGAATTATTTTCGCGCACGAGCACGAGGGTTTTTGGATTTACGAAGCGGCAGATGTCGTCGATGTGTCCGTGCGTGTCGTCCCCCACCGGACCTTTGGCCAGCCAGAAAATATTTTTTACACCGAGATAATTTTTCAGGGCCGCTTCGATTTCCGTTTTGCCCAGGCCGGGATTGCGAACCTGGACTTTGGGGTCGAGGTAGCATTGTTCGGTCGAGAGCAGCGTGCCGCGGCCGTTTAACTCGATGCCGCCGCCTTCAATCACAAAATTCCGGGTCTTGAGTTTTGAGTTTTGAGTTGGGACAAGACATTCGGCGTGGAAAAGTTTCTTACGCAGGATGCGCGCGGCGGTTTCGGGCACTTTCGTGTCCAGTCGCCAGTTGTGGTATTTGGCCCAGCCGTTGAAATGGAAATGCACGATGGCGGTTTCGGATTTGCCCTCACCCGACCTTTGGTCACCCTCTCCCATCCGATGGGAGAGGGACCGGGGTGAGGGTCGTTTCACAAAAATTGGCCCGCTGTCGCGCGTCCAGCCGCGGTTCGTGGGGTGGACGACAAACTGGATTTTTTTGAGATGGCAACCGGTGCGCTGGAGGATGCGGCGCGCCAGTTTTTCCTCCGTCGGGTGGCGGACGAGCAGGCGGACGATTTCGCCCGCGGAGATTTTTCGGACCATCTCGCCATAGACCCATGGAATCGCCGCGAATTTGCCCGGCCAGTCGCTGGCGTTGTGCGGCCAGCCGAGCCACGTGGCCTCATGCGGCTCCCATTCGGCAGGCATCGAGAAGCCAAGTTCAGCCGGGGTTGGGGTATTTGCGGATAGCCGGTTCACCATAAAGGTGCGCGGAACATAACCAGTCCGTGCCGCTTGGGAAATCCCGAAAGAAATCCAATCACCGGAAATGCCACATTTAAACCCGGGCAACTCTACTCCTCGACTATCACTATCGGCCACGTTTTGAATTAGTTCAAATTAAAAATTTTACTAAAAGTTGTGTTTGATTGATGAAAATTCATATGACCTGGGCGAACCTAAACTAGGAACAGCGATTGCTAACAACAGTCTCGGCCTTATGAAGATAAGCCTAAAACAAATCAGAAGCCGGGTGATCGTGGCGAGCACGAGATGCGCGGGACTACTGGTCCTGGTCGTTGCCTACCTGGTTTGTTCCAAGGCACTTGCGTCAGAGCCGGTGACGATTACGTTGCGGGCCGGGGTCACCGGTGCTGAAATCCAAAGGGCGTTGGATGCTTTGCCGGCCGAGGGCGGCGCAGTCGTATTACCGTCCGGAATTTTTACAGTTAGCCAGCCGATTGTGTTGCGGCGCGACCGCGAGACCTTGCGCGGTTCCGGGACGGGAACGGTCCTCCGTCTGGCCGATGGCGCCAATTGCCCGGTCATCATCATGGGTGAGCCGGTCAATAATCCGCAGCGGACCATCCGGTACCTGTGCCTCAGCAGTCTTTTCATTGATGGGAATCGTTCCCACCAGCAGCGCGAACTCTGGCAGTTGCGCGGGGAGGGTTCGCAAATTCGCAATAATGGCATCACGGTGCAGAACGTAAGCGATTCGATGGTGCAACATGTGACCTCCGCCCGTTGCCGTTCCGGGGGCCTGGTCACCACCCGCGGGGTGCACCGGCTGACCGTGCGGGATTTTACGGCATTTGAGAATGAGTTCGACGGCCTTGCCTGCTACCATACGGAGGATTGCCTGTTTACCGAACTTTATCTTCACAACAATCCCGGGGCCGGCATTTCGCTGGACCTGGCCTTTAATCACAATGTCATCAGCAACGCCGTGTTGGCGGCCAACGACCTCGGTATTTTCATGCGCGCCAGTTGCGACAATCAGTTTTATAATATTTCCATCCAGGACAGCCATCACTACGGCGTCTTCATGGCCCATGCCGAGCGGCAGACCCTGCGGGGCTGGCAGCCGGCGCCCCGGACGGAGTGTGTCCGCAACTCGTTTACCAATCTCATCGCCAGCAATTGCGGCAGCGCCGCTTTCCGGGTGAATGACACCACCTGCACCAATAATGTCATCGTCGGTGCCCAGTTCCGTGATGATATGCAAGGCGGACTCTCCATGGTCCGGCCGGATTTGGTGATTGTGCAATAACTCCGATGGTATTCTGGAAGGCGTACGGAATCCGTGCGTCGGAAACCGCTGATATCTCCCGGCAGGTTCTGAATTTAGGGGTTGGCAACCGCGCAAACATTTGTATTGTGGGGGGCAACGCGGAATTTTTCAGAATTCACCTATGAATAAAAAAGCGCAGCGCCAGCCAGCCGGCGGACCGGTTTCCCGTTTCATCCAGCATCACTTCCGACATTTCAACGCCGCCACGCTGGTGGACGCCGCGCGCGCCTACCGCGCGCACCTGGACGGCGGCGGACGCATGATGGTTTGTCTCGCGGGCGCCATGAGCACCGCCGAACTGGGGCTGTCACTGGCCGAGATGATTCGCCGTGACAAGGTGCATCTCATCACCTGCACCGGGGCCAATCTCGAGGAGGACGTATTCAACCTGGTGGCGCATGATTATTACGAGCGCGTGCCGCATTACCGGCATCTGACGCCGCGGGAGGAGGAAAAGCTGCTCAAACGCCATCTCAATCGTGTCACCGATACGTGCATTCCCGAAGGCGAAGCCATGCGCCGCATGGAGGAAGCCATGCTCGAAGTCTGGGTGGCGGCCGAGCAGCAGGGCAAACGGTTTTTCCCGCACGAATTTTTCTATCAGGTTCTCCGCAGCGGCAAATACAAGAAGCATTATCAAATCGACCCGAAGGATTCCTGGATGCTCGCCGCCGCCGAGAAAAACCTGCCCATTGTCGTGCCGGGCTGGGAGGATTCGACCCTTGGCAACATGTACGCCGCCGCGGTCATCCGCGGCGACTTGACGAACGTTCATACCATCCGTACCGGCATCGAATACATGACGTGGCTCGCGGAATTTTACACGCAGACGACGAAGAAAAGTCCGCTGGGGATGTTTCAGATCGGCGGCGGCATCGCGGGTGATTTCCCGATTTGTGTCGTGCCGATGTTGCACCAGGATTTGGGCCGCACGGGCGTGCCGCTCTGGGGTTATTTTTGCCAGGTCAGCGACTCGACGACCAGCTACGGCAGTTATTCCGGCGCGGTGCCGAACGAAAAAATCACCTGGGGCAAACTGGGCGTGGATACCCCCAGTTTCATCATCGAATCCGACGCCACCATCGTCGCGCCGCTGATTTTCGCGCACGTGCTGGGCTGGTAGAACCCATGAAGCTCAACGATTTCTCCGACGCCCGGGTGCTGATGACCGGCGGCGCGGGTTTCATCGGCAGCGCGCTGGTCTGGGCGCTGAACCGGCGCGGCTGCGAGCGCATTATCGTTTGTGACCGCCTCGGCACGGATGAAAAGTGGCGTAATCTCGTGCCGTTGCGCTTCGCCGATTATGTCGAAGCCGACGATTTGTTGCCGCGTCTGCAAAACGGCGCGCTGGGGAAATTCAATCTTGTGTTGCATCTGGGTGCCTGTTCGTCCACGACCGAGCGGGACGCGGGTTTTTTGGTCCGCAACAATTACGAGTTTACCCGGGACCTGGCAGCATGGTCGCTTGCGAACCGGACGCGCTTCGTTTATGCCTCTTCCGCCGCCACCTACGGCGACGGCGCGGCGGGCATGGAGGACAACGATGCCAAACTCGGCACCTTGCGCCCGTTGAACATGTACGGCTATTCGAAACACCTGTTCGACTTGCACGCCAAACGCGCCGGGTTTCTCAACCGCATCGTCGGGTTGAAATATTTCAACGTGTTCGGCCCGAACGAGGATCACAAGGGCGACATGCGGTCGGTGGTCCACAAAAGCTTCGGGCAGGTGCGCGAAACCGGGGTCATCCGTCTGTTTAAAAGCCATCGCCCGGATTACCGGGACGGCGAACAGAAGCGCGATTTTCTTTACGTCAAGGACGCCGTGACCATGACGCTCCACCTGGCGGCCACCGAAAAGGCCGGCGGTTTGTTCAACATTGGTTCCGGTGAGGCGCGGACGTGGCTGGACCTGGCGCGCGCGGTTTTCGTCGCGCTGAAGCGCGAGCCGAAAATCGAATTTATCGGGATGCCCGAAGGGATTCGCGACAAATATCAGTATTTCACGGAGGCAAACCTGTCCCGATTGCGGGCCGCCGGCTATGCCGCACCGGTCATACCGCTCGAAGACGCCGTGAGTGATTATGTCGGCAATTATCTCGTGCCGGACAGGCGGCTGGATCCGGCCACGCCCTGATTTCAGGGGGCGCAGACGGTTTGTTCGTGTTCCGAAATTTTACCTCAACGTGACTTGCCGTAGACCCGGATTCGCGTCAATCCTTGTGGCATGAAAGGCAAATCGGTTATCCGCTTCGGAATCATGACGCTGGCCGGATTTGGCCTTCATGCGTTCGCCGGTAATTTCGACGCCACGACCGAAACGGTCGGTCACAATCCCAATGGTTTCGAGACGCCGGTCAACCAGCTTGTTACGCCCGCCGGAACCTTGATTGAGCTTCCGGGCATCAGACCGAATGCGCTCGCACTGAGTCCGGACGGCCAACGGCTCGTGACCGCCGGCCTGACCCAGAGACTGGTGGTCATCAATCCGGCCACGGGAAAAATTCTGCAACGCGTCCGGTTGCCCGCGGATGACAAACTGCCGGCCTCGGAACCCACTTCCAGCGGGATTCTTCAACCGGATGAGAAGGCCAAGATCGGCTTTACCGGCCTGGTCTTTTCCCCCGACGGTTCGCGAATTTACCTGGCCAACGTCAACGGTGACATCAAGGTTTTTGGCGTCGATCCGGACCATGGCATCACGCCATTGTATTCCATCCCGCTCCCGCCGGCCGACGCGCCGGGGCGCCAGGCGGAAATTCCCGCCGGCATTGCCGTTTCACGGGAAGGCAAAAAACTCTACGTGGCAGGCAACCTTTCAAACCGGCTCATCGAACTGGACGCCATAACCGGAAAAGTTCTGCGAACCTGGGACGTCGGCGTCGCGCCATTTGATGTGATTCTGGCCGGCCGGAAAATTTATGTGAGCAATTGGGGCGGTCGGCGGCCGGACGCGAACAGCGTAACCGGTCCCGCCGGCGATGGCATGCGGGTGCGCGTGGATGCGCGTTCCATCGCCAGCGAAGGCTCCGTGTCGGTGATTGATTTGACAGACAACTCCACTGCTTCGGTGGGGCGAGACTCCGTCGAGCCCAAACTTCCACCGGCCAATGCGCTCGGGGCTCGAGAGACTCTCGCCCCACCGGAGATTCTCACCGGCCTGCACGCTGGCGCACTGGCATTGTCGCCCAACGGCCGCTGGCTGGTCGTCGCCAACGCGGGCAGCGACACCATGAGCGTGATTGACACGCGCACGGACAAGATCGCCGAGACCCTCTGCGCGCGGCAGAATCCGGCGGATCTGTTCGGCGCGCAACCGAATGCGCTGGCGTTCGATAAGTCGGGCAAAACATTGTTCGTCTGCAATGGCACACAAAACGCCGTCGCCGTTTTCCACTTTAAACGCGGCCAATCCCGGTTGCTCGGCCTGATTCCCGTCGGCTGGTTTCCCGGCTCCATTGCTTACGATGCGAAGCGGAAGGAAATTTACGTGGCGAATATCAAAAACCTCAGCCCGGACATGGAAAAATCAGTCAAAGGACTGGGCAGCGGCCCCGGTTTCAACACGCGGCAATACTATGGTTCGCTGTCGCTCGTGCCGGTGCCGTCAAAAAGGGAATTGGCCGAATTCACCCGGACCGCCCTGGCTGATTTGCGTTATCCATTGCTCGCCCAGGCGGCGTTGCCGGCGCGGGCGGATCAACCGGCCCGGCCCGTGCCGGAACGTGTCGGCGAACCGAGCGTTTTCCGTCACGTCATTTACATCATCAAGGAAAACCGCACTTACGACCAGGTCCTAGGCGACGTCGGGGAAGGCGACGGCGATGCGAATTTGTGCGTGTTTGGCGGGAACGTTACCCCCAATCAGCACCAGCTGGTGCATGACTTCGTGTTGTTGGACAACACCTATTGCTGCAGCATCCTGAGCGCGGACGGTCATCAGTGGGCCGACACCGGTATCGCGATGGATTATGTGGAACGCGAATTTGCGGGCTGGCCGCGCAGCTATCCGGCGGGCGGCTTCGGCGAGGAAGGCCGGGACGCGCTGGCTTATTCGCCGGCTGGTTTCATCTGGAACG
>Ga0070731_10004704_pt1 | contig 11564 bp, 12 predicted proteins | sample Coa_R1_2_FD_66448 | JGI IMG/M metagenome (GOLD analysis project Ga0070731, IMG submission 66448) | Surface soil microbial communities from Centralia Pennsylvania, which are recovering from an underground coalmine fire - Coalmine... | ecosystem: Environmental > Terrestrial > Soil > Unclassified ... | reverse complement strand
CTTTCTGCTGGATGCCGCTATAGGTCGTAATGACCAGCGCGGCCAAGATGCCGATAATTACGATGACTATCAACAGTTCTACGATCGTAAAACCGCGGTCTAGTCTTTTTTTGTATGAGATCATGCGATGACCCACCCTTCTTAATTTACTTTTTTAAATTATGTTTTCTAAGGAACATGCGTTCTTTATAAACCTGATTATAGACATAAGCGTACTACTGTCAAGAAAATATCCCCAGGTCTAGTTGCCGATTTGTTTGGACAGATTGGCGATCGGGCCCATCACTGAGGCGGCCAGCAGACCCACGAAACTGCCCAGCAGGATAATCATCACCGGCTCAATGACGCTGGCCAGGCCGTCAATCACGGCGTCGACCTCTTCTTCATAAAAATCGGCGACCTTGACTAAGACTTCATCGATTTTGCCGGTTTCTTCGCCGACGGACATCATCTGGCCGACGATCGGCGGGAAAAACTTAGTCTCCAGCAGCTGCTTGCCGAGCGACTGGCCGTTTTTGACGGCCACGGACACGTCCACCAGTTCTTTTTGGATGACCCGGTTGCCGACGGCTTTGCCGGTGACCTCTAGGGCTTCTAAGACACTGACTCCGGAGCCCATCAGCGATGAAAAGGTCCTTGAAAACCGGGCGATCGCCACCTTGGCTATGATCGGGCCGACGATCGGCATCCGCAGCAGCAGCCCATGCCACCTGTAGCGGCCGGATTCGGTATGGATATAATGCCTAAAGCTCCAGACCAAGATGACAAACGCCAGGATGATAAAAATGACGTCCCTTTGTATAAAGTGGCTGATGCCCAGCAGTACCTCCGTGTATTTTGGCAAATGGGCGTGGGGGCCGCCCAGCTGGACAAAAATGTTTTCGATTTTGGGCATGATGATCAGCATGATGCCAAAAAAGGCGATGATGGTGACCGTCAGGATCACCACCGGATAGGCCATGGCCGAACGGATTTTTTTATGGATCGAGGCGTCTTTTTCGACCTGGGAAGCCAGGCGTTTTAGGATGTCGTCCAAGATACCGCCGGCTTCGCCGGCCCGGACCATATTGACGTAAATGTCATTGAAGACCGTGGGGAACTTAGCCATGGCGTCAGCCAGCGGGAAACCGCTCTCGACGTCGTGATTGATCGCGTTGACGACGTCTTTGAAGGTCTTGTTCTCGATCTGGCCGGCCAGAGTGTCCAGACAGCGCGGCAGCGGCACCCCGGCGCTGATCATGGTCGATAATTCGCGGGTAAAGATGACCAGGTCGCGCAGTTTGACCTTTTTTTGGCCGAAACTGAGGCGTGCACCTTTGGCTTTGGCCTCACGGACGCTCAAGGGCCGGTTGCCTTGAGTGCGCAGATTGGTCACGGCTTCGGCGCGTGAACCGGCCACGATCAGACCGCTGATGGTCTGGCCTTTGGCGTTGACGGCTTTGTATGCGAAATCAGCCATGGTTACTGCTCACTGGTGACTCTCATTATTTCTTCCAAAGTGGTCTGGCCTTGCAGGGCTTTGACCAGGCCGTCGGTCTGCATGGTGACCATGCCTTCTTTGATGGCTTCTTCTTGCAAAGCTTCGCTGCTGGCGCCGCCGATAATCAGCTTTTGAACTTGCGGCGTAACCGGCAGGACTTCATAAATGCCCAGCCGGCCCCGGAAACTGGTCGCCCCCGATTGGCCTTTCATCCGCCACAGGCGCGAAATCCCGCTTTGTTTGATCGACGGCTCGGCGTGGGCCACGACCCGGGTGCTGTTTAAAACACTTTCCATGCCCGACTCAATCAGCTGCAGTTCCAATTTGCGGATCCGTTCCATATCCTCGGGCTTGGTCAGGCCAAAGGCCGTCTGGATGCGCTTGATGGTCGTTTCATCGGGGTGATAGATCTCGGTATTTTCGGGTACCAGTTTGCGCACCAGGCGCTGGGCCACCACCGCCCGCACCGTGCTGGCGATCAAAAACGGCTCGATGCCCATGTCCAGCAGGCGCGGCAAGCTGGTCGCCGCGTTATTGGTGTGCATCGTCGAGAAAACCAGGTGCCCGGTCAGGGCGGCCTGGATGGCCAGGTTGGCGGTTTCGCCGTCGCGGATCTCGCCGACCATGATAATGTTGGGGTCCTGGCGCAGCAGGGCGCGCAGGCCATTGACGAAAGTCATGCCGGCCACCGGATTGACCTGGACCTGATTGACGCCGGGAATCTTGTACTCGACCGGGTCCTCAACCGTACTGATGTTGACCGACGGCAGGTTCAGGCGGCTTAAGATGCTGAACAGGCTGGTGCTTTTGCCGGAGCCGGTCGGGCCGGTGAATAAAATCATACCGTGCGGACTGGTGATGGCGTGTTCCAGCCGCTCCAGGTTGGCTCCCCAAAAACCAAGCTCTTTTAGGGTCGAAGGCCGGCTCGATTCATTCAAAATCCGCATCACTACCTTCTCACCATCGACCACCGGCAAGGTGCTGACGCGCAGGGCGTACTGGCCGGCGCCGAATGTGACCTTAAAGCGGCCGTCCTGGGGGGCCCGCCGCTCATCGATCTTCAAATTGGACGAGATCTTAATCCGGCTGACCAATGCCGCCAGGATTTTCTTGGGCAGCTGGTTGGTCTCGCGCAGCTGGCCGTCAATCCGGTAGCGCACCGAGACGTATTCTTCGCGCGGTTCGATATGGATATCGCTGGCGCCTTGCTTGATGGCGTATTCGATGAGCAGGTTGACGGTTTTGGCCACCGGGCTGTCTTCGGCGACTTCATCTTCTGGGACTTCTTCCTCGGTCGGCGCTGTCTGGTTGGCGGCGATGACTTCGGTCAGCTCGCTGCCGATATTGGTCCGGTACTGGTCGATGGCGGCCAAAATATTGGTGCGGGTGGCGATAAAAACTTTGACGCTCGAACCCAGCTGTTTTTGCAGGACGCTGAAGGCCTGGACGTCGTCGGGGTCTTCCATCGCCAGCAGGCGTGTGCCGTCGGGCCGGATATCAAATAAGATGGCGTTATATTGGCGGGCGATGCGTTCTGGGATCAGCTTCAGCACCTCTTTGCGCAGGTTCTTGGGAATGATCTCCACGAACGGCACGTCAATCTTGGCGGCGTAAAGCTTGATGAGGTCGGCCTCGGGCAGGATCTCACTTTTAATGACCAGGTCCTGCAGGGGTCTTTTGTCAGTTTTTTGCTGTTCGAGCAGGTTCTTAAGCTGCTCTTCGTTGACTTTACGACTCTCTCTAAGCAATCCAATAACTAGAGCGTCGCTAATACGCATACGCTTAGTATACCTCAGGCGCCCCAGGCACAGTCCGGAAAATCCGGCCAAGCCGGTCGTTATTAGCTCTAGCAATTTTCAAACCAATCGGTCAGAGTTATAGTCTCTTGGTATAATGAGGGGAAGACCAGACGGGAGATGTAATGGCCGATAAGTCCAAAGTTAAAGATGATTCCAAGCTGGCGGCCGCCAGCGGTAAAAGCCAGGCGCTGCAGCTGGCAGTTGACCAGATTGAAAAGCAATTTGGCAAAGGTTCGATTATGCGGCTGGGCGAAGCCCACACCGTTAACGTAGAGACGATTCCGACCGGCTCGATCAGCCTGGATCTGGCGCTGGGCGGCGGTATTCCCAAGGGCCGGATCATAGAAATTTACGGCCCGGAAAGCTCCGGCAAGACCACCGTATGTCTGCACGCCGTAGCTGAAGTCCAAAAAGCCGGCGGCACGGCGGCTTACGTCGACGCCGAGCACGCCTTGGACCCGGCTTACGCCAAACGCCTGGGCGTTGACACCGATAAGCTCTTGATTTCCCAGCCCGACAGCGGCGAGCAGGCCCTGGAGGTCGTCGAGACCCTGGTACGCTCCAACGCCGTCGACATCATCGTCGTGGACTCGGTCGCCGCGCTGGTGCCCCAGGCCGAGATCGAAGGCGACATGGGCGACGCCCACATGGGCCTGCAGGCCCGCCTGATGAGTCAGGCCCTGCGCAAGCTCACCGGCGTGATTAACCGCTCCAAAACCACCGTCATCTTCGTCAACCAGCTGCGCATGAAAATCGGCGTGATGTTCGGCAACCCAGAAACCACCACCGGCGGTAACGCCCTCAAGTTTTACGCCTCGGTCAGGATGGACATCCGCCGCTTAAGCCAGATCAAACAGGGCGACACCGTAATCGGCAACCACGTGCGCGTCAAAGTCGTCAAAAACAAAGTCGCGCCGCCCTTCCGCGAGGCCGAATTCGACATCATGTACAACCAGGGCATCAGCCGCGAGGGCGATTTGATCGATTTAGCGGCCGCCCACGATATCGTCCAAAAAGCCGGCGCCTGGTACACCTACAAGGGCGAGAACATCGCCCAGGGCCGCGAGGCCGCCAAAAAATACCTGGCCGACAACCCCAAGATCTACGACGAAATCGCCAAAGCCACCATTGAAGCCGCCCAGACAGAGTCTTAAAGATGAGCGCTCCAGAACACTCAGCCGGTTCAGAAGAACCATTCACTAACCCGTATTCTCCTGAGCTCGAACCGGATAAATTCGTCGCTTTCCAGGAGGGGTGGGTTAATGCCTTAAGGATGCTGTCTACTGAGGGCAAGACGGGCCACTTCGGCGGACAAACATTCCGAGCGCTACCCGAGGTCGAACTCAGACAGCTCGCCGTCGACCAGGCGCGGCTAGCAATTAATGCGGCTGGGAAAACTTCCCACCCTGATCTTGAGCGCCGAGCCCAGAATTTGCTCACATCCACGGAAGACATGCCGCTCGACTCCCTCCCCAGTTGATCGAAATCCAATCCAGTGCATTACACTTAAAGTTCGGTAAAATGGTTTCATGACCGCCACCAACCACGCCCTGACTGGCGCGCTGATTGCCGTAGTCGTCAAAAAACCGGAATTGGCCATTCCCCTGGCATTCTTGTCCCATTTTATGCTCGATTTAATCCCACACTACAACCCGCCCGGCGTGACCAGAGACAGTGTCGCCAACAACCTGGCCGGCTGGTCCGAAAAGATGAAAAGCCGGACATTCAGATTCATATTTGCCGCTGACATGTTCTTATTTTTGGCGGCTTTGGTCATGGTGCCGCTGGTGGCTCCGGCCGGCGTTTCGGCCTGGACGGTCTTTTTATCCGCCCTGGCGGCGGCTTCGCCGGATTTCTTTGGCGGCTTCAAATACTTGGTGAACTTGATGTTTGGCGCTGGCAGCCAAGCCAAGACTGAAGGCCGGTTAGCCAATTTTCATCTGGGTCTGCAGTGGATGGAGCGGCCGTGGGGCATTTATGTCGAATCTGCCTGGGCTGTGCTTATAATCAGCCTGCTTTGGCTCAGGGTCAGATGAAAATCACGGCCATTCGGGCGCAGGTTAAAAATCCGGAGCGGGTCAGTATTTTCGTGGACGGTAAATATGAATTCAGCCTGAGCCTGGACGAATTGGTTAAATACAAACTCAAAAATAATGATGAGCTGGATAAAGCTGATGTCAAAAGGTTCAAAAAAATCAGCGCCGACGGCAAACTGAGGGCCCGAGCGCTGGAATGGCTGATGAACCGGCCGCACTCCGAGCGCGAATTTCGCGATTATCTATACCGCAAAAAAGTTGAACCGGAGCAGATCGGCAGCTTGGTCGATGAATTCATCGCCAAAGGCTACCTGGACAACGCGAAATTCGCGGCCTGGTTCACGGAGCTGCAGGGCCGGCGTAATAAAAGCGACCGCCAGATCCGGGCTGAGCTGTTCAAAAAAGGCATCGGCCGGGAACTGGCTGACCAAGTCCTGGAAAGCGGGGCGGGCAACGAGGCCCGGCGGCTAAGTGGCATCATTGAAAAGAAACGCAAACTCAGCCGCTACAAAAACGATCCGCGCAAACTGATGCAGTATTTGGTCGCCCAGGGCTTCAGCTGGCAAGACGTCAAAGCGGCGGTCTCCGCCGGCGAAGCAGAAGATACTTAAAAGTTAGGTATTAGCTACGCGGATACGGCCGCCGTCGAAAGTTCCTCGGCCGTGGCTTTGACTTCCGTGTCACGCACCAAAATATAGTGGTCGGTGACTTCTAGAATCTGGGTGCGGTCGATTATCAGCGTGTCCTCGGTCGTAAAAACCTTGTGCAGCGGCCGGGCGACGTACAATTTCTGGACGAACATGCCGTCGTTGTAGCTAAAATCGCTGACTTTGCCTAATTTCTGCCGCTTGGTCTTCACGAGCTTGTCCATTAACTCAAAATTGGTATTTAAAATCTCGCCATGGCGCACCAGATCCTCGGGTGAGCTGAGATCGTCTTCGTCGTTTACGGCCAGACCGCTGGGCATGATTTCGCGGACGTCATCAGTCAGCAATACCAGGCGCCGGTTACCGGCGGCGCTGCACCACCAGCCCAGGATCTTCAGATTATGGGGATTGATAATCGGCTCGACCGCCAGAGCGATTTGGCTGCCGGAGCGCAGGCTCATAACCGGCCGATTGACCAGCGACTTACTCAACATCAGCATTTGCTTTAAGTATAACTTCCGCAATTCCAAATCGCTACTGCTTGCCGGAGTCGCCGCCGCCGTCTTAATATACGGTATATATGAACACTGCTATGATTTGGCAAACTTTGTCTACCGCTGCCGCCGATACCGAGAGGCTCGGCGAACTTTTGGGCAGTCAGCTTAAAGGCGGCGAGGTAATAGAACTGCGCTCGGATTTAGGCGGCGGCAAGACGACTTTTGTCCGCGGCTTGGCCCGCGGCGCCGGCAGCCGAGCCGTGGTGACCAGTCCGACCTTCACGCTCAGCCGGATTTATAAGGCCAAAAACTTTGAAATTCACCACTTTGATTTTTACAGGCTGAACGACCCCGGCATTTTGGCCGGCCAGCTGGCCGAATCGGTCGGGGACGACCGGGCCGTGGTCGTCGTGGAGTGGGCCGGGATCGTCAAAAATGTCTTGCCGGCTGGCAGAATCAGCGTTGAATTCAAGCCGACGGTCAACGACGCCGATGAACGCCAAGTAACCTTTTCATATCCCGAAGCCAAACAGCCGCTGATTGCCAAAATCCAGACCGAGTTCGAGGAAACGGAGCCATGAAAATCCTCGCCATCAGAACCGATAAACCCCAAGCCGAACTTTATTTGTATGACGACGACAAAAAGCTGGCTGACATAAAATGGCAAGCTCACCGCCAGCTGGCCGAAACCTTAAATCTCAAAATTGACGAAATGCTTAACATGTTAAGTATTTCCTATAGGGACCTACAGGCCGTAGCGGTCTTCAAAGGGCCGGGCAGCTTTACCGGTCTGCGCATCGGCATCAGCGTGGCCAACGCTTTGGCCTACGCCCAATCCGTACCGATCGTGGCCAGAGGCGGCCGCGGCTGGCTGCCCGGTTCGATCAAAGCTCTGCGCGCCGGCCAGACCGACAAAATCGCCGTTCCGGACTACGGCGCGCCGGTTCACGTCACCAAGCCCAAAAACTAAAAAATGTGTTATTATTTTATTGGAATCCTGGAGTTTTGGGCCGCGCCGACTTCTTAAAAAGTCAAGGCGGCCAAAGGATAAATCCGCTTAACTTTACTAAATACTGAAAACCTAAACTGTCCGATTTTGAAGCTAAAGAAGTGATAGTGAGCGCCGAAAATCAGGACAGACTGAAGGTCTTCTTTTAAGGGAGGACATTATGATAATAGTCACTATTGTGCTGGCAATAGCCGGTCTTTTAGTCGGTGGCGGCGGTGGAGCTTACGCCATGCGCACGCGGGTCGGCCGGGCCGAACAAAAAGCCAAGGAAGACGCCAAAAAAGAACTGGTTAAGGCCAAAAAAGAGGCCGAGGACACCATCGCCAAAGCTAACGCCGAGGCCGACCGCCGGGTCGAAGAAGCCCGCAAAGACGAGCAGAAGCGCCGCGCCGAACTCAAAGAGATTGAACAGCGGCTGATCAGCCGCGAAGACAGCTTCGATAAAAAACTCGACGAGCTGGACAAGCGCTCCGAAAACCTGCGCAAAGCCGAGGGAGAGGTCGAAGACCTCAAAAACGAAATCCGTGACATTCGCACCAAACAACAGGACAAACTCGAGAAAATCGCCAAGCTCAGCAAAGCCGACGCGACAGAAAAGCTGATGCAGATGACCGAGCGCGACGTCAGAAATGACCTGCTCGGATTAATCAACAAGATCCAGAACGAAGCCAAAGAGAACGCCGAAGAACAAGCCGCCACCATCCTGGTCTCGACCATGGAGCGGATGGCTTCCGAAGTGACAGCCGAACGCACCGTTTCGGCGGTCAGGCTGGAGGATGAAGAAATGAAAGGCCGGATCATCGGCAAAGAAGGCCGTAATATCCAGGCTCTGCAGCGGGCCACCGGAGTGGATATCCTGGTCGACGAGACTCCCGGCATGATCGTGCTTAGCAGCTTTGACCCGGTGCGGCGCGAAGTCGCCCGCCAGGCCATGGAGATGCTGCTCAAAGACGGACGCGTGCACCCCGGCCGCATCGAAGAAGTCGTCGAGAAAGCCCAGAAACAGGTTCAAAAAGACGTCGTCCGGGCCGGCGAAGACGCCGCCCGCGAAGTCGGCCTGGTCGGAATCCCCAAAGAAATCCTGCAGCTGATGGGCGAGTTAAAATACCGCACCAGCTACGGCCAGAACGTACTCAAACACTCGATTGAAATGGCCCAGCTGGCCGGGGTCCTGGCCGAAGAGCTCGGCGCCAACGTCAAAGTCGCCAAATATGCCGCTCTGACCCACGACATGGGCAAAGCCTTGAGCCACAAGGTAGAAGGCAAGCATCATCACATCACCGGCGAAATGCTGCGCAAATACGGCGCTCCCGAGGAAGTCGCCGCCGCCGCCGAACAGCACCACGACGACATGGAAGCTACCAGCGTAGAAGGCCTGATCGTACGGGTGGTTGATGCCATCAGCGGCGCCCGGCCCGGCGCCCGCAACGTCAGCGCCGAGAACTTCGCCGAGCGTATGAAAGACTTAGAAAACACCGCGCTCGGTTTTGACGGCATCGAAAAAGCCTACGCCATCAGCGCCGGCCGCGAAGTCCGCGTCTTCGTCCAGCCCAAGGCCATCGACGACCTGTCGGCTATCCGCCTGGCCCGCGACATCGCCAACAAGATAGAATCGACCATGCAGTATCCCGGCACTATCAAAGTCAACGTCATCCGCGAAACCCGGGCCATCGAATTCGCCAAATAAATGAAAAAAATCTATTTCGTCCGACACGGCGAAAGCGAAGCCAACAGTCTTGGCTTGTCAGCCGGCAGCGAGTTCGACACACCTCTAACCGATAAAGGCCGAGCTCAGGCCCGGCGCGCCGGCCAAGATCTGAAAGGCAAGGGCATTGAGCTGGTTGTGGCTTCGCCGATGGATCGTACGCTGGAAACCGCAAAGATAATTGCCAAAGAGATAGGCTATGACCCAAACAAAATACTGACTCACGACTCATTCGTCGAACGGGACATGGGAATATACTCCAGAGGATCCGACGAAGAATATCTGAAAGCGGCCGCTAGCGGTAAGCCGCTGCACGAAAGCGTCGAAACGGCCGAAGCGATGCATAAACGCCTGCTCGAAGGCCTTGATTGGATAAATAGCTTCAAACAGGAGAAAATTCTGATTGTAAGCCACGGCGGCGTGAGCAGAATCCTGAGATTGATGCATCTTAATTTGCCGCATTCGCATATGTATAAAATTGACCGTTTGCCAAACGCTGAAGTATACGAATTCGACCTAGTCTAGCCATTACGGCCCGATGATAATATAATTACCTCTGTTTATCGGGGTGTGGCGCAGTTGGCTAGCGCGCGCGCTTTGGGAGCGCGAGGTCGAAGGTTCGAGTCCTTTCACCCCGACCAGATTACCACTATTTGTTATTTGTCTTTTTTGAAATCGACGTTGATTTTTTCGGGCAGCACGAAGCGCTCCCTTTTGGCGTGATGCCCGTAGGCCGCTCGGTCGGCGTCAGTCAAATTATTACCGGTTAATCTGCGCGGCCAAAGTCTTTTATCATACACAGCGCCGACCTCGGCGGCATACATCACCACTCTGGCCTGGAGGTAAATCCAAAAAAGCAAACCGAGCGTCGCCGCGAAGGTGCCGTACAGATGCTTGAGTTTACCCAGCTCATGAGTGACCAGATAGCCTCCCAGAATCTGTAAGATCTGAATGCCGATCGCGGCTGTCAGGGCACTGCGCAGCAGCGCCGCCGAACTGGCCCGGGCCGATCCGGCCAGCCCGATTCTGAAGATCAGCCAAAACACTCCGAATACCACGACCACGCTTATTAGACTGGCTATGATCCTGAATATGAACGTTTTGTCTAAACTGGCGGCGAAGCTGGACAATATCGACGCTCCCACCAGACCGATACCGCCTAGAATGATTACGGCCAAACTTTTGATCGCCCCTTTGGGAAAGCCAGGCCGCTTGACCCTAGGCACCTGCCAAATATGATTGAGACTGAATTGAAAGACGTCAGCCGCGCCCTTGGCTCCCCACAGAGTCAGCAAAATACCGATTACCAAAGCCACCCCGGCGCCGTTGACGGTATGTACGTTTGACTGCAGCTGTTCGCCCAGGACCGGAAAATACTGGGTGGCGTGTGCGATGACATCGGCTTTGACATTGGGGTGCGAGTGCAGAACTATCTGCAGAATCGAGGTGGCGACCAACAGGAGCGGGAACAGGGATAAAAAGCCGTAATAAGTGATTAAAGCCGCCTGGTAGCCGCCGCTATCCTCACCGTATTTTTTTATGACCGCGTACACAAAGCCAGTCCCGCGATGGGACTGCTGGAACCGGTTGATTTTACCAATCAGGCGGTCTAAAATCTTCTACCTCACTGCCCATTTTACTACCCGGATTATATCAAGAAGTGTTGTTCTGCTATAATGACCCCTGTTGTCGGGGATTAGCGCAGCCTGGTAGCGCGCACCGTTCGGGACGGTGAGGCCGTGGGTTCAAATCCCGCATCCCCGACCAAAAACACAAAAAGTGAGTTACAATCTTAGTTGATGCTAGCGGTTATCGCCTGCCTGGCCGGTCTGCTCGCTCTACTGGTCTTAACCGAGCTTTTAGGCAAATACAAAATCTTAAAAGGGGAATATCTCCGCAAATTCTTCCACGTGACGGCGGTCAGTTTCATTGCCTTTTGGCCGTGGCTAATCAGCTGGAGAGCCATCCAGGTCTTGGCCGTGGGAATGTTTATAGTCATGCTCGGTGGCCGTTACGTATGGCCTCTGCGTTACCATGGCCGAATCCGCCGCGTAACCTACGGCGACATTTTTTTGGCGCTGGCCATACTTATAAGCTCGTTCATCGCCCATAACAAAATTTTCTTTGCGGTTGCGATCTTGGAAGTCGCTTTGGCTGACGGCCTAGCGGCGGTAGCCGGCATTTCTTATGGCAAACAGTGGGGCTACAAGGTCTATGGCTATACCAAGACGGTCATCGGCACGATGGTCTTTTGGATTATAACGGTCGAGATTTTAACGGCCGGCGTGCTGGCCGCGCACAGTGTGTTTTCCTACCAGGATTATTTTTATTTACTGTTGCTGATGCCGCCGGTGCTGACTATTTTGGAGAACCTGGCGGTCCTTGGCGTGG
>Ga0070731_10004703_pt1 | contig 11570 bp, 11 predicted proteins | sample Coa_R1_2_FD_66448 | JGI IMG/M metagenome (GOLD analysis project Ga0070731, IMG submission 66448) | Surface soil microbial communities from Centralia Pennsylvania, which are recovering from an underground coalmine fire - Coalmine... | ecosystem: Environmental > Terrestrial > Soil > Unclassified ... | reverse complement strand
GAATGAACGCGCAACAGATGAACGTCGACAACATCGCGAATAACCTCGCGAACTCGAATACCGCGGGATTCAAATCGCGGCGCGCGCAGTTCCAGGAGCTGATGTATCAGAACGTGGTCCAGCCGGGCGCCGCGGCCAGCCAGCAAACTACCGTGCCTACCGGACTTCAGCTCGGATTAGGCACACGCGCGGCCTCGAACGAAATCATCTTCACGCAGGGCGACTTTTCGCAGACCTCCAATCCGCTCGACCTGGTAATCCAGGGCAACGGATTCTTCCAGGTCCGCATGGCCAACGGCGATCTTGCTTATACGCGCGCCGGGCAGTTTCAACTGAATAACTCCGGCGGCCTGGTCGACGCCAGCGGCAACCTGCTGGAACCGCAGATTACGGTGCCGCAGAATGCTCAGACGATCACGGTGGCCACCGACGGCACGGTCAGCTACACACTGCCGAACCAGACCCAGGCGCAAACCGCAGGGCAGATCCAGCTTTCCACGTTCATCAATCCGGCCGGCTTGAACAGCCTGGGCCAGAATCTTTATCAACCGACGACGGCATCGGGAGAGCCGATTATCGGCACACCCGGCGGACAGGAAGGGATCGGAAGTCTGCTGCAAGGGTTTACCGAGCAATCCAACGTGAGCGTGGTGGATGAATTCGTCAATCTGATCGTCAGCCAGCGAGCCTATGAAGCGAACTCGAAGGTGGTAAAGGCCGCGGACGAGATGTATCAGGACATGAATAATCTTACGCGATGATTCTGGCAATCCCCATCCTCTTGGCTGTCGCGGTCTCCGAGCCCGAACAGTGTCAGGCAATCGACCGGGAGTACATTCTCGCGCGCGATGTCGCCGCCATGGTTCCGGCTTTCGCACAGCTATCCGTCGATTTCAGTCTCGGATACGTTCCTCTGTCCGGCGAGCCTCGAATTCTTAAAGGAACCGATCTACAAAATATCGCGAAGAATCGCGGCGTGGAAATGGCGACGGCTCCGGCGGACGTATGCTTCAAAAGGCGGACGTTTGTGCCGTCCTCCGATCAGCTTCGCGACGCGATGATGGCGGGGATCGGGATTCCCGATGCAAAGATCGAGATTACGTCGGCGAGCCAGCATCGCGCCCCGTCCGGCGACGTCGTGTTTCCGCGCGCGGGCCTTCAGTTCACGGAAAACCAGCTGGATAAATATATCAAAGACGTTCTTTGGCGCGGGTATGTCCGTTATGGAGAGGACCGGCGCTTCGATATCTGGGCGAAGGTGCGTATTACCGCTACGATGACCCGAGTTGTCGCGGCCGCGAACATTCCCGCGGGAAAGCCGATTCAGGCCGGCCAGCTTCGCCTGGAAACGGGCGAGGATTCGCCGCTGGACGAAACCGTCGTGCGTTCGCTGGAAGAAGCGACAGGGTTTGTCGCCAAGACGCCGCTTCATAAAGCGTCGGTGATTCGGAAAAATCAGATCGAGCGTGCGCCGGATGTGGCCAGGGGCGATGTCGTCACGGTTCACGTTTTCGAAGGAGCGGCGCATCTGTCAATGGAAGGGCGCGCGCAGCAGGACGGAGTGAAGGGCGCGAGTATTCTGGTGCGAAATCCGTCCAGCGGCAAAGATTTCAGGGCGCAGGTGACCGGAAAAGATCAAGTCACCATAGGGCAAATTCAATGAAACGAATTATCTTGATTCTTCTGTGGGGCACGCTCGCGCTGTGCGGGCAAAACACCAACGATAAGAAGAAGCCGAAGGAACCCAAACCGTCGGCGCTGGATAAATATATCAAGGAAGCGTCGCAGCCGAATGAATCCCACGGCCAGATTCCGCAGAACGGATCTTTGTGGTCGCCCGCGGCGCGATTTTCCGATCTGGCGGCCGATAATCGCTCGCGGCGCGTCGACGATATCGTAACCATTCTGGTTCAGGAAAGCGCTTCGGCGGTGAGCACGGGACAATCGAAAACGTCGCGGGCGTCGAGCGCGAATTCGAGCATCACTGCGCTGGCGGGCACGCTCAACCCGGGAGGAGCGCTGGCGAACCTGGCGAATCTGGGTTCGACGACAACGCTGGACGGCTCGGGCACCACCAGCCGCAATACGACGTTGACGACGACGGTGTCCGCGCGAGTGACGCATGTGCTGGTGAACGGGAACCTGGTCATTGAAGGAACGAAGAAGACCAACGTAAATTCCGAGAACCAGACGATCACGGTACGCGGAGTGATCCGGCCGATCGATCTGGATACCACGAACTCGGTGAGCTCGGCCCGCATTGCGCAGATGGAAATTCAAGTCGACGGCAAGGGCATTGTGAACGACGCGATCCATCGGCCCAACATTTTGTATCGGATATTGCTCGGTCTGTTGCCTTTCTAGGAGATTTGAAAACGTGATCCACTGGCTGTTTTCGCTATTCCTTGCTGCTACGCCGCCCATCGAGTCTGTCGGTATCCCCGGCACTCGATTGAAGGAGCTCGTGTCGATCGAGGGCGTGCGCGACAACCAGCTCATCGGGTACGGCCTGGTGGTCGGACTGGCCGGAACGGGCGATCGCCAGCTCACGATCTTCTCGGCACAAAGTTTGACCAATATGCTGCAGCAGATGGGCGTATCGGTTCCGGCGACGGCTCTGATCGTGAAGAACACGGCGGCCGTAATGGTGACGGCGACCTTGCCGCCGTTCGCGCAGCCGGGAATGCATATCGATATTACGGCGGCAGCGTTGGGAGATTCGTCGAATCTGCAGGGCGGACAGCTTTTGTTGACCAGTCTCAAGAGCGTGGACGGGCAAGTGTACGCGATCGGACAAGGCTCGGTGGTCACGGGCGGATTCGGCGCGGGAAGAGGCGGCGGGAACTCGACGACCGTGAATCATCCGACGGTGGGACGCGTGCCGGGCGGGGCGATTGTGGAACGTCCGGCTCCGTCGATCGCTCCGGGCAATCATTTCAGACTGCAACTGCGGCAGCCGGATTTCACGACGGCGCAGCGTGTGAGCGCGGTGATCAACGACAAGTTCGGAACCGCGACCGAGAAATCGCTGGCCAAGGCGGAAAACTCCGCGGTGATCGCGGTATCCATCCCAGCGGATTACGCCAACCGGAGTGTGGAATTCATCGCCGGGCTGGAAGCGCTCCAGGTGCAGGCGGATCGTCCGGCGCGGGTGATTATCAACGAACGGACCGGGACGATCGTGATGGGCAAGGAAGTGCGCGTTTCGCCGGTGGCGATCATGCATGGAAAGCTGACGGTGGAAATCCAGACGACGGAGACGGTATCGCAGCCGGGTCCGCTTTCGCAGGGCACGACGGCAGTGGTTCCGCAGGTGGCCGTGAACACGAAAGAAGAGAAATCGCGGAGTCTGGTTTTGAAGCAGGGCGCGACGGTGGAAGAACTGGTGCGTGCGCTGGGATCGATCGGGTCCACGCCGCGGGATGTGATCGCGATATTGCAGAGCTTGCGGGCGGCCGGGGCGCTCGAAGCGGACGTCGAGGTGATTTAGTGGGAATCTTCAGGAGAGCGGCATGAGCGCGGGCTCCATCGTTGCCGGGGTCTTGTCGCCGAGCCTTAGCGGTGCGACGGCAGATGCCAAATCCAAAAACAGCCCGGAGAAGATTAAGGAAGCGGCTTCGCAGTTCGAGGCGCTGATGATCGGCGAGGTTCTCAAGACCTCGCATGAAGGGGAAGGCGAAGGCTGGCTGGGTACGGGCGAGGATCAGACGGCGGGCGCAGCGCTGGGTCTGGCGGATCAGTTCCTGGCGCAGACCATGGCGAAGAACGGCGGATTCGGGTTGGCCAACATGATTGGCGCAGGCCTCGCTAAGCGAGTTGGTTCAGAATAAATCCGCTCTAACCGCTCCAATCTCTCGACAATACGGAGTTCGACAGGCTCGAGCTGTACTCCGAATAAGCGTTCATTGTTTCCAGATGGGACTCCAGCCGGGGTTCGACTGGCGTTTCGTGCCGCGGGTCTTCAGAAGAGCCGGGGTGCAGACCCGGCTCCTCTCCGCACAGGCGTTTCTTGACTTCAGCCCATGCAGTGGCTAGCGTCGTCAGGATGGAGAGAGCCTCCCGGAACGCCTGCTCAGATTGTTTGCCATGGCCCTGCGTGATCTGTTGCAACGAATAGTGATAAAGATCGCTCAACGTACGCGTAAACGGTGCATTTACGGAGTGATCCAGCGCCAGAAGCAGTTCGTGAATCGCCGATTGTGCCTTGGTGACGGCGAGGGAACGGGCGAAATGATCGCGGTTCCGGAGATGAGTGATGGCGGCGTTCACATTGTCGATGGCCACCTGGTACAACATGTGGACCACCTCAACCGGATGCGCTGAAAGGATACGGCTTTCCGCGTAATCGCGATGGGCTTGCTGAAGGGCTTGAACGTCCGTCACGGAGTACTTATCGCTGATTATGGCCAGAGATAGAGTTTTTCTTACCTCTCGCGCGTAACATCTAGTCAAAAGTTCGTCAATAGAGCTAAGGTTTCGGCGTATTCCCAACGATCTTATAACCAGCCCTTGAAAGGTGTTACACGGGGTCGCTCCAGTGCAGATGGAGCGGATAACAGCTTTAACCGGAGAGATAAGGTGCCAAGAATCTTGTGGTTGCGGTCGAACGACCGCTTCGAAGAAGTGCAGGCTTTGGAGCGGGAGACAGGGCTGCGGATTGCCGTGTCTAACGGCGATGTCGCGAGCCGTCGAGCTGCGATGCACCGTGTTCAGGTGGTGCTGATCGAGCTGCCCCTGGCCGCAACGGTGATCCAAGAGACGCTCCAGGAAGCGCAAAGCTCGGCAACTCCATTGCCTGTAATTATTTACGATCCAGTGAGCGAGCTGGACGAATCCTTACTACAGCGGCCGGTTTCCGTATTCCGTCACGTGACCGAGCGGTACACGGCGGCCCAACTCAGCACGATTGTGGGGCTGGCGATTGAGCATGCGGGTGGACTCATCTCCGGCAGTCCGGAGCGCGAGCCTTGGCGGGAACTGCTGATCGGAGAAAGCCGCGCGATGTGCGATCTCCACGCTTTGATCCGGCTGGTGAGCCCGCGGCAGTCGACCGTGCTGATCACGGGGGAGACCGGAACCGGCAAAGAGATGGTGGCCCGGGCGATCCATATGGCGAGCAAGCGGTCCGCCGGCCGGATGGTCGCGGTGAACTGCGCGGCGATTCCGGAAAATCTGGTGGAAGCGGAACTGTTCGGGCACGCCAAGGGCGGATTCACGGGCGCGATCAACGATCGGCCGGGGCGGTTTGAACAGGCGCATCGCGGGACGATTTTCCTGGACGAAGTAGGGGAAATTCCGCTGGCGATGCAGCCGAAGTTGCTGCGGGTACTTCAAGAACGTGAGTTGCAGCGCGTCGGCGGATCGGGAACGATCCAGATCGACACGCGCGTGATCGCGGCTTCGAATATCGATTTGGAAACGGCGGCGGCAGAAAAACGATTCCGCGAAGATCTTCTCTATCGCCTCAACGTGGTTCCGATTTCGGTGCCGGCGCTGCGCGAGCGGATCAGCGATATTCCGCTTCTCGCCGAGCACTTCGTCGAAAAAGTTTGCCGGCGCGAGGAACTCAGCCCCAAGCGGCTGTCGGCCGATGCAATCAACCGGTTGATGGATTATGACTGGCCGGGCAACGTCCGGCAGTTGGAGCACGCGATTGAAATGGCGGTGACGCTCTCCGGGGAGCGCGAGCAGTTGTTCCTGGGAGACATCCGTTTGCCGGATGCTCGGGAGATTCCGATGACGGCGCCGACCGGAGAACAACGGATCAATCTCCGCGGCAGCGGAATCAATTTTGACGAAGTGATCGGCGGCGTGGAGAAGCTGCTTTTGCAGGAAGCGCTGCGCAAGTACAACGGCAACAAGGCTAAGGCGGCCAATTTTCTGGGGCTGCCGCGCACGACCCTGATGTACAAGATCAAGGCGTACGAAACGAGCGCGGCGTAAAGGCGAATCTATAGCGCATTTATGGCTCAGGCATCCGCAGTCGCGGCGAAACCCTCCCAACCGTTTTCCTTTCCGGTCGGGTTAGCGGATATTGGCGTGCCGATCGCGATCGTATCGATCGTGATCGCGTTGATCACGCCGATGCCGGGTTTTCTGCTCGACTTTCTGATTGTCGTCGACATCATGCTCTCGGTGATCGTGATGATGGTGTCGGTGTACATCAAGAAGCCCGTGGACTTCAACGTTTTCCCCACGACGCTGCTGCTGCTGACACTGTACCGGCTGGCTTTGAACATCTCGTCCGCGCGATTGATTCTGCTGAATGGAAACACGGGCACTGCTGCGGCGGGACATGTGATCGAGGCGTTTGGAAGCTTTGTCGTCGGCGGGAATTACATTATCGGCGCGGTGATCTTCCTGGTGCTGATTGCGATTCAGTACGTCGTCATCAACCATGGCGCGGTGCGTATTTCGGAAGTGACGGCGCGCTTTACTCTGGATGCGCTGCCTGGAAAGCAGATGTCGATCGACGCGGATTTGAACGCCGGGCTGATCGATGAAACCGAGGCGCGGACGCGCCGCAAGCAACTTTCCGCGGAAGCCGAATTTTACGGAGCGATGGACGGAGCGTCGCGGTTCACGCAGCGCGATGCCGTCGCAAGCATTCTGATTACCGGCATTAATATCATCGCGGGATTCCTGATCGGCGTGTTCCAGCATGGCATGGAGCTGCGCAAGGCGCTGGAAACGTATACGGTGCTCACCATCGGCGATGGGCTGGTGACGGTGATTCCGGCGCTGATGATATCGGTTTCGGGTGGTTTGATCGTGACGCGAACCGGGTCCGAGGACAGCCTGGGAATGGAGTTCCAGAAACAGGTTCTGGGGAACGCGCAGCCTTTGCTGCTCGCCAGCGGCGTGCTGACGGCGCTTTCTGCGTTTCCAGGATTGCCGACCATTCCGTTCCTTTTGTTGGGCGGCGGGCTGGGGATGGCGGGATGGCGGATGCGCCAGAAAACCGTCGCCGCGGCTGCCGTTTCGACGGCCAAAGACAAGCCGAAAGACAATCTGGACGCGCTGCTCAAAATGGATGCGCTGTGCGTCGACGTGGGGCTCGGACTGGTGAATCTGGTGGAGCGCGGCAACGATTCTCCGCTGTTGCAGCGCGTGGCCGGAATCCGCAGGCAGCTTGCGACGCAGCTCGGATATCTGATGCCGCCGGTGAAGGTGAAAGACAATATCGCGCTGCGATCGCGCGAGTATGTGATCCTGCTGCGCGGCATCGAAATTGCACGCTACGAACTGTTGCAGGGCCACGAATTGGCGATTCCCAGCGGCAGCCCGGATCGGGCGCTGCAGGGAAAGGCGACGCACGATCCGGCGTTCGGATTGCCGGCGATCTGGATTCGACACGACCAGGCGGACAGCGCGCGGAGCAGCGGATACACCGTCGTCGACGCGGTCAGCGTGATCGGGACGCATCTTACGGAACTGGTCCGGCGGCATGCGCATGAGCTGTTCACGCGGCAGGATGCCAAGAATTTCTGCGATCGGGTGGCGCAGGATAACCCCAAGGTGGTGGAGGATCTGGTTCCCAAGATGCTTCCTCTGGCTACCGTCCAGCGGGTCATCCAAAACATGCTTCGGGAGCGGGTGCCGATTCGGGATGCCGTCGGAATACTGGAAGCGCTTGGCGAAGTGGCGCAGACCAGCAAGAATCCCGTGCTGCTTACGGAATATGTCCGGCAATCGATCCGGCGCGGCATCGTGAAACAACTGGTGAACGCGCAGGGTGAATTGCCCGCGTACATGCTGGAACCGAGTATCGAGCGGGCGGTGGAAGCGTCGGTGGAACACGGCGAATTGAACAGCATCCTGACGCTGGCGCCGGACGCGGTGCGCGACATATTGGGACGGCTGGGACGCAAGATCGAGAAGAACGAATCGGCCGTGGTGATCGCCAGCGCGGGATCGCGGCATTTCCTGAGGCAATTGGTGGAAGCGACCTTCCCCAACCTGACGGTACTTTCGCACAACGAGGTGCCGCCGGAAGTGAAGGTGCGATCGCGGGGAGTTATCGACTGAGGTTGTAAATGCGAATCAAATCCTATTTCGCGAAATCGGTAGACGAAGCGATGGTGCAGGCCCGGGCGGAGCTGGGGAACGACGCCCTGCTGCTCAACACGCGTAAAAACGAAGGCGGGAAGCCGGAGAATTACGAGGTGGTGTTCGGGACGGCGGATGCGGTGGCGCCGCTGCCGCTGCCGGAAATCAAGCTGCCTCCAACGGCGAAGGCCGAGCGTAATAATGCGCGGCCCGAGCGGCCCATGGCGCGACCGGCAGCCGAGCCGCTGCCATTGCCCGAAGTTACGTTGCAATCCAAGCCGGTCCCTGAGCCTGAGAAGCAGCCGGAGAAGCCGCTGGAGAAGCAGATCGCCCGACAGGAAGCGCCGGCGGAACGCCGCCAGCCGCAGCCGGAACGGCGGGCGGCAAGACCTGAGTCGCCGAGGGAGCCCCTCGCGGCGCCGAATGAGCTCGCCGGAGAACTCGAGCGGCTGCATTCGCAAATGGACGAGATTCGCGCTTTGATCGTGCGTTCGGCATCCTCGCGGGTGACGGCGGGCCGCAGCGTTCCGGAACTGGCCGATGTGTACGGGCGGCTGATGGCTTCGGAAGTGGATCCGGCGTTGAGCAAGGACATTGTCGATCGTCTGGAGGCTGTAATGGCCACCGACGCGTTCTTCCTCAGGGGCCAGCAGACCCAGGAAAACATCGCAAACCGATGGAAGTCGCTGCGGTTCGATCCGGTCCGGCTGACGACGTTTGTGCGCGCTGAGTTAGAGCGCCGGGTACGGGTGGCGCCGCAACTGGGGGCTGTGGCGGTTCTGGTCGGGCCGACCGGGGCGGGCAAGACGACCACCATGATGAAGCTGGCGGCATCGGACGTGGTCGCGGGACGGACAATGCGACTACTGTCGCTCGACAACGCGCGGGCAGCGAGCCAGGCGCAGCTTCAGTCTTTCGCGAGCAATCTTGGAATCGCGTTCGCCTCCGTGCCTTCCATTCACGCTTTGCCGGGGCTGGTAGCTGAAGCGGGCAAGAAGAAAGAATTGGTACTGATCGACACGCCGGGCTATGCGGGGAACGACCCGCGGACCGCGGAGATGGCCGCGGCCGTGTTGCTCCGCTGCGCCACTGCCGATGTTCCCGTGGACGTGCACGTGGTGGTACCGGGATACATGAAAGGGGCCGATCTGCGCCGCTGCCTGCAGCGGTACCAGATCTTCAGGCCGTCGAAGCTGCTGGTGACCAAGCTGGATGAAACGCAATCCCTGGGCTCGGCATTCTCGGAGGCGGCGTATGCGCGACTGGCTATGTCGTTCCTGACGCACGGTCCATCGGTTCCGGAGGATATCCGGGCGGTATCGATAGAAGATCTTCTGGGGATGGCGCTGGATCGTGCGCCGCTCACCGGGGCGGGTGTAAAGGCCCAATGTGCATGAGGAGAGCATGGCAAGCCTGAGTACGGCCGCATATAACAATCAGCCGGAGAATCTCGCGGCTCAGCGCGAGCAGCTCATCCTGGACCATCTGTCGCAGGTGCGCTGGATTGCCACGCGTTTTCACGAGAAGCTGCCCGATGCGACGTGCCTGGACGATTTGATTTCGATTGGAATTATCGGCCTGATCAACGCGATCGACAGTTTCGATCCATCGTTCAACGTCAAACTGAAGACCTACGCGGAACATAAGATTCGCGGGGCGATCCTGGATAGTTTACGAGGCATGGACGGGATCCCGCCGCACAAACGAAAACGTCTGAAACAGGTGCAGGCGGCCATGGAATCGCTGGAGCAGCGCCTGCAGCGCGCGCCCACCGAAGAAGAGATCGCGGCCGAACTGGGGCTTAGCCATAAGGATTATCAGGACACGCTGCTGGAGCTTCGCGGCGTGAGCATCGGAAGCCTGGACGCCACGCCGAACGAGGGCGACTCGCGCAGCCTGATGTATTACGTCGCCGATCAGGAAGATAAATCCCCGGCACGGCTGCTGGAACGGTCAGAGCTGGAAAAGCTGATTCAAGAGGGGCTGAACGCGATGCCGCGGGTGGAACGGATCGTTCTGGATCTGTATTACCGGCAGGGACAAAACATTCGGGAGATCGCACCGATTCTGGATCTTCACATCACGCGAATCTCGCAGATCAAGGCACAGGCGGTGATCCGGCTGCGTAATTACATCGAACGGCGCTGGCCGACTCCAAGGGGAGTTTACTAAGTGGCACAGTCTTTTTCACCATCCGCCGCCGCGTTCTTCGACCACTTGACCAGTGGTCTCCAAGAAGCCCTCACCGGTTCGCACGGCGAGAGAATTACGATTTCGTGGCTGCCGAGCGAAGCGCGATCGCTAGACCTGATCTGGTGGTCCTGCGGGGTCAGCGTCGACGCGGCGTGCCGGCTCTATGCGGGCGCTTCGAGCGAGACGTGGGAAGTTCTGGGCGCGAATCCGGCGGACAACAATTTTTCGGTTCTGGCGCAGGCGGTGGAACAGGCGATCCAGAAGCGTTTCGGGTCGCAGGCGTCGTGTGAGGACAACGGCGTGCAGGACGAGCCTGCGCAGGAATGGACCGGAGCGGAGCTGAGCGTTGCTTCCAGCGCAAATTCGTATCCGGCGCTGACGATTGTGATGAATCCGGAATTGCTGGCCGCGGTTGGCGGAGCTGGAGACGTCCCGGCGAAATTCGGGGCGCAGAATCTGAACTCGGCGGATCTGCTGATGCACGTGGAGATCCCGGTGAGCGTTTCGCTCGGCCGGACGCAAATCAGAATGAAAGACCTGCTGGCGCTGGCGCACGGATCCATCGTGGAACTGGATCAACAGTTGAATGACGACGTCGAGATTCGCGTGAACAACTGCGTGATCGCGCACGGGGAAGTAGTCGCCGTGGACGGCAATTACGGCGTGCGTATTTTAAGAATGGCTTCCGGGCAGCAGGGACAAACCGCGAAAGGCAAACAATAAGATGTCCCTAGCCCATATAATGCGACTCTTCCGGCCGGACGGGCTGTGGTTCTGGGTCTGGAACGGGATCGTGACGGCGCTGATGGTGGTCACCGTGCTGTTTGTGCAACGAAATAAAGCCAAGTGGACCAGGGGGCGGCGGCTGCTACGGACCGAACTGCGGCTGGAAGCCGCCTGGGAACACACTAAGGAAGCGTTACAACTTCCGGCGGCGCATCGTTTGACGGCGAAGGAGAAGGCATTCCTGGCGGATGTCCGGCCTGGAACCAAGCCGGATGGAGTACTAAGCAATCTTGGCGGCGGTGTAACGCAACAAAGCGTTCAACAATCGAAAATTTCCTGCGATATATAGAGGGCCGTTCTAGTGAAGATCAACGAGCGTGACATCTTGAATATTCCGAAGCCCCAAAACGAGAGGCTGTACCAGACGTCGCAGCCGTCCTCCGGCTCGACTGCGACGGCCAAGCCGACGCAGACCGGGAACGATCAAATCGAGCTGGGCAGCCAGGCCGGACTGGTATCGCAGGTGCAGACCGCGGGTTCGGACGGACGCGCCAGCCGTGTGGAAGAGCTGCGGGCGCTGATTCAATCCGGGCAATATCACG
>Ga0070731_10004702_pt1 | contig 11572 bp, 13 predicted proteins | sample Coa_R1_2_FD_66448 | JGI IMG/M metagenome (GOLD analysis project Ga0070731, IMG submission 66448) | Surface soil microbial communities from Centralia Pennsylvania, which are recovering from an underground coalmine fire - Coalmine... | ecosystem: Environmental > Terrestrial > Soil > Unclassified ... | reverse complement strand
GAATGGATTGAGGGAAAACCTTCAAATCGCCGACCAAATCCGCGAGAGGCCTGCCAGTACGGGCCATCACGTCCATCACGCGAAGGGCAGTGAGCAATCCATCTCCAGTAGTAGCGTCTCCATCCCGAAAAATAATGTGCCCTGATTGCTCGCCGCCCAGGATTGCGCCTGTGTTGAGCATCTCTTCAAGGACATATTTGTCGCCGACATTCGCTCTGAGCATGCGGATGCCCGAGTTCCGCAATGCGATCTCGAGGCCCATATTCGACATGGTGGTGGCAACAATCGTTGAATTTTTCAGAAGACCACGGGATTGAAAGTCGCGGGCCGCAAGTAGAAGGACCGCATCTCCGTTTACGACTCGGCCCTCGGCATCGCTGAAGAGCGCTCGGTCAGCATCCCCGTCGAAAGTTACCCCGAGGTCGAACTGGCCCTTTTTATCAGTTATGGCATGGGCGAGCGTCTGCGGATGTAAAGCGCCGCAATTCTGATTAATGTTCTTGCCATCCGGGGAGGCATGCAAGAAGGTAGCCTTGATACCACGGGCGCGGAATAATTCCGGCGCCTCGGCGGTGGCGGCCCCGTTCGCACAATCTACCAACACCCTCAAGCGACTGAGGTCAGTTGTCACGCTCGAGGTTAGCCAATCGATATATGCCTTACGCAGGGTCGCCTCGCCCGGCAAACTGGGAAGCTCACGGGCGGCGGATATCCTGATCTTGGAACGATTTTCCAAAAGCGAGAAGATCTCCTGCTCGATGGCGAGTTCATGGGCATCGGCCAGTTTATAGCCATCCGCGGAGAATACCTTGATACCATTGTCAGTCCATGGATTGTGCGAGGCGGAGATCACCACGCCCGCTCCGTAGTTTCGTGAACGCGCCAGAAAAGCCACTCCAGGAGTGGTGAGTACACCGGCGCTATGCACCTCGCACCCGGCAGCAACCAGGCCTTGCATGATTCGCTCAGCGATCCACGAGCTAGATTCACGCGTATCCTGACCGATCACTACGCTGGGGTGAGAAGCAGTACGCCGGAGGTCGTGGCCGAGAGCTTGGCCGATCAGATATGTGCTCTCCTGAGTGAGCGGGAACTCGCCGGCTACTCCACGAATGCCATCGGTGCCAAAAAGTTGCCTGATAGTGGAAGGACGCGCCTCAGTGCCCATTGGCGGAAATCTTCTCCATGGTTACGGTAATTTTCACGGGATCAGGTGTCGCAACTCGAATAAGCGGATCGGAAACATAGGCGTGCCGGATGAAGGTCTTTCCGGATGCGGTTCCCGTCAGGTCGATGGGATCGGTTGTCGCCGAATCTAGTTCATCGACATGTTGCTTCGGTCCCGAGATCTCCACGCTCGAAGGCACGACTTCAAGCTGCGCAAGCTGATACCCTTGCGGCAAAGTTCCGGAGAGTCGCGGCTTCACGAGAATCGCCCGGCTGGAATGCACGTCAAATGCAAGGTGTACGGAACTAGGAATTACCTGAACCAGCGTGAGATCGCGGGGATGATGAACTTTTAACTCAAAGGTACGCTCGCCTGGTTTAACGCCACTGAGTTCAATTTCCGCGAAGGCATCTGCCGGTTGTAGACGTCGGATCAGGGGTGCTGGCCCGCGCAATCGGACCTGTGCTTTGGGCACTGTCTCCGAGCTGACTTCCAAGTTCGCCGGCAGATTGACCAGAGAGACGGGTACATCTATCGCAACCTCCGAATATGGCTGGCCTGCCATTGCAAGCCAGAGTGCGACGGCTAAAGCGAGCGAAAAAAGCTTTAGACCAAGGTTATGAAGGACATTGCGACGCAAGAAATTGTAAACCGGTCTAGACATCGGTTTCCTGATTGACACGGGAGTCAGGGCGGGGCAAGTGAGTCCGCGAACTCTCGCTCTCCGCTTCTTCTTCTTCCAGTGCTACGGTCGCGATAGGAGTCGGCAAGGTGGCGGGAGGCACGTAGCGATGCAACAGCTCTCCCATCCGGTCACGGAGCTGGTCAACGGTAAGATCGCGCTCGATTTTTCCTCCCACGGCCAAGCTGATACTGCCGGTCTCTTCCGAGACAATAACCGCAATTGCATCAGACTCCTCGGTGACACCAATACCCGCGCGGTGCCTGGTACCGAGCTGGGTCGAAAGTACGGGGTTCATCGATAACGGCAAGAAGCAAGCGGCCGCCGCGATACGGTCTTTTTGGATGATAACCGCGCCATCGTGCAGCGGGGCGCTGGGGCGGAAGATGGTTGCCAGCAGGTCGTACGACAACTGCGCGTCCAGAGGAACTCCGCTTTCAATATATGTTCGAAGTCCGATTTCCCGCTCAATAACCATTAGAGCGCCGGTCTGATTTTGGCAGAATAAGTTGGCGGCCAGCGCGATGTCGTCGTAGGCGTCGGCAGCCGACATGCCACTGCGGCTAAACGCGAGTTTCCGTCCCAGGCGCGCCAATGCCAAGCGAATCTCGGGGGCGAAGACGACGATGAGGGCGAATATCGCATACGGCAACAGGGTACTGACGAGCCAGTTGACAGTGGTAAGTTCGCCGAGCCGAGAGATATAAAACGCAAGCGCTAGTGCCGCAACACCCACCAACATGAGGGCGGCACGGGTGCCTTTGATAAGGGCAAGCAGTTCATAAATGATGAAGGCCACCAGCAAGATATCAATGATCGAGATCACTGACACGTGTGGCCACAGAACTGCGAACCGCATTAAGAATGGCTCCTTGAAGAACTAAGAACGCCGGGCCCGAAAGCTAGTTTCATTGTAATGCACGAGCGCGCGCCAGGCCCCGAACACAAAGGTAATTCCGCTGGGCCTATCGCGCGTGGGCGGCGGAGGCTGGCAAGTCAATCTGCATACCTTCCGCGGCGGCGCGCACCCGAGCGTAATAATTTCTTGCTTCCTTCACGATCTTGTCGATGCAAGCATCGTTATGATCGGGGTCATGGTGAAAGAGAACGAGTTCCTTTGCGCCACTCTCCATGGCTACGTTGACGGCTTCGCGCCAGTGGCTGTGTCCCCATCCCCGGCGTCGCGCGGCGTAGTCTTCAGGAAGGTATTGAGCGTCGTAAATGAGCACGTCAGCCCCGGCGGCCAATTCGCGTACATTCTTATCGAATGTGGTGTCGCCCGGTTCATTGTCGGTAGCGTAGACGACGACTCCATCTTTCGTTTCAAGCCGGAATCCCATACACCCCTGAGGGTGATTCAACCACATAGTTTGCAAGCGGACGTTGTCCAGCTCAAGGCCGTCGTCGTCCAATTCATAAAAGTGCTGCTGTGCCCGCATCTCGTTTAATCCGACAGGAAAGTAAGGGGCTGCCATCTGTTCTTCAAATACTTGTTTCAGGCTGCGCCTACGGCTTGAGCAATGGAACTGGAAAACATTTTGCCGATTGTCATAAAGGGGCTCGAAAAACGGGAGCCCCTGGATGTGGTCCCAATGAAAATGTGAGACAAAAACGTGGGCGGAAAGGGGTCGGCCATTGAACTCACGGTGAAGTTCCCGGCCCAGGACGCGAAAGCCGGTTCCACAATCGAAGATGTAGATATTGTCGCCGACGCGGACTTCCACGCAGGAGGTGTTGCCTCCATAACGCATGTTTTCCGGCTGAGGAGCCGGGGTGGACCCGCGAACTCCCCAGAACTTGATTCTCATACTCCTCCGCTTAAGGGCCGGCTGTGAATACTCAATCTTGCGACCTGTTTAGCAACCAGTCAATTCACTGGCTGGTTACGGATAGCGTAGTCCGGTAGGGCGAAAGGCCTCAGGGCATTGGCGGCTGCACTTGTAACGATAACAAGCCCTCCACCCCACTCCCCTATAATTGAACCTCCCGGGACGAATTGTGCCCAAAAATAGCTGATGATACGCCCTGACTACAAGGAATTTTGCAAGCTGGCAAGGCAAGCAACGCTGGTTCCAGTCGTCAAGTCCGTTCTGGCGGACTTATTGACGCCAGTATCGGCATTCTTGGCCATTGCCGAACGGGAGCCGAATTCGTTTTTACTCGAATCCATTGAGCGCGGGGAACAGATTGGGCGTTACACGTTTTTGGGAGCACGTCCGTACATGGAGGTGCAGGCGCGCGGGGATGAAATCGTTGTTAAACGCGGCAATCGGACAGAAAAGCAGTCAGGCGATTTCTTAAGTGTCTTAAAGGAGTCTCTTCGCCAGCACAAGCCAGCAGCGTTGCCCGGGTTGCCTCCATTCACAGCAGGGGCCGTCGGATATTTTGCTTACGACGCAGTTCGCCGTTTAGAGAACATTGGCGAACACAGTCAGGACGATCTGGGCTTGCCAGATTGTGCGTTCATGTTTTTTGACCGCGTCCTGGTGTTCGATCACCTCCTGCACCAGATACATATTATTGCTTCGGCCGATGTATCTCGACAGCATTCCCGGAAAGCATATGATCGCGCCATCGCGGACATCACCTTTTTGGAAAAGAAGCTCGCGGCGGGGATACGCTCGAAGATTTGGCACAAATCTACCGCGGTCCGAAGCAGCAGGTTGAAGATTCGTGCGCGAACGAGTCGAAAACAGTTTCTCGCATCAGTGGAACGTTGCAAGGAGTACATATCAGCCGGGGACATCTTCCAGGTCGTGCTCTCCCAACGACTGGATTTCGTTCCCGGAGTTGAGCCATTTGAGATTTACCGGGCGCTCCGAAGCGTCAATCCATCTCCATACATGTACTTTCTGCGCATGGGCGACCAGCACATTCTTGGCTCATCGCCGGAAATGCTGGTTCGGGTAACTGGCCGCAGGCTGGAATATCGCCCGATTGCTGGAACGCGTTGGAGAGGGGCTAACGAAGAACAGGACCGCCAACTCGAGAGAGAAATGCTAGCCGACGAGAAGGAGCGCGCCGAGCACGTCATGCTGGTGGACTTGGGACGGAACGATTTGGGCCGAGTAAGCGATTATGGGTCAGTGAAGGTGAAAGATCTCATGTATGTGGAGCGCTACTCTCACGTCATGCATATTGTTTCCGCTCTGGAAGGCCAACTGCGGCCCGAACTGGATGCGCTGGACGCGTTTGCAGCATGCTTTCCGGCAGGGACCTTGACAGGGGCTCCTAAGGTACGTGCGATGCAGATCATCGAGGAACTGGAGCCAGTACGGCGAGGCATCTATGGTGGTTCAGTCTTGTATGCCGATTTCGCCGGGAACCTCGATTCCTGTATCGCCATCCGCACAATGTTCATGCAAGGGAAGCGAGCATATTTGCAGGCCGGCGCCGGAATTGTAGCTGATTCCGATCCCCAGCGGGAGTATGAGGAATCCGCCAACAAGGCGCAGGCGGTGTTGAGGGCAGTGGAGTTGGCGCGAGGCAAACAATAGCCGATTCGCGCTCCACGGGGTAAATAAGGCAACGCTGCGAAAGACCGCGATCAGCGCAATTCCAGGAAATTCCGAATCAGCTTCCTACCATCGGTCGTCAGCACGCTCTCCGGGTGAAACTGCACTCCTTCAATTGGAAGCTTTTTGTGACGCAAGCCCATAATTGTGCGAAAGCCATTTCCATCCGAAGTCCATGCGCTGATCTCTAACTCTGCGGGCAAACTTTCCGGTTGGACAATAAGTGAGTGATACCGGGTTGCGGTTAGTGGCATCGGCAAGCCTTGAAAAATCGTTTTGTTGTCATGGACGATCTCACTCGTCTTGCCATGCATTAGCTTAGGAGCGCGCACGATCTCGCCACCGAATGCCGCACCTATGGCTTGATGGCCGAGGCATACACCCAATAGTGGGATCTTGCCCGCGGTTTGTCTGATCAATTCCACACTGATCCCGGCCTCGGCGGGCGTGCAAGGGCCCGGTGAGATGAGGATGGATCTCGGCCGCATGGCCTCGACCTCGCGCACAGTGACTTGGTCATTACGCCTAATTACTACCTCCTCCTCTAGTTCCCCGAGATACTGGACCAGGTTGTAGGTAAAAGAGTCGTAATTGTCCAGGACGAAGACCATGGTCGGAATACCCCCAAAGATTATCCCAAAAGGCCCAATTCCGAGGGGTCCTGAGGCTAAAGGGTGGATAAATTATGGCCAAAAATGGGCTCTGGAGCACTCATGAAAGTAGCTTGACAGGGCGGTTCCGACAGGCCAGACTACAGTCTCATTGGAGGAATCGATGGCCGAAACCACGCAGGAAAACAAGCGCGCGACCCGACGCTTTGCCCTTCGATTGCCGGTCTCGGTCACCTATGCTCAGAACGGGCAGCAGGAAAAAAGTGCGCAGACCCGCGACGTGAGCGCGCGTGGCATCTGTTTTTATGTGGACTCGGCGATTGCCGCAGGATCTCCAATCGAGTTTACCCTTACTCTCCCGCCAGAGATCACTCTTACGGAAAGTATCCGTGTGCGGTGCAAAGGCAAGGTAGTGCGGGTCGACGATGCCACTCCTGAAGGTAAGGTCGCCGTAGCCGCCGTGATCGATGAATACGAGTTCCTCTCCGAACCGTAGCTTTCCTTTCAAAAAGCCGCAGACCTGGGCGGTAACTTCACTCTGCCGAAGCACCAGTGATATCTTGGTGATACCGTACTCCGGAAATGAGATTCCTTCGCAGGTGCGACAGATTGAGCGCGTTCTTGCTGCTTGGGGCGGTACCGATTGCGGCCGCGCAGCGCACCCCAGCGGCAAATTCCAGCGGAGAACACAAGAATGTCACGATACGTTCGATTCGGGTGATTCCCGGAGATACCGGCTGTGCTCTTGAAATCATTTCCGATCATCCCCTGGTTCCTGAGATTGGCAAGCTTGAGAACCCGGCGCGTATTGTGATTGACCTGCCGAATGCACACTTGTCGAACACGCGAAGTCGGCTTGCCTTCCGGAGCAGTGAGGTGACCGCGGTCCGCATTGGGCAATTTCAAGAATCTGTTGCTCGCATCGTTGTAGATATTGCTCAGCCGCTTGACTACAGCTGGGATGCGGCTGGAAATCGCCTGATGGTGCGTATGCATCCGGCGGAAGCACCTCCGAAAGCAAGTTCCGTTCCCTCGCTTACACCGCGGGCTGTGGCGACCTTTGTGCCTGTAACCGCCGCCTCGGAGAAAGGTGCAGTGACTCTCGCCGGAAATCGGCTGGCAGGCGGATCGTCGATTACAGCCGGTGCGGACACAGCAGTTCTCAGCTTGGGGCGTGGGGGTGAAATAAGAGTCTGCCCGGAAACAACGGTTTCCGTGACCCCGTCAGAGAATGGGAGATCACTGATGCTGGGTATGAGCACGGGATCGCTCGAAGCGCATTATCGCCTCGACGCTTCTTCGGATTCCATTCTCACTCCGGATTTTCGAATGCTGCTGGCTGGACCGGGAGAATTTCACTATGCGATTAGCGCGGATCCTCGCGGCAACACCTGTGTGCAGGCTTTGCCGGGAAACACTGCCTCACTGATAGTTTCGGAGGTGCTTGGAGACGGAACTTATCAGGTGAAACCGGCCGAGCAGGTGATGTTCCAGTCCGGACAATTAAGAACCGCGGGCCTGCTGATGGGTATTGGATGCGGCTGCCCGGCTGGCTCTCCAGCTATCATGCGAGCATCATCGGCAGTAGCTGCACCCGAGAAAGGCTCGCTGCAAAGCGCGGCAGAAATTGAGAAACGCTCAATATCGAATGCTGCCGCTCTGAATGACGGCTCATTATCTGGCCCGGAAACCGCCGCGCTTCCACCCATAAAACCTCAGGATGTTCACGTGCAAGTGGATGTTCCGATCGTTTATCGTGCTGATGATCCAGGCAACGAGACTCAGCAACATAAGCTCGTGCCTCTGCAACAGGCTGAAGGGTTGAGCCTCCGCGAGCTGCCGCGTACTGCCTGGTTAAGGGTGCCGGCGCTTCCACCACCTCGGGCCTCGGCGGCTCACCGTGGTTTCCTGGGCAGAGTGAGGGGTTTCTTTTCAGCAATTTTTAGCTAGACGCATGCTATTTGCGCCGGATGGCCTTGCCTAGCGGCGTTACTCGATCGCGCAGATCATCGGCGATTTCCGCACCCCGCTCCAGCGCGTCTTCAGCCGCTTCTTTGGCTTCTTCCTTCCAGTCTTCAATGGTCTCGCGGGCACCCTCGTACCTGCGCCGCAATTCCTTTCGCATTTGTTTGCCGGGTTTAGGAGCAAACAACAATCCGATTGCCGTGCCAGCCCCCAAGCCGATCAGCAGAAATGTAATCGCGGTTCCTACTCGGCCTTGTTCCGAAGCTTCGTAATTTCCTTCGCGCATGGTATTCCTTTCCGCAGCTAAACATCCTTTGGATTCGCTATCGCTTATTTTAGCTGTCCAAGGCACGGCCGAAATGGACGGCGGCCGTGCTCTTTTCCAGATTGCGTAAAGCTGTATAGAATAGAGAGTTCAAGCCACGTGTCTGGCGGAAACGTGTGGCCCGCCTTCCGCTGGCCAGCCGCAATCAAAGGAGATTGGTTAAGCAATGGCTATTCCTGCGACCCAGCTTCGCCCCGGCATGATCATAAAGCATAACAACGATCTGCATTCCGTTTTTAGTGTTGAGCATCGCACACCTGGAAACCTGCGCGCCTTTATTCAAGCCAAACTGCGTAATTTGCGTACCGGCGCGATGTTCGAGCACAGGTTTCGTTCGCCTGATCCGATAGAAAAGATTAATGTCGATGAAGTGGAAATGGAGTACCTCTACAACGACGGTGACAGCTACTATTTCATGGATACCTCCAATTACGAACAGACGCACCTGACAAAAGAGATATTGGGGGACGCAGTTGACTTTCTAACGGCAAATTTGGCGATTAAAGTCGAGTTCTTCGATGGAAAGGCCGTGGGGATTGAGCTGCCGCAAACCGTGGAGCTCACGGTAGTCGAAACGGAACCTGGACTAAAGAGCGCGACTGCTTCGAGTGTAACCAAGCCGGCAAAGACTGAAACGGGCCTGGTCGTTCAGGTGCCTCCGTTCATCAATGAAGGCGAAAAGATCAAGGTGGATACGGCTGAGGGAGTGTATCTATCCAGAGCGTAGCGGAGACAGACGCCAGAATTCAGAAGTCAGAATTCAGAAGTAAGAATTTAGAAGTAAACATTTAGAAGTAAGAAGTCGAATTCGGTAGTTCTTTACTTCTTCATTCTGACTTCTTACTTCCGCATTTCAGTACCATGACCGAGAAGACAACTGACGCCCGCAGATTCCTGGTGCGCGGTCGTGTCCAAGGCGTCGGTTTCCGCTGGTTTGTGGAGCGGGAGGCTCACATTCTGGGGATCGCCGGATGGGTTCGTAATAACCCGGATAGCAGCGTGGAAGTCCTGGCGATGGGCACACGGGACCAACTCACCGGATTGCGATCGCGGCTGCGCGAAGGTCCACGGGCCGCGCGTGTAGATGATGTCGAAGAATTCGAGGCCAAGCCTGTTCCGGGCCTAACAACATTCCGCATCGAAGGAGCCTGGTAAATGCCGACTAATTCTACGCCGGCGAAAGTGATGAATTGCGAGCCGCTGAAGAAGCTTATTCGCGAAGTGCCGGATTTCCCCAAAAAGGGGATCTTGTTCTACGACATCACCACGCTGCTTAAGGATAAGTTGGGGCTGGCAACTCTCATCGATGCTTTGGCGGAGCATTACATCAACAAGGACATCGATCTGGTGCTCGGCATGGAAGCGCGCGGATTTATTTTTGGGCCGGCTCTGGCCTATCGCCTGAATGCTGGTTTTGTCCCCGTGCGGAAGCCTGGCAAGCTTCCAGCCGCGACTGCGCGTTACGACTATGCGTTGGAGTATGGAACCAATACTCTGGAAATTCATAAAGACGCGGTTGAGCCGGGACAACGCGTCATCATCGCCGACGACCTGCTGGCAACCGGGGGAACCGCAGAAGCTACAACGAAACTGGCTGAGTCGCTAGGCGCGGAAATTGCGGGCTTGGGGTTCGTGGTGGAGTTAGATTTTCTGAAGGGCCGCGAAAAGCTGAAGAAGTACGACGTGTTCTCCTTGCTGCACTACGAAAAGTGATCGTATCGCAGGCCGTTAGTGACTTTCAGTTACCAGCAAGCTGGAGGTTTTCGGAAGGTAACTCTTCCGCCGGAACCAGTCCTCCATGCTTTCCTTCAAATCTTTGAGCGACACTTTTGCGCCGATCTCCATCTGTCCGTCCGCGATCGGCAGCGTGTCGTCGAAGACGCTTGCATTGGTAAAGTTACGCATGGAGAAGCTATCGAGCCACTTCAAAGGGCAAGGCAGCTTCTGACCATTGTGTTCATACTCGACGCGAATTCTACGGGCAAACATAAGACAATCTTTAGCACACTAGCCGCTTAGCACGACGGCGAGGGCGCCGCTTTCCTAGAACTTCTGCGCACGATTTCCATGGCCACGGTCTGAATTTCGTGATCATCGCCGAACCCTTCCAGCCAACAAACATCCGGTTCGCGCCGGAACCAGGTCATCTGGCGCTTGGCATAGTTGCGATGGGCCTGCTGAGCGGCCGCTATTGCCGCTGTTCGATCGACTTCACCCGCGATGAGCTGCAATGCTTGCTTGTATCCGAGTGAGCCGAGCGTCCGGGCTCGACCGCCATACTGTTGGATGAGGGTGCTTGTTTCTTCGACGAGCCCGTGTTCAAACATACGCTCTGCACGCCGGTTTATTCGATCATAGAGGGCCCCGCGGTCTGGGGCGAGCCCGAGTCTGCAGATTCGGAACCCACGCAACGGCTCACGACCTTGTTTCCACATGTCAGACATCCTTTCTCGCGAAGCCAGGTACACCTCGATCGCCCGAATCAGTTTCGGAATGTCGTTTGCGTGAATTTTTCCCGCCGATTCGGGATCAAGACGCAAGAGTAGACGATGAAGGTATGAGGCTCCCTTCTTAGCTGCACTTATGCGGAGTCGTTGCCGCAACTCTTCGGATCGCTGCGGCCCAGGGAACAAACCGTCCAGCAGGGCGCGAAGATACAGACCAGTGCCGCCGACGACAATTGGCAAATTGCCTCGAGCACTTACTTCGATGATGACCTCTCTAGCAAGACGGGCATACTCGCCGGCTGTGACATAGCTGGTAGGGTCAACGAAATCTATGAGGTGGTGAGTTACTCTGGCACGTTCGGCTTGGCTCGGTTTTGCAGTACCGATCTCGAATTCGCGATACATCGCGACCGAATCACAATTCACGATTTCGCCATGAAAGTATTCAGCCAAAACGAGCGACAGTGTCGTTTTGCCGCTTCCAGTAGGTCCGAGCACTACCAGCAGCAGCGGCACGGGATTCACTTTCAGCGCGCGCCCCAAGGGATGTGGTGCCAGTAGCGAACAAGCGTAAGGATGAGAATTAACGCCGCAATAACCAGGACCCCAGTGGTTTCGACTGTGTAAACTTCCGGGATCGGATGTCGCTCAGGCGGTGTGCGTTCCGGCTGTTTTTTTGGAGCGGCTGCCCCCATAGGCGTATTGTAGCCCCGCTCGGCGCGCCTGATTTAAGGATTCGGTGTCGGAGGGGCTGTACTGGCTACCTGGATTTTCAGTAATCCTCCGAGATAATTAGCTAGTTCAGTGACATCATATTGCCCATTTTCGTAAGCTCGGTCAGCTGCTTGCAACCCTGCAA
>Ga0070731_10004701_pt1 | contig 11576 bp, 7 predicted proteins | sample Coa_R1_2_FD_66448 | JGI IMG/M metagenome (GOLD analysis project Ga0070731, IMG submission 66448) | Surface soil microbial communities from Centralia Pennsylvania, which are recovering from an underground coalmine fire - Coalmine... | ecosystem: Environmental > Terrestrial > Soil > Unclassified ... | reverse complement strand
CGAAAGTCCGCTTCGAAGGGACCAGCCGGAATGCCACGGGCTTTCTTAATCTCCGGATCGACGCCGACTATCGGGAGCCGTCGGGCGGCTTCCGCCCCGTCAAGGTGACCTACCGCTGGGACGAGGACGGCAAGGCGAAGGAGCAGGTTTTCGTCGCGAAGAAGCCCGACGAGACGTGGACCATCACGTGCGCGGCAAAACCGACGATGAAATCGATCGTGATGGAGCTCGCGGACTAGGGGTCGACCGGAAGGCCCGGGGAAGTCCCGTTCGGGCTCCGGGTCGCTTTTAGTTGGGGAAGGCCGGGCGCTTTCCCCAGTCGTCGCCGAAATCGATGAGCACGGTCGACTCTCCGGGCTTCTCCTGCCGGATCATCTGGATCGGAAGCGCGGTGTAGTAGGTTTTTACCGGCTTCTTGTCGAGGAGGCCTTCGACCACGAGACAGTCGAAGCTGCGGCTTTTCACGCGCATCGAATACTCCCACGCCTTCGTCGCGCTGAACTGGGCGCCCGGGGTTTCGGACTGAAAGATGGCGCCCGGGTACTTGCTGGAAATCAGCATGTGGGTCTTCGGCCCAGGCGCATCGGGGGCCGGCGTCTGAATCTGGCAAAGGTAGGGCTGGCCGTCGATCGTGAGGGTCTGCTCGCCGCGGAGATAGACGACGGTGGCGTCCCCCTTCTTTTCGCTGCTCTGGCCGTCCGCCGACGTGTGGAGGGCCAGCACATAGGACGACTCTGACTTCTCCTTGAGCCCGATGTCCGTGTAGGTCGTCTTTCCGCCGGCGGTCGTCCGAAGACGGTACCAGGAACCCGGCTTCTCATCGCTCCACGGATTCAGGGTCCGCGTGGGGACGGCTTTCGGGATGGGTTTGGGCTTCAGATAAACGAACGTCGAGGGCGTCCGCTCCGGGTCCGGCTTCAGCACCACGGGGTCGGGGTTCCGGTTCACGACGACGGGCTTCACGTCCGGCGGGGTGGGATCCACGGGTTTCGGATCCCCCGGCTTGGGATCCACGGGTTTCGGATCGACCGGATTGGGGTTACGGACGACGGGCAGATTGGGATTCTCAACCGTCTCGGGGCTGAACGCCTTCCAGCCGTAGTACCCGCCGACGGGAAGGATGACGGCCAGGACGGCGACGGCGGCGAAGAGACCGGTCTTGTTCGACTTTGGCGGTTCCTTGAATTTGAAGACGGGCTTGCCCTGAAGGGCCGCTCGCTCGGCGGTCGCGGCGCTCGGCTGGGCCGCCCGGGATCCCTTCCCGCCACTGGAGGGAAGCGGCGCCTGCTCCGCCACCGTGTTCAGGCACTCGGAGGAGCAGAAAGTTCCCTGGGAGGCTTCGAGCAGGCACAGGGCGCAGATGGGCTTGCCGCAGCGGTCACAGTTGGCGACGGCCGGGGTGTCCGAATGGTTCTCGCACTGGGTCCCGATGGAGCGCCACTTGGTGCCCTCGGCGACGATCGGCATCGGATCGTCGGACGTCTGGGGCAGGCCGAGGCCCTCGGATTCAGCGGCGGCGGGGGGAGAGGAGGGGCCGTCGTCGAAAATGGACTCGATTTTCTGGGCGCCGGAGCTGGCGACGGACGCAGGCTGCGCCGCGGACTCCACGTACCTGGGGACCTCGCGGCCCTCGACGAAGGCGCCGTGGCACTCGGTGGAACAGAAGGTGCCCTCTTTTTCGTCCACCACGCACATCAGGCAGATCGACTTCTCGCAAGCCTTGCACGTGGCGAGCGCCATCGACTCCGGATGGTTGGCGCAGCTCTTGTCCATTCCGATCCCCTATGTAGCCCGATCAAAAGTATAGCTCGAGCCGCGACAGATGGGTATCCCAGCGAAAAAACTCAGGGACAGGCCTCGAATGGGGGAATCCCCTGATAGCGACGATGCTCCTCGATGGACCTCTCGAGCCGATCCAAGGAGAAGGGCTTTAGGAGCAGGCTTACGTTGGGGGGAACCCCTTGCCCCCGCAGGATACGGTCCGGGAAGCGACTCGAGAGAAGGATGGCGGGGATCCGGATCCCCTTGGAATACAGCTGCGTGAGCACCTCCAGCCCGTTCGGTATCCCCAGCTGGAGGTCGATCATCAGCAAATCGAACGACCCGGGCTCCAGGGTTTGGAGGACCTCGGTGCCCAGGGCGCATCCTTCCACCTGGTGCCCGAAATGGCGGAGGGCGAGCTCAAGGATCCGCCGGACCCCGTCATCCCCTTCCGCGACGCAGATGTGAAGGGATCCCTGCCCCCTCCTCATGGATTCCGGCCAAGAGGGGTCGATTCCGGGTTCGTGAACAGGGGGAGGAGCAACCCTCGAAGCTCTTCGGATGTTTGGAGCATCTCCTGAAGCGCCTGCCCCTGCCGCTCCGTAACCGCGCCGAAGGCCCCATCTTTGAGGAGGCCGGCCAGGCCCAGTAAGACCGTTAGGCGGTCTGCAATCTTGGCCTCGGAATCCTTCGTGATCGTTCGTGATTTCATGGCGGCAGTATTCGGGCACAGCCGGGGCGCTCGACCGGCGACACGCTACTCGCTGGGTGGGGGTCCCACGGGGACCCCCAAGGAGTACGTCCTCCCAGCGCACAACCGGGGAAATTGGTCGACCGGACAACTTCCTGATGCCTGATGGAGCACGGCGAGGGTCCGGTGGATCATGCAGGCCGCTTTCCTATTTCTGGACGACGACGAGGTACGCCTCCCCGTTCCGGAAGTCGGGACGGGCCATCACCGTGTGCGGAAATCCAACAAGCTTGGCTAGTGCCTCCATGCCCTCGGCGCTGCAGTAGTACCCCCTCTGGCCTTCGGGATGCCCCTGAAGGGGTGCCGTCGAGTATTGGAGATCGGCCTTTGTGGGACCGGACACAATGAGGCGCCCTCCCGGTTTTAGGGCTCGGTACGACTTGCGGAGGAGCGTGGCGGGATCCAGGCCCGGCAAGTGCAGCACGTTCAGAAGGGCGACCGCCTCATAGGCTGGAGGTCCGAAGTCCAGGGTCATGATATCGCCGATGTCGAACCGGAAGTCGGACCGCGTGCCATACCGGCTCCGGCAACGGAAGATGGACTCGGAGCAACTGTCGATCCCCTGATAGGAAATTCGCCCTGAAGGCAGGTGGTCGGTCAGAAGACCGAGTCCACAACCCAGATCGAGGACGGAGCAGCCTTCGGTGATGAATCGAGAGGCTTCGGAAAAGATTTCCGCGGGACCGCATCCCTGGTGAAGGAGATCCGTCGACGGCCCGTTTTGGAGTCGCATGAAGGACAGGAACGACCGCAAATGAAATGCCAAAGCGGTCGAGATTTGGGGAGGACGACGAGCGGGCTAAGGATCGATGCGAACGGGTCGATCGCTCGTGCTCACCTTGTCGGCATGTGCCTCCCGAAGCGCCCTGAGGATCTCGAGCTTTCCGGCAGGCTTGAGCAGGATGGTGGATGCCCCAAGGCTGCGGAGCCTAACCTCTTGGTCTGGAGGGACATAGCTGGTGTGAATCACCGCCCGGATCCCCGGTCTGAGATGTATCGCGCCGAGAAAGGTTTCGAGCCCATCCATGCGGGGCATCGAGAAGTCCAAGAGAAGGACATCGATGTCCTGCGCCTGGATCATCCGGATGGCCTCGACTCCGCTCTGGGAGGCGAGGACCGTCCAGCCCGCTTTTTGGAGGGCGGGACCGAGGTCCCGAAGCACCGACCTGTCGTCATCGACGACAAGGACTGTCGCGGGACCGGACAGTCGGCCCAGATCCGGGGTCGACGTCAAGGGTTCGTGCGGCGGAAAATAGAGACGGAACCGGGTACCCGAGGGGCCCGTCTCCAGATCCAGGACTCCCTTATGATCGTCGACGACCGCCGCCACGATGGTCAGTCCCAGCCCCGTTCCGGAGCGATGCCGGCGACCGTCCTTGGAGGAGAAGAACGGTTCGAAGATCTTGTCCAGGTGTTCCCGGGGAATCCCGGGACCCGAGTCGATCACTTCGACGACCGCATGTCGGCCGGCTTCCAGAAACCCGAGGTGACCGCTCCGTCTCCGTTCGACGTCCGCCAGTCCGGTTCGCACCGTGACGGGAACCGCGCGATCCAGGTCGCTCTCGATCGCATTGGTCACGAGATTCGAAAGGGCCCGGACCAGCTGGGCCCAAGACCCTTGGATCCAGCCATCCCCTTGCAGTTCCAGGCGGATGGATTGTCCCGGGAAGCGGTCGACCACCTCCCGGGCCAAATCCGCGAGGCGAACGTCCTGCGCCTCCGGGCGACCCCGACGCGACAAGGCCAGGAGGTTGGTGTTGACTTCGAGGAGCTGCTGGATCTGCCGTCGGATGGCCGAGGACCGTTCCTGGGCTTCCTGGAGACTGTCGGCGTCTTCGATTTCCTCCAAGGTGCCGAGCACCGGAGAGAGCAGGTTCTGCATGTCGTGGGCGACTTGTCCGGCCGTCTGGGCCGCGAGTTCAAGTCGTCGCTGGCGGTCGATGACCTCGCCCTTGGCCTTCAGGTCGCGTTCCTGTTCCGAGAGCTTCCGGGCCAGGAGGTCGTTCTGGCCTGCCAGCTCCTCGCGGGCCCGGTTCAACTCGGCGGTGCGCTTCTCGAGAAGTTCGCTGATATTGTCGGTATGGATGACGAGCTGATGTCGGTGCCGGAGGTAGAGCGCGAGCGTCGCCACGACCTGGATCAGGCTCCCGGCAATATAAAGTCGTGGACCGGATTGGGCGTAGTGAATTAGGGACTCATCGATGACGATCTCGGCGAGGAGGATGACGACGAGAAAGAGCCCGGCGAGGGGAGGAGAGGTCCGCACGGGAGAAAGGCCCTGCAGCTCGCGGGGCAGGTGGATCCAGCCGAACAGGACGGCGGCGACCGACGCGATGGCATAGTGGAGGTAGCCGAAGAGGATCGCGGTCATCACCCCTCGCGCGACGATGCCGAAGTAGAGACTACAAAGGATCGCCATCGCGAAGGAGTAGCCGCAAAGGAGCGCCGATGCATAACCCCGCGCCTGGAGGTATTTTCGTCCGAAGCCGAGTCCGGTGGCTGCAAAGGCCCACGGGAACATGAGGGTCGTCGCGAAGGAAGGATTACCCCAGCGGAAGCACGCGAATCCCGCCAGCCAGAGGCCGCCCGTGACGCCAAGGCAGCTTCGGAAGGAGTATCCGAGCAGTCCCAGCGCGCAGCCCGCGTACGCTCCGCCCCAGAACAGTCTCAGCCACTCATAGACCAGAGGATCGATCCCGGTGAAGCTGCGGCTCAGATCCAACGCGACCAGGTACATCATGACGCCGGCGAAGAGCCCGAAACGGCCCCGTCGGGGTCGATCCACGAAAGTCTGGACGAAGAAGAAGATGCCCAGGACGAGGGTCGCCGCGAGCGACCCCCAGACCGCCAGGCTTGAAACCTTGGCTAGCTCGGAATCCATCCCCGTTCCCGGTAGGATTTCACCAGACCGTTCAGTGTTTGCCGCGCGATCCCGAGCCGTTCGGCCGCCTTCGTCTGGTTTCCATCGCACTCGGAAAGGACCCGAAGGATCGTGCGGCTGCGAACCTTCTCGAGGTCACTTTCCGGCAGGGGCGAGCGAGTGACCTTTTCCGGAAGCGACTCGGAGCAGATCCTGCCGCCGCTTTCGAGCAGCACCGCGGCGTTCACGATCCCCTCGAGTTCCCGGACGTTTCCGGGGAAGGAGTAGGCTCGGAGCCGTTCGAGGGCCGCGTCAGAAAATCCGGTGATCGGTCGGCCGAACTGGGAGGCGTACTTTCGGGCGAAGTATTCCGCCAGGACGACCACGTCTCCGCCGCGTTCTCGGAGGGGAGGCAGGAGGATGGCGTAGTTGGAAATCCGATAATAGAGATCTTCCCGGAACCTTCCCTGTCGGACATCGGCGGTCAAATCCCGGTTGGTGGCCAGTAGGACCCGAGCCGTGCACGGACGCTCGGTCGTCTCGCCGACCCGGGTGAAGCGCCTCTCCTGCAGGACGCGAAGGAGACGGCTCTGCTGATCCAGTCCGAGGTCCCCGATTTCATCCAGGAATAGCGTTCCGCCGGCGGCGGCTTCGAAGTATCCCGCACGATCCTTGAGGGCGCCGGTAAACGAGCCCTTGGCATGGCCGAACAGTTCGGACTCGAACAGCGTCGCTGGAATGGCGGCTACATTGACGGTGAGAAGAGGGCCTCCCGCTCGAGGGCTGAGGGCATGGGTCAGATGGGCGATGAGTTCCTTGCCTGTGCCGGTCTCGCCAAGAAGGAGGACAGGGAGATCCGTCTCCGCGAAGACCTGGACTCTCCGGAAGATCTCCCGAAAGGCAGGATGAGACGTGATGAAGGGGCGAAACCTCGCGTCGTCGATGACCGGGGCCGGCTGGTTGGAGAAGTACGAGCGGAGCACGCGCTCGACCTGCTCCGATTGCAGGGGTTTGAGGAGATAGTTGTACGCGCCGTCCTTGGTCGCTCGCACGGCATGCTCGACGTCGTTGACGACCGTCGCCATCACGACCCCGATGTCGGGACGGCGGACCTTGATGCGTTGGAGCAAGTCGAGACCGTTGATGCCGGGCATCCGGATGTCGAGCAGGACGAGGTCGACTCTGGGCTCGCGAAGCAGGAGGGGTTCGACGTCTTCGGGCCGGGATTGAGTGATCGGGGTGAAGCCGATGTTGCGGAGAATCCGGGAGTGCTCCTCCGCCACCTGGGGATCGTCATCGACGACGAGGACGGTGTTGAAACGGGTCAAGGGCAAGATCCCGGAGCCCCTCGGAGAGCATCACGATGCATACCCACATTCCCCAGACCGTCTATGAGGAGAGGATTGTAACGGGAATCGCCGGCAAAATCCCGAAATCGAAACGTGTCGGGGAGCCCTCGAGGGGACACGGTCTGGAGCATCGAACGTCGCAGCCCCCGATTCCTCCAGGCCGTCCGAGACGGGCGACTTTCCTCCGACGGTGGATTCCGAGCGCGCCTCAGTCGCGTGGCCTGGGGCGGGGTGCGGGCCGGCGGCTATTTTAGCTGACCGCCGGCTTCGCATTCGGCGATGAGCGGACCGAGCGAACCTCCAAGGGACCCCTCGAGCGTCACCGCGGACCTCAGATCACCGAGAGCCGCACGGAACCTCCGCAGGGCGAGAGCAGCCTTCCCCCGTTCGGCGAACAGGACGGCATTCGACGGCTCGCGCTGGAGAGCTCGGGTGTAGTCTTCGATCGCTCTTTCATAATCTTTCAAATGACACCGGACGCGCCCGCAATTGGCATAGTCGTGAGCCTCGTTGTTCCCGAGCGCGAGCGCCCTCGAGTAGTCCTCCAAGGACCGGGTCCAATCTTCTGATTTCTCCAGAGCCCATCCCCGGATGGTGTACGCGGGGCCGTACTTCGGATTGAGAGCGACGATCTTTCCGTAATCCTCGACCGCCCCGCGTAGGTCGTGCAGTCGCTCCTTGGCCCATCCTCGTGCGTAGTAGGCGGGGGCGCAGCTGGGATCAAGTCCGATCGCCCGGGATGCATCCTCGATCATCCCGGCCTGATCGTTCAAACCGGCTCGGGCCCAGGCCCGGGTGACGCAGGCGGCTGCGCAGGAAGGGTTGAGCTCGAGGGCGCGGGTGCAGGCGGCGATCGCCCGGGGGGAATCCTTCTGTTTCTCCCGGATCCAACCCAGGAGGGAATGGGCCTCCGCCAGCTGAGGCATCACTTCGTTGATCAGGGATTCGATCGTCTCGATCGCCCGGCCGTACTCCTTCAGGGAGCACAGAGCCTTCGCCCGGAGCAGCCAGGCTTGCTCGTCGGTCTTCGTCTGGGCCAGAATGTCGTTACAGATTTGCACCGCTTCGTCGTTGCGTCCTTCGGCGATCGCGATCGCCGCCTGGGAACTGCGGAAGACCGGTGAAGACTCCTCCTTCAAGCCGCGGAGCTGCGCGTACCGGCGGAAGGCCTCGATGGCGGCATTCTTATGGGGCTCGGCCCGCGCGGCCCGCAAGGCGAATCCCTCCTTCTCAGGGAGATTGATCTCGATGATTCCCGGCCCGATCATGATCTCGCTGTAGAGTTCCAGCCGGCACAGCCCCAAACGGTACCAGGCCCCCGGCATGGTGGGATCGAGCGCCAGGGCCCGATCGAAGGACTGAATTGCCTCCTGCCACGAGCCTTGAGCTTGACGGATTTCCCCCAGCGTGTAATGCCCCGCCGCCAGGCCGGGATGTTTGTCGAGAGCCGACCTCACCAGCGTTTCCGCTTCCTTGAAAAGCTTCTCCCACTGAGCCCGCCCGGAGGTTCTCACCCGCCATAATTCCTTGGCCTCCTTCACCGATTCCAGGGCGCGTCGATTCAGCTCCGCCGCGTCAAGCACTTCGCGCCGGCCGGCCTCCTCCTGGCGCCGCTCGCGCTCGCGATCGACCCTTTCCCGGACCCACAGCGCGGATCCGCCTCCGACGACCAGGACCGTGGCGAAGAGGGCCGTCGAAAGCAGGGCATTCTTGCGGACGCGCTTTCGCATCCGGTACATCAGGCCGGAGGATCGCGCAAGGACCGGTTCCTCGTTCAGAAAGCGGTCCAGATCCTCCGCCAGCTCGAACGCCGTGGCATAGCGTCGGGCGGGCTCCTTTTCCAGACACCTCAGGAGGATGTTTTCGAGGTCCACCTCTACATCGGGATTGTACTTGCGAACCGGTGGAGGATCCTTCTCGACGATCTTCTTGAACAGCTCGTAGGGATCGGAGCCCCGGAACGGCGTTCGGCCGGCGCAGAGCTCATAGAGCGTGACGCCCAGCGAGTAGACGTCGGTCCTGGCGTCGAGCTTGCCTCCGGGACCGCGAACCTGTTCGGGGGACATGTACGCGGGCGTGCCGACGATATTTCCGGCGCCCGAGAGTTTAGACTCGACCGCGGCCTCCTTCGCCAGCCCGAAGTCGACCACATAAGGGCGGAAGGCCGGGCCGATGGATCGCGAATTCAGGGAGCGAGTGGACTTCGAGGTCGGAGCTTCCTTCCCTTCGACAATGATGTTGTGGGGCTTGAGATCGCGATGAATGATTCCGTTCTCGTGGGCGTGATGAACTCCCAGGCAAGCGTCCCGCACCAGTTGAACCAGCAGGCGGCGATCGGTCCTGGGAAACGAGTTGAGCGTGGGCCCTTCGATGAACTGCATGGCGATATAGGGTTTGCCTGCATGATCGCCGACGTCATAGATGGCGGCGATATTGGGATGAGCCAGCTTCGCGATCGTTCGGGCCTCGCGCTGGAAGCGGGTGAGTTCGCTCAGACTGTCATATCTTAGAAACTTGAGGGCCACCCAGCGGAGGAGATCCCGGTCCCAGGCGCGCCAGACCTCCCCCATCCCGCCTTCGCCGAGCTTTCGGACCCGGATGTACCGGCCCATCAGGTTCCCGGGCGTCTGGGCCGCCGCGGCCGCATCGGGGGGGAGCTCGCGGGCAGCCGCGCTGGCCTCCGCGGTCATGGGAGGAGGCGACGTAAAGGTCTTCATCACCCGTTCGCACTGTTCGAGCGTGAGAAAGCCCTTGCTCACAAGTAGCTCGCTCAGCCGCGGGGCGGTCTTGCCTTCGCGGGATTGAAGTTCGTAGCGAAGGAGAAGACATTCCCGGACTTGTTCGGGAGTGACGAAGCCTTGGGTTACGACCCGCTGACCGAAGCGCAGATCGGACTCCGAAGGTGCATCCTCAGCCATGGCGAACGTCATTATAAGTGAAGCCCCATCACTCGGGATAGGCCATCCTCGGTGGTGGTGCGTCGGAGAGGAGAAGACCTTGAAGAGGGGACGTGGTAATCGGGGGAGGGGAATCGGGCTACGGCGCATCCCCGTCGTGGGATAGTCGAGCCTTGGGAACTATCTGGAATGCCATGGCCCATGCCGCGCTTGCCACCGTCCCGACTTGAGAGTATCCTTCCCGCAGACGTGAACCTCATCCATCGAATAGACTAGGCCCCGCCAGCGGCCGGCAACCAGCCGGCGTTTTCGTCGTACTTCAATTCCATTTGTTGAGGGGATGCTTGTGTTCTTGTGGTGCATTGCAGACGCGGCTTCTGTCATGAAGAGGAGCGCCTGGAATCGTAACTCACAAGGGCTTTTCTCGGGATATCGCCGGACCGCAAAACAGTACAGGCTGTCCCCTGCATGGAACCTGGGCCCGCAGCTCAATTGGTCAGAGCAGGGGACTCATGATTTCTGGAACTTGAAGAATGGTGCGCATTCCGCGTCCTGGGCGCCACCCCGAGCACGATGAACACACTGTTTAGGACAACCTAGGACAAACAATGGTCCGGTAGCTCAACGGTGGAGCAGGGCCCTCATAAGGCCTTGGCTGTGGGTTCGAATCCCGCCCGGACCACCAAATTCATAGAACCCCTATGGGGCTCCAGCAGCCGATCATCCACTCCGGAAAGCAAATCCCCAGATCAGAGAATCGCTTTCCCGGCGCCGGGATAGTCGGTGCTCCACGCCATGTCCTTCCCCGCCTCGTATTCGGCTCGGAGCAGATCGAGCTTCACTCCGATCCTTCGATGAGCGTCACTCCCCAAAATGATCCAGTGGCGAGAACCGGGGGAGGTTACCACGTCATAAATCGCACGGGCTGCGCGGGCAGGTTCTCCCGGCCACATGTCGGCGGAGACGCTGTCCATGATCTTCCGCAAGGTGCCGGACGTCGATTCGTAGGCGTCAATCGGCTTTCCTGAGAACCGGGTGCGCTGCTCGATTCCGGTTCGGAAGGAACCAGGCTCAACGAGGATAGCCCGCAAGCCGATCGGCTCGATCTCCTGCCACAGGGCCTCCGTCAGTCCTTCGAGCGCGAACTTGCTGGACGAGTAATACCCATTCGCCGGCAGACTGGCGAGGCCGTCCATGGAGGACATATTGACGATGGTCCCCGACTTGCGCCTGCGCATGCCCGGCAGCACGAGACGGAGCATCGCGACAGCGGCGAAGAAGTTGACTTCGAACAATGCCCGGTAGTCCTTCTCGTCCTGCTCTTCGATGGCGCCTACGAAATCGATTCCAGCGTTGTTGACGAGAACATCGATGCCGCCGAAGCGGGCTTCCGCCTGCTGGACAGCGGCGATCCGCTGCTGGGATTGGGTGACGTCCAGCCCCACGGCGAGCGCCGTCTTGGGATAGCGTGCGGCAAGGCCGCTCATGCTGTTCATCGATCGTGCCGCGAGAACGACCCGATTGCCGCGCTCAAGCACGTATTCGGCCAGAGCGTAGCCCAGACCGCTCGAAGCTCCGGTGATGAGCCATGTCCTGGAGCTCAGTTCGGCACCGCGGCCCGGGCGGGACGATTCCTTCGCCGGTTCCGGGGTCTGGGCGGACTTCTCCACGAAATCCGTGGACTCGCTCAGGTGACGCCACTTCCGGTCGGCCTCGCTGCGGGCGCTCTCGGCCGCCTCTGCCGCCCGCACGGCATCGCTGCCGAGCAAGAGTCGCAACGGCGGATCATCCAGGCTGGTGACCTTCAGGAGGACGGCCGCCGCTTTCTTCGGGTCTCCGGGCTGGCTTCCGTCGAACTCGCGCTGGAAGCGAGCGGCGGCGCCAACCGTCGCGGCATAGGCGGGATTGTCCGCCTGGATGGTCTGGGAGGACCCGGCAAAGTCCGTGCGAAAGCCGCC
>Ga0070731_10004700_pt1 | contig 11580 bp, 11 predicted proteins | sample Coa_R1_2_FD_66448 | JGI IMG/M metagenome (GOLD analysis project Ga0070731, IMG submission 66448) | Surface soil microbial communities from Centralia Pennsylvania, which are recovering from an underground coalmine fire - Coalmine... | ecosystem: Environmental > Terrestrial > Soil > Unclassified ... | reverse complement strand
AGCGGATCGCCACGTCGCGCCAGGCCAGCACCTGGAACAACTCGCGATGGCGCCACAGGTCGCGCCAGTAGTTGCGATCGATCCGGCCCGGTTCGAGAACGACGACCGTCGACACCGTGGCGCGGGCCTCATTCATGGACGAAGATGATCCGGCTGCCTTGGCCGGCGAGGCCGAGGGGCGTCTCGCGCAGGCCGCCAAGCGACGCGCGCACTGCCTCGTGCCGCTCAGGCGGGGCCAGGAACATCAGGAACCCGCCGCCGCCGGCGCCCAGCAGCTTGCCGCCCTCCGCACCGGCCGCCAGGGCGGCGTCGTAAGCCAGGTCGATCGCCGTGGTGCTGATGCCGCTGGCGAGTTCGCGCTTGAGCCGCCAGGCTTGGTGCAGCATCTGTCCCAGCGGCGAGACGTCGCCGGCGCAGAGCATCTTGAACGCCGTCTCGGCCAGGCTGGTGAGCTCGCGCGTGGCGTGGAACGCGGGACCGTCCGCCGCGACATTGGCCGATTGCTGCGCCAGCAGCGGGGACGCTGAGCGCGTGGTCCCGGTGTAAAAGAACATCAGGCGCCGCTTCAGCTCCGCCAACGCGTCCGGCGGGCAGATCACCTTGGTCACCTCGACGCTTTCGTCGGGGTGAAATCGAATCAGGTTCAGGCCGCCGAACGCCGCGGCGTACTGGTCCTGCTTCCCGATCGGTTCGTCGCAGCGCTCAATCTCGATCCGGCAACTCTCCTCCGCCAGCTGGTCGGCGGCGGCATGGCGGCCCTGATAGGCGTGCAGGGCGTTGAGCAGGCCTACGGTGAAGGCGCTGGAAGAGCCGAGGCCCGTGCCCCGAGCCGGTATATCCGCCACCGAGGTGATCTCGATCCCACCCGTGATGCCGAGTAGGCCGAGCGCTTCGCGCACCAACGGGTGCTCGACGTCGCGCGAGCACGACACTTCCTCGGTGCGCGAGTAGCTGACCCTGACCGCGTCGTCGAACTTGCGGCTGACCGTGACGTAGACCGACTTGTCGATCGCGGTGGAGAGCACCGCGCCACCGTGCCGCCGATAAAACGCGGGCAGGTCGGAGCCGCCGCCAAAGAAGCTCACCCGCAGCGGCGTGCGGGAGATGATCACGCAGGAACCGCCGTTCGGGTGATCAATCTCGCGGCGGCCAGCAGGTCGTCGGCGATATTGTCGGCGGGGGCGTCGAAGGCGCCGTCGCGCCCGGCGTAGCCGGTGCGCACCAGAATCGAGCGCAGGCCGGCGCGTCGCGCCGTCTCGATGTCGCGGGTGTGGTCGCCGACCAGCCACGAGCGCGTGGCGTCGATGCCGAAGTCGCGGCAGGCGCGCTCGATCATGCCCGGCGCGGGCTTGCGGCAGTCGCAGACGATCTTCAGGTCGGCGCGTTCGCCCGCAAAGCCGGCTTCCGGGTGGTGCGGACACAGGTAGATCGCATCGAGATAGGCGCCGGCCTTGCCCAGCTCCCAGGCCAGCTTGTCGTGAACCTTGGCGATGTCCGCCTCGCTCGCATCTCCGCGCGCGATCACCGACTGGTTGGTGACCACAATCAGCAGGAACCCGGCCTCGCGCAGCAGCTGCAAGGCCTCGGGGACGCCCTGAAGCAGTTCCAGCTGGTCGGGTCGGCTGATGAAGCTGCGCTCGACGTTCAGCGTGCCATCGCGGTCGAGGAAAATCGCCGGCCGGCCACTGGTCGGCGGCCGAATGCGGCCATCGCGCCAGTCGCGCTCAACCCGCTCCAGGCGGGACGGCGCACCCATGTCCTTGATGTACTCGATCGAACGGTAGGCGCAGACGTTGGCGCCGTTGCGGACCAGCCCGGCCATGATGTCGTGAGTGAAGTCCAGCCGGGCCGTGCCGGCGAAGGGCCGCAAGGCGTCGCGGCGCACCGCGTAGAGCGCGGCGTTGACCAGGTTTGGGTAGTACTCGTCAGGCGGGTGGGGATAGGGGCGGATAGCGGTCACGCGGTCGCTCTCATCGACCTCCAGCAGGTCCGAGTCATGGGGATGATCGTTGGGGTGAGCCAGGGTGGTGAAATCGGCGCGGCGCGACAAGTGGAACGCCGCGAGGCGGCCGAGGTCGACCGCCGCCATGACATCGCCGTACAGGACGAAAAGCTGCTCCGGCAGTCGATCGAGCGCGGCGACGAGAGCGCCGGCATTGCCCCGGGGCGCGGCCTCGACAAAGACCTGGATCGGTAGCTCGAAGCGAGCCCCGTCGCCCACGAAGGCGACGATCTGGTCGGCCAGGCGCCCGGCGAAGATGCTCACCTCGCGCACGCCGGCGCTGGCCGCCAGTTCCAGCTGATGCTGCAGCACCGGCTTGCCGCCGATCGGGACCAGCGCCTTGGGCACGGCGGCGAACGGAGTTGCAGCCATCCGCGAGCCGCCGCCGCCGGCGATGATCGCCAGATGCTCGATCCCCCCGGCCGACATCAGGCGTTCTCGGCTACGGCCGCCGCCGCGGCGAGCTCCGCCGCGGCGCGCAGCACCGCCTCGTCGGAACTCAGGCTGGGTCGCCAGCCCAGCGCCGCCAGGCGCTCGGTCGAATAGGCGAAGCGCGGGACGTCGCCCACCCAGCCGCGATCGCCGCCGCCATAGGCGATCGGCGTGCCGGGGGCCAGGCCGTCGACGATTGCCTGCGCCAGAAAGCTCACCGGCGTCCCGACCCCGTCGGGACCGATGTTGAAGAGATTGCGGCGCGCCGTCGCCCGCTCGGTGATGAAGCGCATCGCCGCGATCAGCTCGCTGACATGCAGGTAGGGCTTAGTTTGCGCGCCGTCACCCAACACACGCAGGCTGGTCGGCCGCCGGACCAACTGGGCGACGAAGTCGTGCAACGCGCCGTGCGTCGCGCGCGGCCCGACCACGTTCGGAAATCGGAAAATCCAGAAGCGGTCCAGATGTGTCTCCGCCGCGGCGCTGAGCAGCGCCTCGCCGGCCAGCTTGGCGGCGCCGTAGCTGGAAATCGGCAACAACGGGCCGAGGTCTTCGGTCAACACGCGGTCGGTCTCGCCGTAGACGGCGGACGTGGAAGCAAAGGCGACGGACCTGACGCCGATCGCTCTGGTCGCCTGCAGCACGGCGAAGGTCGTACCCAAGGTGCGGATGTAGTCGATCGAGGGATCGGCGGCGCCGGCGGCGATGTCGCTGTTGGCGGCCAGGTGCCAGACGATGTGGGGCGGCCCCGCTGCGCCGCAAAGCTCGCGGAACGCGGACGTCGCCCGTTCCGGGTCGCTGACGTCGGCTTCGACGAAGCGAAACCCGGGGTGGCGGCTGGCGTCGGCCAAGTGGTGGCGGCGGCCCAGGTGGAAATCGTCCAGACCGGCGACCTCGTGGCCATCGGCCAGCAGAGCGTCGGCCAGCTGGCTGCCGATGAAGCCCGCGACGCCGGTTATCAGGTGGCGGATGAGCGGTCCCCGAGCGTTGTTGGCGGGTTGGCGTACAGCCATCGCATGCAGATGTGTCCGATCACCAGCTGCAGATCCTCGGCGATCTGCATGTCGTCGATGGCGAAGTGGATCGCGTGCTGCGCCAACGCCTTGCAGCGGCCGCCGGAGAACCCGAGGATCGCGAAGGTGACCATGCCAGTCTGTGCGCCCATTTCCAGCGCTTTGACCACGTTGGGCGAGTTGCCGCTGCCTGAGAGCACCACCAGCACGTCGCCGGGCGCCGCCTTCACCCGCAGCTGCTCCGCATAGATGCTCTCGTAGCCCAGGTCATTGGCCAGGCAGGTCAGCACCGCCGGGTTGGCGCTGAGCGCCTCGACCTTGAGGCCGACGCCATGAGCCACGCCGGCGCCATAGAGCAAGTCGTTGGCCAGATGGATCGCGTTGCCGGCGCTGCCGCCGTTGCCACAGAGATAGATGGTGCGCCCGTCCGCCCAGGCGCGGCGCAGGGCCTGGGCCAAGGCCGGCACATGGTCCATCGCCTCCATCGCCAGGGCCCGGGTCAGATTTTGGGCGTAGCCGTCGATCAGGCCACGCATGTCCGCCGCACTCACCCCGGTCCAGCCCCCTGCTGCTTGGTTGCGGTCGCGAACAGGAAGGCGCCGCGCCGGCGCACCGCTCGCCCGATGTAGCGGTCCGAGACGAACGGGCGGACCAATTTGCGCAGGCCCGACGGCAACGGCACCGCGTCGGATTCGAGGCCGAAAACCTGCAGGTCGACGTCGTCGAAGAACGTGCGGCAGAGATTTGCCAGGGAGTCGCGGGTGAAGTAGCGGGCCAGGAAACCGTCGGTGCTCTGCCACAGCAGCTCATCCAGCGAACGGCCGCGCCAGAACCCGAGAAGATAGCGGCTGGCGATCACCGCGTACGCCTGCATGCCGTCCAGGCTGTAGACCATGAAGCGCAGCTGCCCCCCAGGCTTCAACGCGGCGTACAGATTGCGCAGCACGCGGCCGGTTCGCGACGAGTGGTGGATCACACCCCACGACCAGACGAAGTCGAACTCGTCCTCGAAATCGATGGTCTCGGCGTCCGCCTCGCGCACGTCGGCGGCGATGGCCTTCAGCGCCAATCTGGCCCGGGTGGCGGCGACCGACTTGGGCGAGATGTCGAGCGCGGTCACCTGGGCGCCGGCCCTGGCCATCAGCTCGGTGTGCAGGCCCATGCCGCAGCCGATCTCCAGCACCCGTTTGCCGGCGATCTGGTCGAACGGGATGATCGCGCCGAACGGCCGGTCGCTGTGGGCGAAGTGGCGGGATGACTCGATGAAGCGGCGGTCGACCTCGTCGAACCACTCGCGCGAGAACTCCTGGCGGACAATCCTGTCCTTCCAGTCGTAGGACATGGTGTGTTCGGTCCACCAGGCCCTGTTGCCGGCCTGGGCCGTGCCGGCGGAGGCGACCACCGCATCCGAGGTGGCTTTCATCGGCTCACGTCGCCAACAGCGTGGCGAGCCCGGGGCGCCAGGCCAGCGGCGGTCGCTGCGGCGAGGAAACGGTCGCGAAAGGCCGAGAAGCAGTATTCGCTCACCCAGCGCTGGTAGGCGGCGCGCGACAGCTGTTCGAACAAGGCGTCGTGGTTCAGCACCGCGACGATGCGTGCGGCGACCTGCGCCAGGTCGGCGCGATCGACGGCGTAGCCGGTGTGGCCGTCGACGCTGATCTCGGTCGAGGCGTCTTCGTTGGCCGTCAACACCGGCGCGCCATGGCTCATGGCCTCGGCGAACACCAGGCCGAAGCCCTCGACCTGGCTCAGCATCGCAAACAGGCGCGAGCGGCGGTACAGGTCCGCCACCTCGCTTTCGCTGAGCTGGCCCATCACCTTGATCGACGCGGCTGCCGGCGAGGTCGCCGCCAGCGCCCGCAGTCGGCCAAGCCGCTCGCCGCCGCCGACGAAGCACAGCATGGCGTCCGGCGCCGCGGCGATCACGGCCGGCCATGCGGCGATCAGAACGTCCTGGCCCTTGGCGAACATCTCGTCGTTGCGGCCGACGAACAGCACCAGCTTTTCGCGACGGGCCCGGATTGGCCCGCAGCTCGCCCGGTCGGCGTCCCGCTCGGTGCCGAGCAGGCAACGCCGGATCGTGGTGATATCCGGCAGGCTCTGTCGCAGGCGCTCGCCGGTGTGGCGGCTGTTGACGAACACCGCCTTGGCGCCGCGCAGCACCTTGGCGTAGTCGGCGCGCAGGTTGCCCGGCCAGACCTCCCAGCCGTGCGCCCAGAGCGCGTAGGGCCGGCCGACCAGGCTGAGCGGCGCGTGCGCCCGCGCCGTGCCGGCGAAGTCGTAAAGCACCCAGTCGTGCCTCAAGGCCCCCAGGGCGTTGGCCGCGACGAAGGCGGAGCGATTGCCGGCGAAGGCGCGCGTCGTGACGCCGCCGATCACAGTCGGGCCGTCATCTTCGACCGCCAGCGCACTGACTTGGGCGACGCCATCCAAAGCCATGATGGTCAGCCGCGCGCATCTGGAGATGCCGCCAGACCCCGCGGTGAGGAACTGGGCCGCGACCTGAATCTCCCCGGTCACGCCGCCGTCGCGAGACTGGCGCTCGGCGCCGCGTCGGCGGCGGTCTGGGCGATCACCCGGCGCGCCCAGCGGCGGGACGCGAGGCCTCTCGGCAGGCGCCCGCCGACCGCCGCGCCCGCGAGCCACGGCCCGGTTGGCACGCTGAATCCAGTCTTCGCCCGGAGGACGACCTCCGTCGGGAGGACCTGCGACGGGGCCGCGGCCAGCGCGGCCTTCCCGGCGCCGGGGCGCAAGCGCGGCAGGCAGGGGGCGAGGGCGCGCAGCAGCTCGATGTCGACCAGTGGCGCGCGGATCTCGACGCCATGCGCCATCCCGGCCCAGTCGGCGTCGCGTAGCAGCTGGCCGCGCAGGTAGTTGCACGACTCCAGCGCGCAGACCCGGCCCACGTCGCTGCCTGGATCTGGATCCAAGGCCCCGCCGATCGCATCGAGCACCGCAAGACGGCGCAAGCCCTCGCGCGCCATCTCAGAGCCGATCAGCGCCGGCAGTTCGTGCGGCAGGAACAGCGCGCGACGCAGCAGGTAGACGCCCGGCCAGCTGCCGGCGAATTCCAGCATCCCGCCCGCCTTGGGCCGCCCGCGCAGCATCGCTGGCGCCAGGGTCTGCATGACGCCGCGCGACAATGGCCCGACGCCGGGTATCCCCGCCAACGCGCCGAAGCGGCGACGCCAGCGAGGCAGGTCGACGAAGCTGGGATAGCCCGCCAGCAGTTCGTCGCCGCCCAGCCCCGAAATGGCTGCCTTCAGCCCCGCCGCCTTGGCTGCCTTGGCCACGAACCAGGTGTTGACGCCGTCAATCGACGGCTGGTCCATGGCCTGCAGGATCGCCGGCAGGTCGGTCTCGAATTCCGCGCGACTCACGCGGCGCACCTCGTGTCGCGCCCCGTATTGCGAGGCCACCCGCGCGGCGAGCGGCGCTTCATCTTCGGTCGTGCCGTCGAACTCGGCGAAGGCCAGGGTGATGGCGCGCGACGCCGGGCCAACCGCGTCGCGCATCAGGCCGAGCAACGCGCCGGAATCGACACCGGCGGACAGGAACGCGCCCACCTCGACGTCGGCCAGCTGGTGCGCCCGGACGCTCTCGGCGACCGCGCCGCGCACGCGCTCGGTCAGCTCGGCCGCCGGCGCGGGGTCCGCCGCGCCCTCGGCCAGGATCGCCGGCAGGCTGACGAACGGCTGCGGCGGCCGCGCGCCGGCACGGTCGATCCATTGGCTGCAGCCGGCGGGCAGGGCGCGGATGTCGCGGTAGAGCGTGAACGGCTCGGGCACATAGCCGAGCACGTGGAAGCCGGCCAGGCCGGCCGGCTCCGGCTCGCGCGACACCGCGCCGCCGGCCAGCAACGCCTTCACCTGCGAGGCGAAGCGGACGCAGCGGCCGTCGTCGCAGACGTAGAGCGGCTTGATGCCGTAGGGATCGCGCGCCAGGAACAGGCCCTGGCGCGCCTCGTCCCAGATCGCCAGCGCGAACATGCCCCGCAATGCGCGCACCATATCCGGGCCGTCCATCGCATAGAGGTGGAGCAGCGCCTCGGTGTCCGACGTGGTGCGGAAGGTGGCCCCGCGCGCCTCGAGCCGGGTCTTCAACGCCGCGAAGTTATAGATCTCGCCGTTGTAGGTGATGGCGTAGCGTCCGTCGGCGCTGCTCATCGGCTGGGCCGCGCGCTCGCTGGGGTCGATGATCGCCAGGCGGCGGTGGCCGAAACCGCAGCGGCGGCCATCGCTCCACCACAGGCCAGACCCATCGGGTCCGCGCGCGGCCATGGCGTCGCGCACCGCCAATAGTTCGGCTTCGGACGGCGCGGGCGCGGCGTCGCCATAGGCGAAGGCGCCGTTCACGCCGCACATGGCGCGCGCCCTTGACTCAGGAGGCCGCGCCCTCGAGCGGCGCCGAGGCATGCAGACGCTGATACCAGCGCCAGGCGCTGCCGATGATGTCGTCGACCGAGCTCAGCTTCGGCGCCCAGCCGAGCTCGCGCCCAGCCTTGGTCGGATCGGCGGTGAGCTCCGGCGGGTCGCCGGCGCGGCGCGGGCCCATCTTGAGCGGCACCTCGCGGCCGGTGATGCGCCGCGCGGCGTCGATGATCTCCATGTTGGAGAAGCCGCGGCCGGTGCCGAGGTTGTAGGCGCGAAAGCCGCTTTCGCGCGCCATCGTCTGGCAGGCCAGCACATGCGCGTCGGCCAGGTCGGAGACGTGGACGTAGTCGCGGATGCAGGTGCCGTCGGGCGTCGGATAGTCGTCGCCGAACACGGTCAGCGGGTCGCCGCCGGCGGCGGCCTGCAGCACCAGCGGGATCAGGTGGGTCTCCGGGTCGTGCGCCTCGCCGATCTCGCCGTCCGGATCGGCGCCGGCGGCGTTGAAGTAGCGCATCGCCACCGCGCGCAGGCCGTAGGCGGCGGAATAGTCGCGCATCGCCTGTTCGATCAGGTGCTTGGTGACGCCGTAAGGGTTCACCGGCGCCTGCGGCGTGTCCTCGCCGATGGGCTCGGCGCCGCGCACGCCGTAGGTGGTGCAAGAGCTGGAGAACACCAGCCGGTCAACGCCGTTGTCGCGCATCGCATCCAGCAGCGCCAGGCTGCCGACGACGTTGTTGCGGTAATAGGTCGCCGGATAGGCCACCGACTCGCCGACATAGGCGAAGGCGGCGAAGTGCATCACCGCGATCGGCTTGTGGCGCTGGATCACCGCCTCGATGCGCGGCTGGTCCAGCAGGTCGCCATGCTCGAAGGGCCCCCACTTCACCGCCCATTCGAAGCCGCGCGACAGGTTGTCGTAGACCACCGGCGTGAAGCCGGCGGCGGCCAGGGCCTTGCAGGCGTGCGAGCCGATGTAGCCGGCGCCGCCGGTGACCAGGACCGTTGATGTCAAGCAGGCGTCTCCAGCCGTCAGGGATGAGCGAGCACAAACTGCGAGGCCTTGCCGAGCGGTTTGGCGAACAGGGCGAAGTCGATCAGCCCGGCCCCAAGCCAGCGACGGCGGGAGGCCAGCGCCTCAAGGTTATGGCGAAGCCGCGCCTTTAAGCCAGCGGAACTGCGCCCGCCGTCGCCCATATCGACCAGAACGCTCGGCACGCGGGCGACGCTGAAGTCAGCCAACTCCAGCGCGCGCAACATGAAGTCGTAATCGGCCGCCAAGGGATAGCCCAGGTCGAACGCGCCGACGCTGCGGACCACCTCGCGGCGGCAGTAGAAGGTGGGATGCGGCGGCATCCAGCCGCGCCGGAACGCGCCCTTGCGCCAGGGCGTCGCGCGCCAGCGTCGCACGACCTGGCTCCGCCGGGCCTGGTCGATGTAATCGAGATCGCCGTAACAGATGTCGGCCCGCTCGAGCGCGCCGACAATGGCGTTCAGCGTGTCGGTGTCATGAAAGCGATCGTCGGCGTTCAGGAACCCGACGGCGTCGCCGTCGAACAGCCGCAGGCCTTTGTTCATCGCATCGTAGAGCCCGCTGTCGGGCTCGGACACAATGGTCAGCTGCTCGCAAGCAAATCGCCGCGCGATCGAGACGGTGTCGTCGGTCGAAGCGCCGTCGACGACAATCATCTGCTTATCCGGATAAGTCTGAGCGAAGAACGACGACAGTGTCTCGCCGATCGTGGCGCCAGCATTCCGGCACACTGTTACAACAGATAGCCGCATGTTCTGCTCATACTCTGTGCGCTTCGAGTGTAGAAGCCGGCCACGCTACCGCACTTCGGGTGACTCAGGCGTCGCCCGGGCGGCTAGTCCCGTGCGCGCCAGGCACGTTCCTGGCGCAACAACCTCCACCGTGAGGTTGGATCACGGCGGAATTCAACCCAACTTGTCTAACAGCAGAACCGACCGCCGCAAAGCTGAGCGAGCGGCGTTCTCGCGGGCGCGCGGCCTAGTCGGCGGCGCTCAGGAAATCTCGGGCGACCGAGACGGCGACCTGGCGGTTGATGATGTCCAGCAGCACCCGCACGCGGCCCGCGTCGTCGAGACGCTCGATCACCGCCAGCTTCTCGGCGAACGCGCCGGCGATGATGCGGACCTTCTGGCCGGCGTTCAGCGGCGCCCCGGTCAGCACTCCACGTGCGTCGGCGGCCTCGATCAGGGCCTCGACCACCCCGCGCGGGACCGGCGTTGGCCGCTCCTCGGCGCCCACCAGATGCGAGACGCCCAGCGTGCCGTTGACGCTGCGCCAGCGGTCCTTGGCCAGGTCGAGCTCGACGAACAGATAGCCCGGGAAGTAAGCCCCCAGGGTGACGCGCACCTTGCGGGCGTGGCGCACTGTCTTCAGTTGCTTGGGCAGGAAGGTGGCGAAGGCTTGTCGCTCGAGCTGTTCGGCCGCGAACACCTCCCGGCCGGTCAGCGCCCGCACGAGACGCCAGCGCGGGCCCTCCTCGGCCGCGAGGCGCGTCGCCGGCGTCGCCTCAACCCGCATGGGCGCCCTCTGTCTGGGACGCGTCGAACTGGGTGCGGGCGAAATAGTCTATGGTCGGCCGCAGGCCCTCGGCCAGGGGGATCTCCGGCGACCATCCGAGCACGGACGTCGCCAGGGCGATGCTCGGCTGCCGCTGGCGCGGGTCGTCGGGCGGGAGCGGACGAAACTCGAACCGGGGCGCGGCGCCGGTCATCTCCAGCACCAGGTCGGCCAGCCGGCGGATGGTGAACTCGTCGGGATTGCCCAGATTGATCGGGCCGGTGGTCTGCGGCCCGCTGTCCATCAACCGGATCAGTCCGTCGACCAGGTCGTCGACATAGCAGAACGAGCGGGTCTGCGCGCCCTCGCCATAGAGTGTGATCGGCTCGCCGCGCAGCGCCTGCATGATGAAGTTGGACACCACGCGGCCATCGGCCGGGTGCATGCGCGGGCCGTAAGTGTTGAAGATCCGGGCGACTTTGATCTCCAAGCCGTGCTGGCGGTGGTAGTCGAAGAACAAGGTTTCGGCGCAGCGCTTGCCCTCGTCGTAGCAGGAGCGCGGTCCGATCGGATTGACGTGGCCCCAATAGTCCTCCGTCTGAGGGTGTACCGCCGGGTCGCCATACACCTCGCTGGTAGAGGCCTGCAGGATCTTGCACTTCAGCCGCTTGGCCAGCCCCAGCATGTTGATCGCCCCGTGCACCGACGTCTTGGTCGTTTGCACCGGGTCGTGCTGGTAGTGAACCGGCGAGGCCGGGCACGCCAGGTTGTAGATCTCGTCGACCTCCAGGTAGAGCGGGAAGGTCACGTCGTGGCGGATGAACTCGAAGCGCGGGTTGCCCTGCAGATGGTAGAGATTGCGCTTTGAGCCGGTGAACAGGTTGTCGACGCAGACGACCTCGTCGCCGCGGGCCAGCAGGCGATCGATCAGATGTGAGCCGAGAAATCCCGCGCCGCCGGTGACGAGGATGCGCTTTTGACTGTCGTATCTGCGGCTCACGCGTTCGGCTCTCGCTCGCTGGTACGGCCGGCGGCTCGTCTCAATTGCCTATCACGGCCGGGCTGCGTCCAGAAACCCGCGATGACGTTCGCCGGGTGGCTCGGCGACAGGATTCGCGCGACCGATCGCGTTATCTGTTGATCGCATCCGAAAATGCAGCGAGAGATTGTTTCGGGCCATTGAACCTGGTTCGATGGCCAACAGCTTAGTTTGTTGCAGGCTGGGGTCTATGT
>Ga0070731_10004699_pt1 | contig 11585 bp, 10 predicted proteins | sample Coa_R1_2_FD_66448 | JGI IMG/M metagenome (GOLD analysis project Ga0070731, IMG submission 66448) | Surface soil microbial communities from Centralia Pennsylvania, which are recovering from an underground coalmine fire - Coalmine... | ecosystem: Environmental > Terrestrial > Soil > Unclassified ... | reverse complement strand
GGAGTTGATGCGCAAGCACGAAATCGCAATTCCCTGGCCTCGCTGGCACCATGGACAAAGCCCCGCATCGAGCAGGACAAACTTGTCCTAGCATAGAATCCAATAACCCGCAGTTGCTCCCGTAACACAGAACTGAAGCTAGGATTTTTCCCGCCTAACCGAAACTCGCGCACTCACGGAAACCTCAGAAAAAACACTCGGCATAACAGCTGCTTAGCGCACGGCATAACCCTTGGCACAACATTGAAGAGCGAATCGCCAACCGAGCGGCGGATTCTGGATTATTTGAAAGCACACCCAGAGGCTCAGGACACTATGAGAGGAATTGTCGAATGGTGGCTGCCGAAACAGCGAATCACAGAAACTGTATCCGAAGTGGAAACCGCATTGAGCAAGTTGGTCGCAACAGGCCAGTTGGTCGCCCACCGCGGGCCGGACGGACAGGTCTTTTATCATCTCGGCAGTCATGCAACCGATAAGAACGGAGAGCCCGAATGATCAACCAATGGCTCAATGATATTAACTGGTTTGCCGTGCACGCCAAAAGGTATCGCGAAGCCGTTGCAGCCGCGTCTGTTCGTGCCCTCGGTCTGGAAGTCTTCCTGCCCATGATCAAAGTGGATTGCCCGGCGGATGCCGTCATCAAGCTTGAATCAAAACCGCTCTTCGCAGGCTATTTTTTCGCACGTTTCATCCCGGCAGTCTCCCTGGATTCAGTCGCAGCGGCGCGAGGTGTCATACACGTCCTCAAGTCAGCGGCTTACCCGATCCCGGTTGAAGAACAGATCATCCGGGAAATCCAGGAACGCGTGGATTCCGACGGCCTGATCGAATTGCATCGTGATGCGTTGCAACCCGGCGACCGGGTTTCAATCCAGGAGGGACCGTTCGCAGGAATGATCGGGCGAGTGGAGTCGGAATTAAACGATCAAAGGCGCGTCGCGATTCTGCTGGAGGCCCTATGCCAGGCTCGCGTGTGGGTGGACAAACGTTGGGTCGAAGCGGAAGCAGCCTGACCGGCTCAGCGGCCGGACATTTTTCGGAAACGGCGGCTTGGAAGCCGCTGTGCGGAGCTTTTCCAAAATTCGGGCGATCAAAAAATTATCAATATCGAATGAAAAACCAAAAAAGGAACTAACATGCCTCCTTCACTAACTTATCCGGGTGTTTATATCGAAGAGATTTCCAGCGGAGTTCACACCATTACCGGTGTGGCCACTTCCATCGCCGCATTTGTCGGTTGGGCAAATCAGGGGCCAATCGACGAAGCGGTACTGGTGGAAAGCTGGTCAGACTTTGAAACGCAGTTTGGAGGATTGACCAATTCCAACGGCTTGCCGAATTACCTCGGATATGCCGTGAATCAATTCTTCGGAAACGGCGGGCAACAAGCCTATATTGTCCGTTTGGCCTGGACTCAAAGCCTTGCCGCAAAATCAAGTGCCCACCTGATAACCTGCGCAACGGCCAGCAGCCAGGCAACCAGTCCTTCCATCAACAGTCCTCATTTCAGTGGCATCGGCGACGTTCCACTCTATGCGTCCAGTCCCGGCGAGTGGGGAAATAGCCTTCTGGTCACAGTTTCCGAGCCCAACCCGAATCCCAACAACCGATTCAGGGTGCAGGTCTTCATGAATCAAACCAAGGGTTCTCCCATATTGCTGGAGAGTTTTGCCAATCTCTCCGCGTCCTCGGACGATCCGCAGTACGCGGTAACCGTGATCAACAGCGACTCACAATACATTACCTTCACGGATCCGGACAATCCATCGACGCTCACGAATCCTCTCGTGCTCGGCGAAGCCGCCGGGAACTACTCTTTGAATTTCGCCGGCGGGGCGGACGGATCAGTCTTAACGCCGAACGACAACAATTTCGAAATTGCTCTTGGCCCGGACGCCTCACCCACGAGCACGAACAACTATGGATTGCGCCTGCTCGACCGGGTGAAGATTTTTAACCTGCTTTGCGTACCGGGCGAAACGCAGCCTGCGACAATTCAGACGCTTCAAGCTTACTGCGCCCTTAAGCGTGCGTTCTACATCGTGGATTGCCCGCAGACGGCGACGCACGCGGGACTTCTCCAGGGGCCGGGTGACATGACCGGCGATAACTCACCCAATTCAGCGTATTACTTCCCGTGGATACAGGCTCCGGATCCGCTCGTTGGAAACCGGCCCGCATTGTTTCCTCCATGCGGTTTCGTAGCCGGAATATACGCGGCCACAGATGCCGGCCGCGGCGTGTGGAAGGCTCCGGCAGGAATTGACGCCGGCCTGTCAGGTGTTTCCGGGCTTCAATACATTTTGACCGATGAGGAGAATGGCGACTTGAATACTGTGGCAGTCAACTGCCTGCGACAATTCACGGTTTATGGCAACGTCGTATGGGGCGCTCGCACTCTTCAGGGCAATGACCTTGCGGGGTCGCAATGGAAATACGTCCCGATTCGGCGGCTCGCACTCTTTCTCGAATCGAGTTTATACGAAGGCACACAATGGGTCGTCTTCGAGCCCAATGATGAGCCGCTCTGGGGCCAGATCCGCATGAACGTCGGCGTCTTCATGCAAGGGCTGTTCCTCCAGGGCGCTTTTCAAGGCAGCACGCCACAACAGGCTTATTTCGTCAAGTGCGACTCGGAAAACAATCCCCAATCGAGCATCGACCAGGGAATCGTAAACATCCTGGTCGGCTTCGCTCCGCTATATCCGGCGGAGTTTGTCGTCATCCAAATTCAACAAATGGCCGGCCAATTGCAGGCCTAAAGGAAACCAATTATGGCTATCTTCCCAGCAAATCCAAAACGCCTCGACCCCTACAAGAATTTCAAGTTCCGCTTGAAATGGGACGGCGTTTACGTCGCCGGCATCAGCAAGTGCGGAAGTTTGAAGCGAACCACGGAAGTCGTGGAGCATCGCGAGGGCGGTGATCCTTCCACCTCTCACAAATCTCCCGGGCGCAATAAATACGAGGCCATCACCCTCGACCGCGGCTTGACGCAGGATAAGAACTTTCACGACTGGGCAGGTCTTGTGTGGAATTTTGGCGCCGCCCTGGGCAGCGAAGTTTCCCTGGCCAATTTCCGCAAGGACGTCTATCTCGAGGTTTACAACGAGGCGGGGCAATTGGTTATCGCTTACAAGATTTATCGCTGCTGGGTTTCCGAATATCAGGCTTTGCCTGACCTGGATGCCAATGCGAACGCGATCGCCATCGAGCACATCAAGCTCGAAAACGAGGGTTGGGAACGCGACACGAGCGTAACTGAACCCCAGGAACCCACCTTGAGCACGGTATCCACTTGATGAAGGTCCTGAGTGATGCCGATCTGGTCAGCCTTTGGGAGAGAGGCATCCGGCGGCATCCACTGGATCGGGCACTGCTGATATTGGCTGCAGCGTTTCCGGAAATCCCCCGTGAGCGCCTGGCGGATTGGCCGTTAGGTCGCCGAAATCAGGCTTTGGCCAGAGCACGTTGCGATTCATTTGGAGCTCGCATACAGGGTTGGGTCGCCTGTGACAATTGCAGCGAAAAGTTGGAACTGGAACTTGACGGGCAACTCCTGGCCGACGCGGGAACAGAAATTGAGAGCGGTATGGATGAACCTGTCAGCGCGTGCGGCCGAACCTTCCGACTACCCACCAGCCGGATTTTGGCCGGTGCCCTGCGCGAGAGCGACACAACCGAAGGAGCGGCTCGCATCGCGGAGGACTGCCTGGTTGAAAAAACCGCGAATATTCATTGGTCTGAGGCGGAACTGGCAGAGATCGGAGAGAAACTCGCCCTCGCAGACCCTTTTTCTGAAACGCGTATTTCGCTTCATTGCCCCAATTGCGGAAAGGACTGGCACGCAACGCTCGACCTGACGTCGTTCTTCTGGATGGAGATCGAAGGCAGGGTTCGGCAAATCCTTTTTTCGATTCATACTTTGGCCTCAGCCTACGGCTGGTCTGAAGCGGAAATCCTGGCGTTGAGTGATGAGCGCCGTGCTCTTTATCTGGAAATGGCCCAATCGTGACTGGTTATTTGCAACGGCTCGCATCGAGTGTCCTTCATCCTGGCGGAAATATTCATCCGGTCCGGGACCCGGTTTTTTCAGCACCAAGAGTGCGGACGCCGCCTGACACGAATGAGTCTCGCGAATCCACTGCTCTTATTCCTGGTGCGGACGATTCGGAAGAAGTTCGACCGCCGCTCACCTCGACAATGAACACGAAGTCCGTGCCGAAAACTTCCAAATCCATTCTTCCACAGCCGCGTTCATCCGACTCCTCGTTCCTGCTATTGCCTCCCGCAAATGGCGAAGCGTCTATAAATCGAAATGCAGAATCACTTGGAAACATCAATGGCGCGAAAGAAACGTTAAAGTCGCCACTCAATGAAAATGAATCCACAACGGAACAAAACGATTCGCCGTTAGCAATGTTCGCGAGCAAAAATTCAGTCAACAGTTTGGCTGACGCTTCTGCAATTCCAGAAGTATCGGAGAAAACTCAATCCGTCGCGAAAAACGAGCCGCACGAGGCAATGCTGGCGGTGTCAAAAATTTCAGCTTCTAAACCATCCGCGAGCCTGCCTCAGCGCGTTTCTCCCGGCACACCCGGCCAAAAAAACCCGTGGAGTGGAACCAATCGATCCCCGTCTTCGAACACTTCGAGCCGCGAGCCGGACGAAATCGAGATCCACATTGGGCGCATTGAGGTGACTGCGGTACAAACCGCCGCGCCAGTGCCGCCCGCCAAACCCCGGAGACTGGCGCCGTCTCTGGACGACTATTTACGGCGGCGCAACCGGCGAAATTCATGAGCACGGCATTGGGCATTTCTGCGGTATCGGCCGTTTTGAAAAATCTTCTGAACGGCGTTCTTAACGATCCCAACGTGAAACTGGGACTCGTGAAGGTTTCTGCCCTGGCCCCGGACATCGTCCAGACCAATTTAGATGCCGGATCCAGTTCACCGCAGGTCAACCTGTTTCTGCATCAAGTAACCCTCAACGCCGCCTGGCGAAATGTCGAATTGCCCTCACTCGCTTCCAACGGCACCACGCGCCTGAGCAACCCGCCACTGGCATTGGATCTCCACTATCTGCTGACGGCTTATGCCTCGCAAGACTGCCTGGCGGAGGCCCTGCTCGGTTACGCCGTTCAATCTCTGCACGAAAATCCCGTGCTGGCAAGAAGCCAGGTTGATTTCTATTTAACGGGAATGAACACCCCGCCTTCTCCGTTGGCAGCATTGATTTCCTCCGGCCTCGACGGCCAGCTCGAGATGATCAAAATCACGCCGGCGACATTGGGCCGGGAAGAAATGGCCTGGCTCTGGACCGCTCTAAAGGCGGACTACCGGCCGACTTTTCCGTTCCAGGTTTCGGTGGTGTTGATTCAAAATCCAAAACCGGCTCAGTCCCCTCTGCCGGTTCTGCAACGGAAAGTCGCCGCACAACCAAACCTTGGCCCCAGCTGGTCCAGTCTCACCGCGGTGAATCCTCCAAATGGCCAGCCCGCGGCCAATCTCGGAGACACCGTCACTGTGCTCGGGACAAATTTATCCAGCGTCACCAACGTTGTCCTGACGAACTCGCGGTTGAATTTGAACATTCAGCCCGTCGTCCTGCCTCCAAGCGACGCCTCGGCTGGGTCCCTTCAATTCACTGTGCCTGATTCCGATATCGCTGTGTCGCCTGCTGTCGTGCTCACATCCCCCTCCACGCCGGTCGACCTGCCCGCCGGCCTTTATCTTCTCTCGGCGCAGGCATCGAACGGAACTGATGTAGTGAGCACCAACAGTCTGCCACTGGCCATCGCACCGAGGATTGTCGTTCCACCTCAATCTCCCATCACACCGGATGCACATGGTAACGCGACAGTCACCATCAGTTGCGTTCCGCTGCTGCGCGTCGGCCAACAGGTATCATTGTCGATCGGCAGCCAGGAGGCCCCGGCCAATGCGTTTTCAAATGGAACAAACAGGGTGTCGTTCACGTTCTCGTCACTTCAAGCAACGAACCAGCCAGTTCCGGTGCGGCTCCGAGTGGACGGAGTTGACAGCCCGATTATTGACACGACCAAAACACCACCGGTCTTCTCGGGTCCTTTGGTGCAGGTGAATTGAATGAGCGCATCCCCAATAGCGTGGACTGATGCAAACCAGGCCTTTCTGGTGAAGGAATTCAATCGCTTGAAAATGCGTTTCGGCTTCAAGCCGGAAGAACAGTCGGAAGGCTCAGGCCCAACGGCTCCTCCAGCTCACGAATCGCCCGCAGCCATTGATTGGTTGTCCGGCGCCTTCGGTCTGAGCTTTTTTGAGCGCGACGTTCTTCTGCTCTGCGCCGGGGTTGAAATGGATACCCGGCTTGCCGCCCTGTGCGCCGAGGCTCACGGAAATCCACAGCGCACGCACGCCACCTTCGGCCTCGCTATGGCCGTGCTGGCGGATCCTCATTGGAGCGCTTTGACGCCGACTCGCCCGTTGCGGCGATTTCGGCTGGTGGAAGCGCAGACCGGTCATGGCCTGACATCCGCACCGCTGCGGATTGATGAACACATCCTTCATTTGCTGGCTGGCATCAACACCCTGGACGCAAGGCTTGTCAGCCTGCTCCGCGCCGCCGTGGCCCCCCAGTGGTTCACCAGGGAACATCAGCTTTTGGCCGCGCGGATTTTACGCTGCCTCAACAACGATCCCGTTTCCATTCCAGTGTTTCACTTCTGCGGCGACGACCCGCAGGGACAGGAAGACATTGCCGGATTAGCGGCGCGCAAAGCCGGACGGCAACTCTTCGTTTTGCGCGCGGAGGATATTCCACCGGTCGGGCAGGATTTGGAACAATTCCAGATCTTATGGCAAAGAGAGTCCCTCCTCTTGCCGGGCGCCTTGCTGATTCAGTGCAATAACGAAACCGGAAGCCCGCAATTGCGCCACCTGTTGGAACGATTACCCGGCCTTGTGTTCCTGGCCAGCCGTGAACCAGTTCGCCTGGATCGCCCCTGCCTGCGGTTCGAATTGAACAAACCGGATCGCGCCCGGCAAAAAGAGCTCTGGAAAAAAGCGGTTGGTCGCTCTGCCGGCAGTCTCAATGGCACCCTTGATTCCATCGCGGCCCAGTTCCGGTTCAGTGCCAGGACCATCCTTTCGACCCGCAGCCTTGCGGGCCGCCAAAACCGCGCATTGCGACCGCATGAACTTTGGGAAGTGTGCCGCTCTCTTTCGCGCACTCGACTGGGCGATTTGGCCCAGCACATCGTGCCCACCGCCGGCTGGAACGACCTGGTGTTGCCCGAGCTCCAAAAACAGAATTTGCGTCAGATTGTCACGCAGGTGCGCTGGCGAATGAAAGTCTACGAGACCTGGGGATTTGCGGCGAAGGGAAATCGCGGCCTCGGCGTGAGTGCGCTTTTCACCGGCGAGAGCGGGACTGGAAAAACAATGGCAGCCGAGGTCCTCGCGCGCGAACTCGAACTGGATCTTTACCGCATCGATCTATCAGCGGTCGTCAGCAAGTACATCGGCGAGACCGAAAAGAATCTGAAGCAGGTCTTCGACGCCGCCGAAGCGGGCGGCGCGATCCTTCTCTTCGATGAAGCCGACGCGCTTTTTGGCAAGCGCAGCGATGTCAAAGACAGCCATGATCGATACGCCAACATTGAGGTCGGCTATCTTTTGCAACGCATGGAGGCTCACCAGGGACTGGCTGTTCTCACTACCAACTTGAAGTCGGCGATTGATCGTTCATTTCAGCGCCGGATCAGATTCTTCGTAAGCTTTCCATTTCCGGAACCGCCACAGCGCGAGGCGATCTGGAGCCGCGTGTTCCCGGCCCACACGCCGGCCCGCGGTTTGGATCACAAGCGCCTGTCGCAGCTCAACATGACCGGCGGCAACATCCGGAATATCGCCTTGAACGCTGCATTCCTGGCGGCAGGAGAAGCAACCGAGTCACCGGTCGAGATGAAACACCTGTTACAAGCCGCGCGCATCGAAGCCGAAAAAATGGAGCGCCCGCTCGCCGATGCTGAAACGAGGGGATGGGTATGAGTCGAATTCGTGTAACCATTGATCAAGCGGTTTTCAAGGGAATGAATCCGAGTGAAGCAAGAGCTTTGGCGGCAGGGCTGAAGAGCCAGTTGTCCGGAATGCTGGCCGATCCGGCGAATCGCGCGATGTGGGCCCGGTCGCAGCGCACACCGGTTTTGCGATTGGGCAGTATGCCTATGAATCCCGGACCACTTGGCGCAAAGAAGTTCGGTGGCGGACTTGCTCGCGCTATCGGAAAGGGACTTAAGCCGTGAATCACGCAGCGCTCGAAAGAAAACCGGAAGCGCCGCCAAAATCGGAGGGCAAAGTGTCTTCACTAACTTCCGATTTGGATGGCACACCCTCCATTGTGCACGAGGTGCTGAACTCTTCCAGCGAACCGCTGGCCGACCCAAACCGCTCGTTCTTCGAGTCACGCTTCGGCCACGACTTTTCCCGTGTGCGCCTGCATAACGATCCGAAGGCGGCTGAATCGGCGCGCGCCGTAAATGCGAGAGCTTATACCGTCGGACGGGACATCGTATTCGGCTCCGGCGCCCTGGCTCCGGAGCAGCCGGATGGCCGTGAATTGCTGGCCCACGAACTCGTCCACACTCTGCAACAGAATAGCGATCGCCCCGGGTTGACCACCGATCTTAAAATCAATCATCCCGATGATTCTTTCGAGCAGCAGGCCAGGCGCGTTGCAGGAAGCATTGTCTCACCACGAAGCCACGTTTCCGTTCCACTCGGGAACATCGCAAAAGTAAGCCGGCCCACAGTTCAGCGTGATGTGCCTCCGATGGATGACCCGACGCGCTACAAAAAGGTGCATCAGGCTCTCTTTGTTCCGCCGACTACGACGTCAGCTACGGGCGCCACGAGCAACACCCTGCCCGCCTTCGACGCTGCAGCACAAGATGCTGTGCAAAAAAAATTCACGGACATTATCAGGGATTTACAGGCGAGCAACCCCGCCGCGTTCTACCCCATTATTGACGAAAACACTACGCAAAGCGACGCTGAAAAGTCTGCGTTGGCGATGGATAAACAGATTCGCCAGTTCTACCCACAAATTGCGACGCCATTGCCCTCAGCAACCTTCCTCACCCACATCCATATCATGACAGGTCGCATCACATCTTCGGATGATTACCTGAAGCATTGGCTGGCTGAAAGTCTTCAGAAGGCAGACATCGAAAAATACGGGTTGAATGAAAAAGACCCGGTATTTCAGAACTTTCTTACCCGCCTGCTTAATGATCCCTATCTTGAGCCACGGGTACGTGAACTGGCCCGGCATAAAGGGGCATTCATTGAGACCTCGGCGACGCCCCACGATGTCTATCTGAATCGTGGCCTGACGGCCGACCAGCGGGAGCCCACACTGGTCCATGAACTCGTCCACTTCTACGCCCATCCGTCATTTGATGCCTGGGTGGATTCCACGCTGGACAAACGGATATACTCCGAAGGGTTCACTGAATATCTGGCGCGCAAAGCGATGACGGCCGACCAGCTCAAGAACAACGAGAAGTCCTATCAGGATCGTGTGGACCGCATCAACAACGAGGTGGCGAAATTCATTCCGGACGATGACATCGCCCGGGCTTATTTCGCGGGAGAAGTCTGGCTTCTGGAAGGGAAATCTCAAGTTGCGAAGAAGACACTGAAGGAACAGACCGGGATAGATCCGGAAGCCAAGAGCGCAGACGAAAAGAAGCAATCTCATGACACCGAAGGAATCGTCGAGACGGTTGCACCGGGCGAGCGATACCGTTTTATGAATTTGGGGAACGAAGAATTCAATCCAAAACAGGAACACATTACTTCTTTCACTCAAATCTATCAGAAGTTCATCCAAAACGATCCGACGGCGCGCGTTCGATTTGTCGGGCATGCGTCGTCACCCGGCACCGTGGCATTCAACAATGATTTGTCCCTGAAACGCGCGAAGGCATTCTATCAGATGGCACGTGATGCCGGTGTGCCGGAAAGCCAATTGCTGGATGCGAAGGCACCCCCACATTTTGGAAAGTCACAACCGACGGCGGCCAATGACGACGTGCTTGGCCGGACATTCAATCGGCGCGTGGAACTGTTCATTACCCACGCCGCGTCACCGGCAAGCACGGGGATGCAAACCACTCCATCCACACCAGCTGAACTCGAAAAGAGCCGCTAGCCGCAACCAAAGCAGACATTGAAAACCAAGGACTGAATAGATGAGCCACGCGGTTTTAGCCAGAGCATCCAAATCCGCGCCGGTTGCGAAAGGCAAGGCAAGTTCGCCATCCGCCGCCGATGGCCTGCGCATTGGTGAACCGAACGACGCTTTTGAGCAGGAGGCGGATCGTGTGGCCGATAGAGTGATGAATGGACCGCAGGGTGGTCTTGAATGGTCGCTTTCGCAAATCCATGTAAGCGTCCCATTGCAGCGGAAATGCTCTTGCGGATCCGGAAACAGCTCTGGCGAATGCGAAGAGTGCAGAAGCAGAAAAACGGTCCAACGGAAGGCTGCGGACCCAATCCGATCGACCGTTGCGCCGCCCATAGTTCATGAGGTTCTAAGATCCCCCGGGCAACCCCTCGACGAGAATACGTGTAAGCAGTTTGAACCTCTCTTTGGCCATGAATTCAGTCGGGTGAGATTGCATACCGACTCACGCGCAGCGGAGTCTGCTCGTGCAATCAACGCATTGGCGTACACTTCGGGGAACGACATCGTCTTTGGTGAAAATCAGTTTGCCCCGACTACAAAGCCAGGCCAGCGACTGCTCGCTCATGAGCTTACCCACACAATCCAACAGCAACAATCACAACCAACCCACCTCCAGCGAGCGCCTTCACCAAAAGCAACGGCGAATTGGTGGAATGACAAGAGCATCGGCGTAAAACCAGAAGCAAAATTCTGGGACGATTTGCGCCTCTTTTTTCCGAAGGACGCAAGAAAATTTTCAGGTTCCAAACTGGATAATATTCCAAATATTGAATGTGATAACCGCGGGATGGTGAGCATTGGCAAAGGCTATTGGGACGAATCCGATCCAATGAAACGAAAGGCTTCGATCGCCGCTCTAATCACCAAAGTCGACAAGATCCGCTACAACGAGGCACGCATCGACGATGAAGATCTCACGAACGATGGGCTCGTTACACAGCTCAAGGCTCTAAAAGGATCCGCGTTGCAGAAATATGTTCAACAGCTGAAGACTCGTTCCACCTACATTAACAACAGCCAGGTGATTGCCTTCCTCACCGGAAACGATCGCACTAAAAACCAAATTGCCGCGTCTCAAAGAGACAAGCTGCTGGAATGGAAATTTACCACCAATCGTTTGACGGATGCCGATTTTAGGGATGATAAAATCAATACCCGGTTGCGGGGTCTCTCGACCGCCGACAAGGTCGCCAAAGCTAACGCGGCACAACAATTCGGGACGCAGACGGGAGAAAACACGGCTCAGTTGCAGACTTTCCTGCAAACGCAAACGACAACGTCTACTCCGGTGCCTGAGGGCGCAACCGTCAACATCGCTGGCGGCTTCACCGTGAGTCAGCCGAACGTGG
>Ga0070731_10004698_pt1 | contig 11587 bp, 8 predicted proteins | sample Coa_R1_2_FD_66448 | JGI IMG/M metagenome (GOLD analysis project Ga0070731, IMG submission 66448) | Surface soil microbial communities from Centralia Pennsylvania, which are recovering from an underground coalmine fire - Coalmine... | ecosystem: Environmental > Terrestrial > Soil > Unclassified ... | reverse complement strand
GACGAGGTCGCGCAGGACCTCAATGATTTCAAAAATCCAGCGGCCGGGCGCATGGAAAAACGCGACGCGTCTTTCGCCGAATCCGGCCGAGATCGTAGCTACCGGGCGAATGAGCGTGGCGCCGGCCTGCAATGCGTTTTGAACATCCTGATCGAAACTGTCCGTCCGGTACACGACGTGGGCAATTCCATAAGGCAGCGGGCGATCCAGCAGTTTTTCGTAAACCATCTTTTCGGCGAGGTGCATATACTTGTCGCCCATGCGAATCAGCGGCACGCGGAAGCTTTCGCCATCGAGCTGGATGGTCTCATCCAGCACCAGAGTGCTCCCTATCTGGCGATGAAACTCCAGCTCTCTTTCGAGATCAGGAACTTTTACACCGATCGTCCACAGTCGTGTCAGCATCAGTCTTTTCCGCAAACATTGAGTTCGGATTTCACATATTGCTGGCGGATTCTGCGCACTTCGGACACGTTCATCCAGAGTTCCATCAGCTCGTACAGATTTCCGTGATCGGCCGCCACGCTGCTGATCCTGCCCGAAGCCCGTTCCTTGGCCAGCGCATCGGCCATGGCATGCGCCGCGACGCCGATCATGGTGCTGGGCTCGCTCTGCAACTGATAGCCGAGGGCGTGCAATTCGTCCACGCTGAGATTCATCATGTCGGACGCATACTGCACGCGATCGGCATTGATCTCTGTGCCGAGCGTGCGAATAGTCATCATCGGCCCGATAACCTGCTGGCGGAAAAACCGGGCGTGAGCCTCAGTCCAGCAGATAGCGAAGATGGCGTCGGCCCCTGCCTGCTGATACGCGTTGGCGCGCCGAATCCAGTCCGCACGGCGCGATTCCTCATCGTTGTGCACGCGAGCCACGTAGGTTCCCGGGCGGCCAATCACCATGAAACGCCGGTCGAGCTTCTCGCCGGCCATAGCGCGAATTTTATCGGCGGTCTGGTCCATCGATTCCAGGGCCATCACGTGCGGCGGAATGAACGGGCACTTGTACGGCAGGCCGTAATCATCGATGTGGACCGCGGCCACACCGGCGCGCTCGAATTCGTTCATCCAGAAAACCGAGGCGTACGGCTCGCCGAAGCCCTGCTCGAAATCGACCACGATCGGCAGATTGATCGCGCGGCGAATTTTACGGCAGGTCTCAAGAATCTGATCCGGCGTGATCACGCCAATGTCGGGCTGGCCGTTGGCAAAAGCCATTTGCAGCGATTGCACGCCGACGGCGTCGAAGCCGGCGCGCTCGGCGATCTTAGCCGAGAGCACGTCGTAAACACCCATGATCCAGATGGGCTTATTCTGTGCGAGCAATGGCGTCAGATACGGTATTTCCATTTGAGTCCTCGATCGCTGGCGGCAGCGTCACCTTCTGGTTGGTGCGCTGCGATTCGTAAACTGCTTCGACCACGGCGAGTGTGGCGCGTCCGTCGGTGGCAGTCACGGCAGGCTGCGCGCCTGTCTGGATGCAGCGGATAAAGTGGTCCATTTGCCGGTTGAACATGTAATTCTCATTGGTCGCCGGCGATAGCGGCCCGCCCGGCGAGCGTCGCGGCTCAGGCAGTTCCACTTGAAACCAGCCGCGGTCCGATGCGGAATCTCTTTCCAGCGACCAAACCATCAGCCGCCCATTCTCCGGCGAATCCCAGGGCGGAAAATCGAACGCAAGCTGCCCGCGCGTACCGAACAGATAGCCGAACTCGGACCATTCGCCAATGCCCGAGCCCTGATGCTGAATCGGTGAGAGACCGCGCCCGACAGTGCCGGTGTTGAATACCGCCACCGCGCCGTTGGCGAAGCGCATCAGCACGGTTCCGAAATCCTCCCATGCGGCGATCTCGGGACGACGCAAATAATCCCGCGTGACGTTTTGCACTTCGGCGCAAACTGACACTACCTCCGAACCGGTCCACCAGCGCCACAGGTCGACATAGTGGGGCAGATGATCCTGCAGCAGTCCGCCGCCCACCGACGCGTCACGCCAGCGCCATTCATAACTTTCCCGATACCCCGCCGGAATCAGACGCTCCGGACACAGTTTCACCGAGGCGCCCCAGTGCACGACCAGATAGAAAATCTCCCCCAGGTCGCCGCGCTGGATCAACTGGTGAATTTTCTCCGAAGCGACACTAAAGCGTTTTTCATGGCCCAGCATGAGCAGAATGCCTTTGCGCCGGGCGGCCGCGGCGATCTCATCGCACTCCGCAACCGTGCGAGCCATCGGCTTTTCGAGGAGCACATGCTTCCCTGCTTCGGCTGCGGCTACAGCGATTTCGCAATGGGACGCGGGAGGCGTGCAGATGACGACGGCATCGATGCCCGGATGATCGAGCAGTCGGCGGTAGTCGTCGGACACGAGCGGCACGCTGTAGCGCTTGCCGGCCTCGCGAGCGCGCCGCAAGGCGGCATCGCACACCGCGGCCAGCGTGGCATTCGCATGTCCCCAGATCCAAGGCATGTGCCCAGTCCAGGCGGCGCCGCCGCAGCCGATCACGCCGATTCGAACCTTGCCGGAATCTGCCGGTTCGGAGCCCACGCGTTCCATCTCCTCGGAATCGTCGTTAGTGTATGCCATCGCCTGGCATTCGGTCAATCGCTAAACTTGGCCTGAATCGTTCACTTGAGGCAAAAAAAAGAGGGTGCGGACTGCCGCACCCTCCGTGTGTTCTGTCGGCTCGACTGGCTAGAAGTCGAAACGCGCGCCGAGTTGCACTTGCCGTCCGCCGTAGGGTCCCAGCGTGTTGGCGCCTAAGCCGCCGCCCGGTCCGTTGGTTACGCCAAAGGTTGGGCTGCGCAGGTTTCCGTCCGGAGGACCGAACTGCGGGGTGTTCGTAAAGTTAAAGAACTCGCCGACCAGGCTGAACTTGAGCCATTCGGTGATGGGCGTGGTCTTGCGCAGCGAAAGGTCCAGGCGAGTGTTAGCCGGTCCGAGCAGGAAGCCGTGGAAATTCCCCATCTGCCCGAAGGCTGGAGCCGCGAAGGCGGCGGTGTTGAACCACTTGCTGGGTGTGGGATTGGCCAGGGTAGGATCCCCAATGATATTCACGCGGTTGCCTAGCGGGCTGTTGCCATTCAAAGAATCGCCGCCCGAGGTAATGGTGTACGGAACGCCACCCTGCAGGGAAAGTATGCCGCCGATGGACCAGCCGCCCATAATCTTTCCGGCCACTCCGGAATTGAAGTAGCTCTTGCCCGGGCCCCAAGGAATCTCGTACACCCAACTGACGAGCGCCGTCTGATAGGGAATTGATGTAACGCCGTTGGCTTCATCAAATACCGTAGGCCCATAGCTCTGCTTCGGGAAGTAAATCGAGCCGCTGGTGAATCCAAGGTTCCTTCCATAGGAATAGTTGGCAATCAGGGTGAGGCCCTTTGAAAACCGTTTATCTACCTTGATGTAACCATTCCAGTAGTTGGTGTAGGCGATCGGGTCCTTGATTTGCGTCACGTTGCCGTACTGCGGGTAAGGCCGGCGCAAGTTATTCGCGCCTGGAATGCCCCATAAGGACGGCGGCACTTCGTTCCAGTTCTGGCTGTCATCGGAGAGGTTGCGTCCCAGCGAGCTCTGTCCGGCGATCTCCAGTACAACATTGCCCGGAAGTTGGTGCTGAATCGAGAGATTGATATTCTGCACGTTGCCCATATTCCATGTGGGATTGACGAAAGTGGGCGATGTGGTCGGGATCTGGCCAGGCAGGACCGCGCCAAAGCCGGCGGTGAGCGTGTGAGGATCCCCGCCCAGAGGATAGGACGGAAATCCATTCTGCAACTGGAAGGCCGGACTGATGCCACCGTCGGGCGAGGCGAAACTGCCCACTGTGGTGAAGCCAAGGCTGGGAGCGCGGCGGTTTGCGCCCAAGGTCGGGTTGATGTTGTAAATGCCGTAGCCGCCGCGGATCACGGTCTTGGGTAGTATCTGGTATGCGAATCCGATACGGGGGGCGAAGCGATGGTAGTCGGTGTTGTAAAATCCTTTGCGCGGGTACCCGGCGGTATTGAAAAACAGCACGCTGCCGGGTGTTCCCGAAACCGGATTGATTCCGTACAAATCAAACCCGTTGCCGCGATAGTCCTGCTCATAAACCGGTCCATCGAAATCCAATCTCAAACCGAGATTGATGGTCAGGTTGTGCGCGGCCTTAAAATCATCCTGAACGTAACCGCTGTAGTAAAAACTGTGCCACGTCAGCGGAGGTCCGAGTTGCGTCACGGCGCTGTCCACCTGACCCAGCAGGAACGAGGCCATCGAGTTACCGGTATTGGCGAGTCCAGGCTGCGAGGTCTCATTGGGGCCGAAAGAAAAACTTCCGGTGGGAAGACTCTGGTCCGGTGCGCCGTGCTGGCCATATTCCATCTGGAATCCGAATTTGATCGTGTGCCGGCCGTGCACATAGGTGAGATCCAAATCGTAAGAAACTTCCTTGATCGGATTTTCCTGGAAGAGCAAGGAGCCCGGGCCCAAGCCGGTATAACCGGAGAAGTTGTAAGTGGGGAAGCCCAGATCGCCGCCGTAGGAGGGCGGCAATAAAGCGCCAGCGTAGTTCTTGATGCCCAATTTATCGGCCCACGCAGCGCTCGGATCGACCGCCGGATTCACCCTCTCGATGTAGCGGGGGCGATAGGCGACCCGGTTACTCATGAAGAACGTCGGGGAGAAATTGTGGATTTCGCTGAAGGTGTAAGACTGGGTTTGGAATTGGAATCCAAATCCGCTCAGCGTCGGGCTGGCGGCCGGTGAAATCACGTTATACGCCGGCACTCCCAGGTTTTCACTCAACGTATGATCGATCATCCAGGTGCCATAAAAGTGATCCCTGTCCCGGGCATTCCAATCCACGCGGTTGACGCTGCGATATTTCGTCAGGTTGGTTCCGGTGCTGGAATTCAAGTTGTTGGTGAGACTTGAAGTAGCCGGATTAGGAATGAATTGCAGCGCTTTCAGGGACGCCGTGTCGAATAGATTGGTCGGGATCTTGTTGCCCGGGAACGGATCGCGCACGGTGGCGCCGGTCACAGGGTCGACATGGGAGGAGAACGGATTGTAGATTGTGTTTCCACTACCGCTGAAGTCTCCGCCCCTCTCGGCCAGCGTCGGCACTGTAAGAGCAACGCCCGCGGGCGAAATCGCTTTTTGCGCTTCAAAGCTGCCGAAGAAAAACAGCTTGTTCTTCAGGATCGGCCCGCCGATGGTGCCGCCATACATTTGCTGGCGGTCGACTGGCCGGGTCTGCGAAAACGCATTCATGGCGTCCAAATCCTCATTACGGAAATAGCCATACGCGCCGCCATGAAAACTGTTGGTGCCGGACTTGGACTCCATCTGCACCAGAGCGCCGACGTCCTTGCCAAACTGCGCGCTGTATTGGCTGGTGGCCACTTTAACCTCTTGCAGCGCTTCGACCGACGGGTTGAAGACCATCTGTGCCACATCGGTGCGATCGCCATTCACGGAAGAGCCGTCCACCATGACGTTCACATTGGTGAAAGCGCCGACATTGTAGCGAGAAGCGCCGTAGGAAATTACGTCCTCACCCGTATAGCGAACCGTCGGAGCCAGGGCCAGCAGCACGCCCGCCGAGCGGTTGAAGTAGGGCAGATTGGCTACCTGGGCGTATTCGATGTTTTGGCCGAGGCCGGGATCTTCCGTCTTCAGAAGCGCGGCAGTCGCCTGGACCTCAACGGACTCCGAGACCGAACCGACCTTGAGGGAGATGTCCAGCTCTCGCGACTGTCCCAGGATCACTTCCACGCCGGTGGTTCTGGATTCCTGAAACCCTTGCACAGTGACGGTGACGTCGTAGACGCCGGGCGCCAAATCCGGTGACCGGTAAACGCCCGTGGCGGTGCTCTTAACCTCGTAACGGTTACCCGTCTGTTGGTTCTTAATCACGATGGTGGCGCCGGGCACGGCAGCCTGGGTGGGATCGGTGACGAACCCGGTGAGATAGGACGCGCCCTGTCCCCAAAGCGTGGTGGCCAAAGCCGCCAACACCAGAAATGCCAATAAGGCTCGGCTTAACTTGGGGTGGTACGACGCCGGTAAAATTCGGCTGGTGCGAACTGCTAGTCGATTCTCGTCGTTCTTCACGTGGCCCTCCTAGTTTGGGGCAATCAGAACCAATTCAGTGACTTGTCTCTATACACGCCGTTCTGCCTCGTGGAGAACAGCTTCTGGCCCAGTTCGCCAGGGCACAACTCTTAGAGTTGTACCGGTTACGACCCATGAGTAGTCGGATTCTACTATGACTTTTGAGGGGCTGTCAATGGTAAAGTTTATCGATTAACCTGGACTGTATTGGCGCTTTACCGATTTTGGGACTTGCTGTTCGCGAACGGACGGATGGCTCCCCGCGCCTCCGTTGCCGCCAGCCGGTTCCGCGGTGTAACATGGCGGAAGTTGCGATCTTGCGTATTCGGCCACGGATATCCGTCGAGTGGTTATCGCGATTAGGTACCAGATGAATGTAAAATCGGCCCGGCTCCTGCGGATTCTTTTCTCTGCATTTTTTGCTATCCTGGGCCCGGGTGTGCGGTGCAGCTGCGCCGAAAAACCAAGCGCTCCAGCCGTTGCCAAAGTGGCTGAACTACGCGCTTCGGCCGCCCGCCTTCCCCAGTCGGCCGAAGCCCATGCCGAGCTCGGCGCCGCACTGGGGGAGGACGGAAATCTAGCCGAAGCGATTCAGGAATTAGAAAAGGCTGTCCAGCTCAAAAGCACTTACGCCACAGCATTTTATAACCTTGGCACCGCCTGGATTAAGAAGGCCAAACAGGCGCCCAGCACTAGTTCGGTAGAGTATTACAACGGCGTGGATCGTGCCTTGGCCGCGCTGCGCCGAGCCTATCAATTGGATGCCACTCTGCCGCGTCTTCACGATCTTTTAGGATGGCTTTATCAGCAGGTCGGCGACTTTCATGCAGCCGAACTCGAGCTTCGGCAGGCCGTAGAAGCGGAGCCCGGATCGGCGCAAACATACAACAATCTGGGAACGGCATTAATGCTGGAAGAGAAATTCCCGGATGCGTTACGCGCATATCAAAAAGCTGTTGCCCTGCAGCCGCGAATGAGCCGCGCCTATCTGAATCTAGCCTCGGCCGTCCAAGCAAGTGGCACCCAGAAGTCGACATTGCAGCAGCGGCAGGCGGCCGCGCAGTCTCAACCGGCATCTGGTGCAGCTTACGCTTTACTGGGTCAAGCCCAGTTGTTTAACGATGAACCTGAACCAGCGGTGGCTGAGCTCCGTAAGGCCCTCAAGCTCGCGCCTGATCTGCCGATCGCGCATTTTTACCTGGGGCAGGCGCTCAATCGGTGCGAAAAAGCGACTGAAGCTGTAGCGCATTTGTCGGAAGCGGTGAAGCTGAGCCCGGACGTACCTGAGTTTCGCGTCGAACTGGGCGCGGCCCTGCTGAAGATCGACCGGTTTGCCGAGGCCATCGCAGCTCTACGGCACGCCGTCGAAATCAATCCGGCGGATGGCCCCGCGCAATACATGCTGGCGCGCGCGCTGCAACGGGCTGGCCAGGATGCCGACGCGAAAAAAGCGTTCGCCCTGGCTGCAACCCTCAATCAAAACAAGCACAGGTCCGAGCAAGCCGGACTTCTCACTGCCAATGCGATTACCGATCTGCGCGCCGGAAAACTCCAAGACGCGGTACAAAAGCTGCGCGAGGCGCTAGAACGCAGGCCCGATTATCCGGAAGCCCGCTTCTATCTGGGAATCGCGTTAGCTCAATCCGGCGACAGTCAGGGTGCCATCGAATCTTTCCAATCGGCCCTGCAGCAGCGGCCGCAGAGCGCCGAGATACATTACAACTTTGGAATCGCGCTATGGCAAATGGCCAGGGCCTCCCAGGCGCTCCCTGAGTTTCGCCTGGCCTACGAGCTAAACCCCTACGACGGCCTGGCGGCATGTGCGCTTGGCAAGGCCCTGGTGAACCGCGGCCAAACCGAGGAGGGTGAAAACGCATTGCGGCGCGCCCATGAGCTAGGCGCATGTCAGGCGCCCTGACTCTGCAAGAACGCCTAGCAGGTCTGCTCGAGGCCTTCGCGTAAGCCGATGCTGGCTTGCCATCCCATTGCCGTTAGGCGTGAGACATCCAAAAGCTTCTGCGGCGTCCCGTTGGACCGATCGTTCGCTACCGGAGCTGAACAGCCCACCACATCACAAATCAATTGGGCGAAATCGATAATCCGGATGTCTTTCCCGGTCCCGACAGTGATGATGTCCGCCGAACTGTAGTGCTGCATAAGAAACAAGGCGGCGCGGGCGAGATCATCCACATTGAGGAATTCGCGCTTGGGCTGGCCCGATCCTCAGAGAACGACTTGGTAGTGGGGTCTTAGCGTGGAGATGATGATTCGCCTTCGTGCGTCCCTGCTTCCAGCCCAGCCATTACACAGAAGCTCAGTGCCGAAGTGGTGGCTTCGTTTAATCCCCGCATTGCATCGTCCATAATCAACGTCACCACGGAATGGGCTTTCTGAATTTTCTGAAGCACTTTCATATTGGAACCGCCTTCAGAGAACTCAGCGGACGCACGCATGGCGATCTTGGCTACAACGTTAAAGGTCTGCGCGAGGTCAAGACTTAGTTTCTCCTCAAACGCATTCATGCTTTTGGTGGCATCAAATTCTTCATCAGGCATTGATTAGCTCCCCCACTGTCCAAACATGGTCCGCTATTTCCGCTGCCATTGCTGGCGTGATCCTCAGCGAACCGTGAATCCGGCAAAAATTGTAACGGCAAAATCCAACGCCAATGCAGCCTTCAGATCATCCCACTTGCGCGAGAACGCATACGTCAACCTCGTTAGGCGTTTGCACCACTGGCGCAGCGTTCCATTCTTGCGCTCTACGTGCGATGTCCCGGCCCGAACCAAATCAGGATTGCCGCTTACGGCATCTTTCCTAACCGATACAAATTTTGCAGGCCGGTAACTTTCAGGAACTACTTGCGTGGTGGTTGAGAACATCTTGATTACTGCGGCGTGGTTCGCTCGGTCATACAGTCCTGCGTCAATCGCGTTTTTATATGGCTGAAAGCCATCCGTACTCACATCGAATCGGCCTAGTGCCCTGGCCCATCGAATCTTGGAAATGAAATCCTCGGTGTTCACGCGGTCACGCTTTCCGAGGTGCCACGCCACAACTAGCTTGCTGGTGCGCTCCAGGCCAATGAATGTATACGCATCGCCGATTCGAGCGCTGGATTCTCCTGGCCCGATCCGCTTCTGCTATGCTAGGTCCCGGACCAGGGTTCGGTCCCTCACGCCGTTCGAAACCCAGGCGATCATTTGGATCGCTCCAGCCGGTGGATCACGTGGTGGCAGTCCCGGCACACCGGCTCCAGGTTCTCAATTTTGTGGGTTCCGCCATGCGACCGGTAGCGACGATGGTGTATCTGAAGACGCCGGGAGCTACGACACCTGGCACATCGCCCGTCATACAGCCTGAGCGCTTCGAGCGAGTGAATCCGGTACACCTCTCGGACCAAAACCTCAAACGCAAGCTCATCGGTAAGATGGGCGCCCTCAGCAATTAGCTCATCCCCTTCAAAGGCACCATAAGCCACTCTTCCCCTTCGGTCCCGCTCATGGAGTTGGCGTACCTCGTATCCGGTTAATCGCTCCGCTCTTTTCTTGGTCATATCTTTTCAGCGCGCGCGAGCGCGCCCGCCCGGAGTCCCTGTTCAGCCAATCACTAACCGCAGCTCTCCAAACTTCAGATCCGCCCCGGGGATCTCCTCACCCTTTTTCAACTCACCAGCCAGAGCCCGCTTGTCAGGTTTGAACTCGCACTTCTTCACCTGCGCTTCAAAAACTGCCCGGTCTTCCTTGCCGAGTCGCTGCAGCAACGCCTCCCACACGTAGGCCGGCATCGTCAGCACCGCATCCTTCAGTGCGATCGGCAGTACCTTCTCATCGGTGATCACCACCGAATCGGGATTCTTCTGTATCCGGACGCTTGAGAAGTTCCCCTCCAGCCTCTTCACTCCCCGCCGGTCCGCAACGACAAACTGATCGATGACCCGGACGACGTACTGCTCCAGCTCTTCTTGCAATCTGGCAATGCGATCCCGCCGGTTCTGGATCCGCTCGATCTCCTGGTCGGCGAACTTCTGCTGCACTTCGCAATGCCGCAGGAAGCCGACGACAGCGTCGCGTTTATCCTTGGCCTGGCGCAGCGCGCGCCCAATCTCCGCCAGAATCATCTGCCGGGCTTCGGCTTCTTCGACCAGATCGAACGTGTTCGCCAATGCAGCCAAGTTGTCCTCTACCTCGTACAGCGTGGGCGCTGTTTGTTGCGCAGGAATCAAGTCAGTCGCCATTTTGTTGTTTTCCTCCCTGGACGTCAGCGCTCCGTTGGACTTCCGCCGCGGGTATCTCGGCAACTCCGATCGCGCCGTTTGCCGCAGAGGTTTGCTGGAAGCTCTGGATCGCCTGAAACAGTTCTTTGGCGCATAACCGCGCCGGCTGGCTGCTCTTGAATTGGCTGGAGTTCTCCACGCCGTGCCGCTTGAGGATCTCTCGGTACCCGGTTTCGCCCTGGGCTCCGGCCGCCTGCGTGATCGCCTCCTTCAGCCGCGCAAACTCCTCGATCACGCCCCGTGGTGAACACATCCGTTTCCAGATCGCTACCAGATCCGGAGGAACCGAACCGTTCACGTTGCCCGATCCGTTCAGGTTCGCGGCTCCACCACCATTCGAGTCAGCCGGGTTCGGTGCCGGCGGGCTTGCTGCCTTCTCCCGCACCGGCTGCGGTGGCCCATTCAGCCATTCCTTGAGGATCTCGGCCACTTCCCGGCCTGGCTTCCCAAACACGCCTCCGGTCAGCTTCGGGCACCTCGACTTGGTGATGATCAGTGTGTTCTCCTGATCCATCTCGCCGCACACGTCGAACTCGTACTCGATTCCATCCCGCATCACCGGGGCCAAGCCGACTTTCCGCGGAGCGGTTTTGCCGGTTTTCTCGTCCCGCTCCAGTACCCACTCAGTCTTCGCCCGTAAGCTGACGACGACGTGCAGCGGCGCACCGATGATCCGGTCCACCAGCTCGTTGTGCAGCGGCGTTACCTGCTTCCAGGCGGCGAAGCTGTTGCTGCTCTGCGCTCGCCGTGCGATGCGGTCGACCAAGTCGAGCTCCCCGTCCTTGCCCATCCAGAAGTGCGAGAGCGAATCGATGCAGAGCACTTGATATCTACCATGTGCTGCGGCGTCGATCGTGTCCACAAGTTTGCGCGGATCGTAGGAATCGAGCTCGAGCACATCGAACTCGAACAGGTCGGCGTATTTGCGAGCACTCCCGCGCTCGGTGTCAACGACCGCGATGGGCCCGCCCAGCTCGCTCGCGAGCTTGAGGAGGGTGTAGGTCTTGCCGCTCCCTGAGGGCCCGCACACCGCCAAACGCAACTTGGCTCCGAATTTCACGGCTTTTCGAAACTCAATCTCGTTGCTCATGATTGTTCGTCCTTCCTAGTCGATCCCAGCTTGTCTTTGCTGCTATTCATGAGGACATCGATGGCGATGGCGCGGATATCTACCGGCGCGAAGTGCACCTCGTAGCCGATCTCATGTCCGAA
>Ga0070731_10004697_pt1 | contig 11590 bp, 11 predicted proteins | sample Coa_R1_2_FD_66448 | JGI IMG/M metagenome (GOLD analysis project Ga0070731, IMG submission 66448) | Surface soil microbial communities from Centralia Pennsylvania, which are recovering from an underground coalmine fire - Coalmine... | ecosystem: Environmental > Terrestrial > Soil > Unclassified ... | reverse complement strand
GCACTAACGAGATCGCGCAATGGGCTCCAAAAATGATCGCAGCCGCGACGAACAACCCGAACCAAGCCTCCTTGCTGAATCCCCAAAGCGAGTGAAAATCCGAAGCAACTAGGGCCAAGACAATCGCGATCACAAGCGGGCCCGAAATTTGCCAACCCAGCTGGGTGTTCGTGCGCCGTTCGTTTTTTAACAACTGATTTTCGAGCCGTTCCCTAGTCATCGGAACCAGGTCCATCGGGTCTGGTTCGATCAGGTTGAACTCTTGCCGGAATTGGAAACCGCTGCCGGGTTCCTTGGCAACGTTCTCGGGCTGTTTGCCCTCGTTGAAGCTCAAAGTCCCGTAATCTCGCCGTCGCTAAGGAACCCGAGCGCGCCGATCGCGTGCATGGAAATAAAGCCGCACTTCGTACAAGAAGTAACCGCACAGGGCAGCGTCGGTCCCCCAAACGGCGCTGAGGATGAAGATGGGTGCAGGACGATCTGCGCCAAACCGGGTTCAAAGTTGAACCCTGAGTTTCCGCACCTTGGGCATGCCGTGCCGCCCACGCCTCGCTCGTTGAGTACCGCGATAATCTTGCTTATCTGCTGATCGGTCAGCAGCTTTCCCGCAGCGATCGCGACGACCGGGTTGGGACCCTGCTTGTCGGGCGGCTTGCTTGAATCCATACGCCGCAGGTTCGCGAAAGCAATAACGAACCTTGGCGACCAGCCCTGTCACGGCAAAACCAACTCTATCTAACGCAACTACTTTACGCAAGTATGTTATACCCGCAGATGCATTAGGGCGCGCGGCGCCGGCCGGCGCTACACTTCGTATGGTCGGGTGTGGGGGGCAGAGGCGCCGCTAGGGGTGAAGCGGCGCCTCTCGACTTCTCCTTCGACTGCGCTCAGGACTGCGGCGCTCCGCGCCTTCCCGCTAAGGAACTTTAACTAACAAGTCGCCGACGCAGGCACGGCCCGGCTCGAGAACGTCGCAGTAGATTCCCATGCACGCGTCGCGCCGCTGCGCGACGAAGCGCAGAATTTCCGGGTCGGGTGCCTCGCCGCGCGGATCGTACGTGATCGCGACGCAGCGCTCGATAGGGCATCGCACGCGTAAGCGAGCTGCGCCCACGCGCAGTTGGACGTCCTGCAGGTCCCACTCGCTCTGCGCAAACTCCGGCGCCGCTCGCACGAAAAAGTTCGGACGGAAACGCTCCCATTCGACAGCGTAGGCGAGGTGCGCGCGCAACTCGTCGAGCCAGCGGTCGACGATGATCGAAAGTGGAGCGTCGTCAAAAAAATGCTCCCCTCTGTGCGTTTCGACCGCCACGCCGCGTGAAGCAGCGGCGGCACGCGCCGCTTCCTCGTCGGAGATGAGATGGAGGCGGTCGTTCTCTTTGCCGCGGTAGGTCTTACCGACGCGAACGTTTCCCGAAGTGACGAAGAGAGCGCTCGTGCGATCGCCTTCGATTCCCGACGGCGTCACGTCCGCGCATTCGAGCGATTCCGCGCGTAAGCTCTTGACCGGATATCGCCGTACTGCATCGAGCGTTCCGATGAGCATGGCGCAACGCTTTCATCGGGGGTGTTAGGATTGCCTGGCCCGAAGGCGCGCGCTGTGGAGCTGCGGCCGTTGGGCCTGGGACAAATTTTCGAACGAGCGGCCGTGCTCTATCGTCACAATTTTCGCACGGCGATCGCGATTGCCGCGGCCACCATCGTGCCGGTTTGCCTGGTTCAGTATCTCGTTCTTTCGCGCGAGCAGCCGCAAATCAACGCGACGATCCAGGTTCTGCAGCATCCCGACCGGCTTGCGACCCAGCATACCGCGAGCCTATTCAACTCGCCGGTGCTTCTTGCCGGCGTGCTCGCGGCGGCGCTTTTCGGCTATTACATGCTCGCATTTGCCGTCGGAGCCTTCGCTGCGAGCGTTAGCTCGCTGTACGGCGGCGGTCCATTTCGATTCGCCAACGCGTACGACGCCGTTCTACGGCGTTGGCCCGCGGTGGTCGCGATCGTGGGGCTGGCGATTCTCGCGCTGGTCGCGGCATATTCGTGCGCAATTTTGCTGCTTGCGATTCCGATCGTGGGCGCGGCGGCCGTGGGCATGCAGTGGTTTTCGGCGGTCGTAGCCTTCGCCGTGACGGCAATGGTTTTTGCAATTACCTTCGCATTACTTTGCATCCTCGTGATTGCTGCCTGTGCCGTGTGCACCGCCGTCGTGGAAGGCACTTCGGGGGCGTGGGCAATCCGTCTGACGGCGTTGCGGATTCTAAACCGCAGCGAGTTCGGCCGGGCAATACTCTGCGCGTTCAGCGTTGCCGCGATCGCTCTGGTCGCGTCGGCGATCGTCAATACGGCGGCGTTGGCCGGTCTTGCTCGCTGGCCCGCAGCTTCTACGGCCCTCGATGCCGGCCAACGTATTCTCGTCGTGCCGTTTCTCGCACTCGTGTTGACGGTCTACTATTTCGACGTGCGGCTGCGTTACGAAGGCTTCGATCTGGATACGGACCGCGCGCTTTCGCCGGCACCGGACGAGCCGAGCTACGCCCCGACGGCGTACCTTTCGGGTGAAGAACGTGCGCTGATCAAACGCTTTCTGGAGCGGCGCGACGCGCTGACGCAGCCGCGCCGGCGCGAGATCGCGGCACGCTTAGCAGCGCCGGTGCGCCCGCGCGTGCCCGCCGAGCTGCGCACCATCGACGACGAATCGCTTCTGGAACGCCTGTGATTGGCCCAGCTCGGTGTCGCCTCAAGCCTCATTTACCATAGTAAACTTCGGCTCTCGGCTCCTTGAGCTGGGCCAATCATAGACGTTCCGGTTATCGACGAAAGATTTTTGCCAGGAGGTCGCGGGCGAAGCGCAGCGCGTCGTTCTTCGTGTTCTCGTAGAGCGCGGCGGCTTCGCCCTTCGTCATATGTGCGCCGTGTTCGTGAAAAAAGGCGACGCCCTCGCCGACGACGATTGTGCCGGCGTACGCAATGGCTCCTTTGATCGCGATTCCGGCGATCGGGACGAAACCGGCGAGCTCGCGGGCCAGCGTGCGCCAGCCAAAACCGCCGCCGATAATCGGTAAGAGTTGCCAGGTACGTGCTACATCGGGGTCGCGCCCGTACGCGGCCTCGATATGCAGCATAAGCATCACTTGAATACCGGTGATGGCTACCATGTCGCCGGCCGAAGCAAAGGCGCCGAGCACGATGCCGACGAGGGGAATGTGATCGACCACCGCGCTTGCCAGCGCGACTTTGAGCGCATTATTGGCGGCATCGCGCGTGAGTTTCGCGGCGACCGTATCCCGCAGGACCGGTAAGTTGCGCGCGACCGCTATTTCGACGCCCCGCGCGCACTCGATGAGGTGCGGAAAGAATCGTCCCCGCAGCGTCTCTCGCCCGATCTCGCTCACGACGTATTCGCTCCATGTACCGGGTTCGGGCGGAGCGGCGGGAGCGCAGCCTGCGGCATTCGGATCGATGGTGAGTGCAAGAATCGGAACGCGCAAGATGCTCAGCGACCCGAAATCCGCAGCCGCGGCATCGCCGGAGTGTCCGAGAAAGACGATTGCGCGCACTTCGTTCGGATTCGTGACGATTGGCGCCTCAGGTCGAATCGTCTCTAAGCAGGCGGCGGCTTCAACCGGTACCCCATCGTCGTGCCCGGAGAGCAAGAGCGCGCGGAACCGCGCGACGAGTGCCGGATCGCCGCAGAGCAAGAACCGAAACGGCTTGCGGACGTGCACGTGCACGGCGCGCACGTCGATACTCTTGCGCACCAGGGCGAAAAGATTGCGGGCGTCGGCGGTTGTTGCCACGCGTTACAATCCTAGCTTGTCGAGGTCGACCGCAAGCGTCCCGTCCGCCTTGCGGAGCTCCTTGACCGGATCGTCGGTGTAGTCGAGATAGACGAGTCCCATGAAGATCTCTAGCGGCCAGGCGTGCATCTTGTGGACGTTTGCAACGTCTATAATCGATTCACCGGAGCTCTTGGCTTCGGCGATGACGCTCTCCGGCGTGCTCTTGATGTCGGCCGCGACGATCGTTGCCGCGGTCACGTCGCCCGGCGTCAAGCCGTCGCGCAGCATCGTACGGTAGTCGACGCCGCGGCTCCCGAAGCGCTGCTGAAGTGCGAATTGCAGGGTGGAGTAGAGCTGCGGCGACGTTCCAAGACCTAAGAGCGTGATTCGCGTCGAGAGCTGCCGCGAGCGAGCCAAGTTGAAGAGCTGCGCTCCCTGCGAGGCGGCCGTCGCCGCCGAGCTCAGCTCGTCGACGCATTTCTTCATGATCAGCGTGAGCCCGGCATACTGGCTGGCACTGATGTCGCCGCTGTAGCCGACCGACGCGTGATCGAGATCCTTGAGAAACTCATCCACGTCGCCGAGGGACTGGTCCACTTGGGTCAGCGACGCGCGCGCCGCGTCGACCGAACGCAGCATTTCACCGTCGGCGCGCGAGAGATCGCCGAGCATTTGCGGGTATGAGGGGAAGATTGCGACGGACTCCGTCGGTACCGGTTTCATCGCGAACGGCGCGAGCATCTCTTTGTAGATGTCGGCGCTCTCTTTGAGCGCGCCGCTCTCTTTGTTCTTTTCGAGCGACCCGATGCCACCGATCGGGCTCGTGTCGCCGCCGGCGTCCTGCAACGCGCTGTTGAGGGAGCGCGCCATTGAAGTGAGATTCTTCGCGATTGCTTCCACGCGAGAGCCGCGTTTGATGTTGATGCGGCTGAGATCGGGAACCTCGTATTGCAGCGTGTTGATTCGGCTCTCGACGGCTTTGAGCTGGTCCTTGCCTTCCGACTCGCGCGCGCCGATCTCAATCGCGCTCTGGGCATGCGTCGCTTGCGCCGTCTCGACCGAACCTTGCAAATTTGGTGGATCGATGTGGCTGAGCGTAATCTCTTGGGCCGTCATCTTCCGCAGCGCCGCAATGCGCTGGTTCGCTGCCGCCCGAGTCTGCGCCGATCCCAGTTGCGCCGCTTCCGCCAGCGTTTGCTCGCTCTTGTTCGGTTGGCCCAAGGCGAGCTCCGATTGGCCGAGCTCCAGGAGCGCCTCCGAACTCTGCGGATCTTGCTTGAGCACCTGGTCGAGACGAATGCGCGCAAACGAATAGCGCGCGCGGTCTTCGTCGCTGGAAGCTTGAACGAGCTGCTGCGGCGTCGTGACGTCCTTGGGATCGAGCTCGGGGTAACCCATCAGATGCGCGACGCGCGCCGACGGATCAGGATGGTCTTCGAGATACTTGGTAACGGCGTCGCTGTGCTCGTCCTGCAGAACCCCTAAATGCGCCATCATCGTGACCATCGATTCGGGATCGTATCCGGCACGCGACATGAGTTGCAATCCGTATCGGTCGGCTTGCAGTTCGTCGCCGCGCTCGATCTTCGCCATGATGCCGGCTTCGGCTAGACTGCCGAACTCATAAATGATCGGCGAGAACATCGAGGCAAGTCCGAAAAGAAGATTGAGAATCTCGGCCTTCGAGCTCATCGTCAGAACGTGGCGCCGCTCGATGTGTCCCGTTTCGTGGCCGATGACGCTCGCGAGCTCGTCGTCCGACTGGACGAAGTCGATCAGCCCTTCGTTGACGTACAGGAAGCCGCCCATGGTCGCAAAGGAATTGATCTGGTCGTCTTTGATGATCTTGACCGAGTAGGGGACGTCTTTGCGCGCCACCTGATTCCAAAGATTCCCTGCGATGCCTTGAACGTAGGCGTTGAGCAGCGGATCGATCTCGATGACGCTGCTTGCGACGATCTCCTGATCGTAGGCTTGACCCAACGCGATCTCTTTTTGAGTCGACATTGCGAGTGCCGGTGCTGGACAGAGGGTGCCCAGCAGCGAGAGGATGACGGCGGACGGAACGATGCGGCGAAACATTAGGTTCTTACTACCTCTGTGTATTAGTTCTTACTGCCTCTGTGTATTATATGTGGAAAACCTGAAGAAGTTGCGAGTCCTTTGTGGATGGCGAGGGGGATGCTACGCATTCTTCGCGCAAAGCGCAGCGTGACACTCTTGCGGGGAAGGCTGGACGGCCTTGAAGTGACGCTGAGCGGTCGCGTCCTCGAAGAAGCCTTTGCGGAGCTGGAAGCTCGGCTTGCCGAACAGCCGACCTTTTACCGCGGCTCATCGGCCGTAGTAAGTTTTGGCGAAACGGCGCCGACGGCCGCCGATCTGGCACGCTTGCGTAACGTACTGGGAGGCGCCGGCGTGACGCTGCGCGCACTCGTGGGCTCCGCCGCAGAACTCCAAGCGCTCGCCGCTTTGGAGGGCCTCGAGTTCGATCCACCGGCTACCAGCCTTTCCGATTCGGCGCGATCGCTCGTTGCAGACTTCGCCGGAGCCCGCAACGACATCGCAGCGCGCCGCAAGCGCGGCGAATCGAGCGTGCGCCGAGCTAAGGTTGAATCCGAGCGCGCGCGCGCGGCGGAGCTGCGCCTTGTGGAGGCGCCGCAGGGCACGCTTTATCATGCCGCGACGCTGCGAGGGGGCCAGACGCTGCACCATTCCGGGAATATCGTCGTGGTCGGAGACGTCAATCCAGGTGCCGAGCTCGTCGCCACCGGAGACATCCTCGTTTTTGGCCGGCTTGCCGGAATCGCGCATGCCGGTGCCGGCGGCGATGAAAACGCGCGGATCTTTGCCGTCGAACTGACTCCGACGCAACTTCGCATCGCCAGTTTCATCGGCACCGACGAAGGGCCGAAGCGGGCGAGCGCGCCGTCGCCTGAGGTCGCCATAGCGCGCGACGCAAAGATCGTCGTGCTCTCGCTCGACGAACTGAGCCGGCTCGAGCCGAGCGGAGCCTCCTCAGCATGAACGCACGCGCGATCGTCGTCACCTCCGGCAAGGGCGGCGTCGGCAAGACGACAACCACAGCGAACCTCGGCGCGACGCTCGCCAAGCGGGGCAAACGCGTCGTTTTGATCGATGCCGATATCGGATTGCGAAATCTCGACTTAGTACTCGGTCTCGAGAAGCGCATCGTCTTTGATTTGGTCGAAGTCGCCGAGGGGCGCTGCCAGCTCAGACAGGCGCTCATCAAGGACAAACGCTTCGATTCGCTTTCGATCCTTCCGGCAGCGCAGACGCGCGAAAAAGACGCAATCACTCCCGAACAGTTTGGCGCGATCGTCAATCGCGCGGCCGAAGTGGCGGATTACGTGCTGATCGACTCCCCGGCGGGAATCGAATCCGGCTTTCGCAACGCCGTCGCGGGCGCGACCGAAGCGATCGTCGTTACGACCCCCGAGGTGAGCGCGATTCGCGACGCCGATCGCGTTGTGGGCAAGATCGCCGCTGTCGGGAAGCCGATTCGGCTGATCGTGAACCGCCTTCGTCCCGAAATGGTGCGCAGCGGCGACATGCTCTCGGTCGAGGACGTTTGCGACGTGCTTTCGGTCGAGTTGCTCGGTATCGTGCCCGACGATGAGGAAGTGATCGATACGACCAATCGCGGCGAGCCGATCGTTCTCAACGAGTCGAACCGACTGCGAGCGATCTACGATAAAATCGCGCGCCGTCTCGAAGGAGAGCTCGTTCCCTTTACCAGTTTCGACAACCAGACGTTATTCGGGCGTCTCATCGACGCATTGAAAGCGGGGTAGAGCCGTGCACCAAATCCAAGCCCACGACACGGTTATCGTGAGTCCTTCGACGAGCTCAGAACAAGCGGCGAACGCAGCGAAGGCCGGACGCGCCATCGTCGTTACGTCGGGCAAGGGCGGCGTCGGAAAGACGACGACGACTGCGAATCTCGGCACCGCACTGGCACGCCGCGGCGCGCGCGTGGCGTTGATCGACGCCGACATCGGTTTGCGCAACCTCGATATCCTGCTCGGGTTGGAGAGTCGCGTTCAGCATCATCTGCTCGACGTGTTGGAAGAGCGGGCGTCCCTCGACGACGCGTTGGTCGCCGATAAGCACACCGAAGGCCTCTTTTTGCTCGCCGCCGCGCAGGCGCGCGAAAAGGACGACGTGGAGACTGCGAAGATGCAAGCGCTCGTTGCGAGTTTGCGAGAGCGGTTCGATTACGTATTGATCGACAGTCCGGCGGGCATCGAGCTCGGCTTCAGAAACGCCGTCGCAGGAGCGACCGAAGCGATCGTCGTCTGCACCCCCGAGGTCGCAGCCGTGCGCGACGTCGATCGCGTCGTCGGACTGCTCGGCAATCGGTTTCGGCCGCAACTCATCATCAATCGTCTCCGTCCGCAGCTCGTTCGGAAAGGCAAGATGCTCTCCGTCGACGACGTCAACGGCATCTTGCGCCTGCCGCTGCTTGGCGTGATCGCCGACGAGCCGGAGATCATCGTTACGACGAACCGCGGAGAACCGCTCGCGCTGCGCGCGCAGAATGCAACCGGCGCCGCCTATCACGCGATCGCCGCGCGCATTGCCGGCGAGGACGTCGCCCCGCCGGTTCCACCCGAGTCGAAGGCGTCGATTTTGGAGCGCATCGGATCGATCTTCGGAGGGCACCGCCGATGATCGAATTTCTGAGGCGGCTCTTCGGACAGCAAGGCTCCAGCGCCACGGCGAAGGAGCGGCTGCGTCTGGTCTTAATGACCGATCATCTCGAGCTCGCACCCGAGATGATCGAGACGATGAAGCGCGATCTCGTCGAACTGATCTCGCGCTATGTCGAAGTCGATCGCGATCGAATCGAAGTTAATTTCGAACGGCAAGACCGCACGCTCGCGATGCTAGCCAACATTCCGATCCTCAGCGTAAATCGGCCTAACGGAAACGGCGCGGTTACCCACGACGAGCCAACGCCGCAGCCCGAGCCCGCGCCGGCTCTCTCCGCCGTGCCTTCCGACTCCAAACCGCCGGTGCGAAAACGTAAACGACGCAGGAAGTCCCAACGCGCGAGGACGGAGCTACCCTCGACCGCGTAATCGTCTCCAATGGCCACCCTCGCACTCGGTAGCGGAACTAAACGGTATCTGCGCAATTTCAACTGGCCGCTCGCGGTGGCCGGCATCTGCATTGCGCTGATCGGACTGATTTGCGTTCGCTCGGCCGGCTTACACGAGCCCGGAGCGGCCGGTGAATTTCAAAAGCAGGTGCTCTATTTGGCGCTTGGGATTCCCGTAATGCTCGGTGTTTCTCTCATCGATTACCGCACGTGGCGCCGATGGGCGCCGGGGCTCTATGCCATCAATCTTTTTTTGCTGATCTTCATTCTGCGCGGCGGCCACAGCGCGCTGGGTGCTCAGCGGTGGATCTCGATCGGACCGCTCGGCACGTTTCAGCCCTCAGAGCCTGCAAAGCTCGTGATTGCCATCGCGCTCGCTGCCGTGCTCTGCCGCGGAACGTACCAGAACTTACAAGAGCTCTGGAAGCCGCTTGCGACGGTCGCCGTTCCGGCGCTGCTCATTTTGAAGCAGCCCGATCTTGGAACGTCGCTCGTATTGCTCGCAATCCTCACAGTCGAGCTCTATTTCGCGCTGCCGAAAATCGGCGATTTCGGCATCTACGCGCTAGGCGTGCTCGTCGTCGCGGCGGCGGCGCTCGGGACGAACGCGGTACTCAAGCCGTTCCAGCGCGCGCGGCTCTTCGTCTTTCTCAACCCAAGGGCCGATCCGCAAGGCGCCGGCTACAATCTCAATCAATCGAAGATTGCCGTCGGCAACGGTGAATGGTTTGGTCGCGGTCTCTACCACGGCACGCAAACGCAGCTCAACTTCGTCCCAGAGCATTCCCGCGATTTCATCTTCACCGTCTTGGCGGAGGAGTGGGGCTTTGCCGGGGCCTGCGCCTTGCTGCTGTTGTATGCGTCCGTGCTCTACGGCGGGATACGAAGCGCGCTCGCCGCACGCGACCGATTCGGTTTTCTCCTGGCCGCCGGCTTGGTCGGTATGCTCTTCTTTCACGTGCTCGTCAATCTCGGCATGACGATCGGCATCATGCCCATCACGGGCATACCGCTGCCGTTCATGTCGTACGGCGGCTCGGCAATGCTGACGGATTTCGTCGCATTCGGGATCTTGCTCAACATTTACGGCCAAAGAGACCGCGACGTGTTGGGCAATGCCTGACGCCGTCCGGCCGGCGCCCGTGTTCGGGGATTTGCGCGTCGCGCCGTCGTAGTTCCGACACGCTGATGAGGGGGTTTAGAGAATCCGCACGGCGGCTTGCTTCGCTCGCCACGCTGCTCACGGTTGTATTCGGCGCCGCGTGCGGCGCCGCGACCAATCCCGGCATCCCAGTGGGAGACGCCGCTCGCGCATTATCGTTCGCCAGAGCGCCGAGTACTACAGGCGCGGGGAAGATCGATCACGTCATCATTATCGTGCAAGAGAACCGCAGCTTCGACAATCTTTTTGCCGGCTTACGCGGCGCCGATACGCAGCCGTACGGTTATGACAGCCAGGGCAAGAAGATCGCGCTCGCGCCCATTACGCTTGCGACGTCGTGGGATCTGGAGCACAGCTTCGCCGGTTTCTTCGAAGACTGCGACGGACGCGGCACGTTTCCGGGCACGAAATGCCGCATGGACGGGTTCGATAACGAACAGGTAGGCTGCGGGCTGGGCAGCGAGCCCAAATGTCCCAACGCGCATCCCCAGTTTGCGTACGTTCCACGCAGCGAAGTCCGCCCATATTTCGATATGGCGAGTCAGTACGTGGTTGGCGATCGCATGTTCGAGTCGATGATCGACGGTAGCAGCTTCGTGTCGCACCAATATCTCATCGCCGCGCAGGCGAACTCCGCTGTCGACGTTCCGTTTGGCGGACCGTGGGGATGCGGTGGCGGTCCGGGCGACCTCGTCAATACGGTAACGACAGAGCGTCAGCTAGGGCCGCCGGTCTCGCCCTGTTTCGATAACGCGACGCTCGGCGACGAGCTCGATTCGGCGGGAATTTCGTGGAAATACTACACCCACGACGCGCACGGTCACGCCGCGCTGTGGAACGGGTATCAAGCGATCAAACATATTCGCTATGGAAAGGATTGGAAAAAGGACATCATTAGCCCTCAGAAGCGCTTTTTCGACGACGTGTCCAGTGGAAATCTTGCGACGGTAAGCTGGGTAACGCCGACGTGCCGCAACTCCGATCATGCGGGTTGCCGCTCTAAGACCGGGCCGCACTGGGTCGCGTCGCTCGTGAACGCGATCGGGGAGTCGCGGTACTGGAAAACATCGGCCATATTCATTTTCTGGGATGACTACGGCGGTTGGTACGATCACGTGCCGCCGCACTACGTCGACTACGACGGCCTAGGGTTCCGCGTACCGCTGGTCGTCGTTTCACCCTACGCAAAGCGAGGATACGTCTCACACGTCCGCTACGAGCACGGGAGCCTGCTGCGATTCATCGAGGACCGTTTTGCGCTGGGGCAGCTCTCCGCCAGCGACGCGCGCGCCATCTCGCCGGCTTCAGACTGTTTCGATTTCTCGCAATCGCCGCGCAAGTTTCGTCGGATCTCCACGCCTATGACCCAGCGAGATTTCGAGGCGCAGCCCCCCGACGGCCGCCCCGCCGATACGGATTAGAGCCGGCTCGGCAGGTCCGCTCATCACCATCCCGGAACGAAACCCCACGCCGGCAGGCTCCGTTGGTTGACGAAGGGCCGCCGGACGAATTTTTTTAGCTTATTTTTTT
>Ga0070731_10004696_pt1 | contig 11590 bp, 10 predicted proteins | sample Coa_R1_2_FD_66448 | JGI IMG/M metagenome (GOLD analysis project Ga0070731, IMG submission 66448) | Surface soil microbial communities from Centralia Pennsylvania, which are recovering from an underground coalmine fire - Coalmine... | ecosystem: Environmental > Terrestrial > Soil > Unclassified ... | reverse complement strand
GGACAACGCGGCCGTGAATGGCGATCGCCTCGCCGCGGCCCTCGCCCTCGCGAAACGCTTCAATGCTCAGGTGGTGCTCAAAGGGGCCGGGAGCATCTGCGCTTCGCCCGGTGGGATGTGGTCCATCAATACGACAGGCAATCCCGGCCTCGCTTCGGGCGGCACGGGCGATGTTCTCGCGGGGATCGTGGGCGCCATGCTCGCGCAAGGACTCGATCCGGCGAAGGCGCTTCGATACGCCGTGTGCCTGCACGGCGCCGCGGCCGATTCGTGCGTCGCCCGCGGCCTCGGGCCCGCGGGCCTTGCGGCTTCCGAGGTCGCGCTCGAAGCACGGCGCGTCATGAACGACTGGACGCGCGGCGCACAGTAGAATTCAGCCCATGAGCGAACGCGAATCGATGGTCTACGACGTCGTCGTCGTGGGCGCGGGTCCCTCGGGGCTTGCGACCGCGATCCGGCTGAAGCAGTTGTGCGCGGAAAAGGGCAAGGACTTCAGCGTCTGCGTCGTCGAGAAGGGTTCCGAAGTCGGAGCGCACATCCTCTCGGGCGCCGTGATCGATCCTCGTTCCATGGCCGAGCTCTTTCCCGACTGGAAGGAGAAAGGCGCCCCGCTCAACCAGCCCGTCACCGAAGACCGCTTCCTCTTCCTCACGAAGAACAGCTCCTGGGGCGTGCCCAACTGGATGCTGCCCGCGTGCTTCAAGAATCACGGCAACTACGTCGCGAGCCTCGGCAACGTGTGTCGCTGGCTGGGGACGCAAGCGGAAGCCGCGGGCGTCGAAATCTATCCGGGCTTCGCGGCCGCCGAGGTGTTGTTCACGGACGACGGCAAGGTTCGCGGCGTCGCGACGGGCGACATGGGCATCGGCAAGAACGGCGAGAAGACCGCGCGCTTCCAGCCGGGCATCGAGCTGCACGCCAGGTACACGATCTTCGCGGAGGGATGCCGCGGCCATCTCGGCAAGCGCCTCGAGAAACGCTTCAACCTGCGCGAGGGCGTCGCCCCGCAGGTCTACGGCATCGGCCTGAAAGAGCTCTGGGAGGTGAAGCCCGAAAAGCACGTGCCGGGACTCGTCGTGCACACGGCGGGGTGGCCCCTCGACAACGGCACCTACGGCGGCTCTTTCCTCTACCACCTGGAGAACCGCCAGGTCGCGGTGGGCTACGTCGTGGGCCTCGGCTACCGCAACCCGTACCTCTATCCGTTCGAAGAATTCCAGCGCTACAAGACGCATCCGTCGATCCGCGGATTTTTCGAGGGCGGCCGGCGCATCTCCTACGGCGCGCGGGCGATTTCCGCGGGCGGGTTGCAGTCGCTGCCGAAGCTCACGTTCCCGGGCGGCGCCCTCGTGGGCGACGACGCGGGGTTCCTCAACGCTTCGCGCATCAAGGGCACCCACGCCGCGATGAAGTCCGGGATGCTCCTCGCGGAGGCGGCCTTCGACGCCCTCTCGGCCGGCCGCGAAGGCGACGAGCTCGCCACCTACCCCGAGGCCTTCCGCAGGAGCTGGCTGCGCGAGGAGCTGCATCGCGCGCGCAACTTCAAGCCATGGATGTCGAAGGGCCTCTACACCGGCAGCCTCATGGTGGGCGTCGACCAGATCGTCTTCGGCGGCAACGCGCCCTGGACCCTCACCCACCGGCACGCGGACAACGAGGAGCTGGAGCCCAAGGAGCGCTTCGCCCCCATCGAGTATCCGAAACCCGACGGCGTCCTCACTTTCGACCGCCTCTCCTCCGTATTCGTCTCCAATACGAACCATGAAGAGGATCAGCCGTCACACCTGAAGATCAAGGATCCGGCGATCCCGGTGGAGGTCAACCTGAATGTTTACGCGGGGCCCGAGACGCGCTACTGTCCTGCTGGAGTGTACGAATTCGTGACGGAGGGAGCGACCCCGCGCCTCCAGGTGAATGCCCAGAATTGCGTGCACTGCAAGACCTGCGACATCAAGGACCCGAAGCAGAACATCGAGTGGGTCGTGCCGGAAGGCGGCGGCGGCCCGAATTACCCGAACATGTAACGGCGAAAGGGTATTCAGTCCGTGGTGAAAGGAGGAGCGAAGATGAAAACCGTGGCCGAACTTCTGAAGGTCAGACCCGCGCGCGTGGTTTCCATTACTCCCGAGCAGACGGTGCTCGAGGCGATCAAGGTGCTTGCCATCGAGGACATCGGGGCGGCGATCGTGATGACGGGCGACCGGATCGCCGGAATCTTCTCGGAGCGCGACTACACCCGCAAGGTGATCCTGAAGGGCCGCTCGTCGGACACCACCCGCGTCGAGGAGATCATGACGGCCAACGTGATCGTGGTGAATCCGCGCACCAAGGCCCGCGAGTGCATGCAGCTCATGACGGAGAAGAACATCCGCCACCTGCCCGTTGTCGAGGAAGGCCGCGTGATCGGCATGGTGTCCATCCGCGACATCGTGAGCGACATCATCGCCGACCAGGACTTCACGATCGAGCAGCTCGAGCACTACATAAGCGGTCAATAGATGTCGGGACACGAGGTACACGTCCATGGGCCGCACGACCATGCGGTCGAGCACGAGGCGCAAAAGGGCGGGCTGGGCCAGCAGGTGGCGCTTTTCACCGCGGTGCTCGCCACCCTGGGCGCCATCGTGAGCTTCTTCGGCGGCGACACGCAGAACAACGCAATGCTCTTCAAGAACGAGGCGGTGCTCGAACGCGCGATCGCCTCGGACCAATGGGCCTACTACCAGGCCAAGGGAGTGAAGAAGAACATCGCGGAGGCGGCGGCGAGCCTTTCTTCCGATCCGAAGAAAGCGGAGCAATATGCCGCCGAAGCCAAGCGCTACGCCGGCGAGCAGAAGGAAATCGAGGCCGAGGCGAAGAAGCACGAGGACCTCTACAAGGAGTGGAACGAGAAGAGCGAGCACGCGCTGCATCCGCACCACTGGCTCGCCATCTCCATGACGCTCCTGCAGATCGCCATCGCGCTCGCGTCAATCACCGTGCTCACGCAGAAGCGCTGGCTCCTCGGAGGCGCCGCGGCCTTCGCCCTGGGGGGCGCGGTCACCGGCACCCTCGCCTACCTCGTCTAGCGCCTCGATGCTCGAAGTTCGCGGGCTCGCGAAATCCTTCGCGGGCGGAACGCCACTTTTCGATTCGCTCGACCTCGCCGTGCCGCGCGGCGAGTGGGCCGCGATCGTCGGCGAATCGGGATCGGGCAAGTCGACGCTCCTCAACATCGTCGCGGGCCTCGATCGTCCCGACCGCGGCGAGGTGATGCTCGACGGGCATGCGCTCGACTTCGGGAACGACGACGCCCTCACGCTCTGGCGCCGCAAGAACGTGGGCTTCGTGTTCCAGGCGTTCCACCTCCTGCCCTACCTCACCGTCGAGCAGAACGTGGCCTTGCCCCTCGCGCTACTCGGCGTCGATGGCCGCGAAAGATCGGCCCGCGCGGCCCGGATGCTGGAATCGGTCGGCCTCGCTGCATTCGCTTCGCGCCGTCCCGGCTCGCTCTCGGGCGGCGAGATGCAACGCGTGGCGATCGCGCGGGCGCTCGTGCATGCCCCCGCGCTCGTGCTCGCGGACGAGCCCACGGGCAACCTCGACGAAGCGAACGCGGTCGCCGTGCTCGATTGCCTGCGCGCGGCTGTGAAAGGCGCCGGCGCGGCGGCGCTCATGGTGACGCACTCGCAGAAGGCCGCCGCCGTCGCCGATCGCGTGCTGAAGCTTTCGAAGGGTTCGCTCGCGTGAAGACCGCCGCCCTGCCGCAGCTTGCGCGCGGAGCGCTTACCGCGAATGTCCTCCGCCTCACGCTCACCGTCGCCTGCATCGCGCTCGGCGTGGCGCTCGCCGGCGCGGTTCACACGGTGCACACCTCGGCGCTCGCGGAAGTCGACCGGGCCGCCCACGCGCTCGCCGGAAAGGCGGACCTCGAGATCCGGGGACCGCGAAACGGCTTCGACGATGCGGTCTTCGCGCCGATCGGCCGGATTGCCGGCGTGCAGGTCGCGAGTCCCGTGCTGGAGATCGAGGCGCCGCTCGATGGGCGCGACGCCACGCTTCGCATCGTCGGCATCGATGCGCTGCGAGCGGTGCGGATGCAGCCGGCATTCGTCGTCGACGCCGCGAAGACCGGCGCGAACGAGACGTCCTCGATCCTCGATCCCGACGCGATCTGGCTCTCGCCGCTCGCCGCATCGCGATTGAAGCTCCAGGCGGGCGACGAGCTGCGCGTCATCGCCGGCACCCGCGCGATCGCGTTGCACGTGGCCGGCGTGCTCCCGGGAATGCAATCGGCCGGCGAACTGGGCGTGATGGACATCGGCGCGGCCCAATGGCGATTCGCCCGCGTGGGATCCATCTCGCGAATCGACGTACGCCTGCGACCGGGCGCCGATGCTTCGGCATTCCGCGCGCAGGCAGCGAAGATCCTGCCGCCCGGCGTGAACGTGATCGAGTCAGCGTCGCTCGCGGGACGCGCCGCGGCGATCACGAAGGCCTATCGCGTGAACCTCGACGCGCTCTCGATGGTGGCGCTCGCCACCGGCGCATTCCTCGTGTTCTCGACACTCGCTCTCCAAGCCGCACGTCGACGAAGCGAGTTCGCCCTGCTGCGCGCGCTCGGCGTCACGCGGCGCGGGCTCGCGGTGCTGCTCGCATTCGAAGGCGCCTCGATCGGCGCCGTAGGCGCCCTCGCCGGAACGATCCTGGGCCTCGTGGGCAGCCGCGAAGTCCTCGCGCACATCGGATCGGATCTCGGCGCGGGATTCTTCAGCGGGACGAACGCGGTGTTCGCCCCGGATTTCGTCGCGCTCGCGTTCATCGCGGCGATCGGGATCGGAATGTCGGTCGCCGGCGCCCTGTGGGTAGCGCAGGCCGTGGGCCGCATTCCCGTGGCGGAAGCGCTTCGCGATCGCGCCGTGGATCTCCCCGGATCCACGGGCGCGGGCGGCAAGCTCGCCGTCGCGTTTTTCCTGGCGGGCCTTCCGCTACTCCTGCTCCCGCCCATCGGCGAGCTTCCGCTCGGAGGCTACGCAGCCATCACGCTCTGGCTCGCGGCTTCAGTTCTTTCGGTAGCACCGGCGAGCCGCTGGCTCCTCGCGCGCTTGAGGCCCCGCTCTCCCGTCGCCACGCTCGCCCTCGCGCAGGTGCGCGACCTTCCCGGCCATCTCGCGGCAAGCGTCGCGGGCATCGTCGTGAGCGCATCGCTTTGCGTGGCGATGGCGATCATGGTGTCCTCGTTCCGCATCTCGCTCGAGGACTGGCTCGGCGGTGTCGTGCGCGCCGATCTCTACGTGCAGTCGGGCGCGAGCGGCGGCGACGGCTACTTCTCGCTCGAGGAGCAACAGGCCGTGGCGCGGCTGCCCGAAGTGAGATCGGTCGAGGCACTGCGCTTCGAGCGCATCACCACGGGCGCGGACCGTCCCCCGCTCACGCTCGTGGCGCGTCCCGTCGATGAGCACGTCCTCGCGGGCTTCCAGGCCGAGCCCGCGGGAATGCCCGTGCGCGGCGACGCGATCCCGATCTGGATTTCCGAGGCCACGCGCGACCTGGAGGGATGGAAGACCGGCGATCGAGTCTCGCTGCCCATCGCCGGCCGCGTGCAGGCGTTCCGCGTGGCGGGTTCCATCCGCGACTTCGCGCGCACCTGGGGCGCGATGATCGTCCCGCTCGACGACTATCGCCGCATCACGGGCGATACGCGCGCGAACGACCTCGCCGTGTTCCTTCCTTCGGGGTCAGACCCCTTGCAGGCGCAGGCCGCGATCCGGCGTGCCCTGCCTCACGCGACGGCGCTCGCCTTCGAGGATTCGTCGAGCCTGAAGCGCGTATCCCTCGAGATCTTCGACCGCACCTTCGCCGTGACCTACGCCCTCGAGGCGATCGCGGTGATGATCGGGCTCGCGGGAATCACCAGCAGCTTCGCGGCGCTGGCGTGGTCGCGGCGGCGCGAGTTCGGCGTGCTGCGTTTCCTGGGATTGAAACGCGGCGAGGTCCTGAAGCTCCTCGCGATCGAGGGCGTCGCGACCGGCGGCCTGGGCGCTGCGATCGGTCTCGCATCGGGCATCGCGGTGAGCTTCGTGCTGGTGCGCGTCGTGAATCGCCAATCGTTCCACTGGAATCTCGAAGTCCACTGGCCGTTCGCGACGCTCGCGATCCTCGTCGCCGCCATCGTGGGGCTCTGCGCCGCCGGGGCGCGCGCGAGCGCAGCACTCGCGGTGCGCGACGAAGCGGTGCGCGCGGTCAAGGACGATGCCTAGGATCCTTCGCGCCATCGCCTTCACCGCCATCGCCCTGCTTGCGGGCGCCGCGACGTTTCCGCCCGTCGTGCCCGGCCGCGCGATCACCTTCCCACGAGACGCCGGCTCCCACCCCGAATTCCGCATCGAGTGGTGGTACGTGACCGGACACCTCGACACGAAGCGCGGCCCCATGGGCTTCCAGGTCACGTTCTTCCGCGCGGCCAATGCCGAAGCGCAGGCCAATCCGAGCCGCTTCGCCGCGCGCCAGCTTCTCTTCGCCCATGCGGCGCTCTCCGATCCATCGAAGGGCAAGCTCCTGCACGACCAGCGATCGGCGCGCGTGCTCGAAGGCCTCGTCGAGGCCTCGACAACCGACACTGACGTGCGCATCGACGACTGGACCCTGAAGCGCGATGCCCGCGACTACACCACACACATCGAAGGCGAAGGCTTCGCGCTCGACCTCGCGCTCACGCCGACGCAGCCCGTGCTGCTCGAAGGCGATCGCGGATTCAGCCGCAAGGGCCCTTCCGAATCCCACGCGAGTTACTACTACAGCGAGCCGCAGCTCGCGGTGCGCGGGCGAATCGTCTCCGGAAAGGACGCGCTCGACGTGAGCGGCACCGCGTGGCTCGACCACGAATGGTCGAGCGAGATGCTCGCCTCCGACGCGCTCGGCTGGGATTGGGTCGGCCTCAATCTCGATGGAGGCGGAGCGTTGATGGCGTTCCGCATCAGGGGACGCGACGGCGCGTCACTCTGGTCGAGCGCGACCCTACGTACGCCTGACGGCAGTTCGCTCCTGTCCGCGCCCTACGAGGTGCGCTTCCGCCCGCGCCGCACGTGGAGCTCGCCGCGCACCGGCACGGACTATCCTGTCGCGATGGACGTGGAGATCGACGGGAAGCTGTGGCGGCTCGATCCCCTGATGGACGACCAGGAGCTCGATGCGCGCGCGAGCACCGGCACGCTCTACTGGGAAGGCGCCGTCCGCGTGGAAGGTCCCGACGGAACGACCGGCCACGGCTATCTCGAGCTCACCGGCTATGGCGAGAGGCTCAAGTTCTGATGGCTGCCGACGAGAGCGTCCGCTCCGAAGTCGGCCGCATCGCGCCCGTCGAGGGCCTGCGCGGCATCGCGGTCCTCTGGGTCATCGTCTTCCACTGCTCCGTGCTGCGGCCGAACGATCCCTGGGTCCTCGCGATCAAGGCCTCGCCCCTCGAGCCGCTGGTCCGCAACGGCTACCTCGGCGTGGACCTCTTCTTCCTGATCTCCGGCTTCCTCCTCGCGATGCCGTGGTTCGTGCATTCCGACGCGGGACGCGATTCGCCGTCGATGAAAAGCTTCTATGCGCGGCGCTTCTGGCGCATCGCGCCGGCGTACTACGTGCAGCTCGCGTTCCTCTTCCTCGTGGCGATTCCCGCGCTGCGCGGCTACGACTACTGGCGCCACGACAAGTGGGTGTTCCTCTACAACTTCTTCGCGCACGTCACCTTCCTGCACAACACGACGCCGCTATCGAGCGGCTCGATGGCGGTGAACGGCGCGCTCTGGACGCTCTCGGTCGAAGCGCAGTTCTACGTGCTCCTGCCACTCGTGATCCCGCTCTTCGTCCGGCGTCCCTGGTTCGCGTTCGCCGTCTCGATTGTGGCGGCGCAGCTCTGGCGCATCGGTGCGCGCGACGGCCTCGTGCCGCTGGTCCAGGCCGAGCTCGCATTCGGATCCATCTGGAGCTGGCCGGAGGGCGTGGTCCGCTACCTCATGGCGCACCAGCTCCCGAGCTACTTCGGGCACTTCGGCGCCGGCATCCTGTTGGGAAGGATGTGGCTCTGGTGGCGGGACAGCCTTCGCGGCGCGTGGTGGATCGACGCCGTGCTCGCCGCCGCGTTCGTGCTGCTCTACTACGCGCTCGCGGTGGACGGCGAGATGCTGGGCGACATGAGCTGGTCGATCCATCTCGTGTCGCTCGCGGCGCTGATGTTCTGGGCGGTGATGCGCCCGGGAAAGCTCGCGATGAACCTGCTCGGGCGCGGCCCCCTCGCATCGGCGGGACGCATCAGCTACTCGGCTTATCTCTATCACCTGCCGCTGCTGCTCATCGCGAACGAGTACCTCGCGGATGCGCCGGCGTGGGCCGTGATTCCCGTCTACCTGGTCGCGACCTTCGCCGTGTCGTGGCTCTCGTGGAAATACGTCGAGCAGCCGTTCCTCAGGCGTTACGTCCGGGAGCGCGAGCCCACCGCCAGGGCCGTCCCGATCGCCAACACCTGAAGCGTCGCGACGCCCCAGAGGACGGCGGTGAAGCGGCCAGCGTCCATGAACGGGCCGAACACGACGGGCGCCAACGCGAGCCCCGCGTCGATGCCCGAGTACACGAAGCCGTAGACGCGGCCGAAGGCACCGGCGCCGAAGGTCGCCGTCGCGGCGCGGCGCACGAGCATGTCGCGCGACGGGCCGATGAAGCCGACGCCGAATCCCATCATCCCCATGAGGGGCACCACGGTCCAGGCGGGCACCGCGCCGCTAGCGAGCAGGATCGAGCAGGCGGCCGCGCACGAGAGCGAGACCATGATGCGGAAATCCTCGCGCTCGCCCTTGGCGGCGAAGAACCCCCCGGTGCCGACGCCCGCCGCGCTGCCGAGCAGGTAAGCCGTGAGGGCCGACGTCGCGATGGGAAACGAAATGCCGTAGGTGCGCTCGAGCAACGGCGGCGCGAAGTTCTGCAGTCCGCCGAAAGCCATCACCGAGATGAGGAAGAACGCGAAGCACATCCACACCACCGGCACGCCGAGGAACGCGAACGAACCTCCCTTGCGTTTCGCGGATTCGCCCCGGGGCATCCCTTCCGCGTCTTCGAGGAGCTTGCGGTTGACGATGAGGAAGAGGAGCGACAGCGCGCCAACTACGGAAGCGCCGACGCACGCCGCGCGCCAGCCGCCCCACGCGGCGATCGCAAGCACGAACACGGGCGCCGCGGCCCAGCCGAGGCTTCCCGAGAGGCCGTGCACCGAGAATGCGTGTCCCAGGCGCGCCGTGGAAACGCGCCGGTTCATGATCGTGTAGTCGGCCGGATGGAAGACGCAGTTGCCCACGCCCGCGATCACCGCGGCGCCGAGGAGCATCGCGTAGCTCTGCGCGACCGAATAGGCGAGGCCCGCCACCGAGAGCAATGCCACGCCGCCGCAGAGCACGCGCATGCCGCCGAACCGGTCCACGACGAATCCCGCGAGCGCCTGGCCGATGCCGGAGACCACGAAGAACACGGTCATGATCAGGCCGACCTGCGTGAACGTGAGGCCGAACTCCTGCATCAGCATCGGGAAGAGCGGCGGGACCAGGAAATGGAAGAAATGCGAGGTTCCGTGCGCGAATCCGACCAGCGAGATGACCGTGGCGTCCTGGCGAAGGGTCGCTGTTACTGCGGGAGTGGCGGCAGACATGACGCTCATTCTAAACTACGGGGATAAGACAACGAGGAGGAGGATCCCATGCGAATCGGCATCGCACCCGCATTGCTCGTATCCACGCTATGCATCGCCCTTGCCGCGGGTCCCGCCGCCGCGTGGGAGCCCACCAAGCCCGTCGAGATCGTCGTGGCGGCCGGCGCCGGAGGCGCCTCGGACCAGATGGCGCGGATGATGCAGGCCGCCATCCAGAAGAACAACCTGATGAAGCAGCCCATGGTGGTGTCGCTCAAGGGCGGAGCCTCGGGCGCTGAAGCGCTGATGTACATGAAGTCGGGCGCCGGCGATACGAATCGCGTGCTCATCGCCTACTCGCTCATCTACATGCTGCCGCTCTCGGCGAAGATCCCGTTCAACTGGCGCGAGCTCACGCCCGTGTCCGTGGTCGCGCTCGACGAGTTCGTCCTCTGGGACAACATGCAGATTCCCTACAAGACCACCAAGGAATTCATCGCGGCCGCGAAGAGCGCGAATCCCGAGTTCAAGATGGGCGGCACGGGATCGAAGCGCGAGGACAACGTGCTCACGGTCTTCATCGAGAAGAAGACGGGCGCCAAGTTCGCGTACCTTCCGTACAAGTCCGGGGGCGAGGCCGCGACGCAGCTCGTCGGCGGCCACACGGCTTCCAACGTGAACAATCCGTCGGAGAACCTCGAGGTGTGGCGCGCGAACCAGGTGCGGGCGCTCTGCGTCTTCTCCAAAGAGCGCATGCAGTACAAGGGCAAGGTCACCGAGACGCAGTCGTGGAACGACATCCCGACCTGTCCCTCGGAAGGCCTCGACGTCACGTACCAGATGCTTCGCGCGATGTTCCTGCCGGGCAACATGCCGCCGGACGTGACCGCGTTCTACGTGGACCTCTTCAGGAAGGTCACGCAGACGCCGGAGTACAAGGATTACATGGAGAAGCAGGCGTTGAAGCCGGTGTTCCTCGCCGGAGATGACATGCTCAAGTTCCTCAAGGAAGACGAGGCGCTCAATACGCAGCTCATGACCGAAGCGGGATTCGTCGCGAAGTGAGCGAGGAAGCCCAGGACACGTCGCCGCCCGTCGCCGGCAAGCGCCCCGTCGAGGTGGCGACGATGGCGATCGTCCTCGCCTTCGCGCTGCTCATGGCGTGGGACAACCACCGCACCGGCACCGGGTGGGAATCCACGGGACCGCAGGCGGGATACTTTCCGTTCTACGTCTCGCTGATCCTCGCGTGCGCGTGCCTCTTCGGGCTCGTGAAGGAAGCGGTGAAGCGCGGGCCCGACGAGCCTTTCGTGCGCCAGGCGCAGTTGAAGCGCGTCCTGCAGGTCTTCGTTCCGACGCTGCTCTATGTGCCCGTCACGCAGTGGCTGGGCCTCTACGTGTCGAGCTTTCTGCTCATCGCGGGCTTCATGATATTCGTCGGCAAGCTGCGCATCTGGATCTCGATCGTGACCGGGCTCGTGTTCTCCGTCGCCATGTTCGTCACCTTCGACATCGCCTTCGACGTGATCATGCCGAAGGGACCACTCGAGCGCTTGCTGGGATACTAGGCGTGACACCGACCGCGATGAAACCCGCTCCCGACGAATCCTCGATCCGCGCCTCCCTGCAGGCGGGCATGGCGCATCACGACGCGGGCCGCCTCGACGAAGCCGCCGCGATCTACAACCAGGTGCTCGCCGCCTCGCCCGGCCGGCCCGAGGCCCTCGCGCTGCTCGCGGGAATCGCACACGGCGCGGGCCGCCCTGCCGAAGCCGTGGAGCTGCTCACGCGCGCCATCGCAACGAATCCCGGTGTCGCCGCATATCACCATCGCATCGGGCTCGCGTTCGAGGACCTCGGCCGCTTCGACGATGCGCTCCTCGCCCACGCGAACGGCATCGCGCTCGGCGATGCGCCCGGCGCGCGCGCCGGATTCGGCCGCAGCTTCGC
>Ga0070731_10004695_pt1 | contig 11590 bp, 11 predicted proteins | sample Coa_R1_2_FD_66448 | JGI IMG/M metagenome (GOLD analysis project Ga0070731, IMG submission 66448) | Surface soil microbial communities from Centralia Pennsylvania, which are recovering from an underground coalmine fire - Coalmine... | ecosystem: Environmental > Terrestrial > Soil > Unclassified ... | reverse complement strand
GCCGCGCGCAGCGCGCCGAAGCCGAGCGGTCCGGACTTGAAAATGTCGCTCGCGAAGATCGGGAGCAACGCCGTCGGATTGCCGAGCACCACGGCGAACAGGTCGAGCAGGATGGCGCCGAGCACGACTTTTTGGCGGCCGATAAACGCAACGCCGCTGAACACGGTCCGCAGATCGAAAGGTTCGCGCCGCGGCGCCGTCCGCTCCGTGGCGATGCCGAGCATAACGAGCCCAGCGGACAGCCAAAGCACGGCGCAGACCGCGAAAGCTATCGCCGGATTGACGGCCAGCAGCACGCCGCCGAGGGCCGGGCCGGCCACCACGGCGGCTTGCGCTGCCGAGTTGGATGCCGCGATCGCGCGCGGCAAGTCGGTCGGCGGCACGATGTTGGGCAGCACCGATTGCAAACTCGGTTGCTCGAAGGCGCGCCCGGCGCCGACGATGAACGCCATCGCCAGCACCAGCGTGGAGGTGAGTTGCCCCATGGCGACGGATGCGGCCAGAACCGCGACCGCAACGGCCTCGACGGCCTGGGCCGCGGCGGTCACGGTGCGACGATCGTAGCGATCCGCTGCGTGGCCGGTGGGAAGAAACAACGCGACGGCGGGAACGAACTGGACGAGCCCCACGAGGCCGAGTTGGAAAGAGCTTCCGGTCAGCGCGTACATCTGCCAGCCGACGGCGACCGCTTGCATTTGCAAGGCGACCGAGGCAGCCACTCGCACGTAGAGAAAGCGCACAAACGGGCCGTGGAGCAACAAAGTATGGCGCGGCAGCGGGGGGGTGGAGTTGTCCATTAATGGGACATGCAAATCCGGCGAGGGCACGAGATAGCGGATTTACTCCCATTTCCAGGCGCTCTCCAGCGGCACCCTTTGCGGTCCAACGGGGGAGCGAGTGAGTTAAGAACACACATACGGGCAGCTTTTTTTTGCTGTACGGACAGAGGCTTTTTGGATACCTTTCGTTAGGGTTGAGGTTGCGTGGTGTGGGGGTTGGTATGCGTTTGCGCACGTGTGCGTTTGTCATTATTGCGACTTCTAGTCTCGCCTTCTCTTCGGCCCGCGCGGCCGATTTGCCCGCATACCCTTATCCTCCTCCTGCTGGCGCGCCGGCTGTTTATAGTCCGATAGTGCCGGGGCCATGGACCGGATTCTATGTCGGCGGCAACCTCGGGTACGGCTGGACCAATACCATCGGCGACTATACGCTGACCGGTAACGGCTTCGCCGCGACCGATCCGTTCGTCGCCAGTGCGGTCAACCTGCAAGGTGCCATCGGCGGCCTGCAGCTGGGCTACAACTGGCAGACCGGGAATTTCCTGATCGGCGGCGAGGCCGACATTCAGGGCTCCGGCCAAAATCAAACTTTCAATTACATCTGCGGGGCGGCCTGTACGGTGTCGCAGAATGCCAAGCTTGATTGGTTCAGCACGTTCCGCGGCCGCGCCGGTATCGCGATCAAGGACGTGTTGTTCTACGGTACCGGCGGCTTCGCCTGGACCCATAGCGACAACGCGTTCAGCGGCACGTTCGGCGATATACCGACGTCGCTCGCGAACATTTCACGCGACAGCTGGGGCTGGACTGCCGGCGGCGGCATCGAATGGATGTTTTGGTACGGATGGAGCGCGAAGGTCGAATATCTCTATCTCGGCAACACCGCCGCCAGTAACATTGTCCCCATCCCTGCCGCGTCCGGCGCAGGCACGATCCTCTCCACGGCGAACGCGTCCGACAACATCGTCCGTGTCGGCGTGAACTATCACATCGGATATCCGATCGGCGGAGGTTGGCCGAGCCGGTGGTAACGGGCGTCAGGCCAAATGGTCGCCGCGCCGGAGGCGCGGCCTTGGCGAACCTCGATGAGACTCAATACGTCGCCGCGGTTCCGACGCTGCTGCGCCGGGTAGCGCCCCAACTTCCGGTACATTCGCCGCCCGAAGTTCTCCACCAGCCACCGCCCGAAGAGCCATGTAGCCGGCCGTAACCGACCGCACTGCCGGCGCTGTTGCTGACGGTCACAACGGCTCCTCCGCTGCTGCTGACCGAGCCGTCGAGCGAATAGTCGCCATCTCCACCCTCGACGCGTCCGCCGACGATGCGGATTGAAACGCGGTAGCTGTTGCAAACCCCAGACGAGGTGTCGATCACGACGCTCCACACGCCATCGAATACATTTGATGCGCCGTCCGAGTGCGGCTTGCGCGCCGCATCTGACGGCATGACCGCCGCCGCCACAAGCGCGACCGCGATTGCGGTTGCGGCAACGAGGCTCCAAAACTTTCTCATCTCTTCGACGCTCCCAGATAGATGATTTCAGCCGCGAGACTTCCAACAACTGTGGCTATTCGTTTTGTCTTGCCACCGCCGGGCCAGGGTCTCACATTCCCTGTCTTTGATTTGCCCTGTCTTTGATTTGCCCTGTCTTTGATTTGCCCTGTCTTTAATTTGCGGCCGGCACCGACTTTCCTCACGTTTGCTTATCAAGGCTCCTTATAAACTGACCGTCACATCCCGAGCACAGGCGAACATCCGCTGAAATCGCCTGCCTCGGGATTGAACAGCGCTAAAAGATCGCGCCGCGCGGAATGCCGCAACAGCCGCACGGATGCGGAGGCGGAGGCGGAGGTGGCGGCGGGAGGCAGCAACGATGGCACCCGCAACGATGCCAGCAGTGATGGTGGCAACAGGCCGCCGATGACGGCACCACACTGAGTGCCATCAGCGTCCCTGCCGCCAAGGCCCCCACAAGGAGTTTCTTCATTTGGTCTCTCCGTTTTGATCAAAGAATCGCAGACAGCACCCTCTGGTGAGTACTGAAATCACATGTTCTTCCCATCCCGCACCACAATGAGACATGATCAAGCAACCGAGCGGGAGAAAAAAGTACTACCGTTAGTAGGTAACTTTCAATCTTAACTTGGGCAGTTTTCAACGCTTATTTCGATACGCTAATTGCAGAGTTCTCCTTATTTTTCCGAAGGCCATCGGCTTGCCGTGTTCGCTCGCGTTCAGAAACCTTCAGAAAAGGTGCGCGTCAGTTCTGCCCCGCATGCGCAGCTCATCCGCACACAATGCGAGTTCGTTCAATCGCCGTTGGTATCTTTGAACCGTCGCGGAAAACGCAAATGGCGTCATACGAAGTCACGCTCGCTTATGGTCCATAACAAGGCGCCCATCGCCATCATCGACAATCCTCTTTTCAGGTTTTGCCTCGCGAGCGATTGTCTCGCGAAAGACGGCCGCAACATAGCCAACGCGCCGCTTCGATCAAACAGGTCGAAGGCGTTGTTCGTCTTGCGAGGGAGTTCGGCCGTAAAATCGCGACGGCTACGCATTGATCGTTCACCGTTGGATATATCCCGGACAAGCCTTGCTGGTCGCTGCGGTCTTGGCCATCATCCCCCTGAAGCGTTGATCAGGGCGCTGGTAGCGATTGTACTGATTCAGGGAGGCTATTGGACGTTGCATCCCATCGTTACGCCGCTGCCGCGATTCACCAATGCTCTGCTCGAAAATTTGATACTGTTCGTGGCGCGCATGGGTTTCGTATTTGCCGGTTCGGTCTTTGGCTTCGTGTTTATCGTTCAAAAGCCCGAATTCCAGATTCCGGCTTCGCGCCATGTGCTCGCCCTGGTGGCTCTTTTTTCTTTGTATTGCTACGTGCAAGAATTGGAACGCCTGGGGAGAGCGTTGATCGGCACGAGAGAGAGGGGTTCGGCAGGTCGAGAAGAAGAACCGTCTGCAGCATCTTAGAGCGAAGGATCAGGCATGAGGGAGCTCGCAAACAAAGCGGCGCTGATCAAAAGCGGAGGATTAGTCTTGGCAGAAGATTAGTCTTGGCAAGTCGGAGGCGGCCGAGGGATCTGTTGAAAGTACCCGAGTCATTCTCGCCGATCAAAAACAACAGAGCTATGGAGGGAAAAATGATGCAACGATGGCTAATGATATTTGCGGCCGTGATTTTGTTGATGGGTACAGGTCCACTGTCCGCACAACAATCGGGGGGAACGAAAATAGGGACCCTCACATGCAGAACGTCGGGGAGTCTGGGACTTATCCTCGGATCGCACCAAAAACTCCACTGCAGCTTTAGTCCAGATAATGGCGCGCCCGAGCATTACGTAGGCCATATTACCCGTATAGGCCTGGATTTGGGCATCAGGGCCGGCGGCGTCTTGATATGGGGCGTGTTGGCGCCAACGAGCAGTCTGCATCACGGCGCGCTGTCTGGCACATATGTCGGCGCGAGTGGCAGCGCTTCGCTCGGGCTCGGCGTCGGCGCCAATGTTTTGATTGGTGGGTCGCATCGGTCGTTCACGCTCCAACCGCTTTCCGTCGAAGGAAAAGCTGGAGTCAACCTGGCTTTGGGCGTCGCAGGTCTTACGCTGCGTTCTGGCCGTTAGGCCTGGAGACCAAACAATGGCCCTAAAGTCAGCGAAATGAGGGAGAGCGCTATGAGAGGGTTTATTTTCGGCATCTTTGCGGGAAGACCGATACCCTTATGAGGGTCATCACCAATAGCAAGCCAGTCAAAGTGCTATAGATACACGACCGTGGACGACGGAGGACACTGCAATGCCAACTGTTCGTCGCCCGACCCGCGCTTTGATCGGTCTAGTTGCTGTCCTGTTTACAGCATGGTCTGCGACGGCTCAGGCCCAATTGCCGGCCGAGAGCCGGCTGACATCCATCACCGCCAGGAAAGTCGTTCGCATAGCCTACCGCACGGACGCGCGTCCATTTTCGTTCGTCGAGGGCGGCAAGGAGCCGCTCGGGTACACGATTGATCTCTGCAAGCAGGTCGTGCAATCGATCGGCCGGCAATTCGGGTTGCAAGAACTCAGAATAGAACGGGTTCCCGTCACAGTCGACACGCGATTCTCGGCGATTGCCGGCGGAAAGGCCGATATGGAGTGCGGCGCCAGCACGGTAACGCTTGGGCGTATGAAGGAAGTCGACTTTTCCAATCTCGTCTTCCTGGAATCGACCGGCATTGTGGTGTCGCAAGTCTCCAATATCCACTCGTTTGCCGACATGGCAGGGAAAAAGATTGCCGTGATCGCCGGCACGACCAACGCCCGCGCTATCGCAGAGCAGATACGCCGGCAAAATCTCGACGCGTCGCTGATCCTGGCGAAGGATCGCGAGGAAGGTATTGCCCTTCTGGAGGCAGGCAGAGTTGATGGCTTTGCCGGCGACAAGCTGTTGCTGACCGGCGCAACGTTCAAAAGCGGCAAAGCCTTCGTCGTGTTGCCGGACGACCTCTCCGTTGAGCAATACGCCATCGCTTTGCCGCGCGGAGACTGGGCTTTGCGGCTAGCTGTCAATACTGGACTTGCGCAGATTTTCCGCAGCAACCGGGTCGCAGAAGTGTTTCAGCGGTGGTTCTTTGGACTGCGCCCCGGCCCTTTGATGCAGACCGTCTACGCCCTGGGAAGCTTGGCTGATTGATAAGGCCCTTTGGCGCCAGAATCGCGCCTCTCCTTTAGCGTGCCTTGACCGCGCCAGTCGCTCTTAGCACCATCGAATCCGAATTTGGCTGTCGGATAGCAGCCAAGGAACGATACCGCGCCCGGGCGGGGGACCGGGCGCGGCAGTCTAGGCAGAGGCCAGGGGTTTTGGCAGCTTCTGCCTTGGGGATTATTGCCCGACGACCGCGGGGAACACCGAAGAGTAGTCGTCATAGTGTGAGGTCGGCTGATCCTTTGGGCTCGCCAGTCCTGATGGATTCGTCACCGGATTGGCAATAAGCACGGGTGTGGTTGCCGCCGTCCATGCTCCGGCCTCCATTCCGACGCCAACCAAGATCAAAGCTGCGGTAGCGGCGATCAAGCTGATCTTGTGCATCTGAATTCCCTTTCTTAATCCACCTCCCACCCCACGTGGTCGGCTTCGACATGGTTACAGTCTAGTTTCATCGGCCTGGCCGGGATGTGACCGGCGTCACAAGTTGGCGCTTTTGCTGGGTCTTCGCGCGCGAGCGGAGCCCCACCGTCTGTGGCGTGCACCAACCGAAGGCGACACTGCAGGCCCGTGCGAAGTTTTTTGCGATCGCCTCTAGACGTCTCGGGCCGAAAACGGACTTGCACAAACTACGCAGAGGCTGCGCGGGGCGAGAAAAACCGGCAGGACGTGATGAAGTTCAAGCCATAAGGCCTGGCCTGCTTGCGCCGACAACCGAGTGTGCCGCCGCGGCTGGCCTGCCATCCTGAACAACCGTTGCCATAATGGCGAAAATCCGCCTCGCCTGCGCTGTAATTTTGCCGCTGGCGTTTCCTTAAATGAAACGGCCGTTTGAAACTGCCACAGGGAAAGGCACATCTATGCGCAATCTTGTCGAAGCTGTCGTTGATCGCCGGCGCTCTGACGCTGGGCGGGGCGGCACTCGCGCCATTCACGCCCGCCCTGGCCGCCGACATGCTGGGCGCGCCGCCGCAAGTGCAGGGCGAAATCCAACCGCCGCCGCCCGCGTATTATCCACCCCAGGTAGCGCCGGGTTATCCGCCGCCGGTGGCCTACGCGCCTCCACCCCCGCCGCCAGTCTATTATGCGGATGCCGCGCCGCCTTATGTGGCATGGCCCGGGCCCTACTATTACGGGCCGGCCTACTGGGGCGGCTACGGGCCGCGTTGGGCCTATGGCCACCGGGGCCGCTGGCACCGCTGAAACGTATCTCTCGTTGTTTGCTCGCGTGCGGATCTAGAAGAGGCGGCGTAAGAAAAATCGGAGGCCCAAGGGCGTTTGACAGGAATCAAGCTGTGTGTCTGGCTATCGCGTATCCATTTGTGCGCTTTCATTAGGGAGAACAAACATGACGAACTTCGGTAGGGCTATGGCCGCCACAGCTTTGCTGGCGGTGTATGGCGCGGCGTCGATTTCGCCCGCGTCTGCGCAATGGCACAGGGGTTGGGGCCCGGGTCCCGCCATTGGTTTGGGAATCGCTGCCGGCGTCCTCGCGGGTGCGGCGATCGCGAGCCAGCCATATTACGGTCCTGGCTACTACCCGCCGCCCGGCTATTACCCGCCGCCGCCGCCCGGAGATCCGGTCGGGTACTGCATGAGCCGATTCAAATCGTACGATCCGGCCAGTGGCACGTATCTGGGGTACGATGGCTTTCGGCATCCCTGCCCGTGAGCAAACTCTCGGCATAAAGACATAAAAAGAAGGCCTCCCGTCGCAAACTCGGCGGGAGGCGGCTTTTCCGGTATTTGCGCCGGCGGTGCCGTGACCACGATCGCAAATCAGTGGACTTTGGGTTGGCTTGCCGAGCCCAAGCCTGCGCTTTGTGGCGATGGGTGAGCTGGCCCGCCGAGCCGTAGTCAGCGGCCATGTCCGCCTTCGCCCAAGATGGCCTTCGGCGCGACAGCCTTCACGGCGCTTCGCTTGCGAAGGCTGGTGGAGCCGAGGGGATTTGAACCCCTGACCTCCGCAGTGCGATTGCGGCGCTCTCCCAACTGAGCTACGGCCCCGCCGCGGGTTTCAGCCGTGTCCTTGAGGGTACCAGCTTTCCGGCGAGTGCGGGCCATTTAGGGTTCGGCGCACGATGTGTCAAGGATAGTGGGCCCGTCTGCGGTCCGCTTGTTCGCGGCGCCGCAAATGGTTAGTTTCCGCCGACCTCAGAGCGAATCTTCCCAATGCGCGCACTTCTTGATGTCATCCAGATTGCCTTGCAATTTTATATCTGGATCGTGATCGCGGCGGCGATCTTCTCCTGGCTCATCGCCTTCAACGTCGTTAATACGCGCAATCAGTTTGTCCGTTCGGTTGGCGAATTCCTCTATCGCATCACCGAGCCGGCTCTGCGGCCGATCCGCAATTTTCTGCCGAATTTCGGCGGCATCGATATTTCACCGATCGTTCTCTTTCTGATCATCATCTTCATCGATCGGGTGATCGAATACTACATCAAGCCCTACGTGTTTTGATGCTCGCGTTCTGCGCAGCACGCGGCTTCGCCGCGCCGGTTGCCGTCAGTGGCGTCCGCGGGCCAGGGACGACGCGATCTAGCGATGAATGCGAAGATCATTGACGGTAAGGCCATCGCCGCCGACTTGCGCGCGGCCGTGGCGGCGGAGACGAAGCGTATCACCGCCGCGCACGGCTTGCGGCCCGGCTTGGCCGTCGTCCTCGTCGGCGACAATCCAGCGAGCAAGAGCTACGTGGGCAGCAAGACGCGGGCCGTGATCGAAGCCGGCATGCAGCCATTCGATTTTCATCTGCCGGAGTCGACCAGCGAAGACGCGCTGATGGCGCTGGTACGGCGGCTCAATGCCGATGCGAATGTTCACGGCGTTCTGGTGCAAATGCCGCTGCCGCCGCAGATCGATACGTCGCGGGTCATCGCCGCCGTCGATCCGGCGAAAGACGTGGACGGGTTTCATCCGCTCAACGCCGGGCGGCTGGCGTCAGGCCTTCCGGCACTTGCGCCGTGCACGCCGGTCGGCTGCATCAAGCTGGCCAAGACCGTGCACGCTTCGCTCGCCGGTCTCGACGCCGTGGTGATCGGGCGCTCGAACATCGTCGGCAAGCCGCTGGCGCAGCTTTTGCTCGCCGAGAACGCGACTGTGACCATCGCGCATTCCCGCACGCGCGATCTTCCGGCCGTGTGCCGCCGTGCGGATCTGCTTTGCGCCGCCATCGGCCGCGCCGAGATGGTGCGCGGCGATTGGATCAAGCCCGGCGCCACCGTCATCGACGTGGGCATCAATCGCGTCGCTGGCGCCGATCAGAAATCGCGGCTTGTGGGGGACGTGTGCTTCGCCGAAGCCGTCAAAGTCGCCGGCGCCATCACGCCGGTGCCGGGCGGCGTCGGGCCGATGACCATCGCGTGCCTCTTGGTCAACACGTTGCGCGCCGCTTGTATGCAAGCCGGCTTGCCGCCGCCGGTGGTGTGAGCAAAAGAACTACACCAGGCCCGGTGCAAACAGGCCGAGCAAAAGCATCACGAGCCCGATGATGCCGAGGGCACCGGAGAACCAAGCGAGCTGCACGATGCCGGTGATCAACGTCGCCGAGGCGAGCACGATGCCGACCTGAAACGCAGCCGATGCCAGTTCGTAGTTGTGATATTTGTCCAGCGCGAGATCGCGATCATCCTCCTGCTCTTTGGCGCGAGCCCTGAGCTCCTTGAGACCTTCGCCTGTTTTTGGATCGGATTCGTAGCGCTCGGCGGTCTTTCGCCAAGTGTCGATCTGCTTGTCGATGGCGGCCTTGGCCGTCGGGTCCGTCACATTGGCGGTGAGCAGCGTCGTTTCATCGGCGGCCGCGAGCACCGTGGTCCGCCGGATGTCCTTGGCCTGGGAGAACGCCCAGGTATCGGCCGACTTCACGTTGGCGTCCATGGCTTCGGTCTGCGCGCTCTTGCCGAGAGTCTCCGAGAACGAAAGAAACAGCGCCAGCACGGCGATCAGCATCGCGATCTTTTTGTTCTCGCCGCTCGCATGCTGCGCGTGCTCGGCGTGTTCCATATGTTCGTGTGCTTCGGACATGGTGTCGGCCCCCTCTGTGATGACGTCCTGTTCCGTCATCCTGGGGTGACGGTCCACGAGCGCAGGCTGCTCGTACCACAATTTTGAATTACGCGCGCGGATGGGCGGCGCGGTAGGCCTCGATCAGCCGTTCGGCATCGACTTCGGTATAGATTTGCGTGGTCGACAGCGAGGCGTGGCCGAGCAGTTCCTGAATGGAGCGCAAGTCGCCGCCGCGCGCCAGCAAATGGGTGGCGAAAGAGTGCCGCAGCGCGTGCGGTGTCGCGCTCTCAGGCAGTCCGAGCGCGCCGCGCAGCCGCGCCATGGCGAGCTGCACCACGCGCGGCGACAGTGCGCCGCCCTTGGCGCCGACGAACAACGGGTCGTGATCCGCGAGTTCGTATGGGCATAGCGCGACGTAATCGGCGATGAGTTTTTGCACGTGCGGCAGCACCGGCACCATGCGTTGCTTACCGCCTTTGCCGATGACGGTGACGGCGTCCGTCCTGCCCATATCGCCGCGCTTGAGCTTGAGCGCTTCGGAAATGCGCAAGCCGCTGCCGTAGAGCAAAGCCAGCACCGCGGCGTCGCGCGCGTGGATCCAGACTACAGCGCCGTCGCCGGCCGGCAGGTCGGGATCGGCCATGGTCTTGGCGGCGGCGACCGGCAGCGGCCGCGGCAAGGTCTTGGCGATCTTTGGCCCGCGCACCGCGGTGAGCGCGCCGACGCTGCCTTTGCCATTGCGTTCAAGAAACCGGGCGAACGCGCGTGTGCCGGCGAGCGAGCGCATCAGCGAACGGCTGCCGATATTCTGCGCGCGCCGCGCCGCCATGAAGGCGCGCACATCCGCGGGCGTGAGCGCGGCAAGCTCTTTGAGCGACGGGGCGCCGCCGAGATGTTCGGCGAGGAAGGCGAGAAGCTGCAGCACGTCGCGCCGGTAAGCTTCGAGCGTCTTCGGCGACATGCGCCGCTCGGCCCCGAGATGCACAAGCCAGCTCTCGATCTCGGCCGCGACTTTCGGGGCAACGAAGGAGGGTACGGTATCTCCGCTCGCCCCCGCGGAAGCGGGGGCCCGGCCTTTTGCGCCTCTCGTGCCGGTGGATTCCCGCTTTCGCGGGAATGAGCGGGAATTGCTCGACATCATCGCGCCACCGTAGCGCCGTGCCTATTTACCCTTCCTAAACCGCCCGGAATCGGCGGAGAATCCTTTGCATGCCCAAGCGCGTCGTCGATGTCCTTGTCCCGGTCGCCCTCGACCGGGCCTACTCTTACCGGGTGCCGGAGCAGCTTGCTGTGGCGCCGGGCGACATCGTGTCGGTGCCGCTTGGTGCGCGCGAGGCGACGGCGGTGGTGTGGGCGGAAAATCCGAAGCCCAACCCGCGACTCGATAATCGCCTCAAGGACATCGAGGAAAAACTCGAACTGCCGCCGCTGCGGGATGAGCTGCGCAGCTTCGTCGATTGGGTGGCGAATTACACGTTGAGCTCGCGCGGCATGGTGCTGCGCATGTGTCTGCGCATGGGCGAGAATCTGGGCGCCGAGCGTGAGCGCGTCGGTGTGCGCTTTGCCGGCGCTGCCCCGCAGCGCATGACCAAGGCGCGCCGCCGCGTGCTCGCACTCCTGGCCGACGGCGTGGTGCGGGCGAAAAGCGAAGCCGCGCGCGAGGCGGGCGTCAGCACCGGCGTGGTTGACGGCTTGATCGACGATGGCGCGCTTGAAACCGTGGTGCTGCCGCCGGAGCCTGTCGCCGAAAAGCCCGATCCGGATTTCGCGCAGACGGATTTTTCGCCCGCGCAGAGCGCCGCCGCCGCCGCGCTGAAAGCCACGCTCGCCAAGGGTGGCTATTCGGTCACGCTGCTCGACGGTGTCACCGGCTCGGGCAAGACCGAAGTTTATTTCGAAGCGGTGGCCGACGCGATCCGCAACGGCCGGCAGACCCTCATCCTTATGCCGGAGATCGCTCTCACCGTGCAGTTTCTCGACCGCTTCGCCGCACGCTTCGGCACGCGTCCGGCAGAGTGGCATTCGCAGCTCACGCCGCGGCGCCGCGCGCGCACGTGGCGCGCCGTGGCGGACGGTGTAGTGGCCGTCGTGGTCGGCGCGCGCTCGGCGCTGTT
>Ga0070731_10004693_pt1 | contig 11594 bp, 10 predicted proteins | sample Coa_R1_2_FD_66448 | JGI IMG/M metagenome (GOLD analysis project Ga0070731, IMG submission 66448) | Surface soil microbial communities from Centralia Pennsylvania, which are recovering from an underground coalmine fire - Coalmine... | ecosystem: Environmental > Terrestrial > Soil > Unclassified ... | reverse complement strand
TGGTCGACGCGCCAAGCTGCGTCGACAGCGTGCCCGTGGCGGTCACTTGCACTTCGCCCGTGGTCTGCACAGAGGGGGCCTGCGTGTTGGCCGTGCCGATGTTCGAGCAACCGGCTTGCGTCGTGTTGGCCGGCATCGCGCCCAGCGACTGGTAGTACTCCGCAACCGAGGTCTTGCAGACGCCGGCGGCGTTGATCATTTCCGTCACTTTCGAACGGACGGTGTAGTCCTGGTAGGCCGGAATCGCGATGGCCGCGAGGATGCCGATGATCGCAACCACGATCATCAGTTCGATCAGGGTAAAGCCCTTCTGGTAAGAACGCATGCATTGCTCCTTTGGCTGTTGATGCGGATTGGGCGAGACCCTGTAACTGAGGCCCGCTAGGCTTGTTTACCGCAAGCACTGTGCCACAACGCCGGGGTGCCAATAACTACATGATTCTATTTAAATAATCTGCAGACCTGTGATGCAAGTCATAGATGTGTTTCGACCCTGTGCCGCAACTGGTGACAGGTTGCGTCAGTCCCCGCGGAGTCACGCCGTGACGCGCTCTTCCCCCATGGTCGCCGCCATGCGTTCCACGGCCTTGCGGATGTTCTCCATGGAGGTCGCGAACGAGATGCGCAGATACCCCTCGGCCCCGAAGGCCGAGCCCGGAACGGCGGCCACTGCCTGGGGCTGCGCGAGCAGGTAGTCGCACAAGGCGAGGTCCGTCGGCGCGGGAATCTTGCCCGCGTCGAAGAGCTTGCGGATCGCGCCGCGGCAATCGGGGAAGGCGTAGAACGCGCCCGAGGGCATGAGGCACTTCACGCCGGGAATGCGATTGAGGCCATCGGTGATGACGCGCGCGCGCTCCTTGAACGCGGCCACCATCGGATCGATGCAGCTCTGGTCGCCCGTGAGGGCGGCTTCGGCCGCGTACTGCGAGATCGAAGTCGGGTTCGACGTGCTGTGCGATTGCACGTTCTCCATGGCCTCGATCAATTCCTGCGGGCCGCCGCAATAGCCGATGCGCCATCCGGTCATCGAGTACGCCTTCGACACGCCGTTCATCGTGACCGTGCGCGAGTAGAGGTCGGGGCAGACGTTCAGGATGTTCACGAACTTCGAGCCGTCGAGCAGGATGTGCTCGTACATGTCGTCGGTCGCGATGACGACATCCGGATGCTTGCGAAGCACTTCGCCCAGCGCCTTCAGCTCGTCGGCCGTGTAGACCGCGCCGGTCGGGTTGGACGGGCTGTTCAGCCAGACGAGGCGCGTCTTCGGCGTGATCGCGGCCTGGAGCTGCGCCGCGGTGATCTTGAATCCCTGCTCGATGCCCGCGTGGACGAAGACGGGGCGCGCGTCGGCCATCATCGCCATGTCGGGGTACGAGACCCAGAACGGCGCGGGAACGATCGCCTCGTCGCCGGAATTGAGCAGCGACATGCACAGGTTGAACGAAGTCTGCTTGCCGCCGCAGGAGACGAGCACCTGCTTCTCGGTGTATTCGAGGCCATTCTCGTTGCGGAACTTGGCCACGATCGCCTTGCGAAGCGATGGCGTTCCACCCGCGGCGGTGTACTTGGTGAGGCCCTTCCTGATGGCCGCGATCGCCGCTTCCTTGATGAACTCGGGCGTGTCGAAGTCGGGCTCGCCGGCGCCCATCGCGATCACGTCCTTGCCTTCCGCCTTCAGGCGCGCTGCCTTCGCGGTGACGGCGAGGGTGGGCGAGGGCTTGATGGCCTTGAGGCGATTGGCGACCTGCGACATGCGACTTCTCCTGGAACGGTGGATGAATCCTCTGCGGATATTTTACTATGCGGGGATGCCGCGACGCACGCACTACCAGGTCCTCGGGCTTACCCGTGGCGCTTCGTCGATCGAGATCGCCAACGCCGCCCGTGAGAAGCTCGCCGACCTGAAATCCAAGCCCGTCTCCCAGGCGCATTCCGAGGCCATCCGCGAGGCGTGCCAGGTCCTCACGAATCCGGACTTGCGCTACGAATACGACGCGAGCCTGCCGCCGGACAAGGCCATGCTCGCGGAGCAGAAGGCCGCGGATCGAGGTCCCGGCACCCTCGACACGGTGAAGGACATCCTGCAGGAAGCGGGAGTGGTGAAGGTCGCGGTACCCGTCGTCATCGCCTTCATGGTGCTCATCGTCTGGGTGAAGACGCGCGCGCCTTCGCATCCGCCGCCGGTGGTCGAGTTCACCCGTCCCGTCGTGACGCAGCCCGCGCGCAGGGACGAGCCGGCGCGGCCCGCGTCCAGCAGCAGCGGCGCCGCGGCTCCGGAGGACATGGCCCCCACGTCGGCGGCGCCCGTTGCGAGGGGACCGATGAGCGCCGAGGACATGTTCGCGGTGGTGTCCAATTCGGTGGCGCGCATCCAGACCTTCGATGCGGGAGGCCGGATGATCGCGCAGGGCAGCGGAGTCGCTACCGGCAACAGCGTCGTCATCACCAACTACCACGTCGTGCGCGACGCGCAGCGAATCTCGGTGAAGGTCGGCGGCAACGTGCTCGATGGCGTGGTTCAGATCGCCGACAAGGAGCTCGATCTCTGCAGCCTGCGCGTGCCGGGCCTGTATTCGACCCCGGTCGTCGTCGCTTCGGGCGACGTCCGGGTCGGGCAGCAGGTCTACGCCATCGGCGCGCCCCAGGGCCTGGAGCTCACGCTCTCCGAAGGCATCGTGTCGTCGCTGCGGCAGACCTCGAAGGGAACGATCATCCAGACCACCGCGCCGATATCGCCCGGCTCGAGCGGTGGAGGCCTCTTCGATTCACGCGGCCAGCTCGTCGGCATCGTCACGTTCCAGCACAAGACCGGCCAGAACCTCAACTTCGCGCTGCCCGCGACCTGGATCTTCGAGATGCAGAATCGCGAGAGCTCCGAGGACATCTCCGCCCCCGTATCCCGTTCCGCCAGCACCCCGCAGTAGCCTAGAATAGGCGGTTTGCCTGCGCGCCTGCCCGATGGAAGTCGTCACCTATCCCGGAAGTCCGTTCAAGCTGCACCAGCCGTTCTCGCCCGCGGGAGACCAGCCACAGGCCATCGAGAAGCTCGTCGAGGGGCTGAACGACGGCCTTTCGTACCAGACGCTGCTCGGCGTCACCGGCTCGGGCAAGACCTACACGATGGCCAACGTGATCGCGCGCACCGGGCGGCCCACGCTCGTGATCGCCCCGAACAAGACGCTCGCCGCGCAGCTCTATTCGGAGTTCCGCGAGTTCTTCCCCGAGAACGCGGTCGAGTACTTCGTCTCTTACTACGACTACTACCAGCCCGAGGCATACGTCCCCTCGCGCGACCTCTACATCGAGAAGGATTCGTCGATCAACGAGCACATCGAGCAGATGCGGCTATCGGCGACGAAGAGCCTGCTCGAGAGGAGGGATGTGGTCATCGTGGCGACCGTGTCGTGCATCTACGGCATCGGCGACCCCGACGACTACCAGGACATGCGCCAGGTGCTGCGCGAGAAGGATCCGGTGCCGCAGCGCGATCTGCTCGCGCGGCTGGCGGGCATGCAGTACACCCGAAACGACATCGATTTCCGCCGCGGGACCTTTCGCGTCCGGGGCGACACGATCGACGTGTTCCCCGCGGAGAACAGCGAGCAGGCGCTGCGCATCTCGCTCTACGACGACGTGATCGAGTCGCTCACGCTCTTCGATCCGCTCACGGGCGAGCTCCTGCACCGCATCCCGCGCTTCACGCTCTACGCGAAGAGCCATTACGTGACGCCGCGGGCGACCGTGCTGCGCGCCATCGAGACGATCAAGGTGGAGCTGCGCGAGCGCCTCGAGTTCTTCCAGCAGCAGGGCAAGCTCCTCGAGCTGCAGCGGCTGCAACAGCGCACCCACTTCGACCTGGAGATGATGAACGAGCTGGGCTTCTGCAAGGGGATCGAGAACTACACGCGCCACCTTTCGGGACGTTCGCCGGGCGAACCGCCACCGACGCTGATCGACTACCTGCCGACCGAAGCGCTCATCGTGATCGACGAGAGCCACGTGACGGTGCCGCAGATCGGCGGCATGTTCAACGGCGACCGCTCGCGAAAATCCGTGCTCGTCGAGTACGGGTTCCGCCTGCCTTCGGCGCTCGACAATCGCCCCCTCAAGTTCGAGGAGTTCGAGCGCCAGGTGCGCCAGGCCGTGTTCGTGTCGGCCACGCCCGCGGAGTACGAGCGCACCCACGCGGCGCAGGTCGTCGAACAGCTCGTGCGGCCCACCGGCCTCATCGACCCGGTGCTGCTGCAGCGGCCCGCATCGTCGCAGGTGGACGATCTGCTCTCGGAGGTGAACAAGCGCGTCGTCCTCAACGAGCGCGTGCTTGTCACGACGCTCACCAAGCGCATGGCCGAGGACCTCACGGACTACCTGGCCGAGCACGGCGTGAAGGTGCGCTACCTGCACTCCGACATCGACACGGTCGAGCGGGTCGAGATCATCCGCGACCTGCGCAAGGGGCTCTTCGACGTGCTCGTGGGAATCAACCTGTTGCGCGAGGGTCTCGACATTCCCGAGGTGTCGCTGGTCGCGGTGCTCGACGCGGACAAGGAGGGCTTCCTTCGTTCGGGCCGTTCGCTCATCCAGACGATCGGACGCGCGGCACGCCACATCAACGGGACGGCGATCCTCTATGCGGACCACATGACGGATTCGATGAGGGCGGCGATCGACGAGACCGAGCGCCGGCGCGCCAAGCAAGTGGCATTCAACCTCGCGCACGGCATCGAGCCCAAGGGCATATCGAAGCGCATCAAGGACATGATCGACGGCGTCTACGATGCCGACGATGCGAAGGAAGCGAAGAAGGCGGCCGAGGAAGAGGCCCGCTATGACGCGCTGTCTGAAAAGCAGCTCGACCAGCGCATCAAGAGGGTCGAGAAGGAAATGCTCGAGGCGGCGCGCAACCTCGAGTTCGAGCGCGCGGCGAGCCTGCGCGATGAGCTGAAAACGATGCGAGACCGGCTGATGGCCGTGGGAGGCGAGGGATGAGCACGAATCCGGACGTGGGCCGTTACGGAAGCGGCCGCGCAGTCCGCCGCATCGAGGACCCCGCGCTGCTGGCGGGCCGCGGGCAATATGCCGGCGACGTGACGCTGCCGGGACTGACATGGCTCGCTTTCGTGCGGTCTCCTTTCGCCCACGCGAAGATCAACGGGATCGACGCGTCCGCGGCGAAATCGGTGCCGGGAGTTCTCGCCGTCATCACGGGCGAGCAGATGGCGAAGGCGGGCGTGAAGCCGATGGTGGGCGCGGCGGGATTCAAGCGCGCCGATGGCAGCCCCGTCATCTCCTCGCCGCGGCGCGCGCTTGCCCACGAGGTCGCGCGATTCATGGGTGAGGCGGTCGCGCTTGTCGTTGCCGAATCCCGCGAGGCGGCGCGCGAAGGCGCCGACGCTGTTTTGGTGGACTACGAGGAACTGCCGGCCGTCGTCGACACGCTTGCCGCATTGAAGGCCGGCGCGCCCGTGCTGTGCGCCGCGGCGCCCGACAATATCGCGGCCGAGGCGCGTTACGGCGACGCGACGGCTGCGGAAGCGGCGTTCGCCCGTGCCGCGCATACAGTCTCGCTCGACATCGACAATCAACGCCTGGCCGCCAATCCGATAGAACCGCGCACGGTGCTCGCGGCGTTCGAGGAAGCGAGCGGACGCCTTACGGTGCGCCTCTCGAGCCAGATGCCCACGGCGGTGCGCGGCGGCATTTGCGACGCGATTCCCGGCCGGACGATCCAGAACACGCGCGTGCTCGTAGGCGATGTCGGCGGCGGATTCGGGATGAAGACCGGGCCGTATCCCGAGGACGTCGCCGTGGCCTATGCGGCGCTCCAGGTGAAGCGTCCGGTGAGGTGGGTCTCGGATCGCACCGAGGAGCTCCAGGCGACCGTGCACGGCCGCGACGTGATCAGCCGCGCCGAGCTCGCCCTCGACGCAAACGGCAAGGTGCTCGCGCTACGCGTGCGGTCGTTCGCCAACATCGGCGCCTACGCGACGGGCGCGGGTGTCGCGATCCAGTTGATCGTGGGCCCGTGGGTCTCGACGAGCATCTACGACATCGGGCTCATCGACTTCCATTTCACCGCCGTCCTCACGAACCGCGCGCCCACCGGGCCTTATCGCGGTGCCGGGCGGCCTGAGTACATCTACCTCATCGAGCGCCTCATGGATGCCGCTGCGCGCAAGATGCGCGTGGATCCGTCGGAGCTTCGGCGCCGGAACATGATCCGGCCCGCGCAGATGCCCTACAAGAACCCGATGGCGCAGGTGTACGACACCGGCAACTTCGAATCCATCATGGACCAGGGCCTCGCGCTCGCGGACTGGAACGGGTTCGCGGCACGCCGCGAGGAATCGAAGCGGCGCGGGAAGATCCGCGGCCGGGGACTCGCGACGTTCCTCGAATGGACGGGTGGCAACGCGCTCGAGGAAAAGGTCGAGGTCACCGTGATGCCCGACGGCTTCATCGAGGTCGTCACGGCCACGCAGCAGATGGGGCAGGGCATCCAGACGAGCTATGCGCAGCTCGTGGTCGACGTCTTCGAAGTACCGATCGAGAAGATCCGCATCGTGCAGGGCGACACCGACCGGGCGAACGGATTCGGCAGCGCGGGATCGCGCTCGCTCTTCACGGGCGGCTCGGCGGTGAGCGTGGGATCGCAGAAAACGCTCGCGCTTGCGAAGAGCCGCGCCGCCGAGGCGCTCGAAGTGGCCGAAGCGGACGTCGAATATCACGCGGGCCGCTTCGGCGTGCCCGGCACGGATCTCGGCGTGGACCTGTTCGAGCTTGCGCGGCGCGAAGGCACCGCGTCGATCCGCATCGAGTCGTCGACGACCGCGGGCGCGCCGAGCTGGCCCAACGCATGTCACGTCTGCGAAGTCGAGATGGACCCTTCCACGGGTGACGTCGAGATCGTGGCCTACGCGTCGGTGAACGACATCGGGCGCATCGTGAGCCCCGAGATCGTGCGCGGCCAGGTCGAAGGCGGCGCCATGCAGGGCATGGGCCAGGCTCTGTGCGAGCGCGTGGCCTACGAGTCGGACAGCGGACAGATGCAGACCGCGAGCTTTATGGACTATGCGATGCCGCGAGTGGACGTCTTCACGAATTTCAAGACGGCGTTCGACACATCGATCCCCTGCACGACCAACGTGCTCGGCGTGAAAGGCGTCGGCGAGCTCGGCACGATCGGCGCAACGCCGGCGGTCGTGAATGCGGTGGTCGACGCGCTCGACACCGCGGGCCTCGGCCGCGATGCCGAACGCATCCAGATGCCCGTCACCGCCGAACGCGTATGGCGCGCGCTGGCGAAGGATTTCGGGCCGTCGCCCTTCGAACGGAGAGACGGCTAGGCGGTTTTCGCTATCCGCGCAGTCCCGGGATCCGGCTGGGGATTTTGGGTTCCCCGGCAATGGCGCCGTCGGAGCGAGCCGCTTCGTTCTCGAGCACCCTCTTGCGCTCGGCGAGCCGGGCGCCGACCTCTTCCATGTCCATGGAGGTTTCCAGCAGCTTCGGGAACATCTCCGTCTCCTCCTCGCGCACGTGGTGGTCGATCGCGTCGGAGAGCGCGAGGAAGCGTTCGCGGATGGAGGGATCCGAGGCCGCGCCGCCTTCGATCTGCTCGATCAGGTCCTTGGCGGCCGAATGCTCCGCGAGCGCCTCGTCGAACATCTCGTCTTCGCCGGGGCACGCCTCGCGCGCGGCGGGATAGAAGATCTCTTCCTCGATCTGGGTGTGGACCTTGAGGGCCGCGCACACCTCGTCGACGAGTTCCTGCATCAGCTCCTCGACGCCTTCCGTTTCCTCTTCGTGGAAACGCCTGAATTCGGCGAACAGGTCCTGGACTTCCGAGTGGTCCTTCTTCAACAGGTCGATTGCGTTGGCTTTCCGCGGGCGTGAGATGGCCATGGTGGTTCCTTTGAGGCGTGCGTGAGTGCCGTGCGTGGGATGGTTGGGCGTTTGGTGCAGCCTCCCATCAGAGTGAGCGACGGGTTTGCGGGAATCGATAGGAGAATCGACTGACCCGCTGTCGGCAGGCGCCTACGGCGCTTTCATCCGCGTTGCCATTCACGCGATGGCGGTTTCGCGGGACTCTCCACGGAACATCGCTTCCGCCTGGGGGATTTCAAATGAGTGCGATTCTTCGACCGCTCGCCGTCGTGACGGGCGCCTCGTCCGGCATCGGATTCCAGCTCGCGAGGATCTGCGCCGAGCACGGATTCGACCTCGTCGTGGCGGCCGACGGCGACATGGTGAGGGCCGCGGACCGGCTGGGACTGTCCGGTGCGAGCGTCGAAGCGTTGCAGGTGAACCTGTGCACCGAGGAGGGCGTCGATGAGCTTCTCGGACTCATCGGCGGGCGTCCCGTCGCCGCGCTCCTCGCGAACGCGGGCCACGGGCTCGGAGGCGCTTTCCTGGACCAGGATTGGGACGAGGCGCGCGAGGTGATCGATACCAACATCACCGGCACGCTCTACCTCATCCAGCAGGTGGCGCGCGGCATGGTGGAACGAGGCGAGGGCCGGATCCTGGTGACCGGGTCCATCGCCGGGTTCACGCCCGGAACGTTCCAGGCCGTCTACAACGGGACGAAGGCCTTCATCGATTCGTTCTCGTGGGCGCTTCGAAACGAGCTCCAGGACACGGGCGTCACCGTGACATGCCTCATGCCCGGCGCCACGGACACCAATTTCTTCGAGCGCGCGGGAATGCTCGACACGCGGATCGGGCAGGCGAAGAAGGACGACCCCGCGGAGGTCGCGATGATCGGCTTCGAAGCGATGATGCAAGGCAAGGGGGACGTGATCCCCGGCGCGATGAACAGGGCCGACGCGGCGCTGGCGCACGTCACGCCTTCGGCGGTGCTCGCCGAATTGCACCGGCGGGGCGCGGAGCCGCTGGGCCCGCGCTGATTGGTTTAACTCATGACGATCCTGGAGGACGACATGGCATCGAAATACGGCAAGAAGGCGGGACAGAAGGTGCACAAGGTGATGGACGAGTACAAGCACGGCACGCTGAAAAGCGGCAAATCCGGCAAGACGGTGAAGAGCCGCAAGCAAGCCATCGCGATCGGGCTTTCCGAAGCGCGCCACGCGGGAGCGAAGGTGCCACCGGCCCCGAAGCACGGCTGAAGCACCCAGCCGGCGCCTTATCCAAAGCGCGCAGGCACTCCTCTTCGGCGCCTCGTCACGGGCTTCGTGGTGTCGGCTGCCTCGAACAATTGCCGAAGCCCGTGTTCCAGCAATTCGACGGCCTTCTCGAGGGCGCCGAGTTGTCCAACCCGGACTATCGCGACGGACCGGTGCAGATCGAACGACGGGGGACGTAATATTTTCACGCGATCGATGGAACGATTCCTGGCAATGAAGCGAGCGGGTAGCAGCCCGACACCATAGCCGGCCTGAACGAACGCCAGCTGCATTTGGATGTTGTTGACTTCAGCCGCGATCATGGGAGTGAGGCCGGCGCGCTCCATCCGATCGATGAGGCTCGCCCGAAGAAAGCACCCGGGCGGATTGAGCACCCAGGGTGCCCGGCCCAGACTTTTCCAATCACCGCCAAGGTTGCCTTTGGCACCCTGAATGATCTCCATGCGGTCGCTGGCGATGATATTCGTCAGGAGCGGTGGAGGCGCGGTTTTACCTTCGGGCAAAGGCACGGCAGCAACGTCGAGCTCACCCGACAGCAGGCGCTGAATCAATTGTTCACTCGACAGCTGCACCCGGACCTTGGGGTATTTCTCGGTCAGCGCCCGAATCGGTTCGATAAGCGTCCCCTCGGCCAGGGCATACGAGATCCCGATGCGCAAGAGCCCGTGAGGTTCGGCGCCGCTCGACGTCAGGGATTTCAGCGCCTCCGTCCGCAGCAGCAGGTCTCGCGCCTGTTCGAGCACCCTGGAGCCCAGGGAGTTCAGGCGCGGCGGCTTTACCGAGCGGTCGAGCAACTCCGCGCCCAATGCAGCCTCCAGCCTTTGCACTTGCCGGGTAATCGCGGAGGGCGTTCGGAACAGACGACCGGCCGCACCGGCGATGGACCCGGCATCGGCGAATTCCACAAGGGCGCGCAAGTCTTCGAGCAAGGGGCCTCCTGAAGCGTTGTCCGATGAATGAAAATCGTGCGGGATTGGAAATATTATCGTGATAATAATGAATTTGTAGAATTCTCGGTCTTGCATCAGGATCTCAGGCAATTCATGTCTCGAGGAGACCTGCATGCCTGGCTCGATCCAAGTTCGGCGGACCGCAATTACCTCGCCCGAACTCACGCCGCCGGTCGGCCCGTTTTCCCAAGCGATCGAAGCCGGCGGTTTCATCTACTTCAGCGGCCAGGTGGCTCAAGACCCGGCGACGGGCAAGCTGGTGGCGGGAGGTATTGCGGCCGAGACCGAGCGCGTCTTCCAGAATCTCTCGGCGGTCTTGAAGGCGGCCGGCAGGAGTTTCGATGATGTCGTTCGCGCCGGCGTATATCTCGCGAACTTGAATGACTTCGTCGCGATGAATGGCATCTATGCAAAGCATTTCAGCCAACCTTTTCCCGCCCGCACGACGATCGGGGTGGCCGCGCTGCCCCTTGGGGCCTGCGTTGAGATCGACCTCGTCGTCAGGGCTTGAGGCAAATGACCAGGATCATCTTGTCCATTTGTCTCGCGGTTTCCGTACTTTCGTCTGGTGCGCGGGCCGAAAGCACCCAGGACGAGCGCCACTATGCGGAGGGCCCGGTCACGCTCGTCCAAGAAATAACCGTCGAGTACGGGCACTTCGAGGACTACATCGATTGGCTGAATTCGACGTGGAAGCCGACCATGGAAGCCACGAAGAAAGCAGGGATCATCATCGACTACAAGGTCTTCAGCTCGACGCCGCCATCACCGGACCACCCCGATGTGATTCTGTGGATTACCTACAAAAACATGGCGGCGCTGGACAGGGGCGTCGAGGAAGAAGAAGTGGCCAGGAAGGTGATCTGCAGCACCGACTGCCAGAACAAGGCCAGGGTTGGCCGGAATGAATACAGGAAAGTCACGCGCAGGGAATATATTCGCGAGGTTATTTTGAAATGAAGCTCCATTCCTGGGCTGTCAGTCCCTATTCGGCGCGAGTACGGATGCAGATCTACGCCAAGGGCCTCACCGACATCGCGATCGAGCAGCCGTCGACCTACGGCACGGTGAAGTTCTACCAGGACCATCCGATCGGCCGCATCCCTTTGCTGGAGATCGACGGCGAGGCGATACCGGAGTCGGCCGTGATCGCGGAGTATCTCGAGGAGACCTATCCCGAGCCTTCGCTGCTCGGCGCGACGCCCCGCGAGAACGCTCACATCCGCACCCTGGCCCGCATCGGCGACATTTACCTGATGAACAACACGTTCATGCTCGCGGGTCAGGTCCCCGCCCTTTCCGCCGGGACTCCCGTGGCCACCGGCAACGAAGGCGTCGTCGCGCTGCTTTGCGGCCAGCTGGCGAGCAGCACCAAGGCGCTCGACCGGATGATTGGCCGTGACGGCTTCGCATGCCTGGGCCGCGTCACCCTGGCCGACTGCGCGCTCGTGCCGGCGCTCTTCTATCTGGAGATCGTGCTGTCGATCAGGGGTCTCGC